>Ga0209217_1000614_pt1 | contig 10208 bp, 12 predicted proteins | sample JacPinW_OM3H0_M2_FD_187957 | JGI IMG/M metagenome (GOLD analysis project Ga0209217, IMG submission 187957) | Forest soil microbial communities from Algoma, Ontario, Canada - Jack Pine, Ontario site 1_JW_OM3H0_M2 (SPAdes) (version 2) | ecosystem: Environmental > Terrestrial > Soil > Boreal...
GCCGTCAGGGGTCGGTCGGCTGCATGCTGTTGTCGACACGTTCGGCCAGCTGCTCGTATTGAAGCGCCACTGCTCGTAGATGGTCCTTGACCGCGGCCGTGGTAGCTTCACTGGCGAGTTGCCGGATCCGCTCGGCGTGGCGGCGATAATATTCGGCCGGAAGCGGCGGTGTGGTTGGCGGATAGTCCATTGCTGCAGGTGCCGCCCGATCGGCCCCCGGCAAGCAGGGGGAGCCGCGTATCGGGCTCGTTCATACGTTCGTAAGCTATGCCATTCCTAAACTAGGCTTGCCGCAGATTGACCGCGGAAGTCTTGCCCTGATTACCGCGTTCCAGCTCAAAGCTAAGCCGCTGGCCTTCGCGCAAATTGCCAATGCCGGAGCGCTCGACCGCCGAGATGTGCACGAACACATCTTTCGATCCGTCCTCCGGCTGAATAAAGCCGTAGCCTTTTTGAGCGTTGAACCACTTCACGGTTCCAGTAGCCATTTTCGTCCTTGCATAATCGTAACTCGCCACTGCTCACGAGCGAGCGTTCGGGGTCATACCGCCACATCGAACGGGGAGCGGTCCGGCGCTCGATCGCGCTTGGGAAGGCAGGCCGAACCATGAAGAAGACGACAGGCGTTAAGATGGGCATTCGCCGCGGGTTCCGCAAGTATTAACGACCCGCGGCGGCGGCCTCGGGGGCTGCGGAAAGTCAGCTTCTCGGCCGTCTGGCCTTCCATCTCGCGCCGGCAGCGTCCGCGCAATCCCCTGCCCTACCGGGAACACGATGGTTCAGACAACGAAGCGCGCTTCGTTGTCTGAGCAGAGGAAGTTGCGGAACTCGTCGAACCTTGTCTCTGTGCGCGCCTCCTATTGTTCTTATCATAATATCGCCCGATTGGCATCGCATGCTCCTCGCCGGTGGTGGCTGCCGCTGACGCGGGCCTGGGCGGGCTGATCAACCTACAGGAGTGATTTTGCTGCAGATTCGCTGTATATCTCGACATGCTCGATAACCAATGCAATTTATCGGTTTGCGCGATCGAGAATTTCGGCGCGGCGAAGGTAGCGGGAGAACCGGATGTACGACCTGGGGGTCATCACGGCCGACGAAAGCGCTCTGCCGGGTGAGGCTTATCTAAGCGACACGCCGGTGCTGGCGCCGCATGCCGGGACGCAGCCCGACTTGTTCCTGCGGTGGAACGCGATCCCGCTCGACGCCTCTGCCGTGGATGTCGTTGTCCATCTGCACGGTTTCTCGCAGCAGCGGGAGGCCATGCCGCTTGCCGAGAAGGTGCCGGGGAGCGGCCTCGATCTCTCTGGCCGGGAGCGTCCGACCCTCGCCCTGCTGCCGCGCGGCAATTGGCTGAGGTACACGTGGTACGACTTCCCTGCCTTGCTCGCGGGCGGCATCGACCGGCTGGTCGAGTATGGCCTCGCGCGATTTGCCGTGGCGGCGGGCCGGGACAACCTGGCGGTCGACCGGTTCATTCTCACGGCCCATTCGGGGGGCGGCATGCCGGCCATCGATGCGATCGCCGGAGCGCGCCGGCCGCCCGATGAATTCTATGTGTTCGACGGGCTCTACGGCAGGGACCCTGCCGGCGGCGACCCGATGCAGGGCCTTGAAACGATTGACCGCTGGCTCGGCGAGCGTTTGCAACGCGAGCCGCAATCCCAGGGAGCGCTGCGGGTGATCTATATCGAGCAGCAGACCGGGCGATTTTCGCGTAAGGTCGCGGAGCTGATCTCGCGCCATCTGGCTGACCTCGAGCCGGCACAGGCGGAGCGGCTCCGGCGGCGCTACCGGGTCGAGGTCTCGCCGGTGCAACATTCGCAGATCGCCCGGCGCTGCCTGCCCGAGCTGCTGGCCGGGGCGGATGCGCAGTTCGATTGGCGGCGCTGAACAGGAGAGAGAACTATGACCTACGACTATATCCGAGTGGAGCCGCTGTCGACCGCACTCGGCGCCGAGATCTCGGGCGTCGATCTGGCGAAGCCGCCCGCGGAGCCGGTGCTGGCCGAGATCCGCCACGCCTTCGGCGAGCACGGCGTTATTTTCTTTCGCGACCAGCAACTGACACCCGAGCAACATCTCGCCTTCGCCCAGCGCTTTGGCGGCATCGACATCAATCGTTTCTTTGCTGCCATGCCCGGCTACCCGATGATCGCCGAGGTGCGCAAGGAGCCGGAGCAGCGCCGCAACATCGGCAATGGCTGGCACACCGACCACAGCTACGATCTGAAGCCGGCGATGGGCTCGATGCTCTATGCCCGCGAGGTGCCGACGACCGGCGGCGACACGTTGTTCGCCGGCATGTATGCCGCCTATGAGGCGCTTTCAGAGGGGCTAAAGGCGACCCTCGATGGGCTGCGGGCGCTACATTCAAGCCGCCATGTGTTCGGTTTCGAGGCCGAGGCGCGGCGCGGCGACCTCAATGGCCGCATCGGGAGTCCGGAACTGGCGACGCAGGACGCGATCCATCCCGTGGTGATCCGCCACCCGGAGACCGGCCGCAAGGCGCTCTACGTCAACCCGGGCTTCACGTTGCGGTTCGACGGCTGGACCGAGGAGGAATCACGCCCGTTGCTCGACTACCTCTACCGGCACGCCGTCCGGCCCGAGTTCACGATCCGCTTCCACTGGCGGGAGGGTACTCTTGCTTTCTGGGACAACCGCTCGACATGGCACTTCGCGGTCAACGATTACCACGGCGAGCGCCGCCTCCTTCATCGCATCACGATTGCCGGCGTGGCGTTGAATTGAGGTCAGCCATGGGCCGCATTCTATTGCTTCGCCTTGCCGCGATTGGCGCCGTGAGCGGTGTCGTCACGCTCGCGCAGGCGCAACTGCTGACCCACCGCGACCTCTCCTATGCGATGGCCAGGACGATCGCCGAGACCGCGATCGACAGCTGCAAGGCCAAAGGGCACGCGGTCTCGGCGGTCGTGGTCGATCGCGCCGGCGAGGTCATTGTCGCGATGCGCGCCGACAACGCCGGCCCGCACACGATGGAGAATGCGCGGCGCAAAGCCTATACCGCGCGCAGCTTTCGCACCTCGACAACCGCCTACGCCAAGCGCTTCGCCGACAACGACCCGGTGGTTCGCCAGCAAGTGACGTTGCCGAATGTCATTGCCATCCCGGGCGGGCTGCCCGTCAAGCTCGGTGACGAGGTCATCGCCGGGGTCGGCGTGTCCGGCTCGCCGGGGGTCGACGAGCCGTGCGTCCAGGACGGGCTCGACAAGGTCGCCGATCAGCTCAAATGAGCCAAGCCGATGTCCCGGCAGAGGCTCTTTTGGAAGAAGCGGCGCGCTGCTTCGAGCAGACCTAAAGGACCGCGATCGCCTCGATCTCGATCAGGAACTCGGGCTGCGCCAATGCCGTGACCGCGACCAAGGTGCTCGCCGGCATCTTCTTGTTCTTGCCGAAGAACTCCTCGCGGATCGGCCCGTAATCGGCGCGGTGGCGGATGTCGGTCAGATAGGTGTTGACCTTGACGATATTGGCCATCGAGCCGCCCCCTGCCTCGACCTGGGCCTTTACTGCTTGCAGAGCGGCACGCGCCTGGGCCTTGAAATCGCCGGGGTGGGCGACACCGCCGTTATCGTCATAGGCCACCTGGCCAGCGAGGTAGAGGATCGTCTCGGCGCCGGTCACCTTGACGGCCTGCGAATAGGTCGGCGGGTCCCAAACCTCGCGGGCGGCGTATTGCTCGATTTTCGGCATGGTCGGCCTCCTCTCTAATGGAGCTGCGGGATCAATTTAGCCCAGCGGTCGAGCACGGGCAGAATTTCGTCGGCCTTCGCCGGCGGCAGGCGAACATTCATCCGCACCACGCCGAGATCGCGGTAGCGCTTCAGACGATCGGGGTCCTCCTGAGCGCCGCCCAGGGTTACCGATAGGGATTTGGGATCGCGGCCGGCCTCTTCCGCCATCTGGCGGAAGCGCGGCACGAATTCCTCCGCCTCGCCGGAACCGGCGCTGGGGGCTTGCGGAATGATGCCGTCGCCATAGCGGATCGCCCGCCGTGCGGCATAGCGGAAGGCGCCGCCGACAATGATCGGCGGATGCGGCTTCTGCTTCGGCTTGGGCCAAGTCATCATCGGCGAGAACGAGACCAGCTCGCCGTGGTACTCGGGCTTTTCCTTGGTCCAGATCTGCTTCATCGCCTCGATCTGCTCGCGCAATTTCTTGAAGCGCGTCTCGTAGACCGTGCCGTGGTCCTCCATCTCCTCGGCGTTCCAGCCGCCGCCGATCCCGAAGATGAACCGCCCGCCCGAGATCTGGTCGAGCGAGGCGACGAGCTTTGCGGTCTGGATCGTGTCGCGTTGGATGACGAGGCACACGCCGGTCGCAAGCTTGAGGCGCTTGGTCGCGGCGGCCGCCGCACTCAACGTGACGAACGGATCCATCACATCGTAGTACTGCCGTTCGAGCTCGCCGCCGGTCGGCACGTTGAAGCGGCGGGTGACCGGAATGTGCGAGTGCTCGGCCACCCACAGCGACTCGAAACCACGCTCCTCGAGCGCCGCCCCGAGTTCGGTCGGCGAGATCGAGTATTCGGTGAAGAAGATCGAAGCGCCGATGTCCATGGAAACGCCTCCTTAAGTGGTTGTGCCCTCTCGGTCGATTTCGCCGGCGGTAGCGCGAGCTCGGACGGCCGCCCCGCGCGCCATCTCGGCGCAGAGCCCGGTATAGGCGGTCGGATCGAGCAGCTCTTCAATCGCCTTCCGATCGAGATGTGCGGTCACCCGCGGATCCTCGGCCAGCACCGCTCCGAACGGGCGGCCTTCGACAAAGGCCGCCTGCGCGGCATCGTAGACGACGTCATGCGCATGCTGCCGGCCGATGGTCGCGCCAAGATCGAGCATGACCGCTTCAGCCATGATCAGCCCGCCGCCGAGGTCGAGGTTCTGGCGCATCCGCGCCGGATCGAGCCGCAGCCCCTTGAGGACTTCGACCAGGCGGCTAAGCATGTCGGCCGCAGCAACGCAAGCTCGCACCTCGGCAGCTTCCATGATCAGGCTCGTCGTGCGGTCGGCCTCGTGCTCGGTCTGCATTGCCTCCAAGGCCAGCGGCACGGCGGCACGAACCTCGGCCGCAGCGGCGATGATGTCCTGGCAGAGCTTCGGGTTGCGCTTTTGCGGCATCGTCGAGCTGCCGACCGTGCCGGGCGGCACCGGCTCCTCGACCTCGCCGTACTCGGTCTTCATCAAGGTGTAAATCTCGCGCGCGATCTTGCTGCAGGTCGCGGCCAAGAGGCCCAAGAGGCAGATGTTCTCGGCGAGGTGGTCGCCGATCGTCCGCGCCGGCACCGTCATCGGCAGCATTCCGAGCGCTCTGCCGATGCCGGCCTGCACCGCCGGCCCTTGCGCGCCGAGCGAGGCAAAAGTGCCGGCGCCGCCCCCCAGCATCGCGACAAAGAGGCGCGGTGCGAGCTGGCGGAAGCGCTCGACGTGGCGGATCATCTCGTCGATCCACACCGCGGGCTTATAGCCGAAGGTTGCCGGCACGGCGTGCTGGCCATGGGTGCGCCCGGCGATCGGCATCTCGGCCCCCCGCTCGGCCAGATCGGCCATTGCCGCAAGCGCCTCGGCGATCAGGCGAAGGAAGATCCGGTGGGCTCGGCGCAGCACCAGAAGGTCGCCCGTCTGCGTGATGTTCTGCGTCGTCGCGCCCCAATGCACCCACCCGCCATGCGGCTCGCCGACGATCCGGCTGAGTTCCCAAACCAACGGCACGATGGTGTGCCCCGTGCGTGCGAAGCCCTCGTCGATTCGCGCTCGGTCCAAGAGCTCCAGACGAGCCGCGCGCGCGATCGCCTCGGCCGCAGGCCGCGGGATGATGCCGATCTCGGCCTGAGCCTTGGCCAGCGCCGCCTCGACGTCGAGCCAAGCCTGCCAACGGTTTTCGAGCCGGTAGAGCGCGCGAATGCCGGGATCCGACACGCGGGCGGCGGTCGGGAGTTCATCGCTCATGACGCTTTCCTCCGCGAATTCTTGTCGGATCATCACCAAAGCTCGGCCGGAGGTATACGGCGCTGGGTCGCATGGCAAGTGGTTCGCGAGTGGTACGCCGCGCATCCCGTCAACTAAACCACCCGCCAGGTGTGCCAATCCGCCGCTTTATGACCTAGATCGGACACTTTTTTGACGGTGATCCGCTTAATTAACCATACCTGATGCGAAAGCCGCGTCGGCTAATGAGCGGTTTCAATGATAATTCGCAATCTCGCCACAGCCGTCGCGAACACGAGGATAACCTCTGCCATTGTCGAGTGGGAGGATCGGCCGTATCCCGAACAGGTGCTCTCATTCGAAGTCGAAGACGGCGAGACGAGCGACGCCGGCACGTTTGACACGCCCTGCGAGGACGCCTTCCTGGCCGGGTGTTTTCCGCTCGCTGCATTACACGGAGAAGCGAGGGTACGGATCGAGGGGCATCCATGCCCGATGCTGGTGGAGGGGCTGCGCACTGCTCACGCCTGGTGGGCGAGCTGGGGCGGGATGCCTCCCCAGGCGCCCGTAATCGAGAGCCTCTCAGGCGGACGAGCCGTTGATCTGACGACGCCGCGCCGCGCCGTTGCCTGCTTATCGGGCGGCGTGGACGGGCTCCATATGCTGCTGCGCAACCGGCAGCTCTATCGCCCGAGTGATCCCGGATATATTCGCGAGGCACTCTTTGTCCATGGCTTTGATATTGGAAAGCGGGCACGCAGGCCCGAGGACGAGCATTTCCGAATGGCGCTCGCGCTCCTCGAGCCAGTGGCAGCGGAAACTGGGTTGCGGCTCATTCGATGCCGGACCAACTTGCGTCATTTGCCCTCAAAACCGGGCTTCTGGGCCAATCGGCACAACGGTGCGGCCCTAGCCGCTGTCGGTCATGCAGCGACGCTCGGCCCAGCGTTTCTCTTCATCGGCGGTACCTACCACGTATCCGATCCTGTACCGGTCGGATCGCATCCCGCCGTCGACGGACTGTTTTCAAGTCAGCGCGTAACCGTAATTCACGACGGCTCCCGGTTCTCCCGCTTGGAGAAGGTGCGAGAGCTCGCGCAATGGCCGACGGCGCTTGCAGCCTTGCGCGTCTGCCCGGACAACATTAGTGATCGACCCAATTGCGGGCACTGCGAGAAGTGCTTGCGGACCCGCCTCGAATTGTTGGCCGCCGGCGTCGAGGAGACGACGGCGTTCGGTCCCAGCCTGACCGCGGTGGAGCTATGGGATCAGACCGTCCCCCACCCTATTGGTGACCGCGCGCTCCGATACAAGGATCTACTTCCGCCGTTGCGGGCGCGCGGTCTGAGTGCGCTTTGTCGAGTGCTCGAGGAGAGAATCGACGCTTACCAGAAGCGGGTTGCTGAGCGCGCGCGCTGGTCGGGCATCTGACCGCAGCGCGTTGCAAATCCGCGGTTCTATTTTGCTTCCAACCGCAACCAATGCTGCTGCGCGGAGACGGGCAGCACGAAATTTCATGTGCAATAGCGTCAAAATCTAATCAAATCTTTTAGAAGGGGCGGTTTTCTGACGACGCACTGGACGGTGCGTTGATGGAATCATGGTTAAAACGGCAATGGCAAGTGGCAATACCGAATAACGCGCACTGGCCATAGGCCGCACTGCATCTCTTAGAGGAGAAGGAATATGTTCCCTCTGGTTAAGCGCTTTTACCGGCACGAAGGCGGTGCCACGGCTACGGAATATGCTATGCTTGTGGTCTTTATCGCCCTCGCAATCGCCGTCGGCGCACAAGCGCTTGGTGGTGGCCTGAGCAACCTCCTCAACAATGTCGCCTCCACCCTAGAAAGGGTTACGATCCCGTCCCCCTAAGCGCCGTAAGCCGCGAGTCGCGAGTCGATATTCTGGCTCCCTACTCGCCGTTCCAGGGTGCGTCTGGTTGCGGGTGAACCGGTGCAGACAATAGTCGTGGTTGTGGCGATCGGGATGCTCATCACCATCGCCTATGGCGATGTGCGAACGCGGCGCATCCCCAATGCACTTGCGGCGGCGATCGCCATACTCGGCTTGTCGCGAATGATACTCGCTGACGATCCAGTAGCGACGGGTCATACCCTGGTAGCGAGCGCAGCGGTGTTCGCAGTCACATTCCTGCTCTTCTGGCGGGGTGTTTTTGGTGGTGGCGACGCGAAGCTCATCAGCACAACCGTAATGCTTGTTGGCTTCCACGACCTGTTCGACTTTTTCTTGCTTATGAGCTTGTGCGGCGGAGCGCTGGCGTTAGCGATTCTTACGCGCGACAGGTTCCGCCTGCACCGCCGCCGGCACATCTCACAGGGGACAACAGAGGCGGGATGCAGCGGGCCACCGATGCCCCCAACCGTCCCCTATGGGGTCGCGATCGCGGGTGCCGGCATCGTCATCCTGATCCTGAGACCTGTCTTGTGAATTATGCACGGCGAGGTGACCGGCGATGCCCGCCAAGACGATATTGACGTTTCTCTTCCTGATCTCGCTCGGCGTCATGACAGTCGTTTCCCTGCACGCATTGCCCCAAAGGGTCAACGCCGATACTGCTGGCGCGCGGAACGAGATCCTCGTCGCGGCTGCGGCGCTTCCCGCCGGCACGCTTCTGCGTGCCAAAGACGTCAACTGGCAGCCGACAAATAGCCCTGAGCCTGGCCAGATCCTTCGCGCTGCGGATGGGCCAGGGAACGCCAACGCCGAGATTGATCAACAAGTCCGGGCCGAGGTTTATGGCGCGGCACTGCGCATTGGCCTGGCGACCGGGGATTCGATCAGACGCGACCGGATCGTCAAGCCAGCCGATCGCGACTTTCTGCAGGTCGTGCTCTCCCCCGGAGCCCGGGCGATCGCAATCCCGGTGGCTACCGGGGGCGCGAGTACTGGTCTGTTGTCCCCGGGCGATCGCGTCGACGTCGTGCTGACCCAGACTTTCAAGAACGACCCTTCGCTCGCCCGTCGTTCGGTCAGCGAGACGGTTGTCCAAAGCCTGCGGGTTTTGGCGGTCGATGCCGCCGATGCGAAGCTCACTGGGACGGGCAACGGTTTCGGTCGAACGGTGACTCTGGAGGTGACGCCGGAACAGGCCGAGAAGATCAATGTGGCTGGGGAACTAGGCAAGCTCTCCCTGACCCTGCGCAGCATCATTACCGCCGGCGGGAGTGGCGCGACCCTCTCACCTGGGTCGAGCAGGACGGCGAGCGTCAGGTCTACCTGGGCCGGCGACGTTTCGCCGGCGCTGGCCGACGCGGCGCACCCAGACAAGGCCGTGACCGCCGAGCGCCCGACAGTGGAGGTCATCCGCGGCAGCAAATCTGCCGCGGTGAAGCCTTAGTCGTGGCCGGCGAAGCACGCCCGGTGGTGAGACTAGCCTGATCATGACAACCGAAAGAGAGCGTCCAGTGAGCGAAACGCGGCCTTTGGGTCTGACACTCGTAACCGACACCCCGGTCCATCCTCTCCCGCCGGTCGCCAATATCGTGTTACTCGGCGAACTGAAGGAGCGGATCCGTGCAGTGTTGATGACCCGGATCGATCCGTCCGTAGCGGGCCGCATTCCGCGCGCGCGTCTGCGAGGGGAAGTCGCACAGCTGGTCAGCGAAATAGCAACCGAGGATCGGGCACAACTCAACAAGCTCGAGGAAGCGACGCTTGCCGCCGACCTCAGCGACGACATGATCGGGCTCGGACCGCTTGAGCCGTTTCTCGATGACACTGAGATCACCGACATCCTGGCTAACGGGCCGTTTGACGTCTACGTGGAGCGCCGCGGCAAGCTCGAAAAAACCGCCGCACGGTTTCGTGACGCCCAGCATCTCGTCAACATCGCGCAGCGGATCGCCAGTGGCGTCGGCCGACGCATCGACGAGGCCAGCCCGATGGTCGATGCGCGGCTCCCCGACGGCAGCCGCGTCAATATCGTCTTGCCGCCGCTGGTGCTCAACGGCGGCACCATCTCGATCCGCAAATTCCCGAAAGAGCCTCTCACTCTAGACGCAATGGTGGGGCAGGGCAATTTGTCGTCCGAAATGGCGAGGGTGCTGCAGATCGCAGCCCGCTCGCGACTAAACATATTGATCTCGGGCGGCACCGGCTCCGGCAAGACGACGTTGCTGAACGCGATCTCGCAATATATCGACCGCGACGAACGGGTGGTCACGATCGAAGACGCGGTCGAGCTGCGCCTGCAGCAGCAGCACGTCGTCCAGATGGAGACCCGGCCGCCCAACATCGAAG
>Ga0209217_1000616_pt1 | contig 10208 bp, 6 predicted proteins | sample JacPinW_OM3H0_M2_FD_187957 | JGI IMG/M metagenome (GOLD analysis project Ga0209217, IMG submission 187957) | Forest soil microbial communities from Algoma, Ontario, Canada - Jack Pine, Ontario site 1_JW_OM3H0_M2 (SPAdes) (version 2) | ecosystem: Environmental > Terrestrial > Soil > Boreal...
ATTGCCGACCGAGTTTGAATGGGAACGCGCCGCTGCGAAGATCGACATCGACGGAAATTTTGTCGAGACCGAGCGCTTTCATCCGGCAGCGCTGAATCAACCGTCGCGAAACGGCGAGCTCGCCCAGATGTTTGGCGACGTTTGGGAATGGACGCGCAGCTCGTATTCTCCCTATCCGGGCTATCGCGCCGAACCGGGCGCGCTCGGCGAATACAACGGCAAGTTCATGTGCAATCAATACGTTCTGCGCGGCGGTTCCTGCGCGACCTCGCGCACGCACATTCGCAAGACTTACCGAAACTTCTTTCAACCCGATAAACGGTGGCAATTCACAGGGATCCGTTTGGCGCGCGATCTCTCGTGAACGAAAAAATTGTGTCTGTTGCTGCGGCAGCCACGAAAGAAAACTTTCGCGAGGAAGTTCTGGCCGGCCTTTCCAAATCGCCCCGGCAATTGCCGTACAAATTTTTCTACGACGAACGTGGCGCGCAGTTGTTCCAGGAAATTTGCGATCTGCCCGAATACTACATTACCCGAACCGAGATCGAGATTCTTCGTTTGCATGGCGCCGACATGGCAAAGGCGCTCGGTCCACAAATCGAATTGATCGGCCTTGGCACCGGCGCCGGAACAAAGACGCGAATTCTCCTCGAGGAGCTGCACGACCCGCTCGTTTACGTGCCGATCGACATTTCGAAGGAGCAGTTAGAAAAATCCTCCGACCGGTTTCGGGAAATGTTTCCCACGCTGCAAATCCTGCCGGTCTGCGCTGATTATCTGGAACCATTCGAGTTGCCATTGCCGCGCCGACTCTCTTCTCGGAGCGTCGTATATTTTCCAGGGTCGACCATTGGCAATTTTGAGCCAGAAATCGCGAGTGAGTTCCTCGCGCGCCTGGTCGAGCTCGCCGGCGACGGCGGCGGTTTGTTGATTGGCGTAGACCTCCAGAAAGGTCGAGATGTTCTCGAAAGCGCCTACAACGATGCCGCCGGTGTGACTGCGCAGTTCAACAAAAATCTTCTCGCCCGTACCAATCGCGAGCTGGGGGCAGACTTCGATCTAAACCGCTGGCAGCATCATGCGATCTACAATTCAACCGACGGACGGATCGAGATTTACCTTATCAGCGAGAACGAACAGACAGTTCACATCGGCGCCCGCGAATTTCAATTTCACGCCGGCGAGAAAATTCTCACCGAATACTCCTACAAACACACCATCGCCGGATTTATCGAGCTCGCGCGCCAGGCCGGCTTTCATTTCGAGCAAGTCTGGACTGACGGCGCGCGCTGGTTTGGCGTTTTCTATTTCACCGTGGCAAACTAGCCGCGGTGAGCGCGTTGGTTCAACTGGTCGGCGTTTCAAAAACTTTCGGCGACGCTGCCGCCGTTCATGCGATCGATCTTTCGGTTGAGCGCGGCAAAACAACGGTGCTGATCGGGCCGAGCGGTTGCGGCAAATCAACGCTGCTCCGCTTGATCATCGGCTTGATCCAACCTGACACTGGCATAATCCAATTCGACGGAACGCAACTTCGCGCCGACAAGATCGACATCGTCCGGCGGCGCGTCGGTTACGTGATCCAGGAAGGCGGACTCTTTCCGCATCTGACAGCGCGCGGGAATATTCTACTGATGGCGCGTCATCTGGGTCGCGCCGACACCGAAATGCGGGCGCGGCTTGGCGAACTTTGCGTGCTGACGAGGTTCCCCGAGAATTTGCTTGGGCGATATCCGCTCGAACTTTCCGGCGGCCAGCGCCAACGCGTGAGTTTGATGCGCGCGCTGATGCTCTCGCCTGAATTACTCCTGCTCGACGAACCGTTGGGCGCGCTCGACCCGATCGTGCGCGCGGCGTTGCAAAAAGATTTGAAGGAAATCTTCGCTCGCCTCCGGCAAACGGCGCTCTTGGTGACGCACGATCTTGCCGAAGCCGCTTATCTCGGAGACGAAATCGTGCTCGTGAATGAAGGCCGGATCGTCCAACAAGGTTCGCTCGCCGATCTTCGCGAAAAACCGACCAGCAATTTCGTTTCTGAATTTATCAACGCGCAACGCGCCCTGGTTTTGACATGAGATTGATCTTGGCGTTTTTCATCGCAGCGGCGACTTCAACTGTCGCGGAAAATAAAGTCGTGGTCGGCTCGAAAAAATTCACTGAGTCGTATGTCCTCGGTGAAATTGCGAAGCGAAGTTTGAGTGATGCGGGACTTTCCGCCGAGCACCGGCAGGGAATGGGCGGCACGATCATTCTCTGGGAAGCGCTGCGCAGCGGACAGATCGACATTTATCCGGAGTACACGGGCACGATCGCGCAGGAAATTTTGAAACGCAGCGATGAATTGACGTTCGAGCAAATTGCGAACGAGCTCGGCAAAGCCGGCATCGGCATGACCGAACCGCTTGGCTTCAACAATACCTATGCGCTCGTGATGTTGAGAACCCGTGCAGAGAAGCTCGGTCTTCGCACAATCACCGATTTGAAAAATCATCCGGAACTGAAGGTCGGGCTCACGCACGAATTTTTGGATCGACAGGACGGATGGCGGCCGTTGACGCAGCTTTACCAATTGGATCCGCAAAACGTAATTGGGATCGATCATGCGCTCGGGTACGCGGCCCTTGCCAAAGGTTCGATCGACGTGAAAGACGCCTACTCAACCGACGCGAAGATTTCAGAGAACGATCTGGTCGTGCTCGAGGACGACCGCCAATTTTTTCCGCAATACAAAGCTGTCTTCTTGTTCAGGTTCGCGCTTCCGGAACCCGTGATCTCTGCGCTGCGCAAACTCGAAGGGACAATTGATGAAGCGAAAATGATCCGGCTTAACGCGGGAGCCGAACGCACGAAGAATTACACGCGGGCAGCCACCTTGTATTTCGACAGCAATACAACATCGACAACCTGGACGGGCGGTGAATCATTTCCGCACAAACTCGCGCGCTGGACAACGCGTCATCTCGAGCTGGCCGGGTTTTCTCTGCTGCTCTCAGTACTAGTTGGAATTCCGCTCGGGATTTTCGCGAGCCGCGGCGGCGCAATTGGACACGTCATTCTCGGTTTTGCCGGAATTGTCCAGACGATTCCATCGCTCGCATTGCTGGCGCTCCTTGTGCCGCTGCCATTTTTTGGAATCAGTGTCCGCACTGCGATCGCGGCGCTTTTTCTCTATGGCCTGCTGCCGATCGTTCGAAACACCGCGACCGGTTTGCAGGACATTCCACGCGCGTTGCGCGAATCGGCGATCGCGCTTGGACTAACTCCGGCAGCACGACTTTGGCAAATTCATTTGCCGATGGCTTCCCGTTCCATCCTCGCCGGAATTAAAACGAGCGCGGTGATCAATGTCGGGACCGCCACGCTGGCGGCGTTAATTGGCGCCGGTGGCCTGGGCGAACCGATCCTGAGCGGTCTCAATCTGAACGATCACGCTACGATTCTCCAAGGCGCAATTCCCGCTGCGGTGCTCGCGTTGCTGGTGCAGTCGCTGTTCGATTTGCTCGATCGCGTTTTGATTCCAAAAGGACTGCGTTTATAAGATCGACATGGCGATCGCATCGATCAATCCGGCCACGGGTGAGAAGCTCAAAGATTTTTCTCCCTTTAACGACGCCGAGATCGAGAAACGGCTGAAGCACGCAGAACACGCCTTTCAGCAGCATCGCCGGGAATCTTTTCCAAAGCGCGCGCAATTGCTCGTCAGCGTCGCGACATTGCTCGAACGCGAAAAGAAAGATCTCGCGCGGACAATGACGCTCGAAATGGGAAAATTATTCCCCGCTGCCGTCGAGGAGATCGAAAAGTGCGCGCGCGGATGCCGCTATTACGCCGAGAATGCCGAACGTTTTTTGGAGGATGAAGTCGCACAAACGGACGCGCGTCGCAGTTACGTTCATTATGAGCCGATGGGACCGATTCTGGCGATCATGCCTTGGAATTTTCCGTTCTGGCAGGTATTTCGATTTGCCGCGCCCGCTTTAATGGCCGGGAACGTCGGACTTCTCAAACACGCCGCTAACGTTCCGCAATGCGCCCTGGCGATTGAGCAATTGTTCTGTCGCGCCGGATTCGACGAAGGAGTTTTTCAAACGCTGCTCATCGAAGCCGATCAAGTCGAACGATTGATTGTCGATCCTCGGATCAAAGCAGTGACACTGACCGGGAGCGAAAAGGCCGGTAGCGCCGTGGGCAGCACAGCGGCCCGGGAAATTAAGAAAAGCGTGCTCGAGCTCGGTGGCAGCGACCCGTTCATCGTCATGCCGAGCGCCGATTTCGGGCTCGCGGTCAGCACCGCCGTGAAAGCACGGACGATCAATACCGGCCAATCGTGCATCGCGGCGAAACGATTTTTCATCGCCGACAAAATTTACGACGATTTTCTAAAGGAATTCGTCGAGCAAATGCGCACGCTGAAAGTCGGCAACCCTTTCGACGAAACGACTGAGATCGGTCCGCTCGCAACCGGGCAGATTTTGAACGGCGTGCACGAGCAGGTCCAAAAGTCGATCGCTGCCGGCGCGAAATTGTTGACGGGTGGCAATCGAATCGCGGGACCGGGATTTTTCTACGAGCCGACAGTGCTTGTCGATGTACCGAGAAATTCGCCGGCTTATCGCGAAGAAGTTTTCGGCCCGGTCGCGGCCGTTTTTCGCGTTCGCGATTCCGCGGAGGCGATCGAAGCGGCAAATGACAGCGAATTTGGGCTGGCGGCGAGCGCGTGGACCAACGATCCAACCGAACAGGACCTTTTCGCGTCCGAATTAGAATCAGGAATGGTTTTCATCAACGCAATGTCGGCGTCCGATCCACGGCTGCCATTCGGCGGCGTGAAACGCTCCGGCTTTGGGCGCGAGCTCGGCACCGCCGGCATTCGCGAGTTCATGAACGCAAAGACAATCTGGATTTCCTAGATTAAGGCCCGCTGCGGATTGGTTGGTTTAATCGAAACGCTGAGATGTTTCTTTCGAGATCGGCGGCCAAACCGTCGTTGCCGGTCGCTTTCGCGATTGCGATGGCTTGTTGCGCAGTTTCGATCGCGTCGTCGAATCGAGCGGTCTCCGCATAAGCTGCGGCAAGCGTTCGGAGGACGATCGCATTCGGATGACCCGCGCGACGCCCGACGTTTTCGGCGAGCTCCACTGCTCTTGCGCCGTTGCGCGTCGATTCGTCCGGCGCAGTTGCGAGAATCCAGGCCAGATTTACTTCCGCGTTCATGTGACCGGGATCGATCGCCAAAGCTTTCTCTAAATGCGCAGCCGCGCGGTGCAGGTCGCCGGTCTGCAACAAAGCGAGTCCGAGATTATTTTGGGCATCGGCGTCGCCGGGCCGGATTCGCAGCGCTTCTTCCGAATGCGCAATCGCTTCGCTCACGCGGCCACGCCGCATCAAGAGATCAGCGAGACTGGCGTGCGCAAAAAAATTGTCCTTCGTCACCGCGATCGTGTGGTTCCAGAGCGCTTCGCTGTCGCGCCAATAGGACGCTTGCGCCCGCGCTGCCATTGCCAACGCGACAGTCGCCACGATTGCGGCGACGCCGGTGGTTTGTTTTCGATAACGCCATTTCGCCGAAAGATCGGCGACGCCCCATGCGATTATCAAATAGAGCCCGATCTGCGGAAGATAGGTGTAGCGATCCGCGTGAGCTTGGAGATTGACCTGAATAATTCCGATGACCGGCAACAACATCGACAAATACCAAAGCCAGCCGACGAGCAAATACGGACGAGATTGTCGCAACGCGAAAACAATAATCGTGGCCGCAACCAAAATCGCTGCGGCGACTGCGGGTTGCCATATTGGCAAACCATTTTGCGGGAACGGATAGAACACACCGAGATCTGCGGGCCAAATCATTTGCCAGATGTAAACGAAATAGCTCACGAACGCGTTGGCGATCCGTGCGAGAAACGGCAGCTGATCCGCGGCGCTATGCGCCGGCGCGATTCCAAGCGAAGTCAAAATTGCGACGGCGATTGAGAGAACAAACAACGGAATCTTCTCCACCACGAGCCGCAGCCAAATCTGAGTCTGTGATTTCTGTCCTCTGTCCTCTGTCCTCTGACTTCTGTTCAGCGGCCAGTAATCGAGCAGCAAAAAAATGAATGGCGTGGTCACTAGCATCGGCTTTGAAAGCAAGCCGGCGGCGGACAAGATCGACATCGTCACGTAGCGGCCGATCGATGGTTTGCGCGTGTAATGCAGGTAGGCGGCGAGCGTGAGCATAAAGAACAGCCCGCTCAAAACGTCTTTGCGTTCTTCGATCCAAACGACCGACTCCGCGCGCAATGGGTGAATTGCAAAAATCGCGGCGACAAAGGCGCTTTTCCAAATCGAACCAGTCATCTGGCGCAGGACGAGGAAAAGCAAAAGGACGGCGGCAGCGTGAAGAACGACATTCGTTAAATGAAACGCGCCCGGATTGAACCCGAAGAACTGAAATTCGAGCATGTGCGAGATGTTCTTGAGCGGAAGCCAGTTCGTGGCCGGCCAATGAGTGAAGGCCCATTTGATGCCGTGCAACGTGAGGCCGGCGTTTATCTCCGGAACTTCGTAGACGTATTCGGGGTCGTCGAAATTTATAAACGGAAACTTCGTCGTTTGGCCAAACACGAACCAAACAATCGCGATAAGACCGACGCAATTGCCGGCGACGCGCCACCATTCGGAAATTTTATCGCGCATTTCGCAGGTTGGGATCCCGCACCGGCGTGCGACGCTGATAAAGATCGACATCCTCCTGGATCTGAATGGCGAGATCACGCACGCCCTGAGCATTCGCCTGCTCCAATGCGCGTCGTGCAGTTTCGATCGCTTTCTCGAATTGGCCGGCTTGCGCGCAAGCCGCGGCGAGTGTTCGAATGAAGACCGGATTACTTTCCTTGGAGAGTTGATTGGCTTTGGTCGCGAGCTGCACTGCGATTTTGTTGTTTCTCAGCGAATCATCCGGGCCAGTCGACATTACCCAGGCGAGATTGTTGAGCGGAAGAATGGAGTCCGGCTCCGATTGCAACGCCTTTTCATAATGATCGACCGCCTCGGCCAACAAACCTTTTTGGACGAGCGCGTTGCCTAAACTCGTATGCGCGCCCGCGTCGTAGGGATGGATCGACAACGTGGTCCGCCATTCCGCAATTGCGCCGTCCAAATCTCCCTTTTGAAAGAGCGCGGTGCCAAGATTGTAATGCGCGTCCGGATAATCTGGCCGTAACTCGATCGCCTGGCGCAAATGAACGATCGCGTCATCGAGCCGGCCTTTGCGTGCGAGGACGTTGCCGACGCTGTCATGAATAACCGCGAGACTTAAACTGTAATGGCGATGTTCGCTGCGAGAACGCACCGCGAGCGCTCTTTGAAAATAGGAGAGCGCATCGTCCAGTTGGCCGCGTTCCATCAGCGATGTGCCGAAATTTGTCAGGGCCACGTCGTTATCGGTCGTCACCGCCAGCGTGCGCGTCCAAAGCGTTTCGCTATTCCGCCAGTAAGTCGTTTGCTTCCAAGCGCACACACTCAAGATGATGACAATGCCGCTTCCAACGGTGGCGAGAATTTCTTTCCGATGCGGTAACGATCTGGCAACGTCCCCAGCGAACCAGGTCAGTGCGACGTACAAACCAACCTGCGGCAAATAAGTGTAACGGTCGGCGTGGCCTTGAAGTCCGACCTCGACGATTCCGATTACGGGCAGGAGCATGATCAAATACCAAAGCCACCCGACAAGGAGATAGGGGCGATTCCGCCGCAGCGCGAACACCACCCAAGTCATCGCAATCAAAAACGCGGCCGCGAGCGCGACTCGCCATAACGCGAGGCGATCGTCGGGATGTGGGTAAAATACGGCGAGATTCGCGGGCCAAAACATTTGCCAAATGTAAGTGACATAAGTCGCGAGTGCGTTCTGAAGTCGCCAGATGAATGGCAGTTGACCGACCGACACCGGTGATTGCACTTGCAAGGCAAAGGCTACGATCGACGCCGCAAGAGAAAGTCCGAGAAGCGGAAGTTTCTCCAACGTCATCCGCCACAATGATTTCCCATCGGCGATTCGCTTGAGCGGCCAGTAATCAAGGAGCAGCAACACGGCTGGCGTCGTTACCAGCATCGGCTTCGACATCAATCCGCACGCAAACAAGATCGACATCGTCAGGTAGCGGCCGAATGATCTTCCCCGCGCGTAGCGCACGTAGGCGCCAAGAGTCAGAAAGAAAAAGACCGCGCTCAGAACGTCTTTGCGTTCTGCGATCCAGGCGACGGATTCAACCCGGAGCGGGTGAATCGCGAAAAGTGCGCTGACAAAAGCGCTCGCCCAGTCCGAGCCGGACTGGCCTTTGCCGGTGATGTTGCGCAACCAAAGGAAAAGCAAAACTGCGGCAATCGTGTGCAGGAAAACATTTGTGAAATGGTGGCCGCCGGCTTTGAGGTCGTAGAACTGGCAATCGATCATGTGGGAAATGATCGTGAGCGGATGCCAATTGTTGGTTTGGGTGTCGACAAACGCCTGCGACAAACCATGCAGACTCAGACCGGCAGTAACCGGCGAATTTCCGTAGACGTAGGTCTTGTCGTCGTAATTTACGAAGTCGTGGCCGAGCGTTTGGCCGAAGACGATCCAAATTAAAACGATGATGATGGCGCAAACGACAAGTTGCGACCAAGACGACGGCGAGCTCGTTTCAATTGCGCGGGCGCGGGTCTTCATGCGAATACTGCCGGCGATCCTTGAAGCTTACTGCGGCGGCGATTCACGATAAGGCGTGCGCGCCTGATAAAGTTCAATTTCATGCCGCAATGTTGCCAGCAATGAAGTGTTATTTTGCGCTGTCGACAAATCGATGGCCCGTTGAGCCGTGTCGATGGCCTTAGAAAAATCGCCCGACTCGGCGTAGGCCGCGGCCAAGGTGCGAAGGACAATCGGCACGTCGCCGCCGGGAAGAGTTGTTGCTTTCATTGCCAGCTCGACCGCTCGTTTCCCATCGCGGATCACGTCTACGGGATAAGTCGCCAGCACCCACGCGAGATTGTTCAGCGCGTTCCCGTCATCCGAATTTAGTTGCAAACTAATTTCCCACTGCTCAATCGCGCCATGGGCATCGCCATTCTGAATGAGAAGCACTCCGAGATCATCGTGGGTCGGAATGTCGTAGGGATAATCCTGAAGCGTTGTTCGCGCATGCACGATGGCAGCAGCGCGCGAGTGCATGTTCGATTCCGCGATTCGGCCCTTCGTCCACAAAGCTGCCGCCAAATTCTGATGCGCAGTTTGGTTATTGGAAGTCACCGCCAGGGCGTGCTCCCAAAGCGAAATGCTGTCGCGCCAATAGGTTGTTTGCTTGTAACCCAGGATCATCGAGGTCGCGATCACAAACGTTGCCACTGAAGCCAGAATGATCTGACGATTTCGCAGTTGCTGCGTCAAATCCGCACACAGCCATGTCAGCAACACGGTGATTCCAATGTGGGGCAAGTAAGTAAAACGATCGGCTCGCGCTTGCAGACCAGCCTGAACGATGCCGAGCACTGGAACGAGAAGAACCAAATACCAGAACCATCCCACGAAGACGTACGGATATTTCTGGCGAACCAAGATCGCGATAAGCGTGATTGCGACGATCAACACCGCGGCCATTAGCACGACCCAAATGTTTAATTGATCGTGCGGATGCGGATAAAATACCGCCAGGTCCGTGGGCCAGAACATTTGCCGGAGATAAGCGATGAAACTGACGGCGGCGTTCTTGAGTCTGGGCAAAAGCGGCAATTGCTCCAGCGAAGCCATCGTGACTGTCTGCGCGAACATGGTCGCGACAGCGGCGGCGGCCGAAAGCACAAATAGTGGAATTTTCTCGATCACGAGCCGTCGCCACGCGCGAAAATCATTCGCTCGCTGCAATGGCCAGTAATCCAGTAACAACAGCACGACCGGCACGGTCACGAACGTCGCCTTCGACATCAATCCGGACGCGAGAAAGATCGACATCGTCACATAGCGGGAAATGCACAGAGTGCGCACGTAGCGCAGATACGCGCCGAGCGTCAGCATGAAGAACACGCCGCTAAGCATGTCCTTGCGCTCGGCAATCCAGGCGACGGATTCCACCCGCATTGGATGAACGGCGAAAATCGCCGCAACAAATGCGCTTCGCCAAGTGCGGCCGGTCATTCCCCGGAAAACCAAAAAAAGCAGAATGGCTCCGAGATTGTGTAAAACAACG
>Ga0209217_1000618_pt1 | contig 10203 bp, 8 predicted proteins | sample JacPinW_OM3H0_M2_FD_187957 | JGI IMG/M metagenome (GOLD analysis project Ga0209217, IMG submission 187957) | Forest soil microbial communities from Algoma, Ontario, Canada - Jack Pine, Ontario site 1_JW_OM3H0_M2 (SPAdes) (version 2) | ecosystem: Environmental > Terrestrial > Soil > Boreal...
CTCGACCACGACCGCGGGGACTCTCGTCGTCGAGTCGCGGGCGGATCTCTTCAAGACGTCTGAGGGGGCCAGGTCCGACATCGCTGCCTACCGAGTCTTGTTTTCTCGGCTAAGCGGGGAGCACAAGGAGATCACCGTCGCAGGCCTAGGCCCTGATGCGGTCGGCGTCACATTCACCCAACCCGGCGGCCGGACGCTGCGTTTTTTTCGCCTTGCCTGGCGGTATCAGAACGCCACGGCATCCATCACCGTGGAGGGCTTCGATGGTCAGGTGAGCCAGGACGACGCCGTGGCGCTTGCGCGAAAACAGGAGAAACGGATTGAAGGAGCGTGATGGGTAGAGGGCATTCGCACCCGGCGTCGTACGAGCGATTCGTCGCTGTCGGCAAATGGATCGATCCGACCACATCAAAGGGACGGTGAGGGATGAAATCAGGGGATCAATCGCGTGTTGTCCGGCGTCGTGTCGGACTGCTCGCCGCCATAACCGCTGTCGCAGGCTTCGTGCTATCGGGCGGCGGCTCGGCCTATGCCTACCCGGGCCTGTTCGAGGACGATGAGTCAACCGTCATGTCGGGTGCGCTCGACATGCGCGACGTGAGCGCCGGAACCACCTTGACGGAATGTCCTCAGGCCGGCCTGACGGGGAACGGGGCGCAGCCCCTCAACAGCCATCGGCAGGACAACGCCGAGCGAAGGAGCGCTGGCAGCGACCGGCGCCTCAACCAGGACTTCTCCTGCATGCCGCAGGACGAGACCGCCGTCGACCAAAACCCGAAGGCGAGCGGGAACTACCTCGCGGGAGCCAATGACTACCGCCTCGGCTGGGGGACGTCTGGCTTTTACGCCACGACCGACAAGGGCGCCCACTGGTATGACGGGATCACACCGTTCCCGTCGGTGCCGAGCGGCCAGAACCTCGACGGCGGCGGCGACCCTGTCGTGGTATTTGACCGGGGTGGGGTCGCCTATTACGCGCAGATCAACTTCAACCGGACCGATGACACCAGCGGGGTGTGGGTCAACCGATCGACCAACGGCGGCTTCACCTGGACCCGGCCGTGCGTGGCCATCCGGACCGCACCGGCGCCGGATGAGCACGGCGCATGCGGTGGGCCCGGCGACGTCCGCCAGCCGGGTGACGGTACCGTCGGGTTCATCCAGGACAATGACTTGATCCTGAACCGAAGCGTGCCATCCTTCGACAAGGAATGGATGACGGCGGGTCCGCGCCCGGCCGGCGTGCAGCCGACATGCTTTACGCCCTTCACGCACACGCCGACGGCCTGCAATCCTGCAGTCGTGGGCACCGACCGGCTCTACGTAACCTATTCCCTATTTGCCAGGGCCCGCAGTGCAGCCGGTAGCGCGCAGATCTTCCTCAGTTATTCGGACGACCAGGCGCGCTCCTGGTCACTCGCCACGCCGATCTACGGCACTGGCAGCTTCTGCCTGACCGCCGGCAACTCCTGCAAGGACAGCCAGGGCTCGCAGCCGACCGTCAATCCAACGACCGGGCAACTCTGGGTCGGATTCATCAACGGCGACACCCAGGATGAGGACCAGTATCTGGTGGTCACCTCGAAGGATGGCGGTCAGACGTTCTCACCGCCGTCGCGCGTCGACACGCTCTATGACGTCAACCTCCCACGCGGTGTCAACGGCCGAGCCGACTGTAACGCCCGCGGACAGGGCTCGACTCGTGCCGTTCCGACGAACAGCTGCTTCCGCTACGACCCGATCTTCAACTCGATCGTGGCCGACAAGCGGGGTGGGGAGTTCGCCAACAGCGTCTATGTCGCGCTCGTCGATAATCGGAACGGAACCATCCGCGACTCGAACACGGATGTGTTCCTCTACAAGTCGACGGACGGCGGGCTGACGTGGATCGGTCCAACCCGCGTCAACAACGATCGCTCGCAGACCCCGGGGAACCGAGACTGCGGCCGAAATACCGATAGCATTGGCGGCGATTCATCAGCCTGCCCCGAGCAGAATTGGGGGGCGGACCAGTTCTTCCCGTTCGTCACCATCAGCACCGAGGGCATGCTGAACGTGACCTTCCACGACCGGCGACTCGACACCTCGTCCCCCGCCGGCTCCGGTGCATGGCCCACCAGCAAGACGGAAGTCGGCAACTACCTGGTCTGGTACTGGGGCGCGCAGTGCAAGATCACGCACGCACCCACGGTGAGTCAGACCACCTCGGGGCCGGTGCCCTCCGGGGCCTCGGAATGCACGGCGCCTGAGGCCGTGGTCAACCCGAGCGTCGTGACTGGCTTCAACCCGGGCGCCGGCCCGGTTCCGGGCCAGAACCAGAACTCCGCGACGTTGCCCTTCCGCAACTTCCAGATCTCGGACGTAGGGTCGAACTTCGACTACACGTTCCGTGCTGGGATCTTCGCCGGCGACTACAGCGGAAACGCATCGGGTCCGACGGTGGCCAGCGGCGCTGACAACGCCAACGACGAGCACGGCAGCCGCGATGTGATCGCCGTCTGGACCGATGCGCGCAATGGGCGGGGGTCGGGCGCCCCGACCAGCGTCCAGCCAGGCCGTAACCCGATCTGCGAGCAGTCGGACGTGTTCTTCAAGTTCTATGGCGGCCGAAACGGCGGAGAGGGATCGAACAGCCGCGAAGGTGACAGCGCAAACGGATTCCTGGTGGCACCATGCGGCGGTGACATGCAGGACCCGGGCAACTAACAACGGAGGTGGCAGCAACCCAGAATCGCTAAACGCGTACAGACATCACGAAAGGGTCTCCCAATGCGGGAGACCCTTTAATCTGGAATGACCATGAGGAAGGCGGCATTGCTTCTCAGCCTCGTCGCCTTGCTTGGAGCCGGCTGCGGTCGATTGGGGCAGCCGGCCGGTGCGGGGCCGTCAACCACAGCCCAGCCAACAACCTCCGTTGACCCTTGCAGCAGCGGAATGTCGACGAGCCCGGGCCCGGCCAAGACATTGCCGCGGGGCTGTCTCCCGCCTTAGCGCTTCTTGCCTATTGCATCGCGCATGCCGGCAGCGGCGGGTGCGTCACCGATCCCGTCGATGACCGGTTGCCGGCCTCGTGATCGGTCCAGACGCCGCCGTTGCAGCGGTCGAGTGGCAGTCCGGGCTCAGGCGATTTTGGGGCAGCCGCCGGCGGTTGCGACGTCGTCACGGGGGCCGGACGCGTGCCCTTGGTGATCGTGGGGTTGATGGGATTGACGTCCGATTCCGAGTCGGCACTGGCTCCCTGGCTAGCCTTGATGGCACCAACGCTGGTCGTATCGCGCTGACCGGCTGAGCCAGTGGAGGCGGCCGCCGTGCCACAGGCTGCCGTGAGCAGCGCTGCCGCGACAAGGAGTACTCGTAGTTTGTTCATCGCAACAGGTATAACGCAGCGCGCCGACTGCGCTGACGGTTTGGACGCAGCGTTACCGTGGCGCAGTTGCTACCGGGCGGTGACCTGTGCTGTAAGGCGCCCGCCGAGCGGCTCGAGTCCGCAGGCATCGCGTAGGGCGCGCTCGATATAGACCTTGCTCATGCGCTTGCGCCAGTAGTGGCTCAGGTCGGTGTTGTCGAGCGGTCGCGAGGGCTTGTCGGCTGCCTGGGCGACGTCCGCGAGTAGGTCCTCGGCCGGGCGCTTTCCCTGAAGCGGTTCGAGGAACGGCGTGATATCGACTGGATGGGAGCCGACCGCGCCCAACGCACCCCGAGCCTCACGCACCACGCCGTCATCCCAGGCGATCGCGACCGCAACGCCGAGGATGGGAAAGTCGAACGATGGCCGACGGCGCAGCTTCCAGTAGGCGCTGGTCATCCGGCCCTCGACCGCGGGCAGCTCGACGGTGGTGATGATTTCGTCGGCCTTCTTCGTGGTGTAGTCGATGCCGTCATCCTTATATAGGTCGGCGGCTGGGATCCGCCGAGCGCCGTTAACGCCCTGCAACGTGATCTGCGCGTTAAGCGTCAGCGCGACGGGTGCGCTGTCTGACGACGACACGGCCCAGCAGCGCGGCGAGCTGCGGGCGACCAGGCAGATGTCGCCATCCTTCTTCATGCAGAAGCCAACCGCCTTCCGCCAGGAATAGGTCTGGTTGTAGTAGTTGCACCGAGGATCGACCAGCAGGTTGCCCCCCAATGTGCCCATGTAGCGCACCTGGGGCGTCGAGACCGAACCGCAGGCCTGGGCCAGCGCTCGAAACGGGCCGGCGAGCAGCTCATGATGGGCGAGCTCATCCAGCGTGACGCCGGCGCCGATCGTGACACCGTGTCGGACATCACCCTCGACCCGGCGGCCGTCTGGCAGCGCATTGAGGCTGATCAGCGTCGTGACATCGAACTGGCGTCGCTTGAGGTTGGGCACCAGGTCGGTCCCGCCGGCGATGAACATCGCACCCGGGTTTTGGGCCGCCAGCTCGGTCGCCTCCGCGATCGTTCGCGGACGGAGGTACTGCAGTCGTGGCAGGCGCAGCATCTACTTTCCTTTCCACTCCTCAGGCACGTCGGCCTTGATCAGCGGTGGGAATGCGAAGTCAGGCGTTGACTTCGGCCCGACCCGCTTGCTCTTGTCGCTCATCGCCTTGAGAACTTTGTCCGGCGTAATCGGGATCTCGTCGATGCGAACGCCGAGCGCGTTGTAGACGGCATTAGCCACTGCCGGGATGACTGGCAGCAGCGGCCCCTGTCCCGCCTCTTTGGCACCGAACGGTCCCTCGCGGTCGATCGTCTCGACCAGGTAGGTGTGCATCACGGGAGCCTCCAGCGCGGTCGGGCTCTTGTACTCGAGCAGCGAGGGGAACTTGTGCAGGCCAAGCCGAAACGTCTGCTCTTCCATCAGCGCCTCGCCCAGAGCCATGTAGACACTCCCCTCGACCTGGCCCACGACCAGCACCGGGTTGATGGCGCGGCCGATATCGTGGGCGACCCACACCTCGGGCACGCGGACCTCGCCGGTCTTGATGTCGCAGTCGACCTCGACGACGGCCGCCGAGTACGAGTAGGCCGGGCTGGGGCCGACGCCCGATCCCTTGTATGGTCCGGCGAGCTTCGGCGGTGTGTAGCTGCCGGTTGCGGTGACCACGCCACTCTGCGCCTCGGCCAGCTGGACCGCCTGCGCGAACGACACACCGTCCTCGGGCCGGTTTCGCCGAAAGACACGGTGATCACGCGCGACCAGGTCGTCCGCATCGCAATGCAGCGCCTTCGCCACTGCCACGAACAGCTGGCTCTGCACCTTCTCGGCCGCCGCTTTCGCCGCGTTCCCGGCCATGAAGGTGACCCGCGACGAGTAGCTGCCCAGGTCGATCGGCGTCAGGTCGGTATCCGCGGTGGTGAGCTGGATGTCCTCCAGCCCGACGCCGAGAACCTCCGCCGCGATCGCGGCGAGGATGTGGTCGGATCCCTGGCCGATGTCGATCGCACCGCAGAGCAGGGCCACGCCACCGTTGCGGTCGAGCTTGAGTTGCACCTCAGAGTGCGGCATGTCGTTCCAGTAGATGGCCGTCCCGGCGCCGCTGAGGTAGGAGCTGACCGCAAAGCCGAGGCCGCGGCCCTGCGGCATTGAGCGGCGACGCTCGAGGAATCCCGAGCCCTCGACAACCTTATTAATGCATGCCTCCAATCCGCAGCTCGTGATCCGCAGCCAGTTCACCGTGCGCGAGTCCGGTGAAGGCAGGTTGCGCCGCCGCAGTTCCACCGGATCGAGGCCGAGCTCTTCCGCGACCTTGTCGAAATGCGTCTCCAGCGCGAAGCGCGGCTGCGGCGTGCCATGGCCTCGTTTCGGTCCACAGGGCGGCTTGTTCGTGAACAAGCGGACACCCTCGAAGCGATACCGCGGGATCGCATAGGTGGTCGCCTGCAGGGCCCCGGTGTAATAGGTGCTGGCCACGCCGTAGCTGCCGTAGCCGCCGCCGTCGAGAAAGCTGCGGAACTGCATGGCGGTGATGCGGCCGTCTTTCGTGAGACCGGTCTTGATCTTCATCAGGACCGGATGGCGCCCGCGATGCGCGTAGAACACTTCCTCGCGGGTGAGCGTGATCTTAACCGGCCGTCCGGTGACGATGGCCAGCTTGGCGGCCACCAGCTCGTGCGAGAAGATGTCGCTCTTGCCGCCAAAGCCGCCCCCATTTGGGGTCGCGATCACGCGGATGCGGCTCATCGGCAGCTCCAGCACCTTGCCCAGGGCGCGGTGCACGTAATGCGGCGTCTGCGATGAGGTCCACAGCGTGAGCTTGCCGTCAGCCGCGTACTGGGCGACGGCGGCGTGCTGCTCCATCGGCAGGTGCGTGTTGCCCTCGAAGAACACGACATCCTCCCGAACGTGGGCAGCGGTGCGCATCGCCTCGTCGGTGTCGCCAAACTCGAGCGCCACCGCCTTGTGCACATTCGATGTGCCGTGGATCGGTTCGCTATCAGCGGCGATGGCCTCGTCGATCGACATGACATGCGGCAGCTCCGCAAATTCCACCTCGATCAGCTCGAGCGCCTCATCCGCAATCCACTCGTCGGTGGCGGCAACCGCCGCGATCGGATCGCCGACGTAGCGGACCTTTTCGCGTGCGAGCGCTTCCTCATCCTGGCTGACCGGCAGGATGCCGAACTTGATCGGGAGGTCGTCGCCGGTGAGCACCGCCAGCACACCCGGCAGCGCCCGAGCCCGGCTCGTGTCGACGCGCAGAATTCGCGCGTGCGGGTGCGGGCTGCGCAGGATCCGGCCGAAGAGCATCCGCGGCAGCGCGAGGTCGTCGGCAAACTTGGTTTGCCCGCTGACCTTGGCGAAGGCGTCGGGCTTGGTCAGCGACTTGCCGACGACGGTAAGTTCCTCAGCCACGGCGCGTGCCTCTCGACGCCGCCAGCTCGACGGCCTCGAAGATCTTGAGGTAGCCGGTACAGCGGCAGAGCACGCCGGCGAGCGCCTCCTTGATCGCATCGCGCGTTGGATGCGGGTCACGGTCGAGCAGCGCGCTGGCGGTGAGCAGCATCGCGGGCGTGCAGTACCCGCACTGCGCGGCGCCCAACTCGGCAAAGGCGACCTGGAGAGGATGCGGCTCATTCCCGGCCGCCATCCCTTCCACGGTGGTGATCTCGCGACCCTCGAGGTCGAGCGGCATCGCCAGGCAGGAGAGGAACGGCCGGCCGTCGACGAGGACGCCACAGGTGGAGCACTCGCCCAGCTCGCAGCCGTGCTTGGTGCCGGTCAGTCCCAGGTCTTCGCGCAGGACTTCGAGCAAGGTCTTGTAGGGCGGCACCATGACCGCCATATCCTCGCCATTGACGTGCAGGCGGACGGCGACCCGGTCCGCGATCGACACGCCCCTACTCTCTCAAATGAGCAGACGCGGGAGCTGGATGTCGACCCGGCGCGGCCGAGCCGGCTCCGGCGGTTCGACCATGGCGGTGCGGATGCACTCCTGCGGCGAGACCTCCGGCCGCAGACCGGCGAAGATCGGGAAACGCAGCTGCCCGCTGCGGTCCCACTCGCTGAACTTGACGGCAACGACCATGTGCGGCTCGATCCAGCAGATCCGATCGTCCGACCAGCGGGCGTCGCCCGGCGGAGACGCGTTGGGAAGGGCATCCAGCGCTTTTCGCATGCGTCTCGACGCGAGAGCATCGAAGCCACCCACGACCCGGCCCGCCGGTTGAAAATGCGATCCGTCGTAGGTGGCGACGATCAGGGCCTCGAGCAGGTGGTCGCCGGTCTGCGGAATGAAGCCCATGACGGCAAAGTCCTGGCGGCGCACCGCCTCGATCAGCAGCCAGTCCGGGTGGCGCTGCCCTGCCCGGTAGGGACTGTCGAAGCGTTTCGCGACCACGCCGCCAAGCCCATTCTCTTTGGCCGCCTCGAAGAAGGCGAGGCCGTCCTCGGCAACCGGCTCGACGACGTAGATGCGTCCGCTAGAGGCGATCGACTGGTAGACCCTCGGACGGCGGCGGACCAGTGGCTCCTTCATCAACGACTTGCCGCGCATGTAGAGCAGGTCGTAGACGACATAGGTGACCGGGTGCGCGGCGGCCGCCCGGGCGATCGTCTCCGGCCGCACCGCTTGCTGACGTGCCTCGAGCGCAACGCGATCGGGCCGGCCGTCGGCGTCGGTGACGATCAGCTCGCCGTCGACGATCGTCTCCGGAGGGGCCAGCGCGGCCAGCGCCTGGACCTCCGGATAGCGAACGGTCAGGTCGCGAAGGTCGCGGCCCCAGATGCGAACCTGTCCCTGATCGATGGACGCCAGCGCCCGGACGCCGTCCCAGGCGACCTCGAAGGCGTACTCCTGCGAATCGAAGGGCCCGGCGGCGGGCATCGGGAGCATCGGGCGCAGCCGATCCGGCAAGGCGCGCTGGAATGGCAGGTCGAGCTCAACCGTTTGGGACCGCGCCGGCACTTTAGCGGACTGTACTACGCCGGATCAGGCCGTGCGACGTCGGGCCGCCGGACGGGCCGCCGACGTTTTTGCGGCTACCTTGACCTTGGCCGCGCGGCTGGCGGCGGGCTTCTCCGCCGCCTTCTTCTTCCCCGCCTTGGTCGCCTCGACCGACGCTTTCAGCGCGGCCATCAGGTCCATGACGCGGGGCTCCTGGACGGCGGCCGGGGCGGTCACCTTGAGGCCCTTCATCTTTTGGTCGACGATCTGCTGGAAGGCGGCCTTGTAGTCGTCGGTGTAGCGCTCCGGCTGGAATTTGTCCGTCAGGTTATCGATCAGGGAGGTCGCCATCTTGACCTCCTTGTCGCTGATCTTGACGTTCTGCGGGAGGTTCAACTCCTCCGTTGATCGAATCTCGTCGGGCCAGTTGAGGGTGTTGCAGAGGAGCGTGTTGCCTTCGACCTGGATCAGCGACAGATGTTCGCGGTCGCGCAGCGCGATCTTCGCGACGGCCACCTTGTTGGTGTCTTCCAGGGCCCGCTTGAGCAGGTAGAAGGGCTTGACGCCGACGTCCTCGGGCTCGAGGTAGTAAGCGGATTTGATGTACAGCCCGAGCGGCACTTCGTCGCGCTCGACGAACTCGACGATGTCGATCGTCCTGGTGGTCTTGAGAGGGAGCTTGTCGAGATCTTCCTCGTCGATCAGGACGAACTGGTTCTTTCCGACCTCGTAACCCTTGAGCACGTCGTTGAAGGCGACCACGTGGTCGTCGGTCGGGCAATGCCGTTGCTGCTTGATCGGAAGCTGGCAATGCGGGCACAGTTGCCGGAAGGACACGGCACTGTGCGCCTCGGTGGCGAGATACATGCGGACCGGGATCGCCACCATCCCGAAACTGATCGCGCCCCGCCACATCGACCGGGCCATACCAATGGTCTCCTTTTTCGCTGAGTTGCCCGGATTATACGGCGGGAGGTCGCATAGATGTTCGGACTGCCGCTTCCAGGCGCTGCGCGTAGAGCGGTCCGAGCGCTTCGTGCTTGAAGTAGGCGTAGACGTCACGGCCACTCTCCAGGTAGCCGGCAATCCGCCGGACCCAGGCCGCCCGCCGCTGGGGCGAGTAGGTCTCCCGCCGCAAGCGCACGTAGACGAAGGCGCCCCGGCCGAGCAGCCCCGGCTCCTCCTCGCCATCTCCGTGGACGAGCGCCGCACCCAACCGCTCGAGGAGGTCCGCAACCGCCGGCGTGTGCCAGGATCGGTGGCGGAACTGAAAGGCGACGCGCCAGTGAAGCGGAAGGAGGGCGAAGATCCGCTCGATCCGACCCTCATCGAAGGGCGCCGTCGGCGGCAGCTGAAACAGGACCGGACCCAGGCGATCGCCGAAGGCGGCCGCCTCCTCCGCCAGGACGCGGACCGCCTCCTCGAGGTTCGGCATCCGCCGGTTGTGCGTGATGCGCCGGTGTGCCTTGACGGCGAAGCGGAAGGTCGGCGGGACGCTCGCGGCCCAGCCGGCGACCACGTCCTCCGGCTGGGTGCGGTAGAAGGTGGTGTTGACCTCGACCGTCCCGAGCTGCTGCGCGTAGTAGGTCAGCATGTCCGCCGTCTTGATGCGGCGAGGATAGAAGCGCCCGCGCCAACCGGAGTACGAAAACCCCGACGTGCCGACGAAGAACTGGGGCACGACCCCTGATTAGATGTTGGGGACGCCCTTGATCAGGCCCATGAACTCGGCGCGGGTCTTTGGATCCGTCTGGAAGATGCCCAGTACGCAGCTGGTGAAGACCCGGCTGTTCTGCTTCTCCACGCCGCGCATCTTCATGCAGAGGTGATCGGCCTCGATGACGACGCCCACCCC
>Ga0209217_1000619_pt1 | contig 10200 bp, 8 predicted proteins | sample JacPinW_OM3H0_M2_FD_187957 | JGI IMG/M metagenome (GOLD analysis project Ga0209217, IMG submission 187957) | Forest soil microbial communities from Algoma, Ontario, Canada - Jack Pine, Ontario site 1_JW_OM3H0_M2 (SPAdes) (version 2) | ecosystem: Environmental > Terrestrial > Soil > Boreal...
CCGCGAAACGTCTGCATCTGCCGCTTCATGTCATGCACGTCGGCAAGTGCCGCGAAATCCAGATGCTTGCGCCAGACGAACGGTGCGATTTCCGCAATCAGCGCCTCCCCGGCCCGGGCGTCGCCGGCGCAGGGCCGCGCCTTGATCATGGCGGCGCGTTCCCAGGTCCGCCCTTCCCGCTCGTAATAGTGAAGCGCCGCGGCGGTCGAGATCGCCACCGGCGTCGAGGCGGGGTCCGGCCGCAGCCGCAGATCGACACGGAACACGTAACCGTCGCCGCTGCGCTGCTGCAGCAGCCGTGACAGTCCCTGCGTGACGCGCACGAAGAACGGCTGCGGTTCGATATCAGGCGCAAGCGTCGGCGCGGCGGGATCGAAAAACACGATCAGATCGATATCACTGGAGTAATTCAGCTCGCCCGCGCCCATCTTGCCCATGGCGAGCACGATCAGACCGCTATTGTCTTCGGGACGGTCGAGATTGGGCGGCGACAGCCTTCCTCGCGCCGCTTCCTGCCGCAACAAAAAGCGCAGCGCCGATTGCACCGAGGCGACCGCAAGCTCGGTCAGCGCCGCCGTCACCTGCATCACCGGCCAGACGCCGCCAATGTCGCACAGCGCAATCAGCAGGGCTGCTTCCGATTTCATGCGGCGGAGCAACTGCATCACGTCGGCTTCGCTTGATGCAGCGGACACGTCGCGGCAGGTGTTCTCGATCAGTTGCGCCAAACAGGGTTCCGGTTCGCATTCGAGCAGCCTGATCAGGCGCGCCGCGTCGGCGCGGACCAGATCGAAAAGATAGGGAGAGGCTTCCGCGATGCCCAAAAGAATGGTGCTGGCGAGGGGAAATCGGGCGATGAGATCTTCGATCGCAGCCGCCTGCTCCGGTGCGACACCGGTCAGCCAGTCTGCTAGTCGCTGCTCGGCTTTATCGGGAGCGGACACATGCGGTCCGTCCACGAACCGCGCGGCCAGACGATGTTGGTCCGCGTCGCCCTTCGCGGATGGAATCATGCCACCTTCTGTGGCACATCAGGCGTTTGAGCCGCAAGCCTGTCACTGGCGCCCGCCATCGCCGGGATCGCCAAGGTCGCGGTAAGTCCCGGGTGGGCATCGCCGAGCCTGAGTTCACCGCCATGAAGCGTCGCCACCGCCGACGCCAGACTCAATCCAAGACCGGAGCCGGGCTGGGTGCGGCTCGCCTCGAGCCGCACAAATCGTTCCACCGCATGTCTGCGATCGGCCTCAGGTATCCCCGGCCCGTGGTCGGTGACGCTGAGCAGCACTTGATCGCCGTTGCGACGCGCCTCGATTAGAATTTCTCTTCCATCAGTGCCGGCGACCGCGCCAGCGCTCAGCGGCTGCGCGGCCGGGATCGGTTTGCCGTATTTGATCGCATTCTCGACGAGATTTGCCAGCGCCTGGCTGATCAATTCGCGGTTGCCGTGAAGGCGTGTCGGCACAGTCTTGACGCGCAACGTCATGCCGTCGTCTTCCGCAAGCGGTTCGTAGAGTTCGTGAATGCCGTTGGCCACTTCGGCGGCGTCAAAGTTGTCCATATTGCCGCGCGCCTGGCCCGACTCGGCGCGCGCGATCATCAACAAAGCATTGAAGGTCCGGATCAAGCCGTCGGATTCCTCGATGGTTCGCTCCAGCGCGTTGCGGTATTCGGCCTCGCTGCCGGATTTCGCCAGCGCCTCTTCGGCGCGATTGCGCAGCCGTGTCAGCGGCGTCTTCAGATCGTGGGCGATGTTGTCGGAAACTTCCTTCAGCCCCATCATCAGGGCTTCGATCCGCTCCAGCATGGCGTTGAGATTTTCCGCCAAACGGTCGAGTTCGTCGCCGCTGCGCCCGACCGGCAATCGCCCGCTCAGATCGCCCGCCATGATGCGCTGGGTGGTACCGGTCATGGCGTCGATACGCCGCAGCACACGCCGCGCGAGAAAGACGCCGCCACCAAGGCCGAGCACCACGACAATCAATATCGACCATTGCGCGGCTTTCGCGACAATGCCGAACAGCCGTCTGCGTTCCTCCAGATCGCGCCCGATCAGGAGCCGGAAGCCGCTGCTCAGTTCGGTGACGCGCACCAGCGCGCGATGATCCGCAGTGTCCTGCTCGTCAAGCCGCCGATAGGCGGTTTCGGACCAGCCTGTGGTAGCCATCACCCCCGGCGCGAGCGAGCCGACGTTTCCGGCGAGCGCCTGCCCCGTCGGCGCGGTTACGAGATAGAGATTGGCGCCGGGTCGCAGCGCCCGGTTCTCGATCGTGGAAATCAGACCACGCAGTCCGCGCCGCCCGAAGATCTCGCTGATCTCGCCGGTTTCCGCGTTCACCGTGGTGGTGATCTGTTCGGTGATCAGCCGGCGGGTGTTCCAGGCGAAATAGCCCAGCAGCGAAGCGGCAAACAGCGCAAACAAAAACAGGTAGACCAACGTCAACCGGAACGCCGTGGTTCGGATCAGCTTACCGAATGCCGTCACGGATCATGTACCCCGCGCCGCGAATCGTGTGAAGCAACGGCCGCTCGAAGCCTTTGTCGATCTTGGAACGCAGCCGCGAAATATGCACGTCGATGACATTGGTCTGCGGATCGAAATGATAGTCCCAGACGTTTTCCAAGAGCATGGTTCGCGTCACCACCTGCCCCGCATGCTTCATCAGATATTCCAGCAGCCGAAACTCGCGCGGTTGCAGCGTCAATTCGTCCTTGCCGCGCGCCACCCGGTGCGAAAGACGATCGAGTTCCAGATCGCCGACGCGATAGGTGGTTTCCTCGGCCGGACCGCCATGGCGGCGCGACAGCACTTCGACCCGCGCCAGCAGTTCGGCGAATGAATAGGGTTTTGGCAGGTAATCGTCGCCGCCGGCGCGTAAACCCTTGATGCGGTCATCGACCTGTCCGAGGGCCGACAGAATCAGCGCCGGGGTGCGATTGCCCTTCTCGCGCAGGGTACCGATCAGCGACAGGCCGTCGCGTTTTGGCAGCATCCGGTCGATCACCAGCACGTCATAGTCGCCGGTGCTGGCGAGTGCCAACCCCTCCTCGCCATCGCTGGCGAGATCGGCGACGTAACCGACTTCGCGAAACGCCTTCACCAGGTAGTCGGCGGACTCGCGGTCGTCTTCGATGATCAAAAGGCGCATTTGGGGGTCGGTTGCGGTCAAGTGGGGCCAGCCTTCTGTCACCATGGCGCGGTCGGCCTCCTCATGCAAGACGACCTGACACCTCTCGATTAGGCGAAAAAAGCGGGCGGTGAAGCTGGGGGACCTCACCGCCCTTTGACCTTCCGACGGAGGGGGGCGTTTTCCACCGGAAGGTAACTAAAGGGAGCGGGCTTCTTGACCCGCCCCCCCGGAAAGAGCCGTCGGCGGGGGCGACTAATGCCGGCGACACCCTCCATCTCCTCGATCATGATCCGATTGGATTTAACCGGATCATGATCTCATCTCTTTTTGAGCATGATCTTTTCGGAAAACCGGTTTCCACTTTTCCGGATCATGCTCGGAGCGCCATCAGCCTTTCGCCAGCGGCACCGCGACGAAGCGCGAGGAGCCACCGCTCTTAACGCGCATCAGAACGCTGTTCTTGTTGTCGGTGCGCGCGGCGTTGATCGCTTCGCGCACGTCGCCGGCATTGGTGACGCTCTTTCCAGCAACTTCCAGAATCACGTCGCCTTCCTTGAAGCCACGCTCTGCCGCCGCGCTCTTCGGATCGACCTCAGTGACGACGACGCCATCCTTGCCGGCGCCGGCAACGCTGTTGGCGGGCGCCAGCGTCAGGCCGAGCTTCGGCACGTCGGTTCCTTTGGTTGCACCGCCCTTGTCGCTGTTGTCAGTGTCGGCCTTGGCTTCCACCGAGTTCGGCAACTGCCCGAGGGTCAGGTTGATGACCTTGTCCTGACCTTTGTGAAGCACGTTGAGCTTCACCGCATTGCCGGGCGCGAGCGCCCCGATGGTACGGGCGAGCTCGCGGGCATCCTTGACTGTCTCGCCATTCACCGCCGTGATCACATCGCCGGATTCGATGCCGGCCTTGGCCGCCGGGCCGTTGGCCTGGGGTTCCGCAACCAGTGCACCTTCAGCCTTCTTTAGGCCGAGGCTGTCGGCGATATCAGCCGTGACAGGCTGAATCTGGACACCGATCCATCCGCGGCTGACCGAACCCTTGTCCTTGAGCTGAGCAATCACATTCTTCACGGTGGTCGCCGGGATCGAGAACGCGATGCCGACGCTGCCGCCTGACGGCGAATAAATCGCGGTATTGACGCCCATCACCTCGCCTTCGGTATTGAAGGCCGGGCCACCGGAGTTGCCCTTGTTCACGGGCGCGTCGATCTGGATGAAATCGTCGTACGGACCATTGCCGATGTCGCGGCCGCTGGCCGAGACGATGCCGGCCGTGACGGTGCCGCCGAGGCCGAACGGATTACCGACCGCGAGCACCCAGTCGCCGATCCGGGGTTTGCCCTCCGAAAGCTTGGCGAACGGGAAGTTCGAACCGCCTTCGACCTTGATCAGGGCGACGTCGGTGCGCGCGTCGGTGCCGATCACCTTGGCGGAATAGGTCTTGCCGTCGTCGGTCGTGACTTCGACCTTGTCGGCGCCGTCGACCACGTGGTTATTGGTGACGGCATAGCCATCGGCAGAAATGAAGAAGCCGGAGCCCTGGCCGGTCACCACGCCACGGCCGCCGCGGGGTCCACCGCGCAGCCCCGGGGGCAAACCATCAGGTCCGCCGAAGCGGCGGAAGAAGCGCTCCATCGGCGAGCCCGGCTGGAACGGCGACGAGTCATCGTTGTTGTTGCTGGAGCTATCGTCCTTGGCGACCTTCTCGTTGATATTGACCTTCACCGAAATCACCGACGGCTTCACGCGCTCGACGATGTCGGCGAAGCCGGCGGGCTTCTCTACTTTACGGACTTCGTTGTTGACCTGCGCATGCGCGGGGCTGCTGAAGATATTTACGGGACCAGGCGACGGGGCGAAGCCGTAAACGGCGACGCCGAGGCCGGCAACGACCGAGGCCATTAGCGCAAATTTGCGCGCAGAAAACAGCGAACGCCGGGGCGCTTGATAAGATGGGAGGGAAGAAAGATCGGTGGGACGGTCAGTCATTAAGAGGCCTCCAGAGCATGAAATTAATGGCGCCGGGACGAGCACCTTACAAATCTGAACATGGGGGGTTTCGCCTTACGGCGCGCTGGCGGGGGAATTAAAGTTTTGTAATAAAGGCGTGAACGAATGCGGCAGTTTATCGCAGGGAGCAAATACTGTTTATCGCACTGCGAGACGTTTATCGCAGGGCTAAACCGGCTTGTCCGGCGACGGTTCCGTCGCGATCAGCCGTTCCAGCCGCGCTTCTTCCTCCGCGGTCAATTTGAACAGGGACGGATCTTCCGCTGCCGCGGATCGCGAGCGCCTCCGGCTGTGTATCCACAGCGCCAGCCCGCCCCCGACGAGCGCCAGCGGCGGCAATAGCCACAGCAACCACGTGTGGGGGTTGAGCCGGGGTTTCAGCAGCACGAACTCGCCATAGCGCGCCACCAGAAAATCGATCACCTGGGCGTCGCTGTCGCCGGCCGCGATCCGCTCGCGCACCAGCAGCCGCAAATCGCGCGCCAGCGGCGCTTCGGAATCGTCGATCGACTGGTTTTGGCACACCATGCAGCGCAGTTCGCGCGACAAATCCCGCGCCCGCGATTCCTTGGCGGGATCGGACATGATTTCGTCAGGCTGCACTGCGTAAGCGGCCGACGATCCCATCATCATGGCTAGAGCAAACGCGCAGGCAAGAATCCGTTTCAATTGATCACTCCGCCGCCTGCAATCCGCGCGCTAACTTGGCCGGCTTCGGCGCGCCGACCCGCAGCCGGCGATCCGACAGCGACAGCATGCCGCCGAACGCCATCAGCACGGGACCGAACCAGATCAGCAATACCAGGGGCTTATGATAGATCCGCACTGCGATCGCGCCGTCGGCGGCGGTATCGCCAAGCGAGATATAGAGCTGGCTTGCGCCACGCGTCAGCAGCGCTGCTTCTGTGGTCGACATTGCCCGCGTGGTAAAATTGCGCTTCGACGGCGTCATCGCGCTGAGCCGCTGGCCATCGAGGCTCACCGTGAACTGCGCCACCATTTCGCGAAAATTCGGCCCCTGCCGCTGCGTCACGCCGTCGAGCTTCAGTTCGTAGCCGGCGATCCTTGCGACGTCGTCGGGCTTCATCATTCCGATGTATTCACTGTTCCACGTGGTTTCGCAGACGATCCCGATCAGGGCAACGCCGACGCCGGCATGCGCGAACACCGTGCCCCAGGTCGAGCGCGGCAATCCGCGCGCGCGCCGCAGCGCGGTTCCGAACGGCACGCGGAACAGGCCGGTGCGCTCGGCGAGGTCGCTCAACGCACCCGCGATGACAAATACGGCGAGCCCAATGGCGAGCGGAGCGAAGGCGCTGCCGCCGCGCGTCCACGCCCACAGCACCGCGATCGCGATCAACGCCGCGACGCCGGCGGCGGTCAGGCGCTGCGCCGCGCCGAGAAGATCGCCGCGTTTCCACGCCAGCAATGGCCCGAACGGCACCGCGATCATCAACGGGAGGAACAGCGGTGCGAAGGTGAGATTGAAAAACGGCGCGCCCACCGAAATCTTTTCGCCGGTCAGGACCTCCAGCGCCAGCGGATACAGCGTTCCGATGAACACAGTCGCGCAGGCGGTGGTGAGGAACAGATTGTTGAGCACCAGCGCACCTTCGCGCGAGATCGGCGCGAACAGGCCGCCCTGCTTCAGCACCGACGCCCGCCAGGCGTAGAGCGTCAGGCTGCCGCCGATGAAAATGCACAGGATCAGCAGGATGAACACACCGCGCGTCGGATCGGTCGCGAACGCATGTACCGACGTCAGCACGCCCGAGCGCACCAGGAAGGTGCCGAGCAGCGACAGCGAGAAAGTCAGGATCGAAAGCAGGATGGTCCAGACCTTGAGCGCATTGCGCTTTTCCATCACGACCGCGGAATGCAATAGCGCGGTGCCCGCGAGCCATGGCATCAGGGAAGCGTTCTCGACCGGATCCCAGAACCACCAGCCGCCCCAGCCGAGTTCGTAATAAGCCCAATACGAGCCCATCGCGATGCCGAGCGTAAGGAATATCCACGCCACCAGCGTCCATGGCCGTACCCAACGCGCCCACGCCGCGTCGATCCGGCCTTCGAGCAAGGCGGCGACGGCGAAGGAAAATGAAATCGAGAATCCGACATAGCCGAGATAGAGCATCGGCGGATGCACCGCGAGGCCAATGTCCTGCAGCACCGGATTGAGGTCGCGGCCCTCGATCGGGGGATTGGCGATGCGCAGGAACGGGTTCGAGGTGATCAGGATGAACAGATAGAACGCGCTGGCGATCCAGGCCTGCACCGCCAGCACATGGGCGCGCAGCGACAGCGGCAGATTGTTGCCGAATGCCGCGACGAGGCCGCCGAACAGTGCCAGGATCGACACCCACAGCAGCATCGAGCCCTCGTGATTGCCCCACACGCCGGTGATCTTGTAAATCAGCGGCTTCAGCGAATGCGAATTCTCGAACACGTTGACGATCGAAAAATCCGAAGTGACGTGCAACGTAACGAGCGCCGCGAACGACGCCGCGACGAACAGCAGTTGCGCGAGCGCGGTCGAGCGCGCGACATTCATCAGCGCGGCATCGCGCCAACGCGCGCCGAGGATCGGCAAAGTTGACTGGATCAGCGCCAAGGCCAGCGCCAGCACCAGCGCGTAATGTCCGGCTTCCGCGATCATTGCGAAACACCTTGTTTCACTTGCGACGCACCTTGCTTTACCGACGGCGCACTCTGCTCCGCCAGCGGCGCGCCTTGCGCCGCGCGCGATGCTCCCTGGGAGCCCGCGGCTTTTGCATTATAATCTGGCTTTGCGCCATAATCGTCCTTCCAGTGCCCCTGCTTCTTCAGCGCATCCGCTACCTCCTTGGGCATGTAGGTCTCGTCGTGCTTGGCGAGCACGGTGTCGGCCTTGAACACGCCGGATGAGTCGAGGGCGCCTTCGGCGACCACGCCCTGCCCTTCGCGAAACAGATCGGGGAGAATTCCCTTGTAGGAAACGGGCAACGTGGCGCTGCCGTCGGCGACACTAAACGTGACCGCAAGGTTGTCGCCGCGCACCAGCGACCCCGGCTGCACCAGGCCGCCGAGCCGGAAACGTTTGCCCGCTTCGATATGTTTCTCGGCCACCATCGCCGGCGTCGAGAAAAACACGATCGAATCGCGCATCGCGTTCAGCACCAGCGCCGCCGCGACCGCGAGCACCGCGAGCGAGCCGCCGATTATCGTCAAACGCCGCTGCTTGCGCGTCATGCGTGGCCTCTATTCCTGCGCATGATGTTTCCGAAAACCGCTGCACACTTTTCGGCATCATGCGCCCTTATTCCTGCGCGTGATGTTATCCGAAAACCGCTGCACACCTTTGGCATCATGCTCATCCATCGAGCCCGAGATTTTTCAGACCCTCATTCAGTTGCCGCAGCCGCTCCGCGTCGTTGGCGACGGCCTGACGGGCGTCGGTCAGCGCGCTCTTCGCCTTGTCGCGATCACCCATTACCATATAGGCGCGCACCAGCCGCAGCCATCCCTCGACATCGTCGCCGTTTTGCTTCAATCGACTGGCGAGGCGCTCGACCATGCCACGGATCATCGCGCCGCGGTCGGTCTCATTCATGTCTTTTGCCGCGGCCACCGCGTCATCGGACAGCACCGGAGCGGTGGAACCGCCGACCCGCGCCAATGCAGATTGAACCAGTGAACGCCACGGTGCATCGGTCGGCGCTTTCGCGAGCATCGCACGCCAGATCGATGCGGCCTCGGTGGTGCGGCCGTCCTGCTCGGCGGCAACGCCGAGGAAGTAGCTGGCCTTGACCTCATCCGCATTCAACGCAATAGCGCGCTCGAATTCGGCCTTGGCCTCCGATGTGACGACGCCACCCGCCGCGGCGGCAAGGGTTTCGCCGAGATCGGCCCGGCGCTCGGCATTGTCGCCATTATAGGTGATCGAGTTGCGATAGGCCCGGACCGCGTCATCGTAACGACCGAGCCTCGCCAGCACCGGCGCGAGCACGTTCCAGCCACGGCCATCGGTTGGATTTTTCTCCAGGTGCTGCTCGACCTGCGCCACCAGATTGTCGAGCGGCTGGGTCACGTCGGGCGCGCGGATGCGTTGTGCCAACGGAAAATCGCCAAGCCGCGGCGAGCCAAGCGGCAGGTAAAGCGCAACCGCCACGATCGGCAGTCCAACCAGGGCTATGACTGCCGCCAAGCGGCGCAACCTGATGTTCGATGCGATGGGCGGATCGCGCTGATTATCCACTGCCCCGAGCAGACGGCGAGTGATTTCGACGCGCGCGGCCTCCGCTTCGGAAGAACCGATCAGCCCGGCGGCAACGTCGCGATCGATCTCAGTGAGTTGGTCCTTGTAGACGGCCGTCTCGCCGGCGTCGTCCTGCGGCCGGCCCCCCCGGCCCAACGGCCAGAGCACGGCGAAGATCGCCGCAGCCGTCATCAGCGCGAACACAAACCACAAACTCATCAAGCAGGTTCCGGCCGAACGGCGCCCACACGGAAGCGCCAATGCGCCGCTTTACACCACGGGCGCCAAGCCGGGCAATTGACAATTCTCAAAGTGTGGCAAAACCCAAAAAACCCAGTGAAACGCTGGTATTAGTTGGCGTAGAACCCGACGCTTTGCGCCGCATACTCGCCGTGCGCGTTAAGGGCTTTCAGAAAGTAGGCCCCCGCTTTGACGGAGTCGGGCAGCCTGATCCTCAGCGAGCCGTTGGGGGCCGGAGACGCAATCGTGGTGACCGGATCGGGCAACTGTTCTCCGCTGGTCTGGTTGACGAGCACTACCTTCGCCCCGATCATGAGGTTCCGATATGTCGCCGAGATTACGCGGTTTTCAAGTTCAACGAAATTGATGACTGGGTTCATACCAAAACCGTACGTTTCCACATCGATCGCGTCAACCGGGAATTGTAACTGGGCCCCTCACTATCTTTTTATATCTTTTTATCCGGCGCGAGACGGTTTGCGCTCGCCGGTCAGCGCGTTTTCAGCTGCTCTGCTCATCAGCAACGCGTAGTCGTGGCCGAACAATACGTCGCAAAAGCGGATTGCGGCCGTGACCTGCATCTGCCGA
>Ga0209217_1000621_pt1 | contig 10193 bp, 8 predicted proteins | sample JacPinW_OM3H0_M2_FD_187957 | JGI IMG/M metagenome (GOLD analysis project Ga0209217, IMG submission 187957) | Forest soil microbial communities from Algoma, Ontario, Canada - Jack Pine, Ontario site 1_JW_OM3H0_M2 (SPAdes) (version 2) | ecosystem: Environmental > Terrestrial > Soil > Boreal...
CCAGCGCCTCGCTAAACGACCACAACAGGTCCGTCGGGTGCAGAAAAGACGAGAAGTAGTGGTCGTAAACGCCCCGCGACTGCCCGTAGATGATCGTCGTGCCGAACCGGGTCGCCAAGAACGACATCAACACGGCGACGGTGTAAATCGGGATGACCGCCAAAACCCCGGCCACGATCCGAGTCGACGCGAGATAAGTGATGGGCCGGATGGCCATCGCCTCCAGCGCGTCGATCTCCTCGTTGATGCGCATCGCGCCGAGTTGCGCGGTCGCCCCGGCGCCGATGGTGGCGGCCAGCGCCACGCCCGCGGTCGCCGGTGCGATGAAACGGACATTGAGAAACGCCCCCAGGAAACCGGTGAGCGCTTCTATTCCGACGTTGGCCAGCGTGTTGTAACCCTGCACGGCGATCAATGCGCCGGTGGTCAACGTCAGGAATCCGACAATCACCACGGTGCCGCCGATGACGGCCAGCGCCCCGGTGCCCATCCCCATCACCGCGATCAACCGCAGAACTTCACCGGGATAGCGCCGGACGGCGTCGACCGTAGACCCGAGCGCGTTGCCGTAGAAAGCCGTCTGCTCACCCACAGTGCGGATGCCGTCGACCAGACCGCCGAAAGTTTCGCGCAGGCGCGAAGGCCCCTCCTCCTGTTCTGCCTTATTGCCCGCCCTGGAAGCAAACTTGCGCATGGCGGCACTGCCCAGCTCGGACTTGGCATATTGCCGCCTAGCCCGCTGCAACTCTTCTTCGTCCGTCGCTTCGGTCGCAGTCACGGCGCCACCTTCACGCCGAACGCGGTGGCCAAAATGTTGATCAGGAACAGGGCCATGAACGCGAACACCACGGTCTCATTGACGGCATTGCCGACAGCGGTCGGCCCGCCGCCGACGGACAGCCCCTTGTAGCAAGCGATCAAACCGGCTGAAAGACCGAAAAGCGTTGCTTTGACAAGAGATACGATCACTTGCGGGAGGCCAGTGAGCAGTGTCATGCCGAACACGAATGCCCCCGGCGTGACGTGCTGAACGAATACCACGAAAAAGTAACTGCCCGAAAGTCCTACCACCGCGACCACCGAATAAAGCATTAGCGCAACGAACGTCGCAGCGACCACGCGGGGCACCACCAAGGCTTGGATGGGGTTGACGCCGATGACCTTCATCGCGTCGATCTCCTCGCGAATTGTCCTGGCGCCCAAATCGGCGCACATCGCGGTTGCGGCAGCACCGGAAACGACGATCGCCGTGACGACGGGACCCACTTGCGTGATCGAGGCGAGCGCGGCACCCGCACCGGACAGGTCGCCGGCGCCGACCTCGATCAGCACGATGTTCAACGTGAAGACGATCAGGACGGTATAGGGAATCGACAACACAACCGTTGGAACGATCGACACCCTGGCCACAAACCAGATCTGATCGATCAGCTCGCGCCAGGCGAAGGGTCGTCGGAACATGGCGGCGAAAGTCTCACCGGCCAGAACGACGAAATCACCGACGGCGACAGCGGGCTTCGACCAGGCGGCCCCTGACTTGGTCAGCGCTTCAGAGATTGAGGCCACCGGCTTACCCCGTTCGCCAAATTTGCTCGGGTACTTCGCGCCAGACCACCCGACGCCGCCGGACCACGACCAGTAAGTCGAGGCTGGTCGTCAAAAACCCGTCCCGGGCGGCTACCGGCTTCGGCATGGCCACCGCACTCATCGGGTTTGCTCGTTCTGCCGATAATCGATACGGCTCATCGCGCTCCTCTGTCCAACGGGGAAAGCTTTGGGTCACCCGGCTATCTGCAGGTATGGACGCGTGCGGCCGCGCGACATCGAAGCCGCTTCTTGAGCGCACACATAGACCACGTCGGAAACTTACGGATATGACGGTTCAGGTGCGAGGGTTCGAATCAACTAGAAGTAATCTGACCAGCGAGAAATCACCCAGCGATCAGCCCAACCGCTCCAGACAATCCCTTAACTCAGGGTGAGCCGAAGACAACGCGCGCGATCAGGCGATTCGCGACGCTCAGCCGACGTTCGTGCCGCCCTCGGCGATCCGGCGTACCGCGTTGAGGAAGACGTCGATCTCCTCGAACGTGTTGTAGAACGCGAACGACGGGCGCACGGTCGCCTCAAGTCCCAGGCGCCGCAGTGCCGGCTGGGCGCAGTGGTGTCCGGCGCGCACCGCGATGCCTTCGGCGTTGAGCGCCTTGCCCACCTCGAGCGGCTCGTGCCCTTCGAGGATGAACGACAAGACGCTGGCCTTCTCGGTCGCGGTGCCCACCAACCGGACACCGGGAATGTCAGCCAGCCGGGGCGTCGCGTACCCCAGCAAGGCATGCTCATACGCCGCAATCCGCTCGATGCCCAACCGCTCGACATAGCGCAGCGCCTCGGCAAGCCCGACGGCGTCGGCGATATTGCCGGTGCCGGCCTCGAACTTGGTCGGCGGCCCCTGATACAGCGAACGTTCGGTCGTGACATCGGCGATCATGTGGCCGCCGCCCTGCCACGGCGGTGTCTCGGTGAGCGCTTCCTTGGTGCCATAGAGCGCACCGATTCCGGTGGGGCCGTAGATCTTGTGTCCGGAGAACACGAAGAAATCCGCGCCGAGTTCAGAGACGTTGACCGGCATGTGCTGAATCGACTGAGCGCCGTCGATCAGCACCCGGGCGCCGTAGCGGTGACCCAACTCGACGATCTTGTCGACCGGGACCACCGTGCCCAGCGCATTGGAGACCTGGCTGGCGGCTACCAGCTTGGTCCGCGGGCCCAGCAGCTCCTCGAACTCCGACAGCAGCAGGTCGCCCGCGTCGTCGATCGGCGCCCACTTCAGGATCGCTCCCGTTTTCTGTGAAATCAGTTGCCAAGGAACGATATTGGCGTGGTGCTCGAGGTGCGTGATGACGATCTCGTCGCCGGGTTGCAGGTGCTTGCCGCCCCAGGCGTGCGCCACCAGGTTGATCGCCTCGGTGGTGCCGCGCACGAAGACGATGTCTTCGGCCGTTGCCGCGCCTATGAATTGGGCCACCGTGTCGCGCGCCTCCTCGTAGGCGTCGGTGGCCCGGGCGGCCAATTCGTGGGCGGCTCGGTGAATGTTGGAGTTCTCGTGGGCGTAGAAATGCGACAGCCGGTCGATGACCACTTGCGGCTTCTGGGTGGTCGCCGCGTTGTCGAACCAGATCAGCGGCTTGCCCTTGACGGTCTCCTTCAGGATCGGGAAGTCGGCCCGCACGGCGTTGACGTCGAACACCTCGTGCGCCCCATTTTCAAGAGGCAGCGAGGCCGACGGGTCGGCTGCGGTCAGGAAGTAGTAGTTGTGTTCGTCGCCGGCCGGCGCGTCCGGCCCGACCGGCACGGCATCAGACCAGCCCAGCTCGGGAACCGACGGCGCCTCCGGCGACCAGAACGGCGCCGAGCCGCGCGGGGCCACCGGGACGGTCGGCACCGTTCCGGCCAACACGCCGGGCACCGTCGGGACGATGCCCTCGGTCGGCACCGCGAAGGCGCTCAGGTCGCCGGTCGGCAGATAGGGATCGGCGACGCTGCCGGTCGTCTCGGCAGCCGACGGCGCAGCCGTCGTGTCGGGCACGTTGCCGCGCGGGGCGACCGGCACCGTTTGCGGCGGGGGTTCGGGTTCGGGAGACGTCGGAGCCGGGACATAAATGTCCCCGGCACCCACCAGCGGGACCGGCGTGGGGTACAAATCCGCGGCGCCCGCCGCGGTCTGCCCGGCCGAGGCGGCCGCTGTGGTGTCGGGCGCGTTGCCGCGCGGGGCGACCGGCGCCGACTGCGGCGGACTGTCGAATCCAGGGCGGACGCTGGCGGCATACAGCTGGTTCGCCAGTGCAGCGAGTTCTGCGGCGCTGATCGGCAAGTCGCTTTCGGCGTCTACCGCTCGGTACTCACTTGTACTCATGGAACTGGTCTACAGCGACCTTGTCGAGCACGGCGAGCGCGTCGTCGGTCAGCACAGCCAACGATGTGTAAAGGGTGACCAGGTAGGTCGCGATCGCCGATTGGTTGATGCCGGTGAACCGCACCGACAGCCCGGGGGCTTGCTCGCCGACCAGACCCGGCTGGAACAGGCCGACTACGCCTTGGCGTTCCTCGCCGGTGCGCACCAGGATGAACTTCGTCTTGCTCTTCTCCACCGGCACCTTGTCCGACGGGATGATCGGGATCCCGCGCCAAGTGATGAACTGAGCGCCGAACAGGCTCACGACCACTGGGGGCACGCCGCGACGGGTGGCCTCGCGACCGAACGCGGCGACGCCGAGCGGGTGCGTCAGGAAGAAGCTGGGCGTTTTCCAGACCTTGGTGATCAACGCGTCGAGGTCGTCGGGCGTGGGAGCACCCGCCAGCGTTTGGATTGTCTGCTCGGGAGTCACCTGCGCGAGCAACCCGTATTCGGGGCTGTTGACCAGTTCGGACTCTTGGCGTTCCTTGATCGTCTCGATGGTCAGCCGGAGCTGCTGCGCCACCTGGTCGTGCGGGCTCGAGTACAAGTCGGAGACCCTGGTGTGAATGTCGAGCAGGGTGGAAATGGACCGCAGCGTGTACTCCCGCGGGTTGGTCTCGTAGTCGACGTAGGTCTCCGGCAGCGGCTCTTCGGTCCCGGCGCCTTCGTCGGCATGGATCGCGACCTGCTCGGGATTGACCACGCGGTTCACCCGGTAGATGCCCGCCTCCACCGGAACCCAGCTGAGCAGATGAAGCAACCACCGCGGGGTGATCGTCGAAAGTTGCGGAACAGTCTTTGTGGCGTTGGCGAGCTGCCTGGCAGCGAGATCGCCTAGTGCCTGAGACTCGTTCTGAGCAGACGTCATCGTGGTCCTTCCGTGCGTGGCCGAATACTGCAGCGGGGCGTGGGTAGATCCATCGTCGCCCACCATGAGCGCGTCCGCGCGCCGAGCCTAGGCAAGTCTAGAACCCGGCCAAGTGGTTTACAGCGGGCTGAGCCGAACAGCTGGAAAAGAAGATGGCCTATAGTGGGGCCATGCAACACCCCGCACAGCTGCGCCTTATCCCCTCGCGCTGCCTCGTCGTGCACTGTTGTTGCTGTTGTTGATTTCCTGACGCCTTCTGACGCTGTAGAAATCCCCGCGCCACCCCCTCAACGGGTGATTCCACCGGTCTGCCCGGCGGCATCGAGTAGCGCGACACTCAAAAGTCCTTCAGGAAGATCAACCACCCATGACAGTGATGTCCATACCGACCCGTGCCTCGGCACAGGTAGCGAGCCGTCCACGCATCGTGGTCCGGCCCACCACCGAGCTCACACACATGACTCGCTACCGGGGCGGCACCTATTCCCACACCGTGGACAGGATCGTCTTCACCGACGGCAGCTGGGCGCGCACGGATCTGATCCGGCTCAACCCCAACGTGCATGCCTACTCCCTGGACTTCGCCGGCATCGCGCCACACCACCCGTCGCGTTACCAACCGGGGAGCTGGTCGGAACTGCCGCATCTGCTGGCATCCGACCACGAAGCCGAGGTCGACTGGATCCTGCGAAATTCCTTCCCGATGCGCTCCGCCGCCGAGCTGAGCCGACGAGTGCGCGAGGCCGGCTACCCGATCGGACCGGCGAACATCAGCGAACACGAAGCGATCGCGGCGACTCAGGCCGCGATCTGGTATCTCACCAACGGGCTGGCCCTGGACACCCGGCCGCTCAACGTTCCAGTCGCCGTGCATCGTGCAGCCGGACCGGTGATCACCTTCGAGTTCGACGGCGAACCTCAGCTCGGTGGCTACTCGGTCTGGACGGCGGCTAACACCGCCGTCGAGCTGCGGCTGCAAAAATCAGCCAACGGCGTTGTGTGGCAAGATGTTTCCGGATCACTGCTAACCACCGGCGCTGGCGAAGGGCGCTACCAGCGCACCCTGGGCGAGGGCAGCACGCTTTCGACCAGCAGCCACGGCCGCGGCGGGCGCGGCTACCGCTACTACCGGCTGATCGCTGCGTCAGAGACCGGCACACCCAGGATCGAGCACATCAACTTCTGGCTGACCGGCACTCGGCACTACCGCAACGCCGACAAAGTCGTGCATCTCTACAACTATCTGCTTGCCGGATCACGCACAGCCGTGCGCGAAGCAGGCGAACCGATACTGCTCGATACCAACGCCACCGCTGAATCCGAGCTCATTGGACCCTTCCAGGTCCGAATCCCGCTGATGCTCAGCGCCGGCGACGGTCACACACTGGTCGACGCCGACGGTTTTCCCATCGGCGGGGTCGTCGCACCAGGGACGGATTTCTACCTACGCCCGGCAGCGGGCACGTCGGCGGCGACATTGACGGCGACGACTCACGAGAACCTGCCCGGACGAGTGCTGACCGGGGTGGCGCTGGAGGGGGCGTCGCACCGATTCACCCCGGTTGCGCTAGCCATTCCGACCGAGATGGCCATAGAGTTCGACATTAGCTGGAAGGCCGACGAGCCCTGGTCCGACATCGTTGGAGACGGATGTAAGTGAGTATCGCCGAGGACGTCACGCAACTGATCGGGCGCACGCCCCTGGTCCGGTTGAACCGAGTCACCGACGGCGCGGGCGCCGATGTTGTCGCGAAGCTGGAATCGTTCAATCCGGCCAACAGCGTGAAGGATCGCCTTGGGGTGGCCCTGATCGACGCGGCCGAGGAAGCGGGCCTGATCAAGCCGGACACCATCATTCTCGAGCCGACCAGTGGTAACACCGGCATCGCGCTGGCGATGGTAGCCGCGGCGCGCGGTTATCGGATCACGCTGACCATGCCCGAGACGATGAGCGTGGAGCGGCGCAAGCTGCTGCACGCGCTGGGCGCCGAGCTTGTCCTCACGCCCGGTCCCGACGGCATGCCTGGCGCCATCGCCAAGGCCGAGGAACTGGCCAAAACCGACCAACGGTATTTCGTGCCGCAGCAATTCGAGAACCCGGCCAACCCGGCGATTCACCGCAAAACCACAGCCGAGGAGGTGTGGCGCGACACCGACGGCAAGATCGACTTTTTCGTGTCCGGGGTTGGCACCGGCGGCACCATCACCGGCGTCGCCCAGGTCATCAAGGAACGCAAACCCTCGGTGCAGTTCGTGGCCGTCGAGCCGGCCGCCTCACCGGTGCTGTCCGGCGGCCAGAAGGGTCCCCACCCGATTCAGGGCATCGGCGCCGGGTTCATCCCGCCGGTGCTGGACATGGATCTGGTCGACGAGGTCATCACCGTCGGTAACGACGATTCGATCAACCTGGCCCGGCGACTGGCCCGGGAAGAAGGACTGCTGGTCGGCGTCTCTTCTGGCGCGGCGGTGGTGGCCGCGCTGCAGGTGGCTCGTCGCCCCGAGAACGCCGGCAAGCTCATCGTCGTTGTGCTACCCGACTTCGGCGAGCGGTATCTGAGCACCCCGCTGTTCGCCGACGTAACCGACTAGCCATGCTCGCGGCGATACGGCGTGACATAGCGGCGGCCAGGCAGCGGGATCCGGCAGCCCCGAGCACGCTGGAGGTGATCTTTGCCTACCCGGGCGTGCACGCGATCTGGGGTCACCGGATCAGCCACTGGCTATGGAATCGCGGCGCACGGGTGGCCGCGCGCACACTCGCCGAACTCACCCGCATCCTGACCGGGGTCGACATCCACCCAGGCGCGACCCTCGGCCCCGGCCTGTTTATCGACCACGCGACCGGCGTGGTGATCGGGGAAACGGCGGAAGTGGGCGAGGACGTGACGCTCTACCACGGCGTCACGCTCGGCGGTAGCGGCAGGGACACCGGCAAACGGCATCCGACGATCGGTGACCGGGTGATCATCGGCGCCGGAGCAAAGGTGCTCGGCGCGATCAAGATCGGCGACGACAGCCGCATCGGCGCCAACGCCGTCGTGGTCAAGGAAGTCCCGTCGAGCGCTGTGGCCGTCGGGGTCCCCGGACAGATCATCAGCCGCGCCGGGCCGGGCACCGGGGACGACTCGATGATGCCCGATCTGGTGGGCGTGAGCCTGCAGTCGTTGCTCACCCGAGTGGCCAAACTGGAGTCCCAGAACGACGGCGTTCCCCAGACTGGCCGCGTGATTCGGCCGCCCGAGGCCGGAGTGTGGCACGGCGAGGACTTCTCAATCTGAGAAATCAGGCGGCGGCCTGCCAGGCCGTCAGCTAGTTGAAATCACGTTGAGTTCTGATACTGGCCATTCCGCGGGTCAGTGTCCCCTCGGGTCGAGTTCGTCGAATGAGTGGATCCAACGATGCGGGGGCCGCGGGGAATTCGGCTCCTCGGGGCGGTCGACACCGACTACCGACCAACCCGCCGCCACCGCGGCATCGAGTTCATCAGGGTGGTCGGACAGAAAAAGGATCCGGTCGTGGGCCAGTCCGATTGCCGTGGCAATCGTTTTGTAGGAAGAGCTCTCGCCCTTTGCCCCGGCGGTGCTGAGGTCGAACCAGCCGCTGATCAACGACGCCAGCTCACCGCCCCGAGCGTTCGCGAACCAATCCTGTTGATTGCGAACCGAACCCGACGAGAATACGTGCAACGCGATACCCATGTCATGCCAGGCCGCCAGCGCCGCCGGCACATCGGCAAAGAATTCCCCGTGCAAAGCGCCGCTGCGGAAGCCTTCCGCACAGACCAGGCCTTGTGCGGTTTTCAGCGGTCCGGCCTTGATGTCGGAATTTAGCCAATCGCAAAGGATTTCCGTCACTTCGGCCGGGCTGGCGTCGGGTTGCTTCGTCAATAACCGTGTTTCGGCGATCACCGGATCCGCGGCACCGTTAACGTTGTCAGCCAGCCACTGCCCAAGATGCTGCCGGGTGTAATCGTAGAGCTTTTCACGCACCGAGCTGGTCGGGCTGGTGGTGCCCTCGATGTCGATGACGATCGCGGCGATCACGCCGCGACGAGCTGATCGAGCGTCGGGAAACGTTCACCGACGGCATCGCCAGTGAAGTCGCCGATCCAGCCATCCTCCTCCTCGAAGAACCGGATCGCTACGAAGTCGGGACGAGCGCCCATGTCGAACCAGTGCCGGGTGCCTGCCGGCACCGACAGTAGGTCGCCGCCCTCGCACACCACCGCCAGCACGTCCGGCTCCAGATGCAGATAGAAGCAACCGCGGCCGGCCACGAAGAAGCGCACCTCATCCTCTGCGTGGCGGTGCTCTGCGAGGAACTTCGCGCGAGCGGCGCTGGCCTTGTCACGCCAGCCGGGGTCGTGGTCGTCGGGCTGCAGCGCGGCGACGTCGATGTACTTGTAGCGGCCATCGCCATTGAGTGCGTCGACGCGGTCAGCGTATTCGGCCAGGATCTGGGCGGGCGGCCGACGTATGTCGAGACCGGGCTTGATCGGCCAACGGTCGAAAACGATGTCCCGGTTGGCGAGTTCAGCGCCGATCAGTCCCGCGTCGACGGTCCGCAGCCGTACCTCAGCGGCATCGCTTTCGGCCATCACCTGCAGCAGTGTCATTTCGGTTTCCTCCCGGCCACGACGATGGCGTCGTCAGATCTCGCGGCGGCCAGTCAGCGTCGCCAACTCGCACATCGCCTCCAGGCACTCCGCGCGGTCACGGGCCTGGGCAAGGTCGGCGCCCCAGGCCGTAATCCCGTGGCCGGCGATGAACAATACCGGCGGTGCGTCCGGGTGCTCGGCCAGGTATTGCTCGATGTCAGCGCCGATGCGCGAGACGTCGGAGTGATTAACAAGAACCGGGATGTCGATTGTTTCTGCTGTGCCCAGTCCTTTGATCAGCTCGTAGCCACTGAACCGAAGCGCCCGTGATGCGCCGACCGAATGACCGGTCGCGTGCGGCGAATGCACATGGACCACGGCTCCGGCATTCGTGGCGCGGTAGACAGCCGTATGGATGGCGGTCTCCGCGGACGGGCGGCGGATGCCCGAAACCGGCTGGGAGTCAGCGACGGTCACCTTCACCATGTCGTCAGTGGTGAGCTCGCCCTTGGACAACCCGCTACCGGTGATCACCGCGTTTCCCCCGGTACGCACCGAAATGTTGCCCGCGGTGCCCGGCATCCAACCTCGTGCATATAAGCTGCGGGCGATATTGGCAATCTGTTGCTCCACAAGGGTATTCGCGTCGGCAGTCTTTCCGACCGCGCCGTTCTCGGTGACGACCGCCGTGATGAGTTCCGGCGGGGTGACATCGAAGGCAGGGTTGAAGACAGCGGTGCGGTCGGGGGCGGTGGCGACGCCGCCGACATGGG
>Ga0209217_1000623_pt1 | contig 10189 bp, 9 predicted proteins | sample JacPinW_OM3H0_M2_FD_187957 | JGI IMG/M metagenome (GOLD analysis project Ga0209217, IMG submission 187957) | Forest soil microbial communities from Algoma, Ontario, Canada - Jack Pine, Ontario site 1_JW_OM3H0_M2 (SPAdes) (version 2) | ecosystem: Environmental > Terrestrial > Soil > Boreal...
CGGTCGAAAACACCGTGCTTGCCAACGAGCAGGTCATCGACGGCCGCGGCTGGCGTTCGGGGGCGATCGTCGAAAAGCGGCTCTTGTCGCAGTGGTTCCTGCGCATCACCGCCTTCACCGAAGAGCTGCTCGAGGCGATCGGCGGCCTCGAGCGCTGGCCGGAGCGGGTGCGGCTGATGCAGGAGAACTGGATCGGCCGCTCGGACGGGGCGCGGGTCTTCTTTACCATCGCCGGAACGGACGAGCGGATCGAGGTCTTCACGACCCGTCAGGATACGCTCTTCGGCGCCTCGTTCCTGGCGCTTTCGCCGAACCACCCGCTGGCGCTGCGCGTTGCCGAGAAGGACGCGGGGCTCGCCGCCTTCATTGCCGAATGCAACCGCATGGGCACCAGCGAGGCGGTGATCGAGGCCGCCGAGAAACGCGGCTATGCGACCGGCCTCGAAGCGGTGCACCCCTTTGACGAGAGCCGGCATGTCCCGATCTGGGTCGCCAATTTCGTGCTGATGGAGTACGGCAGCGGCGCCATTTTCGGCTGTCCCGCTCACGATCAGCGCGATCTCGAATTCGCGCGAAAATACCGGCTGCCGGTGATCCCGGTCGTGCTGCCTCTCGGCGCCGACCCGGCAAATTTCGCAATTGGCGAGACCCCCTATCTCGATGACGGCACGGTCTTCAACTCCGCCTTCCTCGACGGTCTGTCGGTAGCCGATGCGAAGCGTGCCGCCGCCGAGCGGCTCGAGGCGCTGGGCCGCGGCGAGCGCACGACCGCCTATCGGCTGCGCGACTGGGGGGTCTCGCGCCAGCGCTATTGGGGTTGTCCGATTCCGGTCATCCATTGCGAGAGCTGCGGGATCGTCCCGGTGCCGGAAAAGGATCTGCCGGTGACACTACCGGAGGATGTCGACTTCGCGGTGCCGGGCAATCCGCTCGATCACCATCCGACATGGAAGCATGTCCCATGCCCGCGCTGCGGCCAGCCGGCGCGGCGCGAAACCGATACCTTCGACACCTTCTTCGAATCGTCTTGGTACTTCCTGCGCTTCTGCTCGGCTAGGGCGCCCACGGCCTTTGATCGGCAGGCGGTCGATTACTGGATGCCGGTCGACCAGTATATCGGCGGGATCGAGCATGCGGTTCTCCACCTTCTTTATTCACGCTTCTTCACCCGGGCGCTGAAGCGCTGCGGCTACCTCGATCTCGACGAACCGTTCGCCGGGCTGTTCACGCAGGGGATGGTCTGCCATCAGACCTATCAGAGCGAGACTGGCGAGTGGCTTTTCCCAGAGGAAGTCGAAACCGATGGCGCAGGCCGGCTCGTCGATGCGGCCGGGCGCGAGGTTATTGCCGGCCGCCACGAAAAGATGAGCAAGTCGAAGCGCAACGTCGTCGGCCTCGACGCGATCGTCGATACCTACGGCGCCGACACCGCGCGGCTCTACCTCCTGTCGGACAGCCCGCCCGAACGTGATCTCGAATGGACCGAGACCGGGATCGAGGGCATCTGGCGCTACGTCAACCGGCTGTGGCGGCTGGTGAGCGAACCGCCGGCCACGCTGCCGCCTCCGGGGCTGCCCATTCCCTCTCGGTTGCCGGCCGAAGTCGCAACCGTCCGCCGTACAAACCACAAGACGATCGCCGCGGTCACCGACGACCTCGACAAATTTCGCTTCAACCGGGCGGTGGCGCGAATACGGGAGCTGACCAACGCTCTTGACGAGCTACCCGTTGGCGCGCCGGGTGCAGCGCACGCTTTGCGCGAGGGGCTCGAGACTTTAGCACGGCTCCTCGGACCAATGATGCCGCATCTCGCCGAAGAGATGTGGGAACAGCTGGGGCATGAGGGGTCGCTTGCCGAAGAGGCCTGGCCACAATCCGATCCCGAATTGACCCGCGACGAGCAGGTGACGATGGCCGTTCAGGTGAACGGCAAATTGCGGGCCACCCTCGATATCCCGCGGGACACGGCGAGTGCCGCGGTCGAAGACGCAGCACTCGCGTTGCCGCAAGTGGCGCGCTGGCTCGAAGGCCATGCCCCGCGCAAGGTCATCGTCGTACCGAACCGCATCGTCAACATTGTCGCGTAACCCGAGATGACGGCACCGCGCGCGTGGGCCGCCCTCCTCGCGGCGGGTGTACCACTGATGCTGCTCGGCTGCGGCTGGGAGCCGCTTTACGGTGACATCGAGACCGAACCGGCGAGTACCGAGCTGCGCGCGATCAAGGTCGACCCGATTTCGGAGCGGATCGGCCAGCGCCTCGGAATGGCCCTGCGCAACTCGCTCAATCCGACCGGCGAACCGACGACCCCGCGCTATCAGCTGAGTACCACGCTCACGACTTATCTGAGCAATCTCGGCATCCAGTCGCAGGGTCTGGCAACGCTCGGTCAACTCGACGCCTACGCGACCTACAAGCTGATCGAGCTTAAGACCGGCAGCACTCTGCTCACCAATACGGTGCACGTCGCCAACTCCTTCGACCTCAATCCCAACCAATACTCGACCATCGTCGGCGAAGACGACGCTCGCGACCGGTGCGTCTTAGAGCTCGACCAGGAGATCGTTACCCGGTTAACCTTCTTTCTGCAGCGGCGAGCCGCTGAGACGGGCTCGAAATCGGGCTGAGACGGCATGAAGCTCTCGGCGGCACGGGTTGCGGCGTTCTTGCAGCGACCGAATCGCGAAATTCGCGCAGTACTGCTCTACGGCCCGGACGCTGGCCTGGTGAGCGAACGCGGCGACACCCTAGCGCGCACCGTCTGTCCTGATCTGAAGGACCCGTTCCGGGTCGCCGATCTGAGCGGCTCTGCTCTGGCAGCAGATCCCGCGCGCCTTGCCGACGAGGCCGCACAGATGAGCCTGATCGGCGGACAGCGGGTGGTCCGGGTGCGCGACGCCGCCGATCGCCTCGCTGGGTTGTTTGCCGGCTTCCTCGATACAGCGCCCGGTGATGCGTTTATTGTCGTCGAGGCTGGCGACCTGCCGGGTTCGTCATCACTGCGCCGGGCGTTCGACCGCTCGCTCCGCGCCGCTGCGATCGGCTGCTACCCCGATACCGCACGCGACCGCGCCGCGGTCATCGACAACGCATTGCGGGCGCACCGGATAACGGCGAGCGCCGATGCAATCCAATACCTCGTCGAGCATCTCGGCAATGACCGCCTAGTAACTCGTTCCGAACTCGAAAAGCTCGCGCTTTACGCCGGGGACGGCGGCCGCGTCGAATTCGAGGATGCCCGGCTCTCGGTTGGGGACAGCGCCGAAATCGAGTTCGATGACGCCGTCATGGCGGCGGCGGAGGGCGATGCCGCCAGGGTCGATCGGGTGCTCGGCAAGGTCTTCCAAGAGGGAGAGTCACCAGTCACCGTCACCCGGGCGATGCTGCGCCATCTGCACCGGCTGCACGTGCTCGCTGCCCGGCTGGCGATGGGGTCCACCCTCGCCGAGGTGATGAGCAGCGCGCGCCCGCCGATCTTCTTCAAGCGAGAGGCCAATTTCAAACGCCAACTCGCGCTGTGGACCGAGGCGAGACTGCGCGCCCAGCTCGGCCATGTCGGGCAGGCTGAGTTGCAGATGAAGCTAACCGGCCTGCCCGCCGAGACGATTTGCCGCAAGGCGATGCTGGGCGTGGCGCAGGCCGCCCTCGGCCTGGCAACGCGGGACGAGCCTGCGGCACGCGGGTAGCCGCCCAGGCCTGTTCTCTCGTATATGGACGCCGATAACGTGTGATGGGAGGAAAAGCATGCGCTCTACACCGCCGGTGGCTTTTTGGGTTCTTGCCGCGTCCTTGCTCTGGGGGGTAGCGCAGGCCGAGCAGATCAACTTCAAGGCTGATCTCGGCGGCGCCAGCGAGCTCCCGCCGGTCACCAGCCCCGGCAAGGGAAGCGCGACGGCTTCGCTTGACACCGCCACTAAGACCTTGACTTGGACCGTAACCTATTCGGGGCTCAGCGGCCCCGCGACGGCGGGCCATATCCACGGTCCGGCTGCTCCGGGAGCGAACGCCGGTGTCCTCGTGCCGTTCAGCGGTGATTTAGCGAGCCCGATCAAGGGTTCGGCCACGCTGACCGATGCACAGGTCTCGGATCTCGAAGCCGGGAAGTGGTACGTAAACCTCCACACGGCGGCAAACAAACCCGGCGAGATCCGCGGCCAACTCCTACGGACGCCGTAACCGGCGTTACGGCTCGCGATGCAATTCCAGGAAGCAGGGATCGCCATCGCCCTCGGGCGGACCGATCCGCACCAGTAGCTGGCCGGTCAGCCCGCACGTCCCGTTAGCGGGGCCGAACAGGCACCCTTCGAAGGCTTCGAGAGTTGTGTCGCGAAAGATCGCGCTGACGACGGCGCCGTTGCGCAGCCACAGTTCTTCGGCAGCGGCCTGATACCCGCCCGCCGGGCGTGGGGGGATGGCGCACATTTGGTCCGGCGCGCCAAAGTCGCTTCGCAGCGCCGCCAGTATTGCGCGGAAAGCCGGCGGGTTGACACCGTGGCGCGGCCGTTCGAGCTGAATCCGCTTGAGGCCATGCGTCGCCTTGTCCATCTGGAAAAACACCACCATCGGAACCCCGCCGACGACCTGGCTAGGCAGGACGACATCTACATAGCTGTCGCCAAAGTCGAGAGATCGAGCCAACCGTGTCGCCTCAGCGCCGAATTGCCGGACCAATTCATCCGAGAATTCGCCCCAATGAGTTCGGTGCCAAATCTCGCCAATTCCGGTCGCAGCAAAGGTGGGTCCGGCATACGCGGCGGCTGCAAGTGCGATTGCAAGGCGTAATAATCGGGTCATCGATGCAAAATCGGACGAAGCAGACGCGGCGGCGCCGCTGCCGCAGAACTTCGCTCGTCCCAGACAGCGGAGGCGTAGTGGATAACGATTACATCCTCACCATGAGGCGATATGACCGCGGCCGGCCATTGGATGGTCCCGACCGTCATGCTCCGGAGACCCGCTAAGCGGCATCCGCGGCGGCTCTTGATCTGGTTGCCGCGCCGCACCGTTCAAGCGCAGGGGTCGTCGGCGGCGGCTCAGAGCGCGTCTGACCGTTCGGTTCTTCAAACGAAAACAGCGGTGTAGACGCACCTGGCGGCTCTTGAACAAGGATCTCGAAGAGCCAGATATTTTGCCGCTGAATGCCCAATTCCGGGGTTTGGCAGAACGGTGCCGGACGCTGTCCGGTGCGCCTTTTACCCATGTTGCTCGATAGAGGATGTGGCTATGAGGAAGATCGGTTTCGCTCCCTCCGGCGGCGGCATCGAGCCGGCGCATGCTCTGGAACTCTCGACCATCCGATTGGTTTAGGTTCTTGGCAAATCGAGGGTCATCGGGAAATGAGGATTGCACAAGTTGCGCCGCTCTACGAGAGCTGCCCGCCGCAGCTCTATGGCGGCACCGAGCGTGTGGTGTCCTACCTAACGGAAGAACTGGTTCGACAGGGGCACGAGGTCACGTTGTTCGCCAGCGGCGATTCGCGGACGAAGGCGGTTCTGCAGGCGCCTTGTGAGCGCGCCCTGCGCCTCGATCCCGAGTGCAAGGATTCCCTGCCCTATCACTTCATCTCGCTGCATCGCCTGGCGAGAACCGCCGCGGCGTTCGATGTTGTCCATTTCCATACCGATTACCTTCACTTTCCGCTGTTCGCAGAGGACTGGGGCAAGACGCTGACGACATTGCACGGCCGCCTTGATCTGCCGGACCTTCTACCGCTCATGCGCGAGTTCGCGATGATGCCCCTAGTGTCGATCTCGAACGCGCAGCGCACGCCGATGCCGTGGGCAAACTGGTACGGTACGGTTTATCACGGGTTGCCGACGAGCCTTTATGCCCCGGGATGGGGTGATGGCGGCTATCTCGCCTTCATCGGCCGAATCTGCCCCGAGAAGCGACCGGACTTGGCAATCGAGATCGCCCGCCGCGCCGGGCTGCCGCTGACGATCGCGGCAAAGGTCGACAAAGCCGATCGTGCTTATTACAAGACCAAGATCAAGCCGCTACTCAAGGATCCGCTCATCGAGTTCATCGGCGAGATCGGCGATAGCGACAAAGGGGCCTTTCTTGGCGATGCGACAGCGTTGTTGTTTCCGGTCGATTGGCCGGAGCCGTTTGGTTTAGCTGTGATCGAAGCGATGGCCAATGGGACGCCAGTGATCGCTTTCGGGCGCGGCTCGCTGCCCGAAATCGTCGAGCACGCCGTCACCGGCTTCATCGTTGAGAATGTCGATGAAGCCGTCGCGGCGGTGCCGCTCGCCCAGGCGCTGGATCGGGCTGCGATTCGCCGTCGCTTCGAGGAACGCTTTTCGGTGGAGCGGATGGCGCGCGACTATGTCGCATTATACGAGACCGTGCTTTGCCACGGCGCCATGGAGGGGGCCTTGAACTCCGCGGCAGCGGCTCAGGCAGCGGCCAACGCTGCCTGAGCCACAGAGCGATACCGGCCCGACCACGCCGGTCTCAGGGGAGGCCGGTGAGGCGTCGGCGTTCTACATCGATTCGAAAGTCTCGTTCCAAGAGCGGCGCCCGCGCACGCTCAAGCACGGCCATACCTTTGCGGTATTCGATCGTCGCGGCGACATCATCGCTCTAAACGGCGGCAGCACCGACGGCATTTACCACCACGACACGCGGTACCTGTCGCGGCTCGAGCTCCGCCTCAACAACGCGCCCTTATTGCTCCTCAGCTCGAATGTGCAGGAGGACAATGCAGTATTGAGGGTTGATCTGGCCAACCCAGGCATGGCTTCGCGTGGCCTGCGCGGTGAGTTGATCCATGTGAACCGCCTTAAGTTCATTTGGAATGATGCATGCTACGAGCGCATACTCGTTCGTAATTTCGACGTCCGGCCGCACGACCTCACGCTCGGCATTCAGTTTGCCGGCGATTTTGCCGATCTCTTCGAGGTGCGCGGGTACAGTCGGGCTCGTCGCGGCCAGGTTTCGGCCGAGCGCCACTCGGATTCCTCGGTGGCGCTGCGCTACCTCGGGCTCGACGGGGTAGAGCGCACAACCAGCCTCGTCTTCGAGCCGGCCCCGACTCACCTCGATAGCGCGGCGGCGATCTTCGAGCTATCGCTCGGGCCGGGGCAAGGCGCGCGGTTCGTGCTGCGCATCGCCTGCGATCAGCGGGGTCAGGACGATGCCGTCGCCCGGCGCTTCTATACCTCACTGCGCGCGGCGCGGCGCGCGCTCAGGGGTTCGAGCCGGCGTGCCGCCAGCCTCGATAGCTCGAACTCGCTGTTCAACGAGATGGCGCGCCGCTCGGTCGCAGATCTCTATATGCTGCTCACCGACACCGAATTCGGGCTTTATCCCTTTGCCGGGATACCCTGGTTCAGCACTCCTTTCGGACGCGACGGCCTGCTGACCGCCCTATTCACTTTGTGGATTGATCCGACGATCGCTCAAGGAGTGCTCCGGTTCCTGGCGGCAACCCAGGCGACGGCGGTGGATCCCGAGCGGGACGCCGAGCCCGGAAAGATCCTGCACGAGATGCGCGAGGGCGAGATGGCGCGCCTCGGCGAGGTCCCGTTCAGCCGGTACTACGGCAGCATCGATGCGACGCCGTTGTTCATCCTGCTGACCGGCGAATACTTCAAGCGCACCGGGGATCTCGCGACGGTACGAGCGCTGTGGCCCCATGTGCAGGCGGCGCTGCATTGGATCGACAGATACGGCGATCGGGACGGCGATGGTTTCGTCGAGTACCACCGCAAGAATGCGGACGGTTTGATCAATCAGGGCTGGAAGGATTCACACGACGCGATCTTCCACGAGGATGGCCGCATGGCGGAGGGCCCGATCGCGTTGTGCGAGGTCCAGGGCTATGTCTATGCGGCGAAACGCCATGCCTCCGCGCTGGCCGCGTGCCTGGGCGATCCGGCGGTTGCCGCCACTCTCTTGCAGCAGGCCGAAGCCTTACGGGAAAGATTCGAAGCGGCGTTCTGGTGCGAAGACTTGTCGACCTACGCGCTTGCGCTCGACGGGGCGAAGAGACCCTGTCGGGTCATCGCCTCGAATGCCGGGCATGCGCTGTTGACCGGGATCGCCGATCCCGAACGCGCGCGCCGTGTCGCCGAGACTCTCCTCGGCGCCGGCTGCTTCTCCGGGTGGGGGGTGCGGACGGCTGCGGTTTCGGCCGCGCGCTATAACCCGATGTCTTACCATAACGGCTCGGTTTGGCCACACGACAACGCGATGATTGCGCTGGGGCTCGCCCGCTATGGCTTAAAGACTGAAGTCCTCAAAATTTTCCGGGGGCTGTTCGAGGCCGCGGGCCATATGGATTTGCGGCGGCTGCCTGAGCTGTTTTGCGGCTTCCCCTGGCGCAGACTCAATGCGCCGACGCTTTATCCCGTCGCGTGCTCCCCGCAGGCCTGGGCCAGCGCCAGCGTATTCGCGCTGGTTCAGGCAAGCCTCGGTATCGACTTCGATCGGGGCGCGGGCGAGATCCGCTTCGACCGGCCGGTGCTCCCGGAATTCCTCGACCAGCTTCATCTACGCGGCCTCCAGACCAAACACGGTGTCGCCGATGTCCTGTTGCGCCGCTACCGCGGCGACGTCGCGGTCAACATCACGCGGCGCCAAGGGAACGTACCGATCGTCGTCACGTGGTGATCGTCTAAAAATCGACCTTCAGATCCGCGACGGCTCGGCCGAAATAGGCCTGAGGCTCCGAAGGCCGGGCGCCGAGCGCGCGCTCCATCTGGCGCACACAGCCCTTGGCCCCGTCGAATGCCGTCCGCCAAGTAACCGAGTTTGGCAAGACCGCGAGCAGGCACTCGTCGAAAAAATTGTAAGTCCGATGGACTTGACAGCCAAAGGACGGTCGGTCGCGGCGCGCGGCAGTCAGGATAATGCGATTGGGCTTTGCCATCTTGCCGGCCACAAAGCCGCCGCTGTAGCAGGCCGAGACGACGACAACCGTCGGCACCGCGGCGCATCCCCGCGACAGCGCCCGGGCGAGCTCGTCTGGGCTAAGCGCCGTGTTCGATCGGGCGAGCCACAAGCCGGCGCCGCGCTCGCCGTGCGAGGTCAAAAACACGAGGCACCGATCGCCCATCCGGGCCGGCAGCTCGGCGATCCGCCGCAGCAGCACCTTGGCCTGGGCGGGCTCGACATCGGGTGACAACTCGGCGGCATTCGCACTGAGGCGGTGGATATTGCTTGCCGAAACACCCGCTGCGGCGAGGCGCTGACCCAGCTCGCGGGTGGCGTTGTCGAACACCGGCTCGGCATCGTCGCCAGCAGCGAGCACCACCTGCCATCCCGCACCAGAGATCGCCGCCGCGGTCGGTACCGCACCTTGGCCCGCGAGCACGGCGAACATTAGTAAGCTCAACGACAGGCGAACCGGCCGAGATGCCATCAAACCGCCCTCCACCTTCCTACATTACTCGTGATACCTTGCCTCTCTAGGGAGACGAACGATGGCAGTAGCACTCGCCGAAAAAAGTTGCACGCCGTGCCGCGGCGGCATTCCCCCGCTGACGCAGGGGGAGGCTGCCGGCTTTCACGCTCAAGCGCCGGACTGGGACCTGCTCGACGACGCGAAGCGGATCGAGCGGACCTTCCGTTTCAAAAATTTCCTGGAGGCGTTTGCGTTCGTCGAGCGCGCGGCGGCACTCGCCGAAACCGAAGCGCACCATCCCGCGATCAGCTTTGGTTGGGGCTACGCAACGATCTCGCTCCAGACAAAAAAGATCAAAGGGCTGCACGAAAACGACTTCATCATGGCGGCCAAGCTCGACCGGCTTGCCGGCGAGGCGGCCTCCTAGGATCTGGCGTCTCGCCCAGCACGGGTGCGCGGTTGATCGGCGAACAAGGGAGGAGGAAATGCCAACATACATCATGCTCGCCAACTGGACCGACCAGGGTGCTCAGAAAGTCAAGGATTCGCCGCGCCGGCTGGATACGGCAAAAAAGGCGCTCGAAGACATGGGAGGCAAATTTGCGGCGGTCTACATGACGATGGGCGAATACGACCTGATCGCCGTCTACGATGCTCCCGACGATGCCGTGGTGGCCCGGTTCACTTTGGTGCTCGCCTCGCTCGGCAGCGTGCGGACAAAGACCTTGAAGGCCTTCCCCGAAGCAGCCTATCGCGAGATCATCGCGTCGCTCGGGTAGCTTCGCAGCCGCCTTGACCCTCCGCCCGCGCTGCAGCGCCTCCCTGAGCTCAGGGAGAAAA
>Ga0209217_1000625_pt1 | contig 10184 bp, 9 predicted proteins | sample JacPinW_OM3H0_M2_FD_187957 | JGI IMG/M metagenome (GOLD analysis project Ga0209217, IMG submission 187957) | Forest soil microbial communities from Algoma, Ontario, Canada - Jack Pine, Ontario site 1_JW_OM3H0_M2 (SPAdes) (version 2) | ecosystem: Environmental > Terrestrial > Soil > Boreal...
AGGTCCGGGCCGCCCAGTTGCTTCCAGTTGAATATCTCGCCAGTCAGAATTTTCGCAATGTCCTGAAGCCGCGCGTGCCGAACCGGATTGTCCGGATGAATCACCAGCGCGACGTGAACCCGGGAGACTTCAAACGCCTGCAATCTCTCGAACGGAAGGCCGGGATCGGACTTGCGCACGATTTCCACCTCGTTCTCAAGGGCCGTCGAAATCATTGCAAGGTCAGCCCTGTGCTCCAACAGGGCCAGCAGTCCGAGGTTCGATTTGTTGGGAATGATTTCGAGGTGGTGGCCGGTTTGAGCTTCCACTTCCCTCGCATAAGGTTGAGCGAATTTTGTAGCAAACGTGGTCGACCCCTGCAAAACAAGGTCGTCCGACCGGGCTGCGCTGATGCCGGCAGAACCAACCACCATCACGGCGAGAAGAAGCCTGTTACAGCTCAATTTAAGAAGCCAGACGAAGGTATTTTCCATGGCAATCACGAACCTTTGCAGGACAAAGCGATATTTGAAAGGGCTGTTCCGGGCGACTTCGTTTTGTGCATTTCTCAGCTCATTGGTTGCAGCCTCGGGGCTTGGAATTTGTCTTGTGTGACCGGCCGTCATGGGAAGCGTCCAGTTGCTCCCGGTCGCTACTCGACGCGAGCGACTTGATCACGAAGCGGCGTGCTTCACATTTGCTTGCGGGCTTCAGCGACAACAGTTCCGATACGACCGAGAAGTAGCTGACTGCCACCGATCGATTAATGACAAACTGTCTTCAAATGCCGCTGGGCATAGGACTTCTCCCTCGGCCAACGATACGCCGCACGCGCTACTCGAATGTTAACTGGCATCCCCGGGTAACTACGGAGAAAGACCGAGTTGCGATTGCCTGATCCTCAGGGGCAGACCCCTAAGGTGGCGTCTTTGACAAGAGAGCGCTGTTTGCGGGCGCATGTTGTCACACATCATGAAAATGCAGGTCGTCAAATTTGAGTTTTGCGAGCGGGATGACGGCAGCTCAGGCCGTGTTGCCGGCGTCGATGGTCAACACGCTGCCGGTGACGTTGCGGCCGCCCTCTCCCAGCAGGTATTCCACCATGCGGGCGACGTCGTCAGGCTCCGGCAGCCGGCGCAATGCGCTGCGGCCGGCAATACGTTTGCGCTGATCTTCCGAGAGGCTCTGCGTCAATTCAGTATCCACGAAGCCTGGCGCGATCGCGTTCACGGTGATTCCGAGCTTGCCCACCTCGCGCGCGAGTGAGCGGGTAAAGCCGGTCGCCGCGGCCTTGGTCGCGCCGTAGACCGACAGGCCGTTATAGCCCGTCGTTGCGATGATCGAGGACATGTTGATGATACGGCCGGCGCCATCGGCCATCATCTGCCGCACAACATATTTTGTCAGAATGATCGGGGACAGGATGTTGAGACGCAGCAACGCTTCGATCTCGCTGTTGTGCATGGTGGCGAGCAGCCCCTCGGTTCCGATCCCGGCATTGTTGACCAGGCCATAAATCGCACCGAATTCGTCGCGCAATGATTTGACAAAGGACGGGATCGCGTCGATCTCGTTCAGATCGAACGCTTTGAAGTGAAGACCACCGGCGCCGTCGCTGACTTCGCCGATGGCATCGCGCAACTTGTCGCTTTCGCGCCGCGCCACCGCGATCACATTATAGCCGGCCGCGGCAATCCTCCTGGAGATGGCGAGGCCGATGCCGCGACTTCCTCCGGTCACCACAACGTTATGCATCGTGCCGCGCCAGCTTTCCCGCCGCCGTGATCTCGAGCGATGAGACGAACCTGATCACGGCCGGCACCTTGTGAGACGCCAGCGACACCCTGCAATCAGCCAGAATTTTGACGCGGATATCATCGCTCCGGCGCGCGTCGCAGCCATCAGCCAGAATGACGTCGGCCACCACGATGGCGCCGGTGATCGGGCTGCGGCGCGATCTGGCGCGTGACATGCGCACCTCGGCCTGCCGGTTGATCACGGCTTCGATTTCCTCGGGATGCACCTTGAGGCCGCCAATATTGATGATGCCGCCGCGCCGGCCAACGAAGTGATACCGGTCTCCCCGCAGCTCGACCATGTCGCCGGTATCGACGAACCCATCGCTGTCGGTCAGCGCAGCCGGGTTTCGGCCGACATAGGCATGCGCCGTCCGCGTCGAGCGGATCCGCAGCGATCCGTCCTCGACTTTCATTTCGACGCCATCGCGGCCCTGCCCGACCATGGGCGCGGGAAAACCCTCAAGGCCATCGTTCACGGCAAAGCCGACGCCTGCTTCCGTCGACGCATAAGCGTGCCCGATCGAGGCTGCAGGAAAGGCCCGGCTCAAGCCATCCAATACGGCCTGGTCGGCAATCTCGCCCGACAAGCGAACGTAACGTGGAGAAAAGCCAACGGCCGACCCGCTCATCAGCAGTTTGCGCCAATGCGACGGCGTGCCCGAGATGTGCGTGACGCCTCTCGCATTCAGGCGCGCGACATAATCGGCGACCGGTTCTCCCGGCTCTGACAGCACCATCGAACCGCCACTGAGGATGGCGCGCAGGAATATCTGAAGGCCGCCGTAGCGCCTTATATCATAGAAGGTTGCCCAAACCGGCGGAGCGCCACGCGCCGGGCCGTCTGCGACAATCGCGCCGGTCAGTCCCTCCAGGGTATGGCCGACGATTTTCGGCACGCCTGAGGTGCCCGACGTCAGCATCAACCATTCCGTCGCCCGCCCGAATTTGACCTTCTTTCCGGTCGCGGTTGCAGGCGCCCGGGCCGCCACCACCAGGTACACTCCCGCATCCGTCCAACGTGCCGGGTGGTCGGTGACCACGGCATCGATATCGGCCTCTTCGATCAGGGTTTGAATGTGATCGGGGCTGAAATCGGGTGGACACAGCAGCATTCGCCGCGCGACGCCGTCAATCTCCGTCATCGCGATGGCGGATAGCAGTTGATCCGCAACTGCAAGCAGGACCGATCGCCCGGCGAGTGCACCAAGGCGGCCTCCCATGCAGGTCTGTCCAAGAATATTCGTCAGCGACACGAGCTGTCGCGCATCCGAAATGGTGCGGTCTTTCAGGTCCGGACTGAGATAGTCACGGAGCGTGAAGGTTTCACGCGGGGACATTTTCATAGGCCTTGATGAAGTCGCCTATCGTCAGCGGAAAGCTTGCGTCCTCGGATATGGTAAACGGATCGATGCCGAGATCGTCTTCGAGCCGCGCCACCAGGATTGCGAAACCGAGCGAATCGAAACCCGTTTCATGCAGCGACAGATCGTCATCGAGCGGCGGTAGCGCGACCTTCTGCTCGGCGGCAATCCGCTTCATCTCCGAAATAATCCTTAACCTTATCGACATGGATTCTCTCGCCTTCTCATTAAATTTTGAGAGGCCATGATAGAGCGCAAATCTGAAATAAACCCGCCATTGGCCGATCTTTTACGTTCGTTGGTAAACACGTTGCTCACCGTTAAGCGCAGACACGGAACTCGCCATTCCACCTTACAGATGCAGGCCTATAGCCGAATCGAACCTTCCAGGATGCGCGCGTAAGCATCTGCATCGATCGGGCGATAGGTGTTGGACTTTGGATCCTTGAAAAACAGCGGATCGGTCACGCGGCGCGGATCGAATCCATCGCGAACCAATTCTTGCTTTTTCTGCTTGAAGGTTTCGGTGGTATCCAGCGCCGAGCAAAAGCGGACAATGACGGGGCAGGCATAGGCCGGCAGCCGGTGCGAGAGGTGATTGCGGAATTCCTCGAGGTCGAAACGACTATCGACCACGACCGCAACCATTCCGGCGCGGCCGTCGGCGCCCAAAATCTCCACGCCATAGGTCGTGGCATCGACCACGCCCGGGCAATCCAGAATTGCCTGGTTCACTTCGGAAGTAGCAACGTTTTCGCCTTTCCAGCGGAAGGTATCGCCGACCCGATCGACAAAGTGGAAATAGCCGCTTTCGTCGAGCCGCATCAGATCGCCGGTACGGAACCAGGCATCGCCTTGGGCGAGCACATCGCGCAGGATTTTCTTTTCGGTCTCGCCGGCGTCGGTGTAGCCCTCGAACCGGCCTCCCCCATCGTCGGCCGTTCCGATCCGGCCGATGGCTTCGCCGACTTCGCCGCGGGCGCAAGCGATGCAAAGACCGTCTGCCGTGCGAACGGGCATGCCGGCGTCCAAATCGAGACGAACGATCGCCGCCGGAAAACGATGCGCCAGGAGCGGTGGGATTCGCCCGATCGCACCAACCTTGCCCTCGACGTTGTAAAGCGAGAAATTGCCTTCGGTCGCGGCGTAAAACTCAAGTATTTGGGGAATGGCGAAGCGCGCCTGAAAGGCTTCCCAGACATCGCCGCGCAGACCATTGCCGCAAGCCAGCCGAAGCCGATGCTGGCTTTCGTATTCGGACGCCGGTGCCTTCTGAAGATAGCGGCAGAGTTCACCGATATACTGGAACAGCGTGCAATCCCAGCGCACGATGTCGTGCCAGAAGGTACTTACGGAGAATTTGTCGGACAGCACCACCGATGCGCCCGCGCTCAGCATGCTGCACGGCGCGACAATGCCGCCGACGCTATGATAGACCGGCAGGCAATCGTACAGCCGGTCTTCTGACGAGGCGTCCGTCAAGCCGGCAAACCAGCCGCCCCAATTCAGGATGCGCCGGTGACTGACGCTGGCCGCCTTTGGCAGGCCGGTCGTGCCCGAGGTGTAGATCAACAGCGCGCGGTCGTTGATGGTGACCCCGCGTCGCTCGGCCGGCGACAGCGGGCTGCCATCTGTTCGATCCAGCGCGGCCTCGATATTTGCATCTTTGGCATGGCCGCCGTGGATCCATACTGTCGGCGTGCGATTCAAATACGGCAACGCCGTTTCGAATACATCTCCAAGTTCCTCGGCGAGGATGACATGGTCGGCATCGGCGACGTTGATGCAGTGAGAGAGCGACGGCCCAACCAGCCTGGTATTGATGAGGGCCGCGACGCCGCCGACTTTGGTGATGCCGAGCCAGGCGGCGATGTAATCCGGCCGGCTCGGCATGAAAAGGCAAACGGTATCGCCGGCTTCAATTCCTGCTGACAATGCCCAGCGCGCGTAGCGGTTTGTTCGATCGGCCAGAGCGCGGTAGCTGAACGTCTCGGTTTCCGAAATCAGAGCGGGCCGGTCCGGCTCTCGATCCGACCAATCCTCCACGACGTCGGCAAACAATCGGCTGGGATCGGCGTCGATGCGCGACGTCACCTCGATGGCTTTCAGCCAGCTTTTGGCGGCAGAGGGCCTGCCGCGCAGGCGCGGGCGGTTAGTCGACTGGTCAATGACGTCCGTGTTCATGGCTGAAAACTTGTTGATCCCCGAAATGTATAGACCGTGCTGGCTGACCAAGGGTTAATCAGCAGAGTTAAAAGGCCGCGTTGTTGAGTTTCTGTGATAACCGCCGTTTTGGGCTGGCGTCGCCACCTTGCCGTTTGGCCAATTGCTGCGTACCTTGGGACATCACCAGATGAAGGGGAGCTCGACGTCCATGAAAGCCTTCCGCGTCTTAGGGTATGTGTGGCTCTTGCTGGTGCTTGCACCAATTCCGGCCTGGGCGGGCATGGCCCGCATCTACGTCACCAACAGCGCCGGGGACAGCATCCACGTCATTGATCCCACCACCAACAAGGTGGTCCAGCAGATCAAGGGCGTCGAGGGCGCGCACGGGATTGCATTCTCTCCCGACGGTTCCAGGGTCTATGTCAGCGATGAAGTCGATTCGACGCTCGATGTTTTCGACCGCAAGACCGGCAAGCTGGTCAAGAAGGTGGCGCTGAGTGCACACCCCAACAATATCGCGGTGGCCAGGGACGGCCGCATCATCGTCGGCATCGCCCGCGAACCGGGTGCGCTCGACATCGTCGATCCCGTAACCTTGACGCGGACCAAAAGCGTGCCGGTGAATGGCAGGCTGCATAACGTCTACGTGACGCCTGACAGCAAATACGCCGTCACCGGTTCGATCCGCACCGGAATTATTACCGTCATCGATCTCGCGACGGGGCAACCCGCGTGGGAGGTCAAGCTCGACAAGGGCGTTCGCCCGATGGCGATCGAGGCGGGTCCGGATGGCGCCACCAGACGAATTTTCGTGCAATTGTCCGACGTTAACGGATTCGCCGTGGTGGACTTTGCCGCGCGCAAGGAAGTGGCGCGGGTCCAGTTGCCGCCAGCCAAGGGCGAGTTTGAGACCGACGGGGATCGCGCCACGTCCCCCTCGCACGGCATAGGCGTCGCACCCGACGGCAAGACCCTGTGGGTGACCAGCATCCCCAATAACGCGGTGTATGTTTATTCGCTCGCGGACCTCACGCTGTCAGGCGAAGTCGCGCTTCCGTCCCTGAAGCTGCCGGGGCATGGATCGATTTCGGCGGTCGCAAATTGGGTCACGTTCACACCTGACAGCAGGACGGTCTACATTTCCAACGCAGGCCTGCGCTCGGTCTCGGCGATCGACACCCAATCAATGAAGCTGATCGCTGTGGTCCCGGTCGGCGAAGTGCCCAAGCGCATCAACACGCTGGTTATCCCGGACCTTCCCGGCTCCGCCGCTACTTCTTCGGAGAACCGAGCGTCGCTCCGTTAACCCACGCGGCGAGCGTGCGCCAGGCTGGATCGCGCTTGGAGGCGAACTGCCGTCCGCCCGAGTGAAACACATCGCCGCCGCCTTCGGGCGCGAGGGGATGAAGCAGCAGCCGGCTTGTATCGGGATCGCCGGGGTTGACGAGTATCGAGACCATCTCGAAGTTGCGGCGCGACTGCTGCTCTGTCCAGTCGCGCGCTCCGGGTGAGAGCTTCTCCAGGTGGAATGCGTTGTTGCTCTCGACATGACAGGCGTAGCAGCGAGCATGGTCAGGCCGTTTGGTCAGAAAGACCGGCTCGACGCGGCTTTTGAAAAATTCGTAGTCAAGGTTCGGCACGGTTGGCGCCGCGGTAATTGAATTGGAAACGGCCATCGCGGCAAGTACCGCTACGATGATGAGCGCACGACCCTGCATTTCAACCCTCCATCTGCGCTGCTGCGCATCTAACCTGGATCGTACCTAAAATGCGGACTTCGACAAGCCGGACTCGTGCGACGGATAAAAGAATGGCGGGCATGTTCGACAACGTCACGTCCTCGTTCGAACTGGTGCGGTCAGGAAAGATCCGCGCGCTCGGCGTGACCACGCGGGATCGGTCGGAAACCATGCCGGAGGTGCCGCCGATCAGAGCCGAAGTTTTATGACCTTCCCTGCAAGACCAGCCGATTGAGGCGGGCGGCGAATGCCGCGGGGTCGTCGGGCAATTCGCCATCGAGGATTTGAGCCTGCTCCAGCAATAACAGGGACAGGTCATCGGTCGTCGCCGAACCCGCTTCAGCCTTGGCGATCGCAGCAACCAATGGATGCCGCAGATTGATCTCAAGGATCGGTTTGGTCCGCGTCCCCCGATTTTGCTGCGACAACAGGCGCTCCAGCTCCCGGTCGGGCCCGTGGCTGCCGGCGACGAGACAGGACGCGCTCGTGGTCAGTCGCGCCGACACCCTCACATCGCTCACGCGATCGCCCAGGCTGGACTTGATGGCCGCGATCGTCGTGGCCTCATCGGCACCGGCCTCAGGCTTATCCTTCGCGCTCTCATCGAGAAGGGGAACGAGGTCGAAGTTGAGATCGCCCTGGCTGAGCGACTTCAAGGGCTTGCCTTCGAAATCGAGCGGCGCCGAGGTCCAGAACGCGTCGACCGGATCGGTCAGCAGCAGAACCTCGATACCGCGCGCAGCCGCCGATTCCAGCCTGGGATTTGACTTCAGCCGCTCGATGCTGTCGCCGACCAGAAAGTACACCTCGGTCTGATTGGGCTTCAAGTCCGCGATATATTGCTTCAGCGACCGTTTCTCGCCTGCGGTCGTGGTGAACCTCGAGAGTGCCAGCAATTTCTCGCGCCGCTCATAATCCTCGTAGATGCCTTCCTTGATGACAGGGCCGAAGGCGTCCCAGATTTTCGTAAAGTTTTCCGGCTCCTTGTCGGCGAGCTGCTCGAGTTCGCCGACGACACGGCCGGTCACGGCTTTCCGGATCTGCGCCAGCTGCGGATTGTTCTGCAGCATTTCGCGGGAGATGTTGAGCGGCAGATCCTCGCTGTCGACCACGCCGCGGATGAAGCGCAAGTAAGCCGGCAGCAGGTCGGCATCGTCGGTGATGAACACCCGGCGCACGTAGAGCTTCACCTTGCCCTTGCGCGCCGGCTCGAACAGATCGAATGGTTTTGTCGATGGCGCGAACAGCAACACGGCGTAGGACTGCCGGCCTTCAGCGCGGTAATGCAGCGTCATCGCCGGCTCGTCGAAGGCGCCCGCGATCGATTTGTAGGCCTGCGCGTAGTCCTCCGGCTTCAATTCCGCTTTTGGCCGCTGCCACAGCGCGCTGGCGGAATTGATCTGCCTCGGCTCGCCCTCTTCCGGCACAAGTTCGATCGGAAACTGGATGTTGTCGGAATAGGAACCGACGATGCGCTCGATCTCGTAAGTCTCGAGGTATTTCTTCGCCTCGGGCTTCAGGTGCAGCACGATCTCCGTGCCCCGCGCGATTCGTTTTGCGTCTTCCTCGCTGGCCGGCGCGATCTCGAATCCGGATCCGCCGGACGAGGACCAGGTCCAGACCTCATCCGTACCCGCACGGCGACTGCTTACGACGATACGCTCGGCCACCATGAAGGCGGAATAAAACCCGACGCCGAACTGGCCGATCAGGCCGGCGCCGTCCTTGGCCTCGGTAAGGCGCGACAGGAAAGACCTGGTACCGGAACGGGCGATGGTGCCGAGATTGTCGATCAGCTCCTGCCGGTCCATGCCGATGCCGCTGTCGGTAACAACAAGCGTGTTGTCTTGCTTGTTCGGCGCGATCCGGATTTTCGGCGGCTCGCCGTCGGCGATCAGCTCGGGATGGGCGATCGCCTCATAGCGCAGCTTGTCGCAGGCATCGGACGCATTCGAGATCAGTTCGCGCAGGAAGATGTCGGTTTCCGAATAGACCGAATGCACCATCAGGTGCAGCAGCTCGGAGACCTCGGCCTGGAAGGGTTGGGATTCGGCGGATGTATCGGTAGTGGTCATTGTTGGGCTCGGTTTGGTCGGCAAACGCAGGTTTACGGGAAAACCCTGATATAGCAATGCTATCTTGGGTGGCAAGATTGCCGGACAAGTGGCGGGAAACCCCAAGCGCGCGGCTAGACCGTTCGGCCCAGATTCGCGTCATCCGAAATAGCTGCGAGGTAGCGCCGGACCGAGGCCGAGAACGCCGCCTTTGCATTTGTGCTGATGTTGCGATCCCACCAAGCCCCATAGATGCGGTCAAACATGAGCGGCTCAACCGCGCTTGCGACCCTTCGAACGGATTCCGCATTCAACGGAATGTAGTTCGGATAACTATACATGAAGCTCAGGGAGCGGCGATCCATCGCAACCATGGCGACATCGCCGGTTAGCAGAGCACCCCGGCCGTCCGCGCCTGCACGCCAGTGCATAATGGTGCCCCCGGCAAAATGCCCCCCGGTACGAACGATAAGAATGTCATGGGAGAGCCGATGGCTTTCCCCGGACCACAACTTGATCGCGGAGTGCGGCCGGGTGATCCAGGCGCGATCGTCGCCATGCAGATAAATCGGCACGCCGCCGAACGCTTCGCTCCAGTCGGCGAGCGCGCCGTAATAATGCGGGTGTGAAACAGCAATCGCCTTGAGACCACCGAGAGATCTGATGTGCTCGACCACCTCATTGGTGAGCAAGGGAACGCAGTCCCAAAGCACGCACCCATCCGCTTCCGGCACCAACAGCGCGCGTTGCCCGATGGCGAAAGCGGGTTCGACGCCGATTCCGAGAATGCCGAGGTCATCGCGCCAAACCAGCGTGTGACGCTTCGTCAACTGCTCGCGCGCGATCCAGGTTTGGCCTTTCCAATTCACGAACTGTCGTTCGTCTTCGCAGATCGGGCACGAAGCCGGCGGTGCATCGCTTTCCGGAAACTGGGCGCCACATTGTTCGCAAATCCAGAAAGGCAAAGATGTCACTCCAATTGAAAGGCATGTAGCGCCAATGAGAAATCCGGCCAACGGTCGCGCGCTTCACTTCTCCAAAACCGTCATCGTCCGGCTTGACCGGACGATCCAGTACGCCGTGGCC
>Ga0209217_1000626_pt1 | contig 10183 bp, 11 predicted proteins | sample JacPinW_OM3H0_M2_FD_187957 | JGI IMG/M metagenome (GOLD analysis project Ga0209217, IMG submission 187957) | Forest soil microbial communities from Algoma, Ontario, Canada - Jack Pine, Ontario site 1_JW_OM3H0_M2 (SPAdes) (version 2) | ecosystem: Environmental > Terrestrial > Soil > Boreal...
GTCGGGCCCTCATGCCCTGCCGACGCTCGAAGAGATCCGCCAGCCGGAACTGTGGTTGCGCCGTAGCACCTAAGGTTTCGCTGCGGGAAACGCGGCGGCGGAATACGTCAGTCCCACGTGTTAGGATGCGCTCAGGAGTGTGACGCCCGTGCGCAACGGACACGACAAGGAGTTCTTCTCGCCTCTCGAGGAGGGGGAGCGGCGAGCCGGGTTGCGCCGCCTTGACGACCTCCTGCGAGCGCTCGAGGAGCTCAACATGCGCGAGGCCGGCGAGCTTCCGTCCAGCCTTAAGGAGAAGCTCCTGCGCGAGGGGATACCGGTCCACGGCAACAGCATCACCGAGCTCATCGACGTCGTGCTTGGCAGCCAGGACCAATTCATGCTCAAGGAACGCCGCACGGGCCGGCGCCGCCGCCGCCTGACCTTCGTCCCCACCGACGAAGAGCTGGTCTCCGTAATCTCCCGCCGCTACCAGCGCTAGTCCCCCGCACCGAGCGGTCTGTGCCAGAATCCTGCACCGTGTTCAAGCGCGTCCTCGTCGCCAACCGTGGTGAGATCGCCTCACGCCTGATCCGAGCCTGCCACGCCGCCGGTGCCGAGGCCGTGGCGGTGTACTCCGAGGCGGATGCCGGGGCGCCTTATGTCACCCAGGCTGATCGAGCCGTCGCTATCGGGCCCAGCCCGGCGGCGGACAGCTACCTCAAGATCGATGCTCTGCTGGAGGCGGCTCTAGGCTCTGGCGCCGAGGCGGTTCACCCCGGCTACGGTTTCCTATCAGAGAACCCGCTCTTCGCCGAGGCCTGCGAGGCCGCGGGCCTGGCCTGGGTGGGACCGCCGCCCTCAGCCATGAGGGCAATGGCGGACAAAGTAGGTGCCCGCGCACTGGTGCATGCGGCCGGCGTGCCCGTGGTCCCCGGGACCGAGGCTCCGATCACCGCCCAGAGCGCCGCCGAGGCCGCCGCGGAGCTCAATTTCCCCCTGATGGTCAAGGCGGCCAAGGGCGGTGGCGGCATCGGCATGACCGTGGTTCGCAGCATTGCCGAGCTGGAAAAAGCGGTCGACACGGCCGCGGCCCGGGCAGGGGCCGCCTTCGGCGACGCCTCGGTTTACCTCGAGCGCTACATCGAGAACCCGCGCCACATCGAGGTCCAGGTGGTTGGGGAATCCAATGGGAGCATCTTCCATCTCTACGAGCGCGAGTGCTCGGTCCAGCGCCGACACCAGAAAGTGATCGAAGAAACACCGTCGCCGGCGGTCGACGCCGACACCCGTCAGCGGCTCTGTGCCGCCGCGGTCCGGGCCGCGGAGGCCGTGGACTACCGCAGCGCGGGCACCGTCGAGTTCATCTTCGGTGGCGGCGACTTCTACTTCCTGGAGATGAACACCAGGCTCCAGGTTGAGCATCCCATCACCGAAGCCACAACCGGCGCCGACCTGGCCGTGGCCCAGCTACGGATCGCGGCCGGTGAGCCTTCGGGTATCGATCGCGACCACCGCCACGGCCACGCCATCGAGTTCCGCATCTACGCCGAGGACCCGGTGCGCTTCCTCCCGTCGCCGGGCCTGCTGGAGACCTGGGAGGAGCCCTCGGGCGAGGGCGTCCGCGTCGACAGCGGGGTGGCGGTGGGCTACCGGGTCACCCACTTCTACGACCCCCTACTGGCCAAACTGGTCATCAGCGCGGAAGATCGCGACGCCGCCATTGCACGGTCGGTCGACGCGTTGCGGGGCTTCAAGATCGAAGGGGTGAAGAGCAACATCCCCACCCACCTCGAGGTCCTGGCCTCGCCGGAATTCCGCTCTGGGGGGTATGACACCGGCCTGCTTGGGCTGCTGGCCGATCGGCGGCAGCCCTCCCCTCACTGATCCTGGGCGTCTGCCACCGGGAGGAGGAACTCGGTACGATTCCGCCATGGGGCTTAGCTGCGAGCTCACCTATGTCGGCGGCCCGACCGCCCTGATCCAGGTTGGTGGAGTCCGACTGCTCACAGATCCAACCTTCGATCCCGCGGGCCGGCATTACAGCTTTGGACCTGGCATCGGGTCGACCAAGACCCAGGATCCCGCGATCAGTCTCGATGAGCTCGGGCCCATCGACGCAGTCCTGCTCAGCCACGACCAGCACGACGACAACCTCGATCGGCGGGGCCGTGACGCCCTGAACATCGCCCAAAAGGTCCTCACGACGGTCGCCGGCGCCCGCCGGCTCGGCGGCAATGCCGTCGGCCTCCGCCCCTGGGAGGCCGCGGTCGTCACCGGCGCTGACGGTGATCGGATCACGGTAACCGCAGCCCCCGCCCGGCACGGGAACACGGGTGTCAACCTCCTCGCCGGGCCCACTATCGGATTCGTGCTCGAGTGGCCGGGACAGAATCACGGCCCCCTATACATCTCCGGCGACAGCGTGTTCTTCAGCGGCATCGAGAAGGTCGCCAGTCGCTTCGCGGTCAGTGCAGCCGTGATCCACTTCGGCGGCGTGCGATTCCCGATCTCAGGTCCGGCGCGCTACACGTTCGACGCCGCCGAAGGCCTGCGCGTCGCCCAAACGCTGCGGGCGCGCACCGTGGTGCCCATCCACTTCGAGGGCTGGACCCATTTCCGTACGCCCCGCCCAGAGATCCAGTCGGTGTTTGCCGCCGCCGGCAAGTCCGACCTGCTGTCCTGGCCCATCCTGGGCCGGGCCGTGAACCTGGAGGTCTGAGGCCCGCGCGCCTCCGAGTAATACGATTCATCGGCATGCGATCGCCGTGGAGAGGTAGATGACGGAGACTCAGCAGGAGACCCCCGGGGACGTTTCGCCTCGCACCCAACCGCCGGTCACCGAACAGGTCGAGCTGGAGGCGCTGGCCACCGACCTGCACAAGCGGCGCCAGAAGGCGCTGGCGATGGGTGGCCCGGAAAGGATCGAGCGCCAGCACGGCCAGGGCAAGCTCACCGCCCGCGAGCGCCTCGACCTGCTGTTCGACGAGGGCACGTTCGCCGAGTTCGGCCTCCTTGCCACCGGGCAGAGCATGAAGGGCGAGAGCTATGACGCCGACAAGACGGCGGCCGATGGCGTCATAACCGGGCACGGTAAGGTCGACGGCCGAGAGTGCTACGTCGCCGCCTATGACTTCACGGTGATGGCGGGGTCGATGGGCATGATCGGTGAGCAGAAGGTGGCCCGGCTGCGAGACCTGGCCCTGCGCAACCGCTGCCCCATCATCTGGCTGCTGGACTCGGCCGGAGCTCGAATCCAGGACGCCACCGGCTCCATGTTCGCCGGCACCGGTTACCTCTTCTGGGACCAGGTCAACATGAGCGGCGTCATCCCCCAGGTGTCCGCGATGGTGGGTCCCTGTGCCGCCGGGACAGCCTACATCCCCGGCCTCAGCGACTTTGTCCCCATGGTCAAGGAGACTTCGTCGATGTCGCTGGGTGGGGCCAGGCTGGTGAAAGCGGCCACCGGTGAGGACGTCACCGACCACGAAATGGGCGGTTCACAGGTGCATTGCTACGAGTCGGGTGTGGGTGACCTCGAGGTCGAGGACGACGCAGCCTGCATCGCCGCGGTCAAGGAGTTCCTGTCCTTCCTGCCCTCAAATAACCAGGAGCAGCCGCCGATCCGGCCCACGGACGACCCCCCCGACAGGCTCCTGGAGGGCATCGAGAAGATCGTGCCCGCCAACATGCGCCAGGCCTACGACATGCGCAAGCTGGTCAAGAAGCTGGCCGACGACAACCATGTCTTCGAGATCAAACCGACCTGGGCCAAGAACATAATCACCGCCTTCGTGCGCATGGGCGGCCGGCCGATGGGGGTGGTGGCCAACCAGCCGATGGTGAAGGCCGGGGCCCTTGACAATGACTCCGCCGACAAGGCGGCCCGGTTCATCCGCATGTGCGATGCCTTCGGTGTGCCCCTGCTTTTCCTGCAAGACGTGCCCGGCTTCATCGTGGGCAAGGAGGTGGAGAAGCAGGGCATCATCCGCCACGGCGCCAAGATGCTGTACGCCGTCAGTGAGGCAACGGTGCCCAAGATCACCGTGGTGGTCCGCAAAGCCTACGGCGCGGGGTACTTCGTGATGTGTGGCAAGGGGTACTACCCTGACCTGATCGTGGCCTGGCCCACGGCTGAGATCTCCGTCATGGGCCCCGAGGGCGCGGTCAACATCATCTTCAACAAGCAGGTCGACGCGGCCGAGGATCCGGAAGCGGCCAGGGCGATGTTTGTCGACATGATCCGCCAGCAGATCAACCCGTACATCGCCGCCAACTGGGCCATGATCGACGATGTGATCGACCCTGCCGAGACCCGCAAAGTGATCATCCAGGGGCTGGAGATGGCGGTGCGCAAACAGATTCAAAGGCCCTGGCGCAAGCACGGCAACATCCCGGTCTAGGAGCGGTGAGCGACTCCCCTCTGGCCGGCCCCCAGAAAGAACTGGACGAGCTCATCGCCCAGTTCGAAGAAGAGGTGCGCCGACGTCCTACGCCCGACGAGATCGCGGCGGCCGAAGCAGCTGGGGAGACGATTGAACCCCCGGCGCCGGCCGAAACGCAAGAACCGGCAGCGGCCGTAGCTCCTGCTCCGCCCGCATCGGAATCTCCTCCTCCATCCGTCGCGGCGGCTGCCGCCATCGCCGCCGTCGAGGATTTGCACGCCTGGTGGGCCGGCGGCGAGCGGATCGAGCTGGAGCTCAGCGGGGGCGCTCGACGCAGGATCTTCACCCGGGTCCTTGGCGATGGGCCGTGGATGACCCTGGTCCATGGGTTCCCGACTTCGTCCTGGGACTGGGCCCCGGTGGCGCCGCAGCTTGCTGGCCACAACCGGCTGCTGGCGTTCGACCTGCTGGGCTTCGGCGACTCTGACAAGCCGTCGGGTCACGATTGGAGCGCCTACGAGCAGGCTGACATCATCGAGGCGACCTGGCGGCATTTCGACGTCGAGGAAACGCGCGTGGTGGCGCATGACGTCGGCCTGACGGTCGCCCTCGAGCTCCTTGCGCGACAGGAAGAGGGGAAGCTCGCCACGCGGGTCATTGACTTCACCCTCCTCAACGGCGGCGTCTACAGCGGCTTTCATCGTCCGCGTCGCATCCAGGAGCTCCTGCAGAAGCCGGTGCTCGGGTTTTTGCTCGCACGAGTCCTGTCAGAGGAGCGCTTCAGCAAGGCCCTGGCGGAGGTCTTCGCCGAGGCTCATCAGCCTACCCCGGGGGAGATGCACCAGCAGTGGGAATCAGTCGTGCGGCGCGGCGGGTCGAAGAACTACCACCGCTTGATCAAGTACATACCCGAGCGACGCGCCAACAAGGATCGCTGGGAGACGGCGGTGGAGAAAACATCAGCTCCTATCCGCTTCATCTGGGGAATGGCCGACCCGGTGTCCGGCGCGCACATGGCCGAGGTCATCCAGGAGCGCCGCCCCGGCGCTGACATCGTCAAACTGGAGGATGTCGGGCATTATCCGCAGCTGGAATCACCACAGCGGGTGGCCGCGGCGATCATCGAAGGACCGCGGCCGGCGGCCGCGCACAGTGAGGAGAAGGATGGACAGCATTAATCGCGAGAAGGTGGTGATCACCGCAGCGCTCACCGGCGCCCTGACCACGCGCAATCAATGCCAGTACATCCCTTACACACCTGTCGAGATTGCCGAAGAGGCGCGACGATGCGCCGAGGCAGGCGCCGCCGTCGTCCATATCCACGCCCGCGAGGACGACGGACAGCCGAGTTTCAAGGTCGAGAAGTACCGCGAGATCATGGATGAGATTCGCCGGCGCAGCGACATCATCATCAACTTCTCGACCGGCGCCGTGGGCATTCCCATGGAGCACCGCGTCGGCCACATCGCGCGCCTCAAGCCGGAGATCGGCGCCCTCAACATGGGCTCGATGAATTACGCCATCTACTCTGCCAAGAAGAAGCAGTTCTACTTCGACTTCGTTTTTGCGAACCCGTTCAAAGACATCACCTACCTGCTGGAGCGAATGAACGATGGCGTTGTCAAACCGGAGCTGGAGGTATTCGACAACGGCCACATCGGCAATACGCGTCCGTTGCTTGACCAGGGCATCCTGCAGGCGCCGCTCGACTTCTCATTGGTGATGGGAGTGCTTGGCGGGATCCCCTCCACGCCCCGGGCGCTGCAATTTCAAGCGGAGTCATTGCCGCCCGGGTCGACGTGGAAGCTGGTCGGCATCGGCCGTGACCAGTGGCCGCTCCTGGCGGCGACACTGACGCTCGGCGGCAACGTCCGCGTTGGTTTGGAGGACAACTTCTATTTCGCCAGCGGCGAAATGGCCCGGGGCTCCTCATACCTCGTCGAGCGGGCGGTGCGAATGTGCGAGGACGTCGGCCGGCAGGTGGCGACGGTCGCCGAGGCCCGGGAAATGCTTGGTCTCAGCCCAACGCCACGCCAGGTCCCCGGGGGCTATATCCCGGATGCCGAGGAGGGCGCCTTCACGCCCGATTTCTCGGCGCTGAGGAGCTGAGGGACCCGGATATGACCGAGGTCAAGGCGGAGCTGGTGGGCAATCTCTGGAAGATCACCACCGAGGTCGGCCAGAAGGTCGAGGAAGATGACGCCATCATGATTCTCGAGTCGATGAAGATGGAGATTCCCGTCCTGGCTCCTGTCGCCGGAACTATCAAGGAGTTCCTGGTCAAGGAAGGGGACGTGGTCCAGGAGGGCCAGACGGTCGCCATCATCGACTAGCGCCCACCGGGTAGTGCAGACATAATCCTTCGATGCCGGGTTCCGCACAGTTGCTTACGGAGCGCACCCGGGACGGCGTCCTTCGCCTCACCATAAACGACCCGGAGCGGCGCAACCCGCTGTCAATGTCTCTCTTTCGGGCACTCGAGGCAGCCGTGCAATCGCTTCCCGATGACGTTCGGGTACTCGTCCTCACGGGGGCCGGCGAAGAGGTTTTCGCCTCCGGGGCCGACCTCAGCGAGCTCGGCCAACCCCGGGGCAAGGGCCTGGGCGGCGGTTTCGGAGAGGCCATGGAATCGGCCCAGGCGGCGATCGAGGCCTGCCCCGCCCCGGTGGTGGCGCGCATCCAGGGTCACTGCCTCGGCGCCGGCTATCAGCTCGCGCTGGCGTGCGACCTGCGCGCAGCTGTCGACACCGCGCGCGTAGGGGTACCCGCCAGCCGCTTCGGTCTTCTGCCGGGTCCCGTCCATCACCGTCGCATGATCCAGCAGCTTGGCCCGCAGGTAACTCGTATCCTGATGCTCACGGGTCGTTCATTCAGCGGCGAGGAGGCCTTGCGGGCGGGGCTGGTGGACTTCAGCTACGCACGCGCTGCGCTCGACGCCGGCGTGGACGCGCTCTGTGATGACATCATCGCCGGCGCCCCCATCACCGTGCGCAATGCCAAGCGTATGGTGAACAGGCTGCTCGAGATGGACGCCAGCGACGCCGAGGTCGACCAGGCGACGCGCGCCGAGCTACAGGGTCTCTCTGACGAGGCTCACCGCTCCGAGGATGTGCGAGAGGGCCTGGAGGCGTTCTTCGAGCGGCGCAAGCCGAATTTCAAGGGACGCTAGGCTCAAACCGCTATGCCGGTCTGGGGTTACTTCGTGATCGGGCTGGTCATCGTCATCCTCGTGCTCTTGACGGCGCGCCGCAACCAGGTCGCCTACCATCAGGACCCCCTCGACTACGGCGCTGACTTCCGGGCCGTGCTGGAGAGCTCGGAGCCGGCCGTGGAGGAGATCCGCCAGGCGCTGCGAGCTGGGGAGGAGCAGCCCCTGTCACGGGCCGCGGCTTCGGCCCGCTCCCGCATCCACGCCAACATTTCCAACCTCGACCGGCTCGGATTCCCGGAATCCATCGCTGAGGACGAGGGGCGTCTGCTGGTCGACATGCGGATCAAGCTGCGCCAGGCGATGGAGAACTACGAGTGGGCCGCGCGCATCGCTGAGACCACCGACCTCCTGGAGAACCAGGGCCTGCGCCGCGCCTTTGAATCCCTGGTGGCCGCCGGCGACCAGCTCTGCTTCGACTGCCGCCTGCAGCTGGTGACGCTGGGGCCGGCGCCGACCGAAAGCTAGACGGCGGCTGCCGTCTGGGTGCGGAAGTAGTCGACGGTGAGGGCGATTCCCTCGGTGAGTTGGACCTTCGGCTCCCAGCCCAGCTCGTTGCGGATCCGGGTGTAGTCGACGGAGCTACGCCGTTGCTCGCCGGGTCGGGGCGGTCCGTGCTCCGCGGCTGCGCCGGACCCCACCGCCCCCGCGACCTGCTGGTAGAGCTCGTTGACGCTGGTTTCGGTGGCGGTGCCCACATTGAAGCTTCCCTGGTCCTCGCTGCCTAGTGCTCGGACAAACGCTTCTACCACGTCACCCACGTAGACGTAGTCGCGCGTCTGCGTGCCATCGCCGTTGATGGTGGCGGCACGGCCCTCGAGCAGGGCGCGGCTGAAGATCGCCACCACGCCGGCCTCGCCGTGCGGGTCCTGCCGGGGCCCGTAGACGTTGGCCAGCCGAAGCGCGGCGCTGCTGAAGCCATGGATCTGGCGGAAGCAATGAAGGTACTGCTCCACGGATAGCTTGGACGTCCCGTATGGCGAGATTGGCGCGGCGGGCCAGGTCTCAGGAGTCGGGACCTGGTCGACATCGCCGTAGATGGCACCCCCGGTGGACGTAAAGATGAAGCGCCTGACGCCGTGGGCGCGGCAGGCTTCGATAAGGCCGATGCTGCCGAGGATGTTGACGCGGGCATCGAACACAGGATCCTCGACCGATCGCCGGACGCTGATCTGCGCAGCCAGGTGCAACACCGCGTCGGGCCTCTCGCGCTCGACCACCCGGTCCAGCCAGCGGTTGTCCAGCTCCATCCGGTAGAAGTTGGCCGACGCCGGGACATGGTCGCGCTTGCCGCTGGAGAGATCGTCGAGAACAACGACCTCGTGACCTTCCTCGACCAGGCGGTCAGCGATGTTGGAACCTATGAAGCCGGCGCCGCCGGTAACCATTACCTTCAATTCGTACGCCTCCCAGGCCTCTGCGTCCTGCTCATGCCAGTTGGGATTATCGCGTCTGGGCAGCCGGGGTAGGGCGCCCGCGTCGGGTGTTCGCGGAACCTTTGCAGGATTGGCACCCAAGTGCGACCTTGAATTCAGCACCCCTGGCCTACAGTGGGCCGAGTATGCCGGACAAATCCGGACCGGTTGCTCGCAAGGATGTTGGTTTGAAATTCAGTCGATCGTCGTCACGACGCCGGTCACGCACAGATGGGAAGCGTGGCCAGGCGATGGTCGAAACCGTCCTGGTCTTCCCCGTCTTTGCCTTCATCATGTTCGGGGTCTTCGAGTTCGCCATGCTGATGTTCACCCTGGGTGAATCTCGGTGGTCCGCTGCCGAGGGGGCACGGGTGATCAGCGAGCAGGGTGTCCTGGCCCCGAATTGCACGGCCGTTTCGGGCTGCGACCGCCTTGTCGCGAGCTACGCAGGACTGCCCTGCGACGCGGACTGCCAGGCCTTGAGCCTCATCAACATCGGGCCCCTGAGGACGACGTCGATTGCCTCCGTCGATGAGATCGATATCACCAAACTAAAGCTGGTCGCGGGCAACCTGAGTACAGACGACGTTTCACCGTGCGTTCCGAAATGCATGAACAGCTACAAGTTGGACGGGACGCCGGTAGTGAAATCGCCCGCCAACAAGCAGTATCTAGCCGCCAACAGGGGTGTGACCCTGGGGGCGGCTGACTACGTCGAGGTGGTGATCAAGTTCCACTACAACTGGAAGACGGGCATTTTCGCCCAGTTCCCGGTGCCCTTCCTGCAGGCGACTTACGACGTCAGGCTCGAGCCTCAGAGGTTCTAGGGGACAGGATGAAGCGAGAGCGCGGTCAGCGAGGTCAGGCCCTGGTCGAGGCGGCATTGTTCGTCCCTGTCGTCTTTCTGCTCCTCTTCGGGACGTACGACCTCTCCACCTGGGCTTCCGACAAAGTGCAGTCATACAGCGCCGTGCGGCACGGCGTGCGTATCGCATCCCAGCTGGGGGGCATTCCCAACAACCCGGGGTTCCCGACTCAAGTCTGTAGCGGCACTCTCCCGCTGGGCACGTCGGTCACGTCTATCGACGCGCAGATCGTGCAGGTCGTGCTGGCCGCCACCGCCAACATGAGCTACGTGACGCTGAACGAGATCGACATCTACCAGCCGGGCAACGCCGACGGCAGCTACGTTCCAG
>Ga0209217_1000628_pt1 | contig 10179 bp, 9 predicted proteins | sample JacPinW_OM3H0_M2_FD_187957 | JGI IMG/M metagenome (GOLD analysis project Ga0209217, IMG submission 187957) | Forest soil microbial communities from Algoma, Ontario, Canada - Jack Pine, Ontario site 1_JW_OM3H0_M2 (SPAdes) (version 2) | ecosystem: Environmental > Terrestrial > Soil > Boreal...
GATGGCGGGCAACTCATCGGGGTCGGGCTCGGGTGCCTCCTCACCGTGCAGTAGCGCGTCGGCGACTTCATAGACGCGGTCATCGTCCCAGCCCGGGACATCGCCGCGGGCATGCAACACGGCGCGGTGATCACCGCGCAGCGCAGCGCCGTCGATGACGACCACTTTCACTCGGTCCAGGCGACGCAGAGCGCCCGGGTCGAGGATCATTTGTCCGTCGTCGGCAAGGCCGCGGCCCAGCACCGCGGCGAAGGACTGACGGCCCATGAGCGCGGCCTTCGGTATTCCGGCCAGCACCGCACCGGCAGCATCTTCGGGGCCACCGCCGGCGACTAACGCACTCGCGGCGGCGATCAGCGAACCGTTCGCGGCCTGGTTGACATATTCCTCCACCGGCCCGGCCATGGATCCCTTCGCGGTGTCGATGGCGGCATCGATGGCTCCATCGACCACGACGTGCGAAGCCTCGCCCGCGGCGGCGGCAGCCCAGTGGTGCCGTGGCGCCTGCGCCTTGGCGCCGGCCGACGAGATGATGGGCACCACCGGGGCTTGCGGCCGGCTGGGTGAGGCCAGCTGGGGCTCCCGGTCTCGCCAGCGGCGGCGATGCGCCTCGGCTTCGGAGATCTGCAGGACCCGCTGCACCAGGTTCAACAGCGGAGTGCCGACCGCCTGGGTCAATCCGTTGGCCGCCGCGGTCGACGCGCTGAGCGCGAGGTCGGTGCCCACTCGGCCGAGTCGCGACTCGAGGACGGACACCATCCGCGGCTGATTGTTGAGCAGGGCGGCCGCCGCTCTGGTGGTACGGGGTGCTGCGGGCAGTCTGACGACCCAGCCGGTCACCGCGGCGCCGATCGCAACGGCATCAAAGGCCGCCGCGGTCAGCGGCACCAGGATCGCCAACGGGTTACCCGGGTCGGCGAATGGCGCGGTTCGGATCTGCGGCTCCGGGCCGGCGGCGGCCAAGTCGGCCGCCGCGGAAGCCACCACGTCGCGCACCCTGTCCAAGACCGCGTCGCTGTCGGTGTCATCCTCGAGTTCGATTACTAGCCGGCCCAATGAGCCCTCGACATGGGCGGTGGCCACACCGGGAACCTTGCGGACCGGCTCTTCGACCATCGCCGCGTGCTCGTGCCAGCGTGGGAACGGCAACAACGGATCCAGGTCCACGTGCACTCGCCGCCCGCTTTGCCAACGCACGGTCGCGGCGGTGCCGTCCGGTTTACCGTTCGAGGAACCGCCCGAGCCGAGGAGTCGGCCGGCCGATTGACTTACCGAATTCACCACCGGGCCGGCCAGCGTCTGCACGGCCTCCGCGGTGTTCGCCGCACCCTCCACGCCGGCTTGCAACATCTGTACTGCTCCGCCGGTTATCCCGCCGACAACGGCGGCTACGCCCGGAACCTTCATTCCTCACCCTTCAAACAACGTCTACCGCGCCCATACTTACGACGTCTCACGGCGACTGACGACTGCAACTACCCGATCGACTCGGATCACCGGGTTGGCGGCAGACCAAACACAGAAAACAGTCCGGGATCAGAAACACGGTCAGTGCGGCGACCCCCGCTGTCCCAGTATCCAGGACATGTATCGAATGCGCCCGCATGACGTTGTCGGCGGCCCGACGGTACTCGGCAATAGCCGGTTGCCCAATGGCGGCCGTCGGGGCGAGCACCATGTCGCCGGGTTCGGCGAAGGCCCGCCCCGCGAGGAATCGTGTCGCGGCGTCGCGTCCGGTGGACCAAGACATGGACGCGACACGGGAATCATCCCTTTAGTCGACGATGATTCCGCCGGTCAGATTTACGACGGTGCCGGTCATCGCGGCGGCCCGATCCGAGGCCACGAACGCGGCCGCTTCGGCGAGCTCCGCCAGCGTGGTCGCACGTTTGCGGTGCGTCTGCGCGGCCATGGTGGCCGCGAATTCCTCCCGGGTGATGTCGTATGCCTGGGCGTGCAGCCCGAAAACGACGTCGATGGTGGGGGTTTCCTCCATGCCGGTCGTGCGCAGGCAGACGGCGCGCACACCGTGGGACGCCCACTCCGCGGAAAACGCGCGATTGAGGGCTTCCATGGACGCCCAGGCCGGACTCATGCCCCCGAGCAACGGTATGCCTAACCGGGCGGGCTCGGGGGTGTGCATCAGCACCACGCCGGAGCCCTGAGCGATCATGTGCCGCGCGGCTGCCCGGCCAGTCACGAAATGTGCTCGTGCGTAGGTATTTATCGGCGATGCGAAATTGTCCACCGACAGCTCGGTCAGGGGAATGCCTTGCATGCCTTGCTGCGGAATCCCGATGGCGTTGAACGAGATATCGACGGTCGCGGCTTTGTCGACGACGTCGTCGACGTGATCGGTCACGGCCTTCTCGTCGAGCGCGTCGACCTCGGCGGTCTCGACCGCGCCGCCGGCAGCCGTGATCTCCTTGGCGAGCGCGTCGAGCGCGCCGAGGTCTCGCCCGGTCAGAAACAGCCGGGCGCCTTCGCGAGCGAAGGCTTGCGCCACCGCGCTCCCGACCGCGCCGGCGGCCCCGTAGATGACCGCGTTCTTGTTTTCCAGCAACATGATGCTTCTCCGTTTCGCCGCCGAGCGGCAGTTGTGTTCTCCGAGTTGGCTTTTTAACGTTGTTTTGCCGGGGCCCGGCTGCTATGGCAACTTCTGCAGTCCAGCGCCGGTGAGCAGATATCCGGGGGCGGTGCTCGCCGGGGCGGCGCGGATCAGCTCCACCAGGGCGGACCCGGCCCGCTCAGGGGTCAACACCTCGCCCAACTGCTCGAGGTATGCCTCGTCGGTCTGGCCGCTGCGGGCCGCGTAGGCACGAACACCGCGCCGGCCCACGTCGCCGAACGGCGTCATCCTCGGCATCACCGCGGTGACGGTGATGCCCAGTCCGGCGCGGCGCGACTCCTCCTCCGCGTACCCGGCGATGAACCGCTGGGTGGCCTTGGACCCGGCGTATCCTCCGCTGGCCGGGGATCCGTTGATAGCAGCTCCGCTGCTGATCACCACCACTCTGCTGCCGGGTTGTAGCGGCTGGAGTAGCGCCTCGCGCAGCCAGGTGAATGCGATCTTGACGTCGGTATGCCAGTTGACTGAGAACGTCTCCCAGGTCTGGTGCTGCAGCGGATGCATCACCGGGTTGGCGCCGGCGACCAGGATGAGAACCTGCGGCGCGTAGTGGTCCAGCAGGCTCCACGCCGTCGCCGGGTCGGCCGCATCGGCAACCTCGGTCGTGATGTTCGGGCTGGCGCCGGCCAGTTCGGCAAGCGCCGGGCCGGTCCGGGCCACCGCGACCACCGGCGCGCCGGCGTCGGCGAACGCGACAGCGATGCCGCGCCCCAATCCGCGGCTGGCGCCAACGACAATCGTTGTGCTGCTTGACAAGTCACTCATGATTGCGCTCTTTCGTTGTTTATTAGGGCTTTTACGTGACGGGCTGCGGTTGTGCCAGCGCCGCGTACTGGCGCTCGAGCACCTTGGCAGCGCCGCTGCTCCAGTTCTGCGCGATGGACTGCGACAAGGGATCGGGGAAGATGTCCTCTTGCCCTTCCTCCAGTCCCTCGAAGACGGCGCGCGCCACCGACTCCGGAGCGGCCTTCGGGATGTCCAGGCCGCGAGTCATGTCGGTGTCCACCGGGCCGGTCAACACGGCGTGCACCGTCACACCCCGCTCGGCCAGCAGCACCCGCAACGATTGCGTCAGGTTGAACGCGGCCGCCTTGGAAACCGAATACGCCGGGATGATCGGCAACGGAGCCAGCGCGTTGACCGACAGATTGTTGACGAGCGCTCCGCGCGAACGCGTCAACAGCGGCAGGAACGCCTGGGTCACGGCATACGGCCCGAACAGGTTGACCCGCAGGTGCGCTTCGAGCACGGCCGGGTCGGTCAGGTCGTCATAGAGCGCCACGCCGGCGTTGTTAATCAGGACGTCCAGCGACTCCACGCGCTGCGCGGCCGCCCGAATCTGCGCGGCGTCGGTCACGTCCAGGGCAACGGGCGTGACCCGTCGATCCGGGTGGCTCGCGGTCCGGCGCGTGCCCGCATACACCCGTGTCGCGCCGCGGCGCAAAGCTTCCTCGACCAGCGCCTGCCCGATGCCCCGATTGGCCCCGGTCACCAGAACTGACTTTCCTGCGATGATCACATCGCCTCCTCGCTCGTGGGTTTCGACTGTCTCGGCAATACAGATGCCGCAATGTCGAGAAAGTGGGCTCAGGATGTGCGCCCAGTTCGCGGCCCAGCCGGCGTCGATACTGGAAGGTGAAAACACCCGCGAGGGAAAAGTGGTGACACGTGGTGACAACCGATCTGATTGCGAGGGCGCGGGCCGGGGACGGCGAGGCGTTTCGAGAGCTGACCGAGCCACACCGCCGCGAGCTGCAGGTGCACTGCTACCGGATGCTGGGATCCCTTCAAGACGCCGAGGACGCCTTGCAGGACACCCTGCTGGCAGCGTGGCAAGGCCTCAACGGATTCGAGGAGCGGGCCTCGGTGCGCACCTGGCTCTACCGGATAGCCACCAACCGGTGCCTCAGCGTTCTTCGATCTACCCGCCGACGCCCGGCCAAGGAGTGGGACATGCAGGTTGACCTGCCCGAGCCGACTCGGCTCGGCGAAATCGTCTGGCTTGAGCCATATCCCGATGCCCTTCTAGAGGCCGCGCTGCCGCTGGATCCCGAGGCGCGCTATGAACAGACCGAAGCCGTCTCGCTGGCCTTCGTGACAGCCCTGCAGGTCCTGCCGGCTCGCCAGCGCGCCGTGCTGATCCTGCGCGAGGTGCTCGGATACCACGCCAACGAGGTGGCCGCCATGCTCGACTCGACCGTCGAATCGGTCAACAGTGCGCTCAAACGAGCGCGCGCTAGCCTGCAGCGCCGACTGCCGGCCCCGGGCGAGGACGGGCCGGCGCCGACCCCCGGCTCACCCGCCGAGCAGGAGCTGGTGGCGAAGTTCGTCCGCGCCTACCAGTCCGGCGATGTCGATGCGCTGGTCACCCTGCTGACCGCCGACGTCAGCGTCTCCATGCCGCCGATTCCGCTGGAATACCAAGGCCGCGACGTCGTAACCCGTTTCTACGCCAGCGTCTTCGGCGCTGGCCGGGCATACGACTTGGTGCCCACAAGGGCCAACGGTCAGCAGGCGTTTGGCGCCTACCTTCGCACCTCCACCGGCGGCATCCGCCACGGGGCCGGCCTGCTCGTCCTTACCCTTACCGGCGAAAAGATCTGCGCCCTGACTCGCTTCGACAACGACGTGCTCCCGTGGTTCGGGCTACCCCGATCGCTGCCGGGCTGAATCGCATAGGCGGGCAACAGGATTCCCGCACAAGCAGAAGGAAAAGAGATGACATGCGCGCGATCAATAAAGACACCGATAACGTCACCTTCGTTACCGCCACTGGCCTGAACTAACCGCAACCGAAAGGCGGAGATCACCATGAGCACACCCCCGATCGTGTCAGCAGCCGAGTGGGCAGCCGCCCACCAGCAACTGCTTGTGAAGGAGAAGGAGCTGACCCGCGCCCGTGACGCGCTGGCGGCCGAGCGGCGGCGGATGCCGTGGACCCCGGTGGAGAAGGAGTACGAGTTCGACGGACCCGAGGGCAAGGTGAGCCTGCTGGGCCTGTTCCAGGCCCGGCGTCAGCTGATCGTCTACCGGGCCTTCTTCGAACCCGGGGTGGAAGGCTGGCCGGATCGCGGCTGTCGCGGCTGCTCGATGATCGCCGACCACGTTCCCCACCTCGCCCATCTGAACGCCCGCGACACCACGCTGGTGTTCGCGTCGCCGGCGCCGCAGGCGGATATCGAGCGCCTGAAGGCGCGGATGGGCTGGGAGATGCCGTGGTACACGATCACCGACAGCTTCGACGCTGATTTCGGTGTGGACGAGTGGCACGGCACCAACGCATTCATCCGCGACGACGCCCGCGTGTTCCGCACCTACTTCATCAACAACCGGGGCGACGAAGCATTCGAGAACACCTGGAGCTACCTCGACATGACGGCGCTCGGCCGCCAGGAGACCTGGGAGGATTCGCCGGAGGGCTACCCGCAGAGTCCGCCCTACGAATGGTGGGACTGGCACGACGCATACGGCGAGCACGTGCCGTCGCGCTGGTTCGGCGATCCTGATCCGACCGATCCCAACGACCCGCGTCCACCGCGCACCTGACATCGCAAACACGGCCCGCGACCGCAGTAGGTTCCCTTCTGGGAGTGACACCAGAAGGGAGCCCGTATGCCGGGAGCAACCAGTGACGTCTGGGAGGTGCTGTCGACCGCGCGCACGGTCCGGCGGTTCACCAACGAACCGGTCGACGACGCCACGCTGACTCGGTGTCTGCAAGCGGCGATGTGGGCGCCGTCCGGCGCCAACGCTCAGGCCTGGCGTTTCATCGTGCTGCGGTCAGCCGAGCAGCGGGCTGTGGTGGCCAATGCGGCGGCCCACGCCTTGGAGGTGATCGAGCCGGTCTACGGGATGAGTCGGCCGGCCGACGACGACGACAGCCGGCGAGCCCGTACCAACCGCGCGACCTACGAGCTGCACGATCGGGCCGGCGAATTCACGTCAGTTCTGTTCGCGCAGAAGCGTTTTCCGACAGCTTCCGAGCTGCTGCTCGGCGGGTCGATCTTTCCGGCGATGCAGAATTTCTTGTTGGCTGCTCGCGCCCAGGGTCTGGGCGCGTGCCTGACCAGCTGGGGTGCTTATGGCGGCGAGCAGCTGCTGCGGGACGCCGTCGGCGTGCCCGACGACTGGATGGTCGCCGGGCACATCGTGGTGGGCTGGCCCAAAGGCAGGCGTGGACCGGTGCGTCGCCGACCGCTAACCGAGGTGGTGAACCTCGGTTAGCGGTCGGACGAACCGGCAACCGAGTTCGTCAGCCTTTGATGCCGACCGTGATCAGGTCGGAGATGGCTCGGGTTAGCAGGGGCCGCTGGACCCGGTGTTGCTCGGCGATGGTGAATCCCGCGCCCTCGAACAATCGCCGCATCTCGGCCGACGACGGGTGATGCGCCAGTTTCCACCTGCTGGTCGCGGGCCCCTGCAGAAGTGATTGCCGCGCACTGAGAGTCGAGACCGCCACCAGCCCGCCGGGTGACAGCACCCGGTGGAACTCACGCAATGCCGCGGGTTGGTCGAAGAAGTGAAACGCCGACGTCGTCACGACCGCGTCCACGGCGCCGTCGTCAAACGGAAGCTGCTCGGCAGGACCGCGCAACCACTGCACACCGGTGGAACGGGCGTGGGCCTGGTTCAGCATGCCCTCGGACATGTCCACGCCGTAGACCTCAGCGGGATGCAGTTCGCGTTCGATCCGGCTGGCTAGAATCCCTGTGCCGCAAGCGATGTCAGCCACCTTGGCAGAGGAGTGCGCGCGAAGCTGCGCAACCACCTCGTCGTGTGCCGGCCGGTATACCCACTGCTGCAAGAACGGCAGGTTGTAGGCCGGTGCCGCCAATCCCCAAAACCGCGTAACGGCGTCGTTGAAACTGCGACGCTGCGCTACCACAGTCGACCTGGTCACTTGATCGACGTGTAGTAGATCGTGTCGGCCACCGACACCGAGTCGTTGCCCTGCGGGATCGGCGGACGGCCGTTGTCCGCCAGCAGCTGGCTCATCGGTTTACCGGTCGACCGCCAGCCCAGCGTGTCCAGATAAGCGGCGACGTCGTTGCGCTCGCCCTCATATCCGAGTTCGGAGAATTCCAGATCGAAGCCATGGGCACGCCATTTTTGGGTGGCCCGGCGCATCATCTCCCGCGCCTGCTCGTGGTCGACATCCGACATGTCCGGGATAGCCTCGGTGGCCAGCCGGCTGCCGTCGGCGCTGAGCGCGGAGATGTTGTCCAGCAGGCGATCTTGTGCTTCCGGTGGCAGATAACCGAGCAGCCCCTCGGCAATCCACGCAGTGGGTTGGGTGTGGTCGAAACCCGCCTCGATCAACGCGGCCGGCCAGTCGTTTCGCAGATCGACGGCGACGGTCCGGCGATCGGTGGTCGGCTCGGCGCCCAGGTCGGTCAGCGTGGTGGTCTTGAAGGCGATCACCTGAGGCTGGTCGACCTCGAAGACCGTCATACCGGCGGGCCAGTCCAACCGGTACGCGCGGGCGTCAAGACCCGACGCCAGGATCACCGCCTGGCGGATTCCGGCGTGCGTCGCTGCCAGGAAGAACGAGTCGAAAAAGCGGGTGCGGACGGCCATCGCCTCGGGCATGTGCTCGAGCTTCCAGCCGGATTCGTCGTCGTCGACGTCAGCGGCGGCCAGCTCTCCGGCGGCCAGCTTGGTCAGGAAGTCCACGCCGACGGCTCGGACCAGCGGTTCGGCGAACCGGTCATTGATCAGGGGGTTGTCAGCCTTGGTGGCGAGCGCCCGGGCGGCGGCAACCATGGTCGCTGTCGCTCCCACGCTGGTCGCCAAGTCCCAGGTGTCGTTATCGGTGCGCGGCATCGCGTGCTCCTAAAGCTCAGATCGGTGTTACTTAGTTAGCATAGCAAGTAATTAGCCCATATAACAGGTCGGGCGATGTCCGACGCTCGTCAGGAGCCGGTGTTGGTGGGTCGAACGTTGGCGTTCCGCCATCAGGGGGAGATCCGCCTTAGGCGCTGCCAATCCGGCGATCAGCGGCCGCTGATCGCGCTGGTCACCGCCACCATGCGTCGCCCAATCGAGTCGATCCGTTTGCGGGTCAGGTCCTGCAGCGGATGGACGGCCACGATCATCGCCACCCGGCCGTGGTCGTCGAACACCGGCGCGGCGATGGTGGCTACCGGCTGCGCCTGGCGGGGGGCATAGTCGTCGGAGTCGTCGGAGAGGAAACCGATCGTGGCGAATTCGGCCAGCAGCTGATCGGTGATCTCGCGCACGTGGGCGGGCAGCCCGTCGCTGGGTAGCGTCCCAACGACGTGGGCCGCCCGGGTCAGCGCCGGCGTCGTGCAATCCACGTCGAATCCCCGTTCGCGGGTGCGGGCCAGCACCTCTTCGAGGCGACGCGCCAACGCGGAATCTGTAGCGGTGCTGCACTGAATCCACGCTCGCTGTTCCTGATCGGTGTCCCAGGCGGCGAACGCAACCCCGAACGGAGGGGCGTAGCGGATCCGGTCGCCGGGTGCGCCGCCGGACTGCTGGCCGGCATCCTCGAACGCCGTAATCACCAGCGAATCGCCGAACCGCTCGACCACCGAGGCGGCGTAGCCGAATTCCTCAGCGAGCTGCAGTGCGGCCGCGCGAGCGGTGTGCGCCTGTGGGCGTGCGGTGTCGAGCCGCGCCGCCACCGCCGCCAGGGCCGGGCCCAGCGAAAACGTCTTGTCGACCGGATCACGGCTGGCCCAGCCGCGGGCACACAGCGTCGTCAGGATGGCATGCGCGGTCGCCTGAGTAAGCCCGAGTTTGCGCGCCACATCGGAGAACCTGAGTCGCTCGTTGCCGGGTTCGGCGAGCAGCTCGACGACGTCGAGGACGCGAGCGGTGGGGGCCGACGGTGGAATGGCTTGACTTCCTTCCTGTCCGGTTCCTACTGTGAAGCTCGAATAGTCGAGATGCTATCTCGACTATTCGAGAACATCCAAGCCAAAGGGGTGTGCGGGTGCGTGCGGTGGTGTTGCGCGACGAGCGGCTCGACGTCCGTGAGATCGCCGATCCGGTTCCCGGTTCCGGGGAGCTGCTGCTGCGAACGTTGAGCACCGCGATCTGCGCGTCGGACGTGCACTTCATGGATCACCCGGAGATGGGGATCAATGACCCGACCGGTCGCTCGCTCTATGACGTGAATCGCGACATCGTGCTCGGCCATGAGTTCGTCGGCGAAGTCGTCGGGCACGGACCCGGGTGCACGGAACAGTTTCCGGTCGGCACCCGGGTGACGTCGATCCCGATCCGTCTGGTCAACGGCGGTACCGATGGCGCGCGGATCATCGGTCAGCACCCGGAGGCGCAGGGCAGCTTCGGCGAATTGGTGGTCATCGCCGAGGCATTGGCCAAGTCCGTCGACGACGGCGTATCAAGTGACGCCGCCGCCCTGACCGACGCGTTCGCGGTCGGCGAGTTCTATGTGCGCTCCGCGCGGATCGAGCCGGGGGAGGTGCCGGTCGTGGTCGGCGCCGGCGCGATCGGACTGTCGGCCGTCGCCGCGCTGGCCAACCGGGGCGTCGAGCCGATCATCGTGTCGGACTACAAGT
>Ga0209217_1000629_pt1 | contig 10178 bp, 8 predicted proteins | sample JacPinW_OM3H0_M2_FD_187957 | JGI IMG/M metagenome (GOLD analysis project Ga0209217, IMG submission 187957) | Forest soil microbial communities from Algoma, Ontario, Canada - Jack Pine, Ontario site 1_JW_OM3H0_M2 (SPAdes) (version 2) | ecosystem: Environmental > Terrestrial > Soil > Boreal...
GGGCCCGGGCAGTCCGTCAACGGCGATGCCTTCCAGGAGGCGGTCGGCGGAAAGGGAGCGAACCAGGCCGTGGCGGCCGCGCGACTGGGCGCGCGCGTGGCCCTGGTGGCGCGCGTCGGCCGCGATTCGCGCGGCGATGTGGTCCTGGCGAGGCTGCACGACGAAGGGGTGGACACTCGCTTCGTCACCCGGGATCCCGAGGAACCCACCGGGGTGGCCCTGTGCCAGGTCGGCGCTTCCGGGGAGAAGCAGATCCTCTCCGCGACCGGGGCGAACGCCAGTTTGACCGCAGCCTGGGTGCGGGAGGCCGCGCCGGCGCTGACTTCGGCCCGCGTCGTCCTCTGCCAGCTCGGCGTGCCCCTCGAGGCCGTCCAGGAGGCGGTGCGGATCGCGCGCAGCGTCCGGGTCCTGGTGATGCTCGATCCCGGCCCGCCCGCGCCTCTCCCGAACGGCCTGCTCGCCCAGCTCGACGTGATCCGCCCCAACGCGTCGGAGGCGCAGATCCTGACCGGGATCCGCGTCCGGGACCGCAACGGCGCTCGGGAAGCGGCGCGCGACCTGCTCCGCCGGGGAGTCAAGACGGCGGTCGTGCAGGCGGGCGACGACGGCGACATGGCGCTGTCGCGCGATCGGGAGCTCTGGTTGCCCAGGTTCGAAGTGAAGCGGGTGGACGCCACGGGCGCCGGAGACGCCTTCGCCAGCGCCCTGGCCGTTTGCCTCGCTCAAGGAAAGCCGCTCGAAGAAGCCGGCCCCTTCGCCAGCGCCGCGGCGGCCCTCGCTACGACCCATCTGGGCGCGCAGGCTTCGCTTCCCATGCGCGAGGCGGTGCTGCAGCTGCTAGCCCGGAGGTGACCGCGCTCAGGCGGCCGGGAAAGTGCGGATAGGCTTTGCCTCCGGCAGACTGCGGCCACATGCGCGTTCTATCGGCTCTCGCCTCCGCAGCGCTTTGTGCGTGCTCATCGTCGCGCCCTTCGCCTACCGGCGCGGCGCTCCCGGCCTGCGACGTCCTGCCGCTGGTGGGACGGGCGGTGCCCAGCGCGCTCGCGGCGGACGAGGCCGGTGGAATCGCCTTGGCGGGTACGGCGTCGGGCACGCAGCTGCGCGCCGGATCCGCCCTGCTGGAGAGTGCTGGTGCCTTCGTGTTGCGCGCCGACGCTGCCGGGCGCGTGAGCTGGATCCGGGGGCTCGGAGCCGTGCGGCCGCTGGGAGAGGCGATCGCGCCGGACGGCAGCGTCTTCGTGGTCGGGCAGGCGCGGAAGCAGTGCTTCGCCGCGCGGTTGGCCGCCGGCGACGGCAAGGACATCTGGACCTCGCGCCTGGCAGGGGATGGGGAGTCTGCCTGCCGCGCCGTCGCGCTGGACCCGAAGACCGGCGATCTCTGGGCGGTGGGCGAGTTCACGGGGTCGCTGGGCCCCGCCCGATCCGCCGGGATGACCGACGCCTTCGTGCTGAGGATCTCGGGCGTGACCGGCGAGATGCGCCTGGTCCGCACCTTCGGAGGGAAGGGAGCGGACACGGCCAGCGCGGTCGTCGTGTCGCCCATGGGAGACGCGATCGTGGCCGGCGCCTTCGGCGCCGACGTGGACGCATCCATCGCGGAGGTGAACTTCGGACGCGGCGTCGTCCGCGGCGCCGGGGAAGGCGACGGCTACCTGCTCGCGCTCTCGCCGGAGGGCGGGACGCGATGGCTCTCCGTGGTGGGCGAGTCCGGCGACGACGAAGTGGTCGCGGTGGCGGCGCGCGAGGGCGGGGTCTACGCGGCTGCCAACGCGCACCGCGAACGGAAAGGCGCGCAGTGCGGCGGGCAGGTCCTGGTGGTGCGCAAGGCCGAATGGGTCCAGGTGCTGGAGGACGAATGCGCGAGCGCGCGGGCGGCGGCGTTCGACGACGCCGCGCGGCTCTGGGTCCTGGAACACGCCGGGAGAGCGCTGCGCGCGCGGGCTTACTCTCCACGCGACGGGGAGCCGCTGGGAATGCGCACCTGGGCGGGCGAGCGCGCCTCCGTCCGGGGGACCGGCATCGCTCAGGTCCCCGGCGGGTTCGCCATCGCCGCGCTGACCGACGGCGAGGCGATCGCCTGCGGCAGGCCGGTCGGCAGCGCCGGCGAGCAGGCGACGTTCGTGGTCTGGGTCCGGGACCTCTCTCCCTGATTCAGGGGAAGCGGCCGCTGGCTGCGAGCAGATCGATGCGCGCCTGCCGGGCCGTGTCCTCCGCCGAGAGCGCCGCCACGTCCGCGTCGCGCGACCGACGCTCGGCGTCGACCACCTCCAGATCGTTGGTGGCGCCCTCGCGGTAGGCGAGCGTGCTCATGTCCAGCGCCTGGCGCGCGAGGCTGGCGGCCTGACGCGCCGACCGCAGGCTGTCGTCGGCTCCCCGCACCGCCTCGAAGGCAGCGCGCACCTCGGACCGTGCCTGCCGCAGCAGGCCTTCGAGCTGGGCTTTCGACTCCTCGAACAGCGCGCTGCGCTCCCGCCGAACGCCGTAGCGGAACCCGCCGTCGAAGAGGGGAATGCTGAGCACGAGCTGCGCCTGCCAGCCAGTCTCGGGCAGCGTGGACGTCGCAGGTGAGTTGTAGAACGGCTGCGCCACCGCGCTGAGCAGGGGCATGTAGTCGGCCCAGGAATCGCGCAGGATGCTCTGCGCGGACTCGGTGCGCTGCTTCGAGGCCAGGACGTCGGGGCGGTTCTCCTCCGCATCGCGCAGGGCGTCCTCCGGCGCCGGCAGGGCGGGCAGCGCCAGCTGCTCACCGACCTCGATCGGTCCGTCCGCCCCCACCAGCACGCCGAGCGCCTCCCGCGCCCGGGAGACACCCGCCTCCGCCTGCGCCAGCTGCGCCTCGTCGGACGCGACTTCCTGTGCTGCCCGCACCTCGTCGAGCCGGTTACCGCTGCCCACCTCGAATCGCGCGTGCGCATCCTCCAGGTGCGCCCGGGCGCCGTTGCGCGCCTGGACGGTGATCTGCACCAGCCGGTGCTGCGCCATCACCGAGATGTAGGCGCGCGCGGTCGCCACCGCCACCGCGCGGCGGGCGTCTTCCGAGGACAGCCGCGCGATCTCCACCTGCGCTCCGGAGTTCTTCCAAGCCAGCCAGCGCTGGGGCGCGAAGAGAGGGATGGTGAGGTTCACGTTCGCGTTGCGGGAGTTGATCGGCGCGATCACGTTCGCGCCCACCTTCCGGACATCGTCGATGCGGGTGGCGGCGGCGTTCGCGGTCAGGATCGGCAACGAGCCGGCGCGGAACTCCTTGACGATTCCCTCCGCGCGACGGATCTCCTCCTCGGCGATCAGGGCGGTCGGGTTCCGCGCGATCGCGCGACGCACCGCTTCATCCAAGGTCAGCCGCTCCATGGGCGCGGCCGGGGTCGCCGCGAATGCGGGCGCCGCGGCCAGGACGAGCGCGGCCAGCTCAAGCAGGAACGTGGACACCGTCAGCCCTCGCACGGCGCGCCTTCTACGCGACCCCTCCGATCGGCGCAAGGTCGTGGTCGCGCCCACCGCGCGAGGCCGTTCCTTCCTCGAGCAGGGGCGCCCGCTGGTGGACGCCGCGGTGGAGGAGGTCCTCGCACCCCTGGCCCGGGGAGAGCGCCGGACGCTGCGCGACCTGCTCTGGCGCATGCTGGAGGTTGAGCGGGGGTGAAGCAGTGTTGCTGGCGTGTTTCGCGGCGCCCGCGCGATTGACGGCCGTCACGCGGCGCCGTTACGGTCTCGGGACCCCGGAGGAGCGCCTTGCGGAAGCTTGCCCTGATCGCCGTCCTGCTCGGCGCCTGCGGGCGCAAGCCGGCCGTCTCCTATCGCACGGAGCCGGTGACGCGCGGGCCGGTGAGCGAGATCGTGAACGCGACCGGCGACGTCTCCGCCATCGTGACCGTGAACGTGGGCTCGCAAGTCTCGGGCATCATCGACAAGCTGCTGGTGGACTTCAACAGCGCCGTGAAGAAGGGCCAGCTCCTCGCCACCCTCGATCCCCGCCTCTTCCAGGCGCAGCTGGAGAAAGCGCAGGCCTCGCTGGCCTCGGCGAAGGCGAACGTCGAAAAGGCGCAGGCCGCTTTCGACGACTCGGCGCGGATCGCCGCGCGTTGGAAGGATCTCTTGCGGCAAGGCCTCGTCTCCCAGGCCGACCTGGACACGGCCCTTGCCACGCGCGACCAGAACAGCGCCGGGCTTTCCGCCGCGAAGGCCTCGGTGCTGCAAGCAAAGGCGGATCGGGACATGGCGGCCACCAACCTCGCGTTCACGCGGATCACCAGCCCCATCGACGGCATCGTCGTCTCCCGCAACGTCGACGTCGGGCAGACCGTCGCCGCCGCCTTCACGGCGCCGACCCTGTTCCTGATCGCGAACGACCTCACCAAGATGCAGATCCTCGCCAACATCGACGAGGCGGACGTGGGGAAGGTGAGCGAGGGCCTGGAGGCGAAGTTCACCGTCGACGCGTACCCGGGAGAGACGTTCGTGGGCCGGATCCGCGACGTGCGGCAGGCGCCCAACACCATCCAGAACGTGGTCACGTACCCCGCCGTGATCGACGCGCCGAACCCCGATCGCAAGCTCCGGCAGGGCATGACCGCCTCGGTGACGATCACCGCGGCGCGCAAGGACGAAGCGCTGCGGGTGGCCAACGCCGCGCTGCGCTGGAAGGGCGACGAGACCAGCGCGGCGCAGGAGCCGGCGCAGCAGCAGCAAAAGGGCCCGGGCCCGCAGGCGCGCACCGCGTCCGCCGCCTCGCGTGGAACGCGCGAAACCGCCGGGCAGCAGGCGCCCGGCCGCGCCGCCCGCGTGTACAAGCTGCAGGAGGGACAGCCGGTCCCGGTGAGCATCCGCGTCGGCCTTTCCGACGGGCAGCGCACCGAGGTGCTGGAGGGCCTCGCCGAAGGCGACCGGGTCATCGTCGGCGGCGGGGAAGCAGGCGCGAGCGGACCGCAGCAGAGGCGCCGTGGCCCCTTCTGACGGAGCGGTCGTCGAGACGCGCGACCTGGAGAAGATCTACAAGATGGGCGACGTGGAGGTGCGCGCGCTGCGCGGCGTCTCGCTCACCATCGGCGCCGGTGAATTCGTCGCCGTGATGGGCGCCTCGGGCTCCGGCAAGAGCACGTTCATGAACCTGGTCGGCTGCCTGGACCGGCCGACGCGCGGCGTGTACCGGATGGCCGGCCGCGACGTGGGCAAGCTCTCCCGCGATCAGCTCGCCCGCGTCCGGGGCGAGCAGATCGGATTCGTCTTCCAGGGCTTCAACCTGCTGCCCCGGACCAGCGCGCTGGAGAACGTGGAGCTGCCCCTGCTGTACCAGGGCGTCTCCTCGCGCGAGCGGCACCGGCGCGCGGCGGAAGCGCTGGAGCGCGTGGGTCTCTCGGACCGGCTCGACCACACCCCGGCCCAGCTCTCGGGCGGCCAGCAGCAGCGGGTCGCCATCGCGCGGGCGCTGGTGAACCGCCCCACCCTGCTCCTGGCCGACGAGCCCACCGGCAACCTCGACTCGCGCACCAGCGTAGAGGTGATGGCGATCTTCCAGGAGCTGAACGAGCAGGGGCTCACAGTGCTGCTGGTCACCCATGAGGCCGATATCGCCCAGCACGCCCGGCGGATCGTGACGTTCAGGGACGGCGTGCTGCTGAGCGACGTGTCGCTCTCGAAGCGCCGGCTCGCCCGTGAAGAGCTGCTGGAGCACACGGCATGAACGCCGCGGCTTCGGTGCGCACCGCCGTCCGGGCCTTGCGGAAGAACAAGCTCCGCTCCCTGCTCGCGATGCTGGGCATCGTCATCGCGGTGGCCGCCGTGATGGCCACCGTCTCCATCGGACAGGGCGCGCAGGCGAAGGTCGCGCAGCAGATGGAGAGTCTCGGCTCCAATCTCTTGATGGTGCTCCCCGGGTCCATCGCCATGCACGGCGTCGCCACCGGGTCCGGAGCGACGCAGAACCTCACCCGGGACGACGCCGCGGCGATCGAGAAGGAGCTGGGAAGCTCGGTGGCCGCGGTGGCCCCCATCAACCGCACCGGGGCGCAGATCGTCTACGGCGATCAGAACTGGTTCACGCAGGTCCAGGGCTCCACCGCGGCCTACCTGCAAGTCCGCGCCTGGCCGCTGGCGGAAGGCGAGGCCTTCGGGCGCGAAGAGGATGTCTCCGCCGCCAAGGTCTGCGTCCTCGGGCAGACGGTGGTGAAGAAGCTGTTCATCCCGGGCGCGCCGGTCCTGGGCGAGCAGATCCGGGTCAAGCACGTGCCCTGCAAGGTGGTGGGCATCCTCGCCACCAAGGGCCAGAGCTTCGGCGGGAGTGATCAGGACGACGTGATCCTGATGCCCTGGTCGACGGTGGTGCGCAGGCTGATCGGGTCGCAGTCGGACGCGGTGGGACAGATGATGATCTCCGCCCGCTCGTCGCCGCAAGTCAGCGACGCGGAGCGCGAGATCACGGCGCTGCTCCGACAGCGGCACCGGCTCTCCGATCAGGCGGAGCCGGACTTCCAGATCCGCAACCTGGCCGAGATGCAGGACGCGGCGAAGGCGAGCACCGAGACCATCGCCACGCTGCTGGAGGCGGTGGCCGCGATCTCCCTGATCGTCGGCGGGATCGGGATCGCCAATGTGATGCTGGTCTCGGTGACGGAACGGACCCGCGAGATCGGAATCCGCATGGCCGTGGGCGGCCGCAGCCGCGACATCCTCTTCCAGTTCCTGACCGAGGCGGTGCTGCTCGCGAGCGTCGGCGGGGGAATCGGCCTCTCGCTCGGCATCGGAGTGTCCAAGTGGATGGCCGCGAAGGGCGACTGGCCCACGCTGCTCTCGCCGACGGTGATGCTCGGCACCTTGCTCGCAGCCGGGCTCGCGGGCGTGGTGGCGGGCTTCTATCCAGCGCTGCGCGCATCCCGCCTCGACCCCATCGACGCCCTCCGCTTCGAGTGAGCCCGGGAGCTACAATGGACCATGCCCCGGTTCGCGAACCTCGACGGTAGCGGTCCCAATGCCGGCAGGATGGTCTTCCGCTGGGCGGTGCTCGATCGCCTCAACGGCCGGCGACGCCGGACGCCGCCCACCGCAGCCGTGCCCGCGATCGCGCCCGATCCTGCCCTGCTGGCCACCGCGCCGGCACCCGGCGAGCCTGCGCGCATCACCTGGCTCGGGCACGCGAGCTGGCTCGTGCAGCTCGACGGCGCCTCCCTCCTGATCGACCCTGTGTTCGGCGAGCGCATCTCCTACCTCGTCCGCCGCAACGTGCCGGCGCCGCTGCGGCCCGCGCAGCTCCCGCGCATCGACGCGACGCTGGTCTCTCACAGCCACTACGATCATTTCGATCGCCCTTCGGTGCTCGCGGTCGGCGCTCCCGTGGTCGCTGGAACGGGGCTCGGGAAGGGACTGCCGATGTCGGTGCGCGGCCTCGGCTGGTGGGACGCGGAGTGGATCACCGAGAGGGTGCGGGTGACCTTCGTCCCTTCGCAGCACTGGAGCCGGCGCGGCCTCTTCGACGCGAACAAGACGCTCTGGGGCGGATTCGTGATCGAGGGTTCGCGCTCGCGCATCTACCATGCGGGAGACACCGCCTATTTCGACGGCTTCGCGCGGATCGGGGAGCGCTTTCCGGATCTCGACGCGGCCCTGCTCCCCATCGGGGCCTATGACCCCGCCTGGTTCATGGAGAAGCAGCACATGAACCCCGAGCAGGCGGTGCAGGCCTTCGTCGACCTGGGCGCCCGCCGTTTCGTCGCCATGCACTGGGGCACATTCAAGCTCACCGACGAGCCGCTCCTCGAGCCCCCGGAACGGCTCCGCGCCGAGTGGACCCGGCGCGCCCTGCCCCCCGACCGTTTGAGCATCCCCGCCATCGGTGAGACGCTCAATCTCGGCGGAACCGTGTAGGCTCGCGCGGATGGCGGCCGGCGACCAACTCTCGAACGTTCCCCCGGACGAGTTCGTGAAGGCGCGTGACGCGCTCGCGAGCCAGCTGCGCGCCGCCGGCGACAAGGAGGGGGCGCGGCGCATCGCCGCGCGGCGGCGCCCCTCCGCCGCCCTCTGGATCGTGAACCAGCTCGGAGGCCGCGCCCGCGAACGGGTGGACCAGCTGATCGACTCGACCCAGCAAGCGCGGCGGGCGCAGGTGGAGGGACGCGCGGGCGACGAGCTGCGCGAGGCGATGCGCTCGCAGCGCGACGCCATGCACCGCCTGCTCGACGAGGCGGAGCTGGTGGCCGCGGGCGCCGGGCTCGCGCTCACCCTCGAGCAGCAGCGGCGCATCCAGGACACGCTGGAGACGGCGGCTTCGACGGACCCGGACGCTTTGCGCGAAGGCACGCTGCAGCGCGAGTTGTCGCCTGCCGGGTTCGACGCGCTGCTCTCGGGGCCGGCGGCGATCGCGCCGAAAGCGAGGCCCGCCTCCGTCGCGCCGAAGGCGGGGGTTGCAGCGGTCGCGTCGAAGGCGGGGGTTGCAGCGGTCGCGTCGAAGGCGGGGGTTGCAGCGGTCGCGTCGAAGGCGGCGACCCAGAAGCAGGCATTCGAAGCCCGCGCCCAGGAGCAGAAGCGGCTGCTACAAGAAAGGCGCGATCGCGTGCTGCGGCAGCGCGAGATCCAGCGTGCTCAGCTCGTCGCGCAGCGGCTTGCGGGCCGCGCCGAGCAGCTCGAGAAGCTGGCGGAAAGAACGAGGGATGCCGCCGAGAAGGCGAGGTCGAAGGCGGAGGAGGCCCGGCGGGCCGCGAACGAAGCGTCCGCCCGCCTGAGCGAGCTGCGAACCAACCCTTGACCGGCGTGGGCTACTTTCCTGTCTTCTGGTAGGTCCCCATCGTCTCCGCCTTGGCCAGAAGATGGCCGGCGAACGCGCGTTCGAGCTTCTGGCGCGTGGGCCTGCCCAGGTCGTCCAGCACCATATCCAAGGCGTACAGGACGAAGAAGTATCGATGCCGGCCGATGGGAGGGCAGGGACCGCCGTAGCCGGTCTTCTTCCAGTCGTTCAGGCCCGGCAGCGTGCCCTTGGGCAGCGCCGCCTCGGACACTCCTTGCGGCAGTCCCTTGGTGTCGGGCGGCAGGTTGTAGAGGACCCAATGCACGTAGTCCATGCGCGGAGAGGCCGGATCCGGGGCATCGGGATCGTGCACGACCAGCGCCAGGCTCTTGGCGCCTTGCGGAACGCCGGCGAACTCGAGCGCGGGGGAGACGTCGTCCCCCTCGCAAGTATGGATGCGGGGGATCTCGCCGCCCTGCGCGAACGCGGGAGAACGGATGGTCAGCATGCGCGCACTTTGCTCCCCGGCGCCACGCCGTCAAGGGCCCGCGTGGTAGAGATCCGGCGTGGAGAAACCGCGCGTCTTCATCACCCGCAGGCTCGCGCTCGCGCCCGGGAGCGTGCTCGGGTCCGGGATCGAGATCGATCAGTACGACTCCGAGCTGGCCCTGCCGCGCGACGAGCTGCTGCGCCGCGTCCACCACGCTTCGGCGCTATTGCCCATCCTCGGCGATCGCGTCGACAAGGAGTTGCTCGAGGCCGCTCCTCGCCTGCGCGTGGTGGCCAACCACGCAGTCGGGTACGACAACGTCGACGTCCCGGCGTGCAGCGCGCGCGGCGTCTGGGTAACCAACACGCCGGACGTGCTCACCGACGCCACCGCGGATCTCACCTGGGCGCTGATCCTCGCGCTGGCCCGCCGCCTGCGCGAGGGGGAGCGCATGCTGCGGGCCGGAGAGTTCCGCGGCTGGGCGCCCACCATGTTGCTCGGCCGTGAGCTGCGCGGCCGCACGGTGGGGATCCTCGGTTATGGGCGCATCGGCCGCGCGGTCGCCCGGCGCGCGGAGGGGTTCGGGATGCGCGTGCTCTTCACCGCCCGGGGCGGCGGCGTGGCGCTCGAGGAGCTCCTGGAGCAGTCCGACGTGCTTTCCATCCATTGCCCGCTCAATCCGCAGACGCGGCACCTGATCGGCCCGGCCGAGCTGCTGCGGATGAAGCGCGGCTCTTTCCTGGTGAACACTGCCCGCGGGCCGATCGTCGACGAGGCCGCGCTGGTGGCCGTTCTGGAGTCCGGGCACCTGGGTGGCGCGGCGCTGGACGTGTTCGAGAACGAGCCGGCAGTGCACCCGGGGCTGACCCGCCGCGAGGACGTAGTGCTGCTGCCGCACCTCGGCAGCGCGACGCAGGAGACGCGCGAAAGGATGGCCCGGATCGCCCTGGAGCAGGTCGAGCGGGTGCTGCGCGGCGAGCG
>Ga0209217_1000631_pt1 | contig 10173 bp, 10 predicted proteins | sample JacPinW_OM3H0_M2_FD_187957 | JGI IMG/M metagenome (GOLD analysis project Ga0209217, IMG submission 187957) | Forest soil microbial communities from Algoma, Ontario, Canada - Jack Pine, Ontario site 1_JW_OM3H0_M2 (SPAdes) (version 2) | ecosystem: Environmental > Terrestrial > Soil > Boreal...
GGAAGTCGACTGGAGCAAAATTCCGGCGCCGGCCGACGACGGCGCGGCGGCGCATCTTAAGGGCATGATGATCCCGCCGATCGCGCTGGTTGCGACCGACGATACCTCGGTGACGCTGTCGGCGCTGCCAGGGCGCGTCGTCGTGTTCGCCTATCCCCGGACCGGCGAGCCCGGCAAGATCGCGCTGGTCGACGATTGGGATATGATTCCGGGCGCGCGCGGCTGCACCCCGCAAACCTGCGCGTTCCGCGATCTGTTCGCCGAATTGAAGGCAGCAGGCAGCCAGCACGTATTTGGCCTGTCGACGCAGGACAACGCCTACCAGACCGAAATGGCCTCGCGGCTGCATTTGCCGTTCCCGGTCCTGTCGGATGAAAAGCTTGAACTGACGCGCGCGCTCAATCTGCCGACCATGCAGGTCGCGGGACTGACGCTGATCAAACGGATGGCGCTGATCATCGACGATGCGCGCATCACCTACGTGTTCTATCCGGTGTTCCCGCCCGACCGAAACGCCGGTGACGTGCTGGCCTGGCTGAAGCGAAATCGGGTTAGTCGCAGCTGACAACCCCACGTCGTCCCGGCCTTGAGCCGGGACGACGAGTTGATAGATAACGCATTGACTTCGATAGCCTAGCTACCCAAATCCGCTGTTACCTTCGCAAACACGCTGCGAAACATCTCCGCCGTCAGCACGCCCGTATTGGTGTTGTACCGCGAGCAATGATAGCTGTCGTACAGTTTTACCGCACCGGCCTGATGGATCGCGCCGTGCCCAAACGGTGCGGCCGCGCTGCGAAGGGAGAGCACCTTCAGCATGGTTTCATGCGCGACGCGGCCGAGCGCCACGATCGCGCGCAATGTCGGCATGGTCGCAATCGTCGCCGATAAAAATGGCCGGCAGGTTTTGATCTCCGCGGGCAACGGCTTGTTCTGCGGCGGCACGCAGCGCACCGCGTTGCTGATCCGGCAATCGACCAGCCTCAAGCCGTCGTCGGGCCGCGCCTGATACACGCCTTTAGCAAAACCGTATTCGAGCAGCGTCGCATACAGCAAATCGCCGGCGAAATCGCCGGTGAAAGGCCGCCCGGTGCGGTTGGCGCCCTGCAGGCCCGGCGCGAGGCCGACAATCAACAGCCGGGCGTCGGGATCGCCGAACGAGGGCACCGGTGAGTTGAACCAGTCCGGTTCTTTCGCACGCGTGGCCTCGCGAAAACCTGACAGCCTTGGACAAAGCGGGCAGTTGCGGTCGGGTTCGGTGCGGAGAGGCGCGGTACCGGGCGGCGGCTGAACGCTCGCCGCTTCATTGCTAGTCGTCGAAATCGTCGTCATCACCCCTCGGCGCCATGGTGGTCGCACGCTGCAGGAATTGCGGCGCGTGGTGACGCGGCTCGCGCGGGGCCGGGCGCTCGGACGGATCGCGGCCGAGCTTGGATTGCAGTTCCACCAGATCGGTGAAGACGTCGGCCTGGCGGCGCAACTCGTCGGCGATCATCGGCGGCTGGCTCGAAATCGTCGAGACCACGGTGACCCGGACGCCGCGGCGCTGCACCGCTTCGACCAGCGAGCGGAAATCGCCGTCGCCGGAGAACAGCACGATCTGATCGACATGCTCGGCGAGTTCCATGGCATCGACGGCGAGCTCGATATCCATGTTGCCCTTCACCTTGCGGCGGCCGGAGGCGTCGATGAACTCCTTGGTCGCTTTGGTGACGACGGTGTAGCCGTTGTAATCGAGCCAATCGATCAAGGGGCGGATCGACGAATACTCCTGATCCTCGATGATCGCGGTGTAGTAGAACGCGCGCACTAGCGTCCCGCGGCTCTGGAATTCCTTGAGGAGGCGCTTGTAGTCGATATCGAAACCGAGCGTCTTGGCGGTTGCGTAGAGGTTGGCGCCATCGATAAAGAGCGCAATTTTGTTGGAGGAAGCGGACATTCAGTTTCTCGCGTGTTTGTTGTTGCTAAACGTTTTTGGCGCGGCGGCACCCTGCCGCGCATTTCAAAGAACGATACTGCCCAGCCCGGCGGATTGGTCTGGACAGACGCCACCGCAAATATGGAGAGGTAAGGGCAATTGTTGTATACTTTAGCCGACGTAATAAAGCCTTTTCTTGTGGAACCGCGTCCGTGCGGCTCCCGACATTCCCGGCGCAGGCTTCGGGACGGGTTAGCAGAGCCGTTTGGGCCAGCCAAATCACAAAATAGTCTTGCGAAACGCCCCGACGCCCTATAAACACCCGCGCATAATCAACATATTCGGTCTCATTAACGAAAGCGACAGCCGATGGCGCGCGTCACCGTGGAAGATTGCATTGATAAGGTCGACAACCGGTTCGACCTGGTTCTGTTGGCGGCGCATCGCGCCCGCATGATATCGTCGGGCTCACAACTCACGGTTGATCGGGACAACGATAAAAACCCGGTCGTTTCGCTGCGGGAAATCGCCGACTCGACGATTTCGCCCGAGGATTTGCGCGAGGAACTCGTGCATTCCCTGCAGAAATTCGTCGAGGTGGACGAACCGGAACCCGATACGGTGCCCTTGATCGGCTCAGCCGGCGCCAGCGTCGATGCCGACGATACCGAGGTCGCGGTCGAGCGCATGACCGAGGAGGAGCTTCTGAAGGGCCTCGAGGGCTTGGCGCCTCCGGAGGAGCAGCCCGAAGAGGACGAGTGAGCCGCAAGCGCCGTCTTACGAGCGTCTTTGGGAACCTCGAACATCCCGCCCAATCTAGAAAAGGCCCGGACTCTCGTCCGGGCCTTTGCTTTTATTGACCTTTTCATGGTTACCTGAGGCCATCGCGGGCGCGGAACAATTCCAGCAAGGCTAGCTCCGATTTGATCGGAGGATTGCCGGTTTGGCGTTAGACTGTGTTCCCCCGATCTCCGAAATCGAGCGTTTCCGCACCCGCCATGGCTGCAGCTTCGCCCGAAAAACACTTAGGTAATACATTGGCGGGCCGTGTCCGAGGCCCGCGTGCGAAGGTGGTAATTGTGATGGCGTATTGGCGCCGCAGCCGGGAGCAGATGCAGGCCGCGATCGAATCGGTCGCCGTGGCACCTTCCGCGCCTGTGGCGGCGAAGGCGGTCAAGGCGCCGCGCACGCGCATGATGCGACAATATGACCTCGTCGAACGCGTCAGGTCCTATAACCCCGACACCAACGAGGATTTGCTGAATCGCGCTTACGTCTACGCCATGAAAGCGCATGGCGCGCAGACCCGCGCCTCCGGCGATCCGTATTTCTCGCATCCGCTCGAAGTCGCGGCGATCCTGACCGACCTCAAGCTCGATGACGCCACCATCGTGGCGGCGCTGCTGCACGACACGATCGAGGATACCGAGGCGACCCGCGGCGAAATCGACCAGGTTTTTGGCCACGAGATCGGCGCGCTGGTCGAAGGCCTCACCAAATTGAAGCGGTTGGAGCTGGTCTCGCGCGAAGCCAAGCAGGCCGAGAACCTGCGCAAGCTGTTGTTGGCGATCGCCGACGACGTTCGCGTGCTGCTGATAAAACTCGCCGATCGCCTGCACAACATGCGCACGCTGGAATTCGTGCCGCCGGCTTCGCGCCACCGCATCGCCGAGGAGACGCTCGATATCTATGCGCCGCTGGCCGGGCGCATGGGCATGCAGGAGATGCGGGAGGAACTCGAAGACCTTTCGTTCCACACGCTCGATCCGGAAGCCTATGCGGTGGTGAAGCAGCGGCTGGATGCGCTGGCCGAACGCAACCGCAATTTGATCGGCGAGATCGAAACCCAGCTCTCCAAGAATCTTCAGAAGAACGGGCTCGCCGCGCACGTCTACGGCCGGCGCAAGCAGCCGTTTTCGATCTGGACCAAGATGGAGCGCAAGTCGGTCGGGTTCGAGCAATTGTCCGATATCTTCGGCTTCCGCGTGCTGTTGAACGACGTCGAAGCCTGTTACCGCGCGCTCGGCGTCGTCCACACCACGTGGCCCGTGGTGCCCGGACGCTTCAAGGATTACATCTCGACGCCGAAGCAGAACGACTACCGTTCGATCCACACCACCGTGATCGGTCCGGGCAAGCAGCGCGTCGAGTTGCAGATCCGCACCAGGGAGATGGACCAGATCGCGGAATTCGGCATCGCCGCGCATGCCTTCTACAAGGACGGGGTGGGTTCGCCAACCGAGCTTCTGAAGCGCGAATCCAACGCCTTTGCCTGGCTGCGCCACACCATCGCGGTGCTGTCCGACGGCGCCAATCCGGAAGAATTCCTCGAACACACCAAGCTCGAGCTGTTTCACGACCAGGTGTTCTGCTTCACCCCGAAAGGCAAGCTGATTGCGCTGCCGCGCCAGGCCAATGTGATCGACTTCGCCTATGCCGTGCATACCGACGTCGGCAACAGCGCGGTCGGCTGCAAGATCAACGGCAAGTTCGCGCCGTTGTCGTCCGAACTGCAGAACGGCGACGAGGTGGAAGTGCTGACCTCGGAGGCGCAATCGGCGCCGCCCTCGGCCTGGGAATCGCTCGCGGTGACCGGCAAAGCGCGGGCGGCGATTCGGCGCGCTACCCGGACCGCGGTGCGTGACCAATATGCCGGCCTCGGCCGCCGCATCGTCGAGCGGTTGTTTGCGCGGGCAAAAATCGAATATGCCGACGACAAGCTGAAAGGTGCCTTGCCGCGGCTGGCGCGGGCCTCGATCGACGACGTGATGGCTTCCGTCGGCCGCGGCGAGATGAAGGCTTCCGACGTGGCGCGTGCGATGTATCCCGACTACAAGGAGGAGCGGGTCAAGCAATACGGCGCCAAGAAGAGCAGCCTCGCGGTCAAACTGAAGCTGAAATCGCCGCCCGATCCCGTACGCAGCACCTCGGCGATACCGATCCGCGGCATCAATTCCGATCTGCCAGTCAAATTCGCGCCGAACGGCGGCGCGGTGCCGGGCGACCGCATCGTCGGCATCGTGACGCCGGGCGAGGGCATTACGATCTATCCGATCCAGTCGCCGGCGCTGAAGGATTTCGAGGAGGAGCCGGAGCGCTGGCTCGACGTGCGCTGGGACGTCGACGAGACCACCCCGCAGCGCTTTCCGGCGCGGATCATGGTCGCCAATGTCAACGAGCCCGGCAGCCTCGCCCAGGTCGCGACCGTAATCGCCGAGCACGACGGCAATATCGACAATATCAGCATGTCGCGCCGCTCGCCGGATTTTACCGAACTCACCATCGATCTTGAGGTCTATGACCTGAAGCATCTCAGCGCTATTATTGCCCAGTTGCGCGCCAAAGCCGTGGTCGCACGGGTCGAGCGCGTCAATGGGTAGTGAGCTCGTCATTGCCGGGCATAGTAGTCTGCCTTGCGCAGACTACGTACACTTGTCTACGCTCCCGGCAAACCATCTTGACGAAGAGGATGGATGCGCGGGTCAACCCCGCGCATGACATTCAGTTATCCGATCGCGTTCTGAATTCGTCAGCGAGTCTATCAATGACAAAAGCTCCTCCGCTGCGCCTCGGCGTCAATGTCGATCACGTCGCCACCCTGCGCAATGCGCGGGGCGGGGCGCGGCCGGATCCGGTGCGCGCGGCGCTCACCGCGATCGAGGCCGGCGCCGATGGCATCACCGCGCATTTGCGCGAGGACCGCCGCCATATCCGCGACGCCGACATGGCGCGGCTCAAAGCGGAAATCTCAAAGCCGCTGAATTTCGAGATGGCGGCCACCGAAGACATGCTGCGGATCTCGCTTGCGACAAGACCGCATGCGGTGTGCCTGGTGCCCGAGCGCCGCGAAGAGCTCACCACCGAAGGCGGTCTCGACGTCGTCGGCCAGCACAACGTGCTCAAGCCCTTTATCGCCAAACTGAGCGATGCCGGCGTGCGGGTGTCGCTGTTCATCGCCGCTGACCCGCGGCAGATCGAAATGGCGGCAAGCTTGCGGGCGCCGGTGATCGAAATCCATACCGGCGCCTGGTGCGACGCGGTGGTCGACGGCCACACCGCAAAAGCCGACGCCGAATGGCAGCGCATTGTCGCAGGCGTGCGGCTGGCGCGCTCGGCCGGCCTCGAAGTCCATGCCGGCCACGGTCTCGACTACGCGACCTCCGAGAAGATCGCGGGCCTTCCGGAGATCGCCGAGTTGAATATCGGCTACTTCATGATTGGGGAGGCGCTGTTCGTTGGCCTCGCTGAGACCGTACGCGCCATGCGGGCGGCGATGGATCGCGGCCGCAAGAACCTTGCGGGCCAGCCGGATGCGGGCAACGCATGATCATCGGCATCGGCTCCGACCTGATCGACATCCGCCGCGTCGCCAAGGTGATCGAGCGGCATGGCGACCGCTTCCTCGACCGCATTTTTACCGATGCCGAACGGGCCAAGGCTGAACGGCGCGCCAAAAATGAAAAAATGGTGGTGGCGACCTATGCCAAGCGGTTTGCCGCCAAGGAGGCCTGCTCCAAGGCGCTCGGCACCGGTATCCGGCGCGGCGTCTGGTGGCGGGATATGGGGGTGGTGAACCTGCCGGGCGGCCGCCCGACCATGCAATTGACGGGCGGGGCGCTGGCCCGGCTCGAGGCCCTGACGCCGGAGGGGTTTTCTGCGCGGATTGATCTTTCCATCACCGATGACTGGCCCCTGGCTCAGGCCTTCGTCATAATTTCGGCAGTCCATCCGGGCAAACCGTGACGCGCCTCGGCGGCCAATATAGCAGCCTGTCGCAAAACTAAAAATCTTCGATTTGTCAAAGGATTAGCGTGTTTTAATGCAGCCGTTGATTGCGCGGCCGCGAACAACCGTCTAAAACGCCGCAGGGATCGAGAAAGAAGCGAATTCGGGTTTGCGCCGGAATTTGCTCTCACTATCAGAATCAGGACCATTTTCTCGACGCGAAAGCGAGCCGCTTGTCGCGTGAGGAACAAATTCTGCCACCGCGCGGAGTTTTCGCGCCGGGAATTGGGAAAGCCGGGAACTGGAAAGCAATGAGCGTGACATCCGGGACAAAAACTGAAAGCGGCTTGGGCGAGACCGTCCGTGTCGTCATCCACGCACTGTTGATCGCGCTCGTGATCCGCACCTTCCTGTTCCAGCCCTTCAACATCCCCTCGGGTTCGATGAAGGCGACGCTTCTGGTCGGCGACTATCTGTTCGTCTCGAAATTTTCCTACGGTTACAGCCATTATTCTATCCCCCTGTCGCCGCCGCTGTTTTCGGGCCGCATCTTCGGCTCAGAACCTGCGCGCGGCGATATCGTGGTGTTCCGTCTGCCGAAGGATGATTCCACCGATTACATCAAGCGCGTGATCGGATTGCCCGGCGACCGCATCCAGATGAAGGAAGGGCTGCTCTACATCAACGACGTGCCGGTGAAGCGCGAGCGCTTAAGCGACTTTATCGGCGAAGACCCCTGCGGGTCGGACGCCACCGCGCGGGTAAAGCGCTGGAAGGAGACGCTGCCGAACGGCGTCTCTTACGAATCGCTCGATTGCGTCGACAACGGCTTTTACGACAACACCAATGTCTACACGGTGCCGCCCGACCACTTCTTCATGATGGGTGACAACCGCGACAACTCGACCGACAGCCGGGTGCTGTCGGCGGTGGGTTACGTGCCGTTCGAGAATATCGTCGGCCGGGCCCAGATGATCTTCTTCTCCATTGCCGAAGGCGAGCACGCGTGGATGTTCTGGCGCTGGCCCACCGCGGTGCGCTGGAATCGCCTATTCACAATCGTGCGATGAACGACGAATTACCTGATATCCAGACCTCACCCGCGTCAGGCGAAGCCGGCCATCAGCCCGATGGCGGGCCGGTGCCCGCGAAGAAAAAGCGCGGCAAGGCTGCCGCCGCGAGGGAGGCGCTCGCCGCGCTCGAGGCGCGGATCGGGCACAAGTTTGTTGATTCCGCGCTACTGATCACCGCCATTACCCATGTTTCGGCACTGAAACCCTCGCACAAGCGCGCCGACAGTTACCAGCGTCTGGAATTCTTGGGCGATCACGTGCTCGGGCTGGTCGTGTCCGACATGCTCTATCGCGCCTTTCCCAATGCCGACGAGGGCGAGCTTTCAAAGCGGCTCGCCGATCTCGTGCGCAAGGAGAGTTGCGCCGATGTCGCGAAGTCGCTCGGGCTGATCGACGACGTCAAGCTTGGCCAGGTCGGCGCGCTCGCCAGCGCGCGGCTGCGCAAATCCGTGCTCGGCGACATCTGCGAGGCGGTAATCGGGGCGATTTTCCTCGACGGCGGTTACACCGTGGCGGCGCAATTCGTCGAGCGCAACTGGACCGAGCGGATGCGCAAGCTGCGGCGGCCGCTGCGCGATCCCAAGACGGTGCTGCAGGAATGGGCGCAGAGCAAGCGCCTGCCGACGCCGGTGTACCGCGAGATCGAGCGCACCGGGCCGCATCATGATCCGCAATTTCGCGTCGCCGTGGATTTACCGGGGCTTGCGCCGGCCGAAGGTGTCGGCGGCAACAAGCGCGCCGCCGAAAAGGACGCGGCCTCCGTGATGATCGCGCGCGAAGGCGTCGGCGGCTGGAAAAATGATGGATGAGCCCTCGCGCGATGCCGCGCCCAAAGCCACGCGCTGCGGCTTTGTCGCGCTGATCGGTGCCCCCAATGTCGGCAAGTCGACGCTCGTCAACGCGCTGGTCGGCTCCAAGGTCACGATCGTGTCGCGCAAGGTGCAGACCACGCGCGCGCTGATCCGCGGCATCGTGATCGACAACAACGCGCAGATCATCCTGGTCGATACGCCAGGCATCTTCTTGCCCAAGCGGCGGCTGGATCGCGCCATGGTGTCGACCGCCTGGAGCGGGGCGCATGATGCCGATCTGGTTTGCGTGCTGCTCGATGCGCGCGAAGGCACCGACGAAGAAGCCGACGCGATCCTGACAAAACTCGCAACCGTCGGTCACGACAAAATTCTGGTGCTGAACAAGATCGACCTGGTTCCGCGCGAAAAGCTGCTGGCGCTCGCGAAGGCCGCCAATGACCGGCTGGGTTTCGCCCGGACCTTCATGGTCTCGGCGCTGTCAGGCGATGGCGTCGACGATTTGCGCCACACGCTTGCCGAGATGGTGCCGCCGGGGCCGTTCCATTACCCCGAGGACCAGATGTCGGATGCGCCGATGCGGCATTTGGCGGCCGAGATCACGCGGGAAAAGATCTTCAGGCAGTTGCACCAGGAACTGCCCTATCAATCCACCGTCGAGACCGACAGCTGGAGCGAACGCAAGGACAAGTCCATCCGCATCGAGCAGACGATCTTTGTCGAGCGCGAAAGCCAGCGCAAGATCGTGCTCGGCAAGGGCGGCGCCACCATCAAGTCGATCGGCGCGGAGGCGCGCAAGGAGATCGCCGAAATTGCAGGCGTGCCGGTGCATTTGTTCTTGTTCGTGAAGGTGCGCGAAAACTGGGGCGACGATCCCGATCGCTACCGTGAAATGGGGCTAGAATTCCCCAAAGAAAAATAACTCCGATGAACCTACCCAAAAACGTGCTGTGGTTTGAAGTGCTGCTCTATGCGTCGCTGGTGATGGACGCGCTGTCGGTCGCGTTCCAGGACCGGACGCCGAACGCCGACATGACGGAACAGATGATCGGGGTCTACACGGTGATGGCGGCCTTGCTGATCCTGCTGCTCGTCTATTTCGTCTGGCTCGCGGCGAACCGCCGCAAGAACTGGCCGCGCTGGGCGCTGCTCGCGGCGCTGGTACTCTCCGTGATCTCGCTGGTGCAGATCATCGGCGAAACTGGCGTCGAGATCGACAGCGCGATCGAGATCGTCTCGTGCGGCCTGACCGCGGCGGGCCTGTATTTTTCCTTCACCGGCGATGCCAAGGGCTGGTTCAACGGGTAGTCCGAGATGCGTAGGGTGGGCAAAGGCGCGTCTTCCGCGCCGTGCCCACCACTATTAACGGCCGTTACGTGTCGGTGGGCACGCTACGCTTTGCCCACCCTACATGCTAAACTCCCGCCCATGGAATGGACCGACGAAGGCATCGTGCTTGGGGTGCGGCGGCATGGCGAATCTTCTGCCATCGCCGAACTTTTGACGCGCGACCATGGCCGCCATCTCGGCCTCGTGCGCGGCGGGTCCGGTTCGCGGATGCGGCCCTGGCTGCAGCCCGGCAACGGCGTGCGCGCGGTGTGGCGCGCGCGGCTCGACGAACATCTCGGCACCTATGCGATCGAAGGCA
>Ga0209217_1000632_pt1 | contig 10172 bp, 8 predicted proteins | sample JacPinW_OM3H0_M2_FD_187957 | JGI IMG/M metagenome (GOLD analysis project Ga0209217, IMG submission 187957) | Forest soil microbial communities from Algoma, Ontario, Canada - Jack Pine, Ontario site 1_JW_OM3H0_M2 (SPAdes) (version 2) | ecosystem: Environmental > Terrestrial > Soil > Boreal...
TGGGAACTCCGACCCGGAATGCTACTCGGTGTCCGACAACTGCCGACTCGTCCCTATGTCCGTAAGGTCGAGTACAACCTATTACAAGTTAACCAGTTAACCGAGGTCTGCGGCCCATTTGTTTAGGGGGGGGTCTTTTCCGCTGCGGACGGGCTATGGCCAGCGCCTTGCTCTGTCGTCCCACCCACTGAGTCGGGCCGCGGAACGGCGTTCACCGCACTCGGACTGGCCAATGTCGGGATTGTCATTGTCGGCTTCGTCGCCTTCTGACAACAACGGGCCGCTACGCGCAACGCCGCCTCTACTTCCTTTTCGAGCCGGGACAGCTCAAGCTCTTTCTGTCTCAAGGCCTCGTAAATTTTCATGCAAGCAACGTGGATATTTCTGAGAGAGTTGCTGCGATTTTCCCATCTTGGATTCCTGCCCGAAGATCGGGTTGCCCCGTAGCTTTCTTCCTTTCAAATCTGTTTCTCTGCCGACAATCTCCGAGTAAGCCGGATTCCTAACCCTCATCCAACTGCTCTGGCGTTCGGGATGTATCGCCCGTTCTTCCGCTTCGCAACGATATGGACCCAGCTGAGGCGTGGGCGATGCCCCGGGCTCCACCCCATAAGCGCTTCTATGAGAAGGTCATAAAAGTCAAGGCCGACGCTTCTCATCCCATCTAACTTAAGAATTCCGGTTTGCCCGTAGCTCGGGCACAGCCCGGCAAGCTGCCAAGAATGGCCACATTCGAGGATACTCTGTCTCAAGTGCAGGCGGTTGGATGGGTCCTCCCACGTTTAGGCGTAACCGCCTACCGACTCTAACTTGTTGGCAACAGACGCAGGTCTAAGACTCCATGCTCCTTTTGCCGTATCCCCGCTTTTTGCTTGTCCGTTATGATTAACTATGGTTAACTATCAATAATCATCCTTGGTTAACACATCATGGGAGGGGGACCGTGCCGCCTCAGGCCAAATGAGTGGGGGAATACATGGTGCGAGTAGTTCGCTTTGCTCTTCTGTTGAGTGTCGCGTGTTTTTTTCCGGCGGAGGCACTGGCACAGGGGGAAACCACGAGTGCCATCGCCGGCCAAGTTCGGGATACAACCAACGCTGTCGTGCGGGACGCCACCGTGATGATCACAAATCACGAGACCGGTCTGAAGCGAAGTGCCAAGACTGATGACGCAGGCCGGTTCAACTTCCCCCAGTTAAAGCCAGGTACGTACTCGGTCAAGGTGGAAGCGCAAGGGTTCGAACCGCGGCAAACTGACAACGTCGTTTCGAGCCTGGGCCAGAAGCAGACGATCGATTTCACCGTTAGAGTGGGCCGATCGAGCGAGACGGTGGAGGTAAGCAGCGAGGCTCCGCTGATCAATCCTGCAGATGCCAACACCTCCACGACCTTGAATGCGTCGGCCCTGGAGGAGCTGCCGAACCCAGGAGGCGATCTGAGCTACCCCTTGCAGTTTGCTCCTGGAGCCCTCATCAACACCGCTGGCAGTGGCAATGATTTCGTTGGCGGCACAAACGGGTACGGCAACGTGGAATTCAACGGCCTGCCCGCCCTCTCAAACGGCTACATCGTTGACGGACTGGAAACAAACGACCCGCTCACCAACCTCAACAGCGGCCTCTCAACCAACCTCGTCCTGGGGCTGAATTCGATCTCAGAAGTGACTGTCAACACCCTTTCCTATTCCGTGGATCAAGGGCGGTATGGAGCATCCCAGATCAACTATGTCACCAAGTCTGGCGCGAATCAGTTTCATGGGAATCTCTATGAGCTGTGGAATGGGGCGCTACTGAACACGGCGGACTACTTCACCAATGCGACTCCGGGGAATCACAAGCCCGGATCGACCGTGAATCATTTTGGGGGGAGTCTGGGCGGACCTATTGTGCACAACAAGGTCTTCTTCTTTTTCGACAGCGAATGGGTTCGGATCGCGCTGCCCATCGTCACGCCGACGACGGTCCCCAGTGCGGCGTTCCAACAATATGTGCTGCAGCAACTTCCTCTAGGTGGAACGGACCCCGTAAGCGGATCAGTCTATTCGCCAGCGCCGCAACTGGTCCCGTTCTACCAAAAGATGTTTTCACTGTACGGAAACACCAATGGCACGCCTCTCGCGGTGCTCGGGTGTCCTTTCAATTCGGACGGCACTCCGGTATCGGGCAATCCACCGAGCGGAAACGACTGCGCGAACCGGCAAAGCGTTTCGCACTCTAGCGATGACCACGAGCAAGTACAGACGATCCGCCTCGACTATAACGTCAACAAGAAAGATACGACTTGGTTTCGTTTTCAGGTTGACACCGGCGTGCAAGCTGCCTACACAGATCCAATCAACTCTTTGTTCGACGCGGTCTCTCCTCAGCCTCTCTACTCGTTTGCTGCAGGATACACCCACGTGTTTTCGCAAAATCTGGTGAACTATTTCAATCCAGCGTTTTCCTGGTACGAGAGCTTGTTTGGGCCCAGTGACCTTCAAAAGACACTCTCGGCATTCCCGATTGTGTTGCAGGGCAGTGGTGCAAATGCGCCGTTCACTACGATTGGAGGGCTCGACAACACCTGGATTCAAGGCAGGCGAGCCTCTCGCTTCTTCATCAATGACAACCTCGTTTGGAGCCGTGGCGGTCACGAACTGAGGTTTGGCACGAACATCCGAATCTTTCGTCTGAATGACTATGATTTCGGACAAGGTACAGTTCCTACCGTGGCGTACTCGACGTTGCCGCAATTCATTTATGGTGTAGCATCCACCGCAACCAAGACATTTCCACTGACGGCAAACGAACCCTTCAGGTTCCTCAATCTCGATCTCTACGCCCAGGACACCTGGAAAGTGACTCGGAGGCTGACGTGGACGTTCGGCCTGCGCGACACCTTCAACTCCAATCCTTTGAACCCGCATGAGCAAATTGCTCGTCTTCGAGGTGCTTTCGGTTCCATCTCCCACGACGTAAATCAGCCACTGAATACGGCAATTCAGACCCATCTCGGCAATCTGTTCTCCTCCTCACCAATCGCAATCCTTCAACCGAGGACGGCGATCGCGTGGCAGTTCGAGCCGAAAACGGTGCTTCGAGCTGGCTTCGGGATATTCAGCGATATTTTGCCGGGGAGTGTTGCCGACCTGATCGGCACCAATCCACCCTACGTCCAGACGTTTCAAGGGGGTCTGCTTGGCGCGGTCGGCGGCACGGCTATTGCGCCGGGAGTACCAAACAGCGCGGTGGACGCAACGGTGGCTGCAAATCAGAGATTTAGTGTGGGGTTCCCTCAGGGTCAGCTTTCGTGCGCATCCCCGCAAGCAAATTCCGCTACTTGTCTTCCACCGGTCGCGATAACAGCGGTGCCCGATGGCAAGCTGCATGCACCGTACTTCATGGAGTGGAGTCTCGGAATTGAACATCAATTCGGAACGACGGCCAGCGTTCAAGCGCGATACGTCGGCACGCGCGCTGTGAATCAGCCCTATCTAACGCAAGTGAACGGTTACCAAACGGTGTGCCAAGGCTGTTTTGCGCCGTTTCCGTACATGCACCCGACCGACCCAAGATTCGGCGCGGTGACCCAGTTCTCCACTGGCGAAAACAGTCACTACAACGGTCTTCAACTGACGGCGATGAAGCGTCTCGGACATGGTCTGCAAGGACAGGTCAACTACACCTGGAGCCATTGCATGGATACGGTTTCGAACGGGGGATTCCTTCACTTCTCCGCAGGAGGAATTCTCTCCCCTCTGCCGGGAGAGCTGGCCCGCGATTATGGTCCCTGCGACTATGACATCCGGCACAACCTGAACGCCCAATATGTGTATCAGCTGCCAATCAACGTTCGGAATCACCAGTTGGCCCACGCGCTCAACGGCTGGCAGATCTCCGGAACCATGTTTTGGCATAGCGGCGTTCCATTCTCCGTCCTGAGCACGCCGTATTCAGCGAACGGAAACGGCATTGTGCAGGGCAGCGGGCCGCAGTTCGCAAGCGTCGTTCCCGGCGTGCCCCTATATCAGCACCATTCCATCCCCGGAGTAAGCCAGCCGGGCACTCTCCAGTGGCTCAATCCGGACGCCTTTGTATCGGCCGTCGATCCGAGTACGGGGCAGTGCTCCGGCGGCGACAATCCCCAACATTGCCAATTCGGAAACCTCGGTCGCAATGCACTGCGCGGTCCCGATTTCTTCTGGAATGACTTCTATCTCACGAAATGGGTTCCGCTAACCGAGCGCGTGAGACTCAGAGTAGAAGCCCAGTTCTTCAATATCTTCAATCATCCGAACTTTGGGCTTCCGAGCATGGTGCTGGCGGGCATTCCAGGAAAGCCTTCCACGCAGACAGGCTTTGGAGCGCTCACATACACAACTTCTCCGCCAACCGGCTTGCTGGGCGTCGGCTTGGGTGGCGATAGCAGCCCTCGAATGATCGCGTTTCAGGCACGGCTGGAGTTCTGACGATGAATCGTTAGCGTGGCTTACCGTGGTCAAAATCGACTTCCATCTGCATCAGGAGTTTGGGCGGCGTTTTAAGAGTGATACAACGGCACAGAACATAGTGAAGCAAGCCGTAAAGATGACTCGCCTCTCTTGTCATCGTTTCCGACCGAACCAAGTGCGGCTAGCGCTGAGCCTGCTGGCCTACAATCTGGGCAATTTGTGGCGGTGGCTGGCGCTGTCCCGACGGATCGAGAACTGGTCACTGACCTGTCTGCAGCAACGGCTGATGAAGACCGGAGGACGGTTGGTAAAACATGCGCGTTACTACTGGCTTTTCCTGGCGGAAGGACATTTGAACCGGCGACGGTTTGGGGCAATGCTGGGCCGGATCGCGCTACTGCCGGTACCGACAGGATAGATGGATCGCGGTCAGGTCAGGAGCGGAATTCGTCTACCGCGCGGGTTGGGGGAAGGAGAGGTGTGGCAAAAGTGGCGAAACATCGGGCAATTTCGGCGGTGCGGGTCCGGATGTCGGACCGTTGGGGGCGGTCCGTATGAAAATAGTTTTACACTGTCGGCGAACAGCGGGATGGGTGTATGATCAGTGCCGTTTTTGAACCAAAAAGGAGATTCCGGATAAGCACTTTATTAACAAGTGGTGGATGGAATCATACCGAGTCGAGAGAGGCAGATTACCTCAACCTCTGGCCAAACTTTAAAAGGAGGAAGTATGAGAATCACGCAAACCTTGCTCGGAGTTGTCGCGCTGCTTGTCTTGCCTATGTCTTTGGCTTACGGCTATGAGGAGAAACTGCAGTTCCAGTTCCCGGTGAACGCTAAGTCTCAATCGGTGATCGGAATGCAGTTCATCACCAACTTAGATGGGAGCTTGGGTGTAAAAGGCAATATCAGCTACTACACCCAATCATGTTCCCGATACAACTGTGGACCCAAAACATATTACAACTTTATCGGTACTTGGGACACGTTGGGTAATCTAACCAGTAAAACCGCTGGCTCGCTGCCTCCTCAGCGGGTATTAGCTACGAATGGCACGGAGAAAGTGTATGCTCAAACAACCTCGCCGACTGGTCCAAGTACTGCTGGTCTAGACACGCGAGGCTATGGGTATGTCGATGTTCCTGCCTCGCACTTCACCTGGTGCACACCTAAGAATCAGATTGGGGTAATCCCAGACCAGGTCACGACCATCCCAGTTTGCGTAAAGAGTAATGGGGATTTCGCGCTGAACATAAGTGCTGAGACCGCAAACGCATTCAGCACAACCGGCTACTACAACTCTACTGGAGGGACGGCCACAGTTGGCTCAACGACCTGTACGAATCCGGTTGCGTCGGGAACGCAATGTACGGTCAACGTCCAATATGATCCGACAACCATCTGCACCACGTCGCCGTACGGGTATGCTTATACGACGGTGACCTTGGATCTGGCTACGGATGCAGGCAATTTGCCTGGATGGCAAGAACGGTTTACTATCACTGGGGTTCCGAGCTGCCCAGAGTGACAGGCGCACAGTGCACAGGCGCATCTAGTGGTCCTTGACTGCGAGCACTTCTGCTAGTCCTCTTCGCGCCTCGGGAAAGTCGGGCTTGAGTTCAATCGCTTTCTTGTACTCGGCAATGGCTTCGTCGTTGCGCCCCTTGTCAGAGATGGCATTCCCGATAACACTGCATGCATGAGGCGGCTGAAGTCCGAGTTGCGATCCTCGTATTCTTCATTGAACCTCACCCCCGAAGACATTTGCAGGCTGATGCTGGTGGATTCTGCACACGGTACGCATCTCCATTCGCTCGCATGTCCTGGTCACTGCCATTCCTCGTCGTCGGTCTGATTGCCTCAATTCGGCGCATTCTGGTGATAACCCTTTATACGCTTAAGCCGCAATCCCTCTGACGAACGAACTTCTAGCTTGAACTCTTGCTGCGTAGCACTACTCTGGACCAGCAGCGTGTAGCGGTCATAATCCATTTCCACGTTAAGTACGTGTCCATGATGGAGGAGGCGATCGAGCATGGTGGTGACGGCAGCGCTGTCTCCCAACAGTTTGCCCCAGTCGTCCACTGGTCGATTGGAAGTGAGCAAAGTACTAGCGCGCTCATAGCGTCGCATCACGATCTCCAGCAGTTCCTCGGCAGCGGTGACGGACTAGCTTTCGCATGCTTAGGTCGTCGATGATAAGTATTTAATCCTGTAGGCGAATCTGATGGAGTGGGCTACATACCGGTTTCGCTGCGCAGCAATTCAGGGACGAAAACATTTGCGACCGATCCAGATGACAGCGTCGACGCCGCAGTCATTCTCGTAAATGCGAGAACCATACGAAATCGATGGGGTACCCATATCGCTCTTTCCTACCGACGAGGAAGCAGAAACGCTGAAAAAGAGTGGCATCGGAGAAGAAATCTTGTCAGCGGGCTTGCTGCCCACCTTTCCGGGCGTACGAAGAAATTATCCTTTCTTCAAATTTGGAAATATGACAATTACCACCTTGCGGTGCGACATGCCGAGCTGGAGAAGTTTGTGGTGGATGTGCTCGTGATCGGCGGTGAACACCGGCTTTCCGCTGATCAGACGGCGCAATCAACAGGTCGTGGATTTAGTGACCGGACCAGAAACGCGACTGATCGCAATAAGGGTGATGCCTGTCCCGGGCAGTCCGCTGATCATTGACGCTGACGCTTTTAAGACACAGGTGGATGACTATATTCGCGTGTTCCGTGCCACCAAGCCAGCGCCGGGCACGAACGGGCCCCTGATTCCGGGCGATCCTGAGCGGCAAGCGGAACGAACACGGCGGGACAAAGGTGTGCCGCTGATCCCAGCCGTCATTGAGGAACTGCGCGACATTTCCTTGAAAACAGGTATACCGTTCGACTGACGATCGCGCTCAGTATTGAACCGAGTTCTCGGACCACGATTAGGTTGTGAGTGATAACGCCTGTGGTTGTTGAAAAACTCACTCCCCAGAAAATGCGCGGAAAAAACTTTGAGTCAGGCTGCTCTATAAAGGACGTTCTCTGATCGCCGAGACATTTTCTATCCCCCAATTTGTGGTCGTTTCCCAGATAATCGGGTTTTTCAACAGCCACGCCTGTTCTCAACACTTATCGCATGCGACCCTCGTTTCGCGGCGACCGCTGCCTTCCACAACGTAGGTAAACCTTGCTTTTCTGTTTTCACATCTGCCAAAAACTGGCCAAAACAGCCTATTTTTGGTGACGAATTGGTGACGAGTTCTCTGCGCGTCGAAAGGTAATCCTTTTGACCCAGTTTCAGGTCTCCGACGGTCCAGCCAATGGCTACTTCTTGGGGCCGACGAGATCGCTCATCGGCGGCACGTTGGCGGTATCGCAGGTAAACGCGAGGCAGCCCAGCTTCCACCCATCCTCGATGGTGGCCAGCATGGAGTAGTGGTTGTAGGCGACGTTCGACGTGCGCGGCGCATGATCCGAGTGAGAAATGGCGATCATCACGACGTGGCCGCCGCCAGGATTGGCGTCGCAGCAGCCGCTGGTGTCAGCGAAGGGAAAGTCGGATTCATCCCAAGCGATGAAGATGACTGAGTTGCCGGTCCAGGCTCTCGAATTCATGATCGCGTTGACCGTGTTCAGCAGAAAAGTGTCGCCGGTGGCAATCAGCGACTGCACCTGCGAAAAATCACAAGGGTCGCTTGGAGTGGCGGCCCGCCCGTGCATGTCATTGCACTGGTCAGGACTGATCCAGGTATAGTCGGCGACGTTGCCGCTGGCCAAGTCGGTGGCAAACTGGCTGAAATCCACAATGTTGGCCACGCGCGCCGGATTGCTTTGCACGTCCTGATACGAAATGAAGGGGTTGTGCTTGCGTTCGTAGAGCTGGTTGCCGCAAGCGTGATCCAGCGGAGTGGTGCAAAGCGAGTAAGACTGCATGTAGGCCTTCCAGCTCTTGCCATTGGCCTCGAGCTGGTCCACGATATTGGCGACGTTGATGGTGACATCGTTATCGTTGATGACGCCGTTGGTCGAGCCGGAAGTTGCGGCGATGTAGTTCGGCTGACTGGGATGGGTGACGCCGAAGTAGTTGGTTGCTAGACCGTAGTTGGCAGCCGCGGCGTTGATAAACGGGGCATTCGGGTTACCAATCAGCGAAGTGTAGCTGGTGTTCTCCATCATGATGATGAAGACATGCTGAAAGTTCTTGATCCTGGAACGGCTGTGCTGGGCGCCCAGCCGGGACGGGGTGAGCAAAGCTAGAATTAGAAGTATCAAAGAGAGAGCGTTAACTTTCGGCAGCGCCTGGAGACGCGTCGTTTTCATGTGGCTCCTCCTTTTGAGGGGTTGACTTCTATTTGAGGAATTGACTTTATTGGCTTTGTGCGGCAGCCACTGCTCTGGCGTTCGGGATTATATCGCCCGTTCTTCCGCTTCGCAACGATATGGAAGGATATGGAAGGACATGATATGGAAGGACATGATGATGCGGCTCTTCCTCCATCGGTATTGGCGCCTGCTGGGCCGCGCCGATTCCCGTCAGCGAGAGCACAAGCGCTGCAAAAGCATCGGATTTCAAAGAGACTCTCGCTCCGGCCGTGTGTCGCGGGCGAAATACATTGCTCCCATGCCGCCTGCACCAGCGGCGGTTTGGATTTCATACGGCCCGAGTTTTGTGCCGGCTGCAATAGTCATTTCTTAAGTTCAGCGTCCCAATTCATGACCAGGGTCAGCGGAGAGGGAGTCTCGATGACCCAGCTCAACAGCAGGAAGCGGCCATCGCGGGTCACGTCGTAACCCGTTCCAGAAGTAGATTGCGTCACGCTGGTCTGGAATAAGGTTTTCGGGGTGCTGATCTGCACCGACTCCGCATCCATCCGGATATCGACCACGGTGAGCTTAAGCCCGGCGTCGAGGTAGTACAACCGTTTGCCATCCTTACTCCACACAGGCTGGATTCCCCCGGCAAGTGACACCTGATACTTGGTGCCCGCTTTGGGGAAGCGCGTAAGGTAGATTTCCGGCCGTCCCGATTCGCTCGACTGATAGACTAGCCACTCATTGCTGACCGGCATCAGGCCCGCGTTGCTGGAATAGTCGATCCGCTCCAACAGCACCACCGGCTTCGCTCCTCCTGCCAGCGGAAAGGCCTTGAGCGCGGAATACTGGGGTGTGTCATTCAGCAATTCCTGGTACAAGAGCCATTTGCCATTGGCTGAAACGTCGGCCGGGAGGGAATCGGCCTGCGTGGCGAACAGAAGCTGCTGCGCGCGCGACCCATCGACTGGCCTTTGGTAAACCTGTAGATGACCCTGGTTCGGAGAGTAGGCATAGTAGATGATGCGACCGTCCGGTGACCATACAGGTGTGTCAGCAAGCCTGCCGCCGGAGGAAATACGGGCACGGGTTCCGTGCGCGAAATCCCACAGCCAGATACAGACCTCTCCCGCTTTTTCGAACACCTGAGCGGCGAACTTGGTGCCATCGAGGGAAAGACGGGTGGCGCCGTAAACTCCAAATTCGGAAACCTGCGCTAGCTGCTTGCCGGCGGTATCCACCCAGACATGGCGCCCACCTCCCGAGCCTGTGCCCTGCAGGTAGACAAGGATGCCATTCTGCGAGACTGAAAACACGGAACCGCCCACGTTATCGTCAACTTGCAGCTGGTCGGCGATCTGCACCGCGTCGCCGGAGAGTTCGCCACTGACGGGATCGAGCTTCTGGGCCACAAGAGCCCCGCTCCGCCCCAC
>Ga0209217_1000633_pt1 | contig 10168 bp, 10 predicted proteins | sample JacPinW_OM3H0_M2_FD_187957 | JGI IMG/M metagenome (GOLD analysis project Ga0209217, IMG submission 187957) | Forest soil microbial communities from Algoma, Ontario, Canada - Jack Pine, Ontario site 1_JW_OM3H0_M2 (SPAdes) (version 2) | ecosystem: Environmental > Terrestrial > Soil > Boreal...
TCGTTCGAGAACTCGGCCTTCAGCGGGTGGCCGGATCCGCCGGTGCCGTCGCCCTTAGGATCGCCGGTCTGCGCCATGAACCCGTCGATCACGCGATGGAACACGATCCCATCATAAAAACCCTGGCGCGCCAAAGTCTTGATTTGCGCGACCGTGGCCGGAGCCAGATCGGGCCGCATCTCGATGACGACGCGCCCCGCCGGCACGTCCAGGTAAAGCGTATTCTCCAAATCTGCCGCCATCGCCTCGCCTCCGAAAATGAGAGCGGCGATGAGCACGAAGAACCAACTCAGCGCTGCCATGATTTATTCCCGTCGATCGTCTCGCCAGCGACCTATAGCCGAACCTGCGACACCGCGAAAGCGGCCATCGGCATAATCCTAAAATTGCCTAATTGATATTGCAGGGTTCCGAATGGACCGGGATTGAAGGAAACGAAGCGCAGAAGGCCAGCGGGCTCAATCGTCGAGGCAGGCGTTCCAGTCCGTTCGGGAATTACAACGTAAAGGAGAAAATTTGCTGCAGATTCGCTGCAGATGGCGAGGCTGGTAATCATGGATACAACTATCTGTTGCAGTCCCGGCGGCGTCTCAGGGGCGCGCCCGCCGCTCGGACCAGCCGCCGCGGCGGAAGCGGTCGAGATAGGTCGGCACGATGATCTCGACGGGGGTCGGCTCAATGCCGAGGCTCGCCAGGTTCATCGCCGCGGAAGAGACGATGTTGTCGCTCTTTAGGAGCTCGACCTGGTCCGGCGTCAGCGGCGGGTTAGGGAGGATCGACATCAGCCGCGCCTGGAGGGCGGCGAGCCCGAACGGTACGTCGACAAGCCAGCGCTTGCGACGGATCTCGCTCAACAGCAGCTCGAGGAGGTCGCGGAAGGTGTACACTTTGGGACCGCCGAGCTCGTAGGTGTGGCCCGCCGTCGCCGGATCCTCGAGGCATTTGAGGGCGGCGTCGGCGACGTCGCCGACATAGACCGGCTGAAACCGGGTTTCGCCGCCGCCGATCAGCGGCAATACCGGCGAGATCATCGCCATCGCGGCAAAACGGTTGAAGAATTGATCCTCCGGGCCGAACACGATCGAAGGACGCAGGATCGTTACCGTCGGAAAGGCGTCGCGCACCGCCCGCTCGCCGGCGGCCTTGGTTCGGGCATAAGCCGAGGTCGAGCGCGGATCGGCGCCGATCGCCGAAATATGGACGAAGCGCTCGACCCCGGCCTCCCGAGCAAAGCCGGCGAGCCGGCCGGGCCCGATATGGTGCGCCAGCTCGAAGGTCTGCGACCCGCTCTCACGCAGAATCCCGACGCAGTTGACCAGCGCGTCGTTGCCGGCGAGGAAGGCAGACAGCAGCCTCTCGTCGCCGATCGCAACGTTCAAGGGGACGATCTGTCCGACATCGCCCATGGGCTTGAGGAACTTCGCTTCCTCGGCGTGGCGGCAGCCAACGGTGACGACCTCGCCGCGGGCGGCGAGCCGCTTGACAATGTAACGGCCGATAAAGCCCGACCCGCCGAGCACCGCGGTGCGGCGATTTCTCATTGTCTCCCCCGCTGGTCGCAGCCCGCTGGCGCGCCGAATTCCGGCCCTCTATAACCCAGGGCCGGCCGACAACCCAAGGAACCGAACGATGCCAGCGCAGCACCTTCTTACCAACGAATTCCGTGTCCCGGACCGGATGAGGGCTTGGGTGCTAGGCGGGCCGGACGAGATCCTCCTCGTCGACAAGCCGGTGCCGCAACCGGCCACGGCCGAGGTGCTGGTGCGAATCGACGCCGTGGCAATCTGCGCGACCGATCTCGAGATTCTCCGCCACGGCGTCCCCGCCATGGTCGAGGGCGGTCTTCCGTTCCACAAGAACTTCACGATCGGCCACGAATATATGGGGACGGTCGTCAAGCTCGGGCCGGCGGTCGACGAGTTCGGGATCGGCGATCGCGTCACGGTCGAAGTCCACGCCGGCTGCGGCCGCTGCGAGCGTTGCCGGCAGGGAATGTATACCTCCTGCCTCAACTATGGCGACGTGACAAAGGGACATCGCGCCAACGGCTTCACGACCGATGGCGGGTTTGCCGAATACGCCGTCAACCACGTCAATACGCTCGTCCATGTGCCGGACGACATGACGGACGAGGAAGCCACGCTCGTCGTCACCGCCGGCACCTCGATGTATGGGCTCGACGTACTTGGCGGCCTGATCGCCGGCGAAGGGGTGGTGGTGACCGGACCCGGGCCGATCGGGCTGCTCGGGATCGCCGTCGCCAAGGCGCTCGGCGCGGACCCGGTGATCCTCACCGGTACCAGGGATACGAGGCTCGAGCTCGGCAGGAAGCTCGGCGCCGATCACGTGATCAACGCCCACCGGGAGAATCCGGTTGACGCGGTCAAGCGCTTCACCGGGGGTAGAGGGGTCCAGTTCGTCGTCGAATGTTCGGGGGCACCCGAAGCGCTCAACGAGGCCGCGCAAATGGTCAACCGCGGCGGCCGGATCTGCCTGGCTGCATTCCCGCAAGATCCGGTCCCGGTGGATCTCGCCTATCTGGTGCGCAACAACATCTATGTCTTCGGGATTCGCGGCGAGGGCCAGAGCGCCACGCGCCGGGCCATGGCCCTGATGAAGCAGAAGCGGTTCGACGCCCGGCTGATCCACACTCACACCTTTCCTCTGGCGGAGCTGCCAACCGCCCTCAAATACGCCCGCGAGCGAATCGAAGACGCGATCAAAGTCGTGGTCAAAGCCGCCTTGTGAGTTGCGTTGACAGCGGCGGATGCCGGGCTTATTTGCGGATGTCCGCGGAGGCCCAGGTGGCGGAATTGGTAGACGCGCTAGATTCAGGTTCTAGTGGGCGAAAGCTCGTGGAAGTTCGAGTCTTCTCCTGGGCACCACCTCTGAATGGAGGAACCGCGGCTCAACGCTGCGCGGAATGACCCACAAGCTGTACCACAGCGATCTTCCCGAAGGCGTCGGATTCGGGGCGGCCGTCGCCGTCGATACCGAGGCGATGGGGCTCAATCCGCATCGCGACCGGTTGTGCCTGGTGCAGCTCTCGGCGGGGGACGGGGACGCGCATCTTGTGCAACTGGCACCCCATGATTACGCGGCGCCGCGTCTCAAGCGCGTGCTCGCCGACCCCGGTGTGACCAAGCTGTTCCACTTCGCGCGCTTCGATCTGGCCATGCTCTACCGCTATTTGGGTGTCATGGCGGCGCCGGTTTATTGCACCAAGATCGCCTCACGGCTGGCGCGCACTTTCACTGACCGTCACGGGCTTCGCGATTTGTGCAAAGATCTTCTGAACGTCGATCTGTCGAAGCAGCAGCAGAGTTCGGATTGGGGTACGCCCAACCTGAGCGATGAGCAGCTTCGCTACGCTGCCTCGGACGTGATCCATCTCCATGCTCTGCGCGCCCGCCTCGACGCGATCTTAACCCGCGAGCGACGCGAGGGGCTGGCTCACGCCTGCTTCGAATTTTTGCCCCATCGCGTTCTGCTTGATCTCGAGGGCTGGCTGGAGCAAGACATCTTCGCGCATTAGCCGCGCCATCGAAGGCGGAGGGGGAATCTTTTCGATGCCGGTTCACCGCAGTTCGGCTGCGACGGTGTGGCAGGCCGTTGCCCTTCCCGCAGAGCCGAGCGATAAGCCCGATTTGGACGTAGCCCGCAGAGTGATCCGGGCCGAGATCGAAGGGCTCAAAGGGTTAGCGGAGGCACTGGACGGCGCGTTCGAGACCGCCGTCGGCGCATTCGCCGCGGTGCGTGGTCGGGTCATCGTAACCGGGGTCGGCAAGAGCGGTCATGTCGGCCGCAAAATCGCTGCCACTCTGGCGTCTACGGGCACGCCGGCTCAGTTCGTTCATCCCGTCGAAGCAAGTCACGGCGACCTCGGCATGATCGGGGCCGGGGATGCGATCCTCGCTCTTTCGAATTCGGGCGAAACCAGCGAGCTCGCAGACATCGTCGCCTATTCCAGTCGCTTCGGGATTCTGCTGGTCGCGATCACCGGAGGGGCGCGATCGACGCTCGCCGGCGCGGCCGATGTCGCCTTGTTGCTGCCCATAGCGCCCGAGGCCTGCCCGATGGGGCTGGCGCCGACGACCTCGACGACGATGATGATGGCCCTCGGCGATGCCCTGGCGATTGCGCTGCTCGAGCGCAAAGGCTTCTCTCCGGCAGACTTTCAGCGCTTCCACCCCGGCGGGAGACTGGGGCGGCGGCTGCTCCGGGTACGAGATATCATGCATGTCGGGGATGAGATCCCACTCGTTTCGTCCGCGGCACGCATGTCCGAGGCGATCTTGGTGATGACGGCAAAGAGCTTTGGCTGCGCCGGCATATGCGATCCACAGGGACGGCTAATCGGCGTCATCACCGACGGTGACTTGCGCCGGCACATGGACGAAGCGCTGCTCAGCAAGATGGTCCAAGAAGTCATGCACCGCCGCCCGAAGGCGATAGCAGCAGCGGCGCTGGCGGCGGACGCATTGGGAATCATGAACCGCTTCGCGATCACCTCTCTTTTCGTCATCGAGGACGGCAACCGACCGGTCGGCTTCCTCCACATGCACGACTGCCTGCGAGCGGGGGTTGCGTGAGGAGCAAAGGTTGCCCCGGTCGATGAGTGCTGTAGAGCAGCAAATGGCACCGTCCCCTGTTGCGGTAGCTGTGAGGTCGACCCTCCCTATCGTGCCGGGGCAATTGCCGACCGCCACCGACCGCTACAGCCGCTGGGTGGCGCTCTTAAAAGTGGTCTTGCCTGTGATTGGCGTGGCGCTGCTGTGCCTAGTCTCCATCTGGCCTCGGCTTCCCCTGCTCCTGGAGAGCGTACGGGCTGGGTTTCCCGCGATCGATCTGCGCGAGGCGCGCGAATTGCGGATGGTTGGCCCCCGGTATGCCGGACTGGATCGGTACAATCGACCCTATGTCGTGACAGCCGCGATCGGCCGCCAAGTGCCAGACCGGAACGATGTAATGGCGCTGGAACGACCGCGGGCCGCAATGACTGTTCACGGCGGGGCATCGGTAATAGTTACGGCCGCAACCGGTGTATACCAGTCGCAAGCGCAGTTGCTGGACCTGTTTGAGGACGTCAACCTGCTCCACCAAGATGGCACCCGGTTCGTGACCCGGCGGGCGCATCTCAACGCCTCGGACAACACCGCTGAGGGTCACGAACCCGTCGAAGGGCATGGACCCTCGGGCGACATCACCGGGGAAGGTTTTCTTATCCTATCGAAGGGCGAGACGATCATATTCACCGGCCAATCGAGCCTGGTGTTGCGAGGGGTGAAGCCGGATGCACCGGCGACTGCACCCCCCGCGCTGCCTGCCGAGGTGGAGAAGTTAGCCGCGCGAATCGAAGCCAACCCTGGGGCTCTACCTGTAGCTATGCCGATGCCGGCCCTTCACCCGGGCGCGCTCGGAAAGCCGACACACGTGAAGTCGGCCGACAGGTCTGCCGCCGCCGCGAAACCCCGGCCCGCCGGGCGGCATGTCCCAAGAACCTCGTTGGACAGCGCACCCTCTGCGCCGAAACAGAAGCACTATGGCGACTGAACATTTCTGCAGCGTACAGTTCTCCGCCCCTGTGACACCGGGCGACCCGCCCGGAAATGAAATGCTCCGGCGGCCGCTCGGTCTCGGCCTCGCGATGCTGCTCGTGGGCCTATCCTCGGGCCCGTTTCCGCTTGCCGCTCAAGGGCTGGGCCTCGGTGCTGTTTCCGAGGATCGGCCGATCGCCATCTCGGCCGCGTCCGGTATCGAGTGGCAGCAGGATGCCCAAGTCTACATCGCCCGCGGCAACGCCGTAGCCAAGCGGGGCAAAACCGAGGTGTTTGCCGACACGCTGACCGCCCATTATCGCCCGAGTAAGGCGGCAGGAGGCGACACCGAGGTCCATCGCCTCAACGCAGACGGGCATGTCACGATCAGGGGAGAGACGCAGACTGTCGTCGGTGAACAGGCCGTCTGGGATGTCGATCAGCAGATGGGCATCGTCACCGGCAAGGCGTTGAAGCTCACCACGGCAACCGACGTGGTTACAGCGCGCGACAGCCTCGAATGGTACGACCAGAAGCAAATCGCGGTCGCCCGCGGCGATGCGGTCGCGATAAAAGAGAACGTTAAACGCATCCGGGCCGACGTGCTGACGGCTCATATGACCAAGGACAAGCCAAAGCCCGCCCTGGCCGCGCCTGTGGCACCACCGGGAAAACCGGCGGCAACCAAGCCGGGCGCCGGGGCGGGACCGCCCGGCGCCAACGATGAAAGCTCCCGGATCAGTCGGGTCGACGCCCTGGGCAATGTTCTCGTGTCGACTGCGACCGACATCGGCCGCGGTGACTACGGCGTTTATAATGCCGATACCGGGATCGTCACCCTGCTCGGTAATGTGACCATTACCCGCGGCGAAAACGCGATCAGGGGCCAATACGCCGTGGTCGATCTGAACAACAACGTCAGCCGCATGATGCCCACTGCCGGCAAACCGGGTTCGCCGGGCGCGCGTGTCGAAGGCCTGTTCATTCGGCAGGATCGGTCTGGGACCGCTGGATCTTCCCCGGGGCCCCAAAAGCCGTGACGACCGGCTCGGCGCGAGACGGCTGGTCTGGAGCGGTTCCGGAGAATCGGCCACGGCTCGTCGCCGGCAATCGCGGTCTGTTGGGCCAGGGGCTCGGAAAAAGCTTCAAGCGCCGGCCGGTGCTGCGGAACGTGAACGTCTCCGTGCAGCGCGGCGAAGCGGTGGGCCTGCTCGGGCCGAACGGCGCCGGCAAGACGACCTGCTTCTACATCGTCACCGGGCTCATCGCGGCCGACACAGGGGTCGTCACTCTAGACGGGCGCGATATCACGGATCTGCCGATGTATCGCCGCGCCCGGCTCGGCATTGGCTATCTGCCGCAGGAAGCGTCAATATTCCGTGGCCTTACCGTCGAGCAGAATATCCGCGCCATCCTCGAAATTGCAGAGCCGGCGCCGGATGTGCGCGACGCAATGCTCGAGTCGTTAATGGCCGAGTTCTCGATAACCCATCTCCGGCGCACGCCAGCAATGGCGCTTTCGGGCGGCGAGCGTCGACGGTGCGAGATCGCCAGAGCGCTCGCGACCCAGCCCCATTTCATCTTGCTCGATGAGCCTCTGGCCGGCATCGATCCGATAGCGGTCGCCGAAATCCGCGATCTTGTTGCCCACCTGAAGGATCGCGGAATAGGGGTGTTGATCACCGACCACAACGTGCGCGAGACCCTCGAGATTGTCGATCGGGCCTATATCCTGCACGAGGGCCGCGTGCTTATGGAGGGTAAGCCCGCTGAAATCGTCACTAATGACGATGTGAGACGCGTTTACCTGGGAGAGAGGTTTAGCCTATAAGCCGCTCCGAACGGAGCGGAATGTGAACAGGACCGGTTTTTCACAACGGCTTGAACTGCGGCAGTCGCAGAGCTTGGTGATGACGCCGCAGCTGCAGCAGGCGATCAAAATGCTGCAGCTCTCGAACCTCGAACTGAGCAATTTCATCGATGGCGAGATACAGCAGAACCCGTTGCTGGAAAGGCACGAGCCGGGAGGCGGGGACGCGGCGCCGGGTAATTCCGGTGAGCGTGAGGCGCCGCGGCCTGTGGAACTGCCCGAGCGGCTTACCGGCGACTTCACCCCTGACACGGCCGAGCATTGGCAGCCCGAATGGGGCGATGAGGGGGACCGCTCGGTGGACTTCGGCGGCGAACCTCAATTGTGGCCCGGCCGCAATGGAGGGCAAGGTGCGGCGGCATACCATCCCCAGCTAGATCAGACCGCAACCTGGCCGCGCACCCTGCGCGAACACCTGCTCGAGCAGATTGGTGCCGATCTGAGCGATCCCGGCGACCGGGTCATCGCGGTGCACCTCCTCGATTTGCTTGATGAAGCGGGCTATCTGCGGGCTCCGCTCGACGGTGTGGCACAAATCCTGGGATGCGAGGTCGGGCGAATCGAGGCGGTGTTGGCTCGTCTCCACCAATTCGATCCAGCCGGCGTATTCGCCCGTGATCTCAAAGAGTGTTTGGCTCTGCAATTGCGCGACCGGAATCGGTTCGATCCCGCAATGCAGGCTCTGCTCGATCACCTGCCGCTGCTCGCCGCCCGCAACATCGCCGCGCTGGTTCGGGTGTGCCAGGTCGATGCTGTCGATGTCGTCGATATGATCGCCGAGATCAAATCGCTCGACCCGCGGCCGGGGCTCGCCTTCGATCCGCCGCTGGCGCAGCCCGTGGTGCCCGATATCCTGCTGCGGGCGCAACCCGAAGGCGGCTGGATCGTCGAGCTCAACAGCGAAACCCTGCCTCGCGTCCTCGTCAACAACCGCTATTATGCCCGGGTCCGCGAAGCGACCCGAAGCAAGGCCGAGCAGGATTACCTTACCGAGCGCCTCGCCGCCGCGAATTGGCTGGTAAAATCGCTGCACCAGCGCGCAACCACGATCCTCAAGGTTGCCGCTGAGATCGTCCGTCACCAAGACGCCTTCCTTCGTCACGGCGTACCGTCGTTGCGACCGCTGATCCTGCGCGAGATCGCCAATGCGATCGGCATGCATGAGAGTACGGTCAGCAGGGTGACCAGCAACAAATACATAGCCACGCCGCGAGGCGTCTATGAGCTCAAATATTTCTTTAATTCGGCGATTCCGGCATCGGATGGAAACGGCGCGCATTCGGCGGAGGCGGTTCGCCATCGAATTCGCGCTCTGATTGACGGCGAACTCCCGGACGGCACCCTCTCGGACGAGCGTATCGTCGAGCTTCTGGAGCACGAGGGGGTCGATATTGCTCGCCGCACCGTCGCCAAGTATCGCGAGGCGATGCGAATCCCCTCTTCGGTGCGGCGCCGCCGAGAGAAGTTGCTTGCGCTTTGAATCGCCGGATTAGGATCCCGCCCCTTGACGCGTGCCGGCGCGTTCCCACCTTCGATCCCCAGGGGGCTCGATCTCGTCCCAGCTTCGGCGGGAAGAGGTAATCGTATCCATGCAACTCACGATCACGGGCAAGCAGACCGACACCGGCGATGCGCTGCGGCGTCACGTTGAAGCCAGTCTCGGCTCGATTCTGGGAAAATATTTCAAGACGGCGATCGAAGCGCATGTGGTGTTCTCGAAGGAGGCTCACATGAGCCGTGCGGAGATTTCGCTCCACATTGGACGCGGAATCGTGGTCAATGCTGGCGCTGCCGCGCTCGAGACCTACACGGCCTATGATGCCGCCGCCGAGCGTATCGCCAAGCAGCTGCGGCGCTACAAAAGGCGCTTGCGTGACCACCACGCAAAGGCGCGCGAACCCATGGAAGCGAGCGAACGCGCTCGAGACTATGTCTTGGCTCCGATCGCCGAGGAGCCGGAGGAGGATGCCGGCGGCGGACCGGCGGTCATCGCCGAAATGAGCACCGTGTTGCCCAATCTGACGGTTAGCGAGGCGGTCATGCGCATGGATCTCGCGGATACGCGGGTGCTTTTGTTTCGCAACCGCTCGCACGGCGAGCTCAATCTCGTCTATCGGCGTGCGGACGGCAATATCGGGTGGATCGATCCGGAACTCGATCCCACCCGGCGCACGCGTCACCGCGAGGCTTGATTTCTCGATTGGTGATGGAGATCGCCGACCTGATTACGCCGCGCAGCGTGGTTGCTCAGCTGCGCGCAACCAACAAGAAGCAGGCGCTGCAGGAGCTGGCGAAACGAGCTGCCGCGCTGACCGGGGTCCCGGAGCGGACGATTTATGACGTCTTGATCGAGCGCGAGCGGCTCGGCACCACTGGGATCGGGATGGGGATAGGGATCCCGCACGGCAGGCTCCCCGGACTTGACCGGCTCTGCGGGGTTTTCGCCCGCCTCGAGCGGCCGGTTCCCTTCGAGGCAATCGACGACCAGCCGGTCGACTTGATCTTTCTTCTGCTGGCGCCCGAAGCTGCCGGATCCGACCACCTGAAAGCACTGGCGCAGGTGTCGCGGCTGTTACGCGATCGTGCAATCTGCGAGAAGCTGCGCGGGACCGACAACGCGGACGCGCTCTACGCTCTCTTAACCGATCGCGCCTCCAGCCGGGCGGCGTGAGGGCATCACCGTCGGGTTCGGTCTAATGGACGCTGAGCGGCTCGAGGTCGTGCTGGCGCACGGTTACGAGAGCAACCTCGCGGGTGGCAA
>Ga0209217_1000635_pt1 | contig 10159 bp, 10 predicted proteins | sample JacPinW_OM3H0_M2_FD_187957 | JGI IMG/M metagenome (GOLD analysis project Ga0209217, IMG submission 187957) | Forest soil microbial communities from Algoma, Ontario, Canada - Jack Pine, Ontario site 1_JW_OM3H0_M2 (SPAdes) (version 2) | ecosystem: Environmental > Terrestrial > Soil > Boreal...
CGCGCGCGACAGGCTGCTCTTGCCCGATCCCGAGGGACCGACCAGACTAACGAACTGCCCGGTGTCGACACGCAGATCGGCACCTTCGAGGACCGGCTCGGCGCCATAGCTGAGGGTCAGGCCGGAGACGTCGAGCACCTAAGAGCCGGCGATCGAAAGGTCGAGCACCTGCTCCGCCTTGATCTCCGGCTTAATCAGCCCGGTAAATTTTAGCGTGTCGGCGACCCGCTCGCATGCCGCGACGTCGATGGCGCCCACGGTCGGATACAGCGAAGCCCGATAGCGCCCAAAGATCTCCGTCAGCTGCGCGGTGTCGACGCCTTCCACCAGCTGCTTCGGCAGCGCCGCAGTGATCTCCTCCGGTTTGATGCTCTGGAGCCGCCACAACCCCTTTTCGAGGGCGCGCGCGAGGGCCTTCATCTGTTCACGCCGCTCGGCCATTTCCGCAGTTCTGACCGAGACGCCCATGAATTCATAGCGCCCGCCGAGATACTTCTCGGCGTCGTCGGTCTCCATGAAGTTCACCAGCGCCTTCCCGCCCTCCTTGACCAGCAGTGACAGTGCCGGCTCGCCGACCCAGGCCGCATCTACCTGGCCGAGCCGCACGGGCTCGTAGATGTTGGGGCCGAGCACCGCGAACTGGACCTTTTTGCCATCGGCACCCGCCTTTTTCATCAGAAAGAGCGTCTGCGCTTCAGACATACCGCCGCGAGAGACCATCCCGACAGTGCGCCCTTCGAGGTCCTTGAAGCTGTTGATCTCGGCAACCCGGTTCGGCGCGATCGCGAGCGCCGTCAGCGGTAGCCGGCCGGTCGAATAGAACCGCTTGATCTCGGCGCCCCGGTTGAACGCCTGGAGGACGTCATCGAAAGACGTCGCGGCATAGTCGACCGCACCGCCAACCAACGCCTGCGTGGCGGCGGTGCTGCCCCGCATATAGACCAGTTGCACGTCGAGGCCCTCGTCGCGGAAAAATCCGCCGTCGCGGGTGACTTCGTACGGCGGGACGCACAGCAGCTGGCTGCAAAAGGCGAGCTGGATCGTGGTGCTCTTCGCAGCACCTGTCTTAACCCCACTGGCCACAAAGGGGGCCGCGCCGGCTACTAGCGCCGCCCCCTTCAGCACACCCCGGCGCTTGACCGTTTTCTCTAGAGCTGGCTTCTCGCGGATTTCAACGGGTCGCTTAAACCCATCGGTCTCACAGCAATCCATGATCACCTCTGATTACGGTCGGTCCGCTAAGCGTGCGGTGGCACTCCGTCAATGCGCACTCAGGCGCTCTTTGTAGAAGGACTGCATTGTGTCATTCGTGCAGCGCATCGCCTGGAGTTTCGCTCCAAACTCAGCCAGCAAAGCTCCAGGAATGATTGCCAACATGCGGTCACCAGAGACTTCTGTAAAGGTGCGCATTCCCATACACCCGAAGGACAGAACTGGTCGATTTTGGCTGATGCTGGCCGGCAATGCGGCACAAGCTGGTCTCCCGGAGACCGGCGCAGGGATATCGCAGTTCCACCGTGCTTGCCCGGATGCCTCATTCCAGATCATTGCCTGCAATGGAGTTAGCCAGCAAACAACGACATCGGCGGGGATTGGGAATTCGCGGAGTGGGCCGTACACAATTCCCCTTGGTCTGGACTGCATCGCTGGAATGTGGGCGGGTTCGTCGCTGGAAATGTATCCACAGCTGCACATGTTGCTAACCAGCTGCTGCAGCTCGTTCGCCACAACCTCCGGGAGCTCGAAACCCATAACCATTGCTCCGACAGGGCAGTTGAAATGCGCTTCTGCCGGGGCGTAGAACACTCCCTGTTCAGCTCTGCGCCAGAATGAGCACGCAGACGGTAGGTCAGTCTGAATTGTGTGGATCCCGATGGGCGGCTGGTCGACGACCGCGAGCGCAATGGGAGGCAGTTCGAGATCCAGGGCGGCGGTGATCGCTGCTCCGATTTCTTGGTTGGTCATGGAGCCTTCCGATCGAGCACAGGGGGTTCACTCGATATTAACAGGTACGCTGATCGCGCAAAAGCTCGGGGAACATGCCGCTGACCGATGCCGCTGGAGGCAGGAGCTTGCCGGCGGACTACAAAATCCGGATCACGACCTTGCCGACATGCTTGTCGGCCTCCAGCCAAGCGCCCGCGGCGGCGATTTCGTCGAGCGGGAAGGAGCGGTCGATGATCGGCCGGAGCCGGCCGTCGCCCAATGCCGGCAGCAGGTCGCAGCCTTCATCTTTTCCTTCTTCCTTTCCTGGCCTTTGCTGGCATCCTCCAGGCATCAGGATGGGAATAATCCATAACCCGCGAGGCCCCTAATGCGCATTCCGCTCTACCAGGTTGACGCCTTCACCAGCCGCTTGTTCGGCGGCAATCCGGCAGCGGTGTGCCCGCTCGCGGAATGGCTCCCGGATGCGGCGATGCAGGCGATCGCGGCCGAGAACAACCTCGCCGAGACGGCGTTCTTTGTCGCACGGGGCGAGGGCTACCTGTTGCGCTGGTTCACGCCGACCGTCGAGGTCGACCTCTGCGGGCACGCTACACTCGCCTCGGGCTATGTCGTGACCCATATCCTGACGCCCGAGAAGCGTTTGGTAACCTTCGACACCTTGAAGGCGGGGCCGCTCGAGGTGAGGCGCGACGGCGAGCTCCTGGCGATGGACTTCCCGTCCTGGCCGCCGGAGCCCTCTCCCGCCGATCCGCGGATCCTCGCCGCGCTCGGCAAGATACCGGCGCTGAGCTTCGTCGCGCGCGGCCGCACCCTCGCCGTCTATGAGCACGCCGAGGACGTGGCGGCGCTCAGACCCGATTTCGCCGCGATGCGTGCAGTACCGGGCGCCGATGCGATCGTCACCGCACCCGGTGACGGCGACATCGACTTTGTTTCGCGCTACTTCGCGCCAAACCACGGCATCGACGAGGATCCGGCGACCGGGTCGTCCCATTGCGTGCTGACGCCCTACTGGGCGGGCCGCCTCGGCAAGCAACAGCTGCGAGCGCAGCAGATCTCGGCCCGCGTCGGCGATTTGATCTGCACCTTGCGCGGCGACCGCATCACGCTCGCCGGCCGCGCCGTGCTCTATCTCGAAGGCACGATTACGGTTTGAGTCTGCGGACTCGCGGGATGCGCCGGCGGGTGTTCACTCGGTGGGGAGCGCGGTGAAGCCGAGGCTGCCGTCATCCTCGGCATCGGCGACGGTAACCGCAGTGACGCGCGCGCCCAAGGGGCCTTGCCGGCAGGCCTCGACCAGCGCTGCGACAGCCTCGGGTGCGCCGGTCGCCAGCAGCTCGACGCTTCCGTCCGATCGATTGCGTACCCAGCCGCGCAGCCTGAGGCCTGCGGCGGTGCGCGTCGCCCATAGCCGGTAGCCCACACCCTGCACCCTGCCGGTGATGCGCAATCGGAGGGTCTTCTCCGGCATCGTCACTCGAATTCGAGGATTACCTGGTCGACCGCGAGGCTGTCGCCGGGGTTGGCGCGGATATGCGCGATGCGGCCGTCGCGCTCGGCGCGCAGCACGTTCTCCATCTTCATCGCCTCGACGATGGCGAGCGGCTCTCCGGCCTTGACCTCCTGGCCTTGCTCCACCACAACCGAGGACAGCATGCCGGGCATCGGCGAGAGCAACAGGCGCGTCGTGTCCGACGGCTGTTTCTTCGGCATCAGCGCTTGCAATTCGGCGGCGCGCGGCGACAGCACCTGCGCGCGGCGGATCACGCCGCCATGGACGAGCCGGAATGCCGCTCCCGGCAAGCGCTCGATCTGCACGGTCGCGACATGGTCATCGATCCGGACATGCAGCAAGACCTGCCCTGGCTGCCAATCGGTCGCCGCAAGGCGGCTCTCCCCCTCGATCTCGACCCGGTACACATCGCCTTCCGATCGTAGCGAAACGGGATAGGACCGCCCGTCGAGCAACACTGTCGAACGCTCGCCGAACGTGCGGCCGGCGCCGGCCCCGACGAGCTGGCTGTCGATCGCCGTCTCGCGCTCGCGAATGCGGCGGTGCGCGAGAGCCGCGGCGAGCAGGATTATGCGGTCGGGCTCGACAAAGTCGGCAGGCGGCCCGAACCCGTCGGGGAACTCCTCGCTGATGAAGTTGGTCGATAGCGCACCCGCGCGAAAACGGGTGTTTGCCGCGACCGCAGCCAGAAACGGGATGTTGTGCTGCACCCCGGCGATGTAGAAATCGTCGAGCGCGCGGCACAGCCGATCGACCGCCCCCTCGCGGTCGGGGCCATGGGCGACGAGCTTGGCGATCAGCGGGTCGTAGTAGACGCTGATCTCCGCACCTTCGAACACCCCGGTGTCGAGCCTGATCCCTTCCCCGCTCGGTGGCCGATAGCGCACGAGGCGGCCGATCGACGGCAGAAAGCTGCGCGCCGGGTCCTCGGCGTAGACACGCGCCTCGACCGCCCAGCCGGCCAGCACGATCTCTTTCTGGGTGAAAGGGAGCGGCTCGCCGGCCGCCACCCGGATCATCAGCTCGACGAGATCGAGACCGGTGACGAGCTCGGTCACCGGATGCTCGACCTGGAGCCGGGTGTTCATCTCGAGAAAGTAGAAATTGCGTTGCTGGTCGACGATGAACTCGACGGTACCGGCCGAGCGGTAGCCGACGGCGCGGGCCAACGCGACCGCCTGCTTGCCCATGGCCTCACGGGTCTCGGGGTCGAGAAACGGGCTCGGGGCCTCCTCGATGACCTTCTGGTGGCGGCGCTGGATCGAGCACTCGCGCTCGCCGAGATGAACGATGTTGCCGCTGATATCGCCGAGGACCTGGATCTCGATGTGCCGCGGCTCTTCGATGTATTTCTCGATAAAAATCCGGTCGTCGGCAAAGCTCGCCTTCGCCTCGCTCGCGGCCGACCGAAATCCATCGCGAACCTCGGCATCATTTGCCGCGATGCGCATTCCTTTGCCGCCGCCGCCCGCCGACGCTTTGATCATCACCGGATAGCCGATGTCGCGGGCGATCGCGACCGCAGCGTCGGGGTCGGGGATGACGTCGAGGTGACCGGGGACGCTTGACACCCCGGCGGCGTGCGCCAGCTTCTTCGAGGCGATCTTGTCGCCCATCGCCGCAATCGCTTCGGGCCCCGGGCCGATGAACGTCACCCCGGCCTTGGCGAGCGCTCGCGCAAAGGCCGGGTTTTCCGACAAAAAGCCGTAGCCCGGATGGACCGCTTCGGCGCCGGTCGCCCGGCAGGCCTCGACGATCCGCTCGATCTTCAGGTAGCTCTCGGCCGACGGGGCGGGCCCGATCGCCACGGCTTCGTCGGCCATGCGCACATGCAGCGCCTCAGCATCGGCCTCCGAATACACCGCGACCGTGCCGATCCCCATCTGCCGTGCGGTGCGGATGATCCGGCAGGCGATCTCGCCGCGGTTGGCGATCAGGATCTTGCGGAACATGAAATCGGAGCTGCGGCACGAGATTGCTTCGCTTCGCTCGCAATGACAGAGGCACTGTCATTGCGAGGAGCGCAGCGACGAAGCAATCTCGAAAAAGTGCCCAGGAATCTACTCACAGCGGGATGTTGTCGTGCTTTTTCGGGGGATTGGCGAGTTGCTTGCCGCGCAGCATCGCGAGTGCCCGGCAGAGCCGCCGCCTCGTGTCGCGCGGCAGGATCACGTCGTCGATAAAGCCGCGGCTCGCCGCGATAAACGGGTTGGCGAATTTCTCGCGGTATTCTTCGGTGCGCGCCTCGATCGCCGCGCTATCGCCGAGGTCGGCGCGGAAGATGATCTCGACCGCCCCCTTTGGGCCCATCACCGCGATCTCGGCCGAAGGCCAGGCGAAATTGACGTCGCCGCGCAGGTGCTTGGAGCTCATCACGTCGTAAGCCCCGCCATAGGCCTTGCGGGTGATCAGGGTCACCTTCGGCACCGTCGCCTCAGCGAAGGCGAACAGCAGCTTGGCGCCGTGCTTGATGATGGCGCCATGCTCCTGGGCGGTTCCCGGCAGGAACCCGGGCACGTCGACGAAGGTGACGATCGGGATGTTGAAGCAATCACAAAAGCGGACAAAGCGCGCCGCCTTGCGCGAGCTGTCGATGTCGAGGCAGCCGGCCAATATCATCGGCTGATTGGCGACGATGCCGATCGTCGACCCCTCCATCCGGGCCAAGCCGATCAGGATGTTGCGGGCGAAGTCGGGCTGGATCTCGAAGAAGTCGCTGTCGTCAACGACCTTCGCGATCAGCTCCTTCATGTCGTAGGGCCGGTTCGGGTTCTTCGGGACGAGCGTGTCGAGCGACGGCTCGACCCGGTCCCGTGGATCGGTCGTCGGGCGCAACGGCGGCTGAACTCGGTTCGAGGCCGGCAAAAAGTCGATAAAGCGGCGCGCCTCGAGCAATGCCTCGACATCGTTGGCGAAGGCGAGGTCGGCGACCCCCGAGCGCGTCGTATGGGTCACCGCACCGCCCAATTCTTCCTGGGTCACGGTCTCGTGGGTGACCGTCTTGACGACCTCGGGTCCGGTCACGAACAGGTAGGAGGTGTCGCGGACCATAAAGATGAAATCGGTCATCGCCGGCGAATAGACCGCACCCCCGGCGCACGGCCCCATGATCAGCGAGATCTGCGGCACCACACCTGATGCCAGCACGTTGCGTTCGAAGACTTCGGCGTAGCCCGCGAGCGAGGCGACCCCGTCCTGGATGCGGGCACCGCCGGAATCGTTCAGCCCGATCACCGGGGCGCCGACATTCATCGCCTGGTCCATGACCTTACAGATCTTCTCGGCATGCGCCTCGCTGAGCGACCCGCCGAAAACCGTGAAATCCTGGCTGAAGACAAAGACCGGACGGCCGTTGACGGTACCGTAGCCGGTGACCACTCCGTCGCCCGGGATCTTGTGCTCCTCGATCCCGAAATCGTGGCTCCTGTGTTCGACGAACATGTCCCATTCCTCGAAGGAATCGGGGTCGAGCAACAACTCCAGCCGCTCACGTGCGGTGAGCTTACCGCGGCGGTGCTGGGCTTCGATGCGGGTGATGCCGCCACCGGCGCGGGCCGCCGCCCGCTTTTCTTCCAGACGGCCGAGAATATCGTTCATGGCACCTCGCGACCGATGAGGGGGCGAGATAGCATCTGGGATGCCGGGATGGCCAGAGTCGCCATCACCCGACTTGTCCGGGCCCGGCGACCCGGCGCAGAATTGGCGCGGCCATACCATGCGGAAACAGGGGACTAACCGATGGCGAATAGCGAACTCTACGAAAAGGGCGCGGCGCTGCGGCGGCAGCTGCTGGGAGACGCGGCGGTCGAGCGTTCTACTCGGGAGATCTATAGCGACCCGGTGATGAAAAAATTCATCGACGTTGCGACCGAAACCGTGTTCGGCGCCCTTTGGACCCGTCCCGGTCTCGATTTAAAGACCCGCACTCTCGTCTGCGTCGTCTCCGATGCTGCAACGGGACGCGAGCCCGAGCTCGGCCTGCATCTGCGCATGGCGCTGCGCCAGGGGTGGACCGAGGAGGAGTTGACCGAGGTGCTGCTCCACCTCTCGGGCTATGTCGGCGTGCCGATCATCCGCGAGGCGATGATGGCAGCGAGCAAAATCTTCGCGGAGTATCGCGCGGAAATGGCGGCGAAGCCCACGACGGTCTGAGGTCGAGAGCGGGGAGAGGAAATGGCGACAAGGATGATCCTCACCGGTGATGTGAACCTGATGAACGTCACCGATCCGGCCGTACCGTTTGCGGTCGTAGCGGACGAGTTCCGAGCCACCGAGATCGTCTTTTGCAATCTCGAATGCTGTCTCTTTGAGTCCCCGACCGAGCATTCTTTGGAGCACGAAGGCTTCTTCGCCGACCCGCGGGTGGCCGGCGAGGCCTTGCGATCGGCCGGAATCGCGGCGGTTGGCCTCGCCAATAACGTCAATTACGGGGAGGCGGCAATCACAGCGTCGATCGCCCGGCTCGATGAACTCGGGATTGCGCATTGCGGAGCCGGTGCGAACCTGGCGCGGGCGCGCGCCCCGATCATCCTCGCGCGGAACGGAATGCGGTTTGGCTTTCTGCAGCGCAGCTCGGTCTATTGGCCGACCAATCACGAGGCGAGCGAGGAGGCCGCCGGCATCGCCGTGATCCGCGGACACACCGCCTATCACGTCCCAATGCACCGCAGCGGGCCGCCGGCGAACCGCCCCGGCATTCCGCCCGAGATCGTGACCTGGGCAGACCCTCTTTATCTGCGCTGGCTCGACGATGACATCGCCGAGCTGCGCGGGCGGGCGGAGGTCGTCGTCGCCTCGTTCCACTGGGGTCTGCACCGGGAAGTCCTTCAATACATGACGGAGATCGCCCACCGGGCAATCGATGCCGGTGCCGACCTCGTGATCGGGCACGGGCCGCACTATTCGCTGCCGGTCGAGGTCTACAAGGAGAAGCCGATCTTCTACGGGCTCGGCAGCTTTTCGTTTCACACCGGCCACGGCGGCAGACAACACGGCGACTGGCTCGGCATGATGGCGAGGGTGTCGTGGGATCGGGGGCGGATCGAGCGGGCGGCGTTTCAATTTGTCCGGCACGACCCACATAACCGAACCGTTCCGCGGGCGCTCGCTGAGGAGGGCGCGGCCTTCGACGGGATCGCCCAGCGCAGCTCCGGTCTTGGTGCCAGGCTCGTCCCGCGCGGCGACGAGGTGGAGATCGAGCTGCGGACTTGACGCCGGACGGCCGGTATCGGACTAAATCGCTACTCCGTTCGCGCCGCATCCAACACCGATAGGAAGACGATGCCCCAGATCACGTATGTTCATTCCAACGGGACGCGGCAAACGCTCGATGTCCCGGTCGGCACCAGCGTGATGCGGGGGGCGATCCTCAATGGTATCGACGGCATCGTCGCCGAGTGCGGCGGCGAGATGATGTGCGCCACCTGTCACGTCTATGTCGAGGAGAACCAGCTCGGCCGCACCCCGACACAGTCGGATGACGAAAAGGCGATGCTCGAATTCACCGCAAGCGAGCGCCGGCCGAACAGTCGGTTGAGCTGCCAGCTGGTTGTCACCCCCGAGCTCGACGGTCTGGTCGTCTACCTGCCCGAGACGCAGGTCTGATGGCTCCGACCGTCGCGATTGTCGGCACCGGCCAGGCCGGCTTTCAGGCGGCGGCGTCGCTGCGCCAGGAGGGCTTTGCCGGCCGCATTGTACTGATCGGCGACGAGCCGGTCGCGCCCTACCAGCGCCCGCCGCTATCTAAATCCTACCTCGCCGGCGACAGCGGCCTCGACGAATTGTGGCTCCGGCCCGAAACGTTCTACGCCAAGCAGGAAATCGATCTCGTTGCCGGCGAAACCGTAAGGGCGATCGACCGGACGGAACGCCGCCTTCGACTGGCCTCGGGCGGCGAGGTCTCATGGGACCATGTCGTCCTCGCCACCGGGGCGCGATACCGGCCGCTCGCCGTTCAAGGAGCCGACCTCGACGGCGTGCTGCCGCTGCGCAGCCTCGCCGATGCAGATGTCCTGCGTGAGCGATTGGACCAGGCGCGTGAGGTGGTTGTCGTCGGCGCGGGGTTCATCGGGCTCGAATTCGCCTCGGTGGCGATCGCGAGTGGCGCTGGGGTCCACATCATCGAGGTGACGCACCATCCGATGGGCCGCGTCGTGTCGGCGCCGATATCCCGGTTCTTCACCGATGCCCACCTGCGCTGGGGCGCCCGGATCTCGCTCGGCACCGGCGTGTCGCGCATTCTTGGCGCTGCCGGTAGGGTGACTGGCGTCGAGACGACAGACGGCCGGGAACTCCCCGCCGACCTCGTCCTGATCTGCATCGGGGTCATTCCCAACGCCGAGCTTGCCGGCGAGGCAGGGCTCGCCGTCGACAACGGCATCGTTGTCGACCAATACCTCGCAACCCTGGACCCGGCGATCTTCGCGATCGGCGACTGCGCCAACTTTCCCACACCCTTCGCGGTGGGCCGAGTTCGCCTCGAATCGGTGCAGAACGCCGTCGACCAGGGGCGGTGCGTCGCCGCCCACATAGCCGGCCAACCGGCGCCCTATGACAAGGTCCCGTGGTTCTGGAGCGATCAAGGCGATCTGAAATTGCAGATTGCCGGGATCACCACGGATCACGACGCCTCTGTGTTGCGCGGCAACCCGGAGGGCGGCCATTTTTCCGTGTTCTGCTTCCGCGCCGGCCGGCTGATCG
>Ga0209217_1000636_pt1 | contig 10152 bp, 14 predicted proteins | sample JacPinW_OM3H0_M2_FD_187957 | JGI IMG/M metagenome (GOLD analysis project Ga0209217, IMG submission 187957) | Forest soil microbial communities from Algoma, Ontario, Canada - Jack Pine, Ontario site 1_JW_OM3H0_M2 (SPAdes) (version 2) | ecosystem: Environmental > Terrestrial > Soil > Boreal...
CGCAGCGACGATATGCAGCGGTGAGCAACATAGACGCGAATGCACTGCCACTGGAGCCGTCCCACCGCTGAAGGTAAAGTCGGGTAGGTCCACCTGGGGCAGGACCAGAATAAGGGCGAATAACGCCAGTTCGAACCCGAGGAGGACCAACCGCCAGCGCTTCATGAGACGCAACTTAAACCCCGTCCAGAAAGTTACTGGACTCGGTGTCTTCTGTCAATACGGCACCGGGCTGTATCGGGCTGTATCCTGACCGGGTCACCGCCAGCTTTCGAAGATTGAAAGAGGAATGGCCGCTCCCAGCATAGAAGGTGATCCTGCTCTGGGAGCGGGCATTGTTATGGAATCGATAGCACTCAAGACCGGGTTATGAGTTTCACATGGTCCTTCGGCCCACCCATGGGAATGAAAAACAGGCTGCTGAGGTTCACTATTCCAAATGAGTTGGGCATGTCTTTCGACGGAGTACCGGAAACTTTGCGCGAGCGGGGAGGATTGTTGCAGACTTCAGATGCCAGGCTCGACAGCTATGGTCGTTTACAGCTTGGTGCCCTCGTGCCCGTGACGGAGTCTGACTTCGGTTGCTGCGGTCCATTGTTTGGTGGCGAGTTGGCCTGCCCAAGGCCAAGCTCGACCCGCCGGAAAGTCTGTGTCGTGATCGCCAACCGAGCCGAGCCTGGCCAATTCAGAAGGGAGAAAGTATGCCATGGCAAAGCGCAAGCAATCCACCTTCGAGCGATTACGAAGTGGTCGCAAGCTGAATCGTAAGCAACGGAAAGAAGTGCAACAGCGTTTGAATGCCAGCGATCCGGGGCTGGAAATTGTGAGTCGGGATGCGGCCGGCATTGATGTGGGTAACCAGAGCCATTACGTGGCCGTACCACCCGGGCGAGCCGCCCAACCGGTGCAGGAATTTGGGTCTTGGACGGCGGCATTGGAAGAGATGGCGAGGTGGTTGAAGAGCTGCGGCATCCGCACGGTGGTGCTGCAATCCACCGGGGTGTACTGGATCGCGGTCTATGACATTCTGCAAAGCCACGGTCTGGAAGTGAATCTGGTGGATGCGCGTGGGACCAAGAACGTTCCCGGACGAAAAACTGATGTGCAAGGAGTGTCAGTGGCTGCTGAAATTGCACACCTATGGTCTGCTGCGAAGTTGCTTTTTGCCCTCGCCTAAGATTCATGGTGTACGCACGATGTGGCGGTTGCGGGACCAGCATGTCAAAGACGCAGGGCGAGAGATTCAACACATGCAGAAGGCGCTGATCGAGATGAATGTGCACTTCACAATGCCATCAGCGATCTCAGCGGGGTAAGCGGACAGGCTATGATTCGCGCCATTGTGAGTGGCCAACGCGATCCGCGAGCATTGGCGGCCTTGCGCGACCCGCGCATTCAAGCCAGTGAAGAAGAGATCATCCACAGCTTGCAGGGCAACTGGAAAGAAGACGTGTGATTCGAATTGCAGCAAGCCGTTGAGGCCTACGATTTCCACCGCCAGCAAATGGCCAAATGCGAGCGACAGCTCGAACAGTACATGACCGCCCTTCCTACCCGGGAAACGGTCCCCGCGACCCCGGCGCCCACCCCGCAGCCGACCACCACGGACAGGCGCAAACGGCCTCGCTCAAGCAAGCCCAAAGGCAACCAGCCAGCCTTTGATCTTGCGGCGGAACTCGAGCGCATTCTCGGAGTCAGTGCCCAGCGAATCGATGGCATCGACGTGATGACGATCCAGACCGTAGTGGCTGAAGTCGGTACTGATTTAAGGGCGTGGAAGACCGAAGCTCATTGGACCTCATGGCTGAACTTAGCTCCCAAGCGAGACATCAGCGGCGGCAGAGTCATTCGTCATACCCGAGAACACCACACCAACCGCGTGGGGAATGCCTTTCGCATCGCCGCCCAGTCCCTGGTACAGTGTGAGTTATCTGGGTGCTCGGTACCGATACCTGCGGGCTAAGTTGGGCGGCCTGAAAGCCGTCAAAGCGATGGCCCGGGTCCTGGCGTGTTTATTCTATCGGCTGGTTACAAAAGGACAGCTTTGGATAGACCAGGGGGCAGAGGAATTCGAGCGCCGAAGGCAGCAACGCGATCTGGCCAGTCTGCAACGCAGAGCGCGTAATCTTGGCATGCAACTGGTACCGGCGGCCTAAGCTCCCCGGATTACCTAGAAAACAAATCCCGAAGCCTTGCCTGGTTAAGACAAGTTTCCGGAAAGTGCGACAGTTGTCCTCATTATCACTGTCGGTGCTGTTCACCGATTACTAGCAGCTCGCTGCTCTTTGGTGCTTCCAATCAGTTCGCTTCTGGCGCACTATAATGCCCTGACCTATGCCTATTCCGGCAGGGACGAGACTCGGCGACTGCGAGATCGTGGCGCCGCTCGGGGCGGGCGGCATGGGAGAGGTGTATCGCGCTCACGACCAGAGCCTGGGCCGTGACGTTGCAGTCAAAGTGCTGCCGGAAGAGTTGGCCTCGGACCGCGATCGACTGCGGCGTTTTGAGCAGGAAGCGCGGGCGGCGGCGGCGCTCAATCATCCCAACATTCTGGCAGTTTATCGCTTCAGTACGACCGAGAAACACGCGCCCTATCTGATTACCGAACTTCTTCAAGGGCAGACTCTGCGAGAGCGGCTGCAACAAGGCGAGGTTCCGGTGCGCAAGGCGGTGGAATACGCCTTGCAGACGGCGCGGGGGCTTGCGGCAGCGCACGACCGCGGTATTGTGCATAGGGACCTGAAACCTGAAAACCTCTTTCTCACGCGCGATGGCGTAGTCAAGATCCTTGATTTCGGACTAGCCAAGCTGGTCGGACCCGACGCCACAGGACCGCAGAGTTCGGCGGCGACGGCCACAGAGCTGGGGGTGGTCCTAGGGACTGTAGGTTACATGTCACCGGAGCAGGTGCGCGGTCAGGTCGTGGACCATCACTCCGATATCTTCAGCTTGGGCGCGATCCTTTACGAGATGCTCTCTGGCAGTCGAGCATTTCAGGGGAATACGGCCGCAGATACCATGAGCGCGATCCTCAAGGAGGAGCCTACCGAGCTTTCGGGCCCCGGGCGGAATCTTCCACCGGCGCTGGGACGCATCGTACATCGCTGTCTGGAAAAGGACCCGGCGGAACGGTTTCAATCAGCGCGCGACCTGGCCTTCAATCTGGAGCTGATCGGCCGTGAGGAGAGTGGAAGCGGCATGGCTCTGACACTCCCGGCAAAGCAAGGTCGACGGGGGCAGATAGCAGTTTTGGCGGTGTTGGCAGTATTAGCGGCGGCCGGGCTTGGATTCTTGGCGGCACGGGGGCTGAGGCTGGGGGTGGAAAATTCTTCCTCGATAGAGCTCAGACGGCTTACCGACTTTGTGGGCATGGAAGAATTCCCGGCGTGGTCGCCCGACGGCAAGTCGGTGGCGTTCACGGCCGACGTCGGCGGACGGAGGCAAGTTTGGCTGCGATTGCTGGCGGGAGGCACGCCCCTGCAAGTGACCCATGACGATGCCGACCATCAATACCCGCGTTGGTCACCGGATTCCTCATCGCTTATTTATTTCTCTCCTTCCCAAGAGCCGGATGGGCAAGGGAAGATCTGGCAAATCGCAGCGCTGGGGGGAACGGCTCGACCGCTGGTCAGCAGCCTGGGCGGCGCTGACCTGAGCCATGACGGCAAACACATCGCCTATTTCCACTCCAATCAAGGGGAACTTGAACTAGCCGTGGCGGATGCGGACGGCTCGAACTCTCGCCGGCTAACGCTTCTTCCGACCGCGTACAACTATTCCGACCTGCGCTGGTCTCCCGACGACCGGAAATTAGGGTTCCAGCGAGGCAGGACCTTTGACTACGACGTGTTTTATGTGCCGGCCGATGGGGGCAGAGCACAACCGATCACGCAGGATGGGAATCCGCTGGCGGGTTTTTCCTGGCTTCCGGACGGCTCCGGAGTGGTCTACAGCTCTTCACGAGGCGACACCGTTCTCTACTTGCGAACCATGAATCTCTGGTCTGTCCAAACCGGAGGCAAGAATCTACGGCAACTCACTTTCGGGGAGACGTCTTACGTCTCGCCGGACCTGGACCGGCACGGCAACGTGGTCGCGACCCGTAGGCAGATCCAGTTCGATATTTGGCGCTACCCGGTTGACGGCAGTCCGGAAGAAAACGTTCGCCGTAGTGTCCAGATCACACGCCAGACCGGCGCCGTGCAAACACCGTCCGCGGGCCCGGGAGATCATGAACTCGTGTACCTGAGTGACAGTGGGGGCCATGGCAATCTCTGGGTGCTGAATCTTGAAACCCAGCAGAGTCGCGAGGTCACCTTTGAACACGATCCGCAAGTCACAATTGGCGTGCCCGTCTGGTCCCCGGACGGGAAGTACATTGCCTACGTTAAGCGCGGACTCAACGCATGGAACGTCGATCTGTGGCTGATGAACCCCGACGGCAGCAACGCTCACAAAGTATCGGACGGCGGCGGCTGGGCTTGCTGGTCTCCGGACAGCCGATGGCTGTATTTTGCGCCCCCAGGCCAGAATGGATTTCGCATAGAGAAGGCCTCTCCTGGAGGTGGCCCCAACCTGTTGGTGCGCGAAGAAGGACAAAAACCGGCGATTGACGCGGAAGGAAGGCTTTTCTTCGTGATGAGTTTGCCCGCGCTGAACGGGTTATCGGACATGGAGATACTGGTAGCCAATCCAGAGAACGGCCCGGCGCAAAATTTGGCTCGCATTTCGGGGTCGCGCTTGTCAAGCTGGCTCCTAATGCAGCCGGTGCTTTCCCCGGATGGCAAGTGGCTGGCGGTGCTACTGACGGATGGACCGACCACGAATATCTGGGCGCAGCCGACGGCCGGAGGACCGATGCGCCGCATTACCGACTTTGGCCGCCAAGCCACGTTCATTACGCGCAGAGTTTCCTGGTCGTCGGATGGACACTCCATCTACGCCGCAGTAGGAAAAGGCGAGGCCGACATTGTACTGTTGAGCAATCTGAAGCCGTAGCCAAGTTTCATGTTCATCGGAGTTGCACAGGGAAGCGACATTCAAGCAGCCTCTGATTTTTTGTGGCCGAAAAGGAGTGACTTGGACAGGGCAAACAAGCCGGAGAAGGTTCCAGGCGGATCCCGCGACGAGAGCATCTAAGTTGTAGTGAAGTTGCTGCCGCAGGCGCGGAAGTCGTGCAGCCGTTCGCGGTAGACTCCCGGTAGTAGTTCTAGGCGCTTACAGGATCAGCATCGACAAAAGTTTGTCGCTGTTTACGCTGCGATTCTCAGATCCTGCATGAGAGTAAACATGTCGCGGCGAATAGTTTCATAGTGTTCGTCGATGGGAGCCCAGTTTTTGGGCTTGCGGCCCATTTTGGGTTTGCCGACGCCGGCGAGGATAGGGCGGAGAATTTTCTCTGGCAGAATAGCCAGTGCTGCAATGATTGGCGCAGAGGGTGGGGGGACGCAGTATCGACGGGAGTGGGGAAGTTTGCTGACCAGCTCTTTGGCACGAAGCTTTTTGAGGTCGTAAGCGGCCCGGCGGCGTCGTAGTTGGGATGAAGGGTCGCCGAGGTGGATCGGACCTGGTCGGCCAACTGTCCGGCGGTGAACCCGTCGGGAGAACAAGCCAGGGTTAGGGTTGCGCTCAGAACGGCGCGGGTCCGGGGCTGGTTCAGATCGATACCGCCGACTCGGGTCTTGCCGACATGCGATGGCGTGGGGAGTTGATCGAGAGTTTCATCGCTGATGAAAGAAGCATCCATGCACTGCAAATGGTCGAGGAACTGCTCGAGGATCTGGCGAAGCCGAACGACAATTTGAGGGAATCGATCTAGGAGACGGCCACAACCCAGTTCTTTGGTATTGTGAACAATCGCCTCGAAACGAAGTACGCGTTCGCCTTTGGTATAAGCTTTCAGAGTCAACAGGCCGAAATGCAGCTTGAAGATCGTCAAGCTATAGTTAGGTGTCTCGACCACGACTTCCAACCGAGGTGACTTGTGCTTGCGGTTGCGATAGGGTCGTGTCTTGAAGTTCAAGAAGATGGTTCTCACCTTCTTGACCTTTAAGCGGGCTCGCGTGCGATCAATCAACCCCTGAAAGATTTGCTCCATCTGTCCGCCCAGATGGAAGGTCAGGTTGCGGCTATACTCCACTTGGTAGACGGAGTACTGATAACGAAAGCCGCTGCTTTGCTGGTCTTTTAGGTCCAGCGCGAAACATAGACAGGCGGTGTAAATCCAACGCTCGCAGACTTGGCGCAAGCGCCCTATAGTCGGAGCTTCCGACAAGGTGTCTGCGACTTTGGCCAAATCTGCGGGCGTTGAGATCATGGTGAAACAGTTTCCTTCTTTGGTAAAGCGAATTTGCTGGTTTGTGGCTTGGCAGGCCACGTACTCATGCCCGTTGAGCATAATCTGTGCACCGAACGGGGGATGGCCGGAGATCTTAATGGTGAGGTGTCCCCAATCAGGATCGAGGATGTGGAACGAGTAGTGATTGACGTAGCGTAGCTTGGCTTCCAGGTTCTGGATTTCGTCGCTATGAGATCTTTTGACGGTCCACACTCTGGCCACGGCTCGGCCAACCAGAATCAGGAAGACTCCGCGGACTCCGGGATTGTTCTTGAGGTGTTGGGCAGCCATTTCATGCTTATCTTCTTCACTGCCGCAATCGATGACGGGGACGCCGTTGGCTTTAGCCCAACCACGCAGGCGACGGCTGAAGTGCCCCGCCATCCTCATCAGATGAGCATCGTCCAGTTCGGCATCCGAGCCATTATGTAGTCGGCGTCACCAAAAACGGAAGCCCCCAGCGGAGTAACAGAGTGCGAAATGGGAGTTCAGAACAATGCGATCGACACAGTCGTAGCTACTGTGTGGTGTTCTCTTAGTACCCTGACACGCAAAAAAGCCCCCACCACCGGAAAGAATCCGATGATGGCGCTTTGATTATTTGGTCGCGTGGGTGACACGAGCCGAGCCGCACCGGACGATTTAGGGCAACTGACCCACTTCGCGTCTTCACCACATGCGGGACAGGTTCCATATGGCTCTGGCGCGTGCACTTCTTTTGCATTTGAAAGACTCCTAATGGGATTGTCTGGCGGGTCTGAGATTAGCATTTCAGACGCAGAGGATGTACGAGCGAGCATTCTTAACAGCGAGTGTTCGATGCAAGACGAACGACTTGCTCGCCCGGCCACGGGTGGGAGTGCGTATCTCTTAGCGCGATACCCCCGATAAAGTCTGGGAATAGGGTCTCTACCTCATGGTGCTCACACCTCGCACGTGCGAGAGTGGATATTCAACAAGGAGAAAGCATGGAAACCAGAGTGGAACGCGGGCAGGCAAGTGAAGATCGTATGACGGGCGCAATCGAGCGGCAGACATCCAGAGCACCTTCCAGTTTATTCCTGGGACTCGCACTCGGCTCAATGGCGGTATCCGCAGTTCTGAAATTGTCGGGTAAAAATCACTGGGCTCTGTTCGTGGGCCAGTGGGCCGCACCATTTCTCATCATGGGGAACTACAACAAGATGGTGAAGCAGCACGGGTCGGACGCCTACAGCAAGGCTGCATGATCGAAGCCAGGATTCTGGGGCAATTTGACCTCTTGTACGAACCACAAAACAACAAACTGAGCCGCAAAGGAGAAATTATGCCGAACGATGAACTGAAGGAGCTTTACATCGATGAATTGAGAGATCTTTACAACGCAGAAAACCAACTGGTCAAGGCCCTACCCAAAATGGCGAAGGCCGCCTCGTCCGACGAGTTGCGACAGGGGTTTGAAGAACATCTCGAACAGACCAAGGGCCATATCCAACGGTTGGAGAAGATTTTCCAGGCTTTGGGTGAGAGCCCCAAAGGCAAGAAGTGCAAGGGAATGGAAGGGCTTATCGAGGAGGGATCTGAAGCGATGGAAGAGGACTACGAAGGCAATGTTAAGGACGCCGCGCTGATTGGCGCTGCGCAACGTGTCGAGCACTATGAAATTGCCGGGTACGGTACAGTGCGCAGCATGGCTGAAACCTTAGGCGAGGCCAATCATATTTCCCTGCTTGAGAAAACACTTGAGGAAGAGAAGGAAACCGACGAGAAACTGACCGAACTCGCGCAGGGGATCAATACCCAAGCGCACGAGGCCGCAGTCGAACGAGAAGCGGTCGAGCAGGACAAGAGAAGGTCTAGGCGAATAGCGTAATCACACACAATAGAAGCGTCCCGGACCTGCGCCTCCGGGGCGCTTTCGTTTTTCTAAGCTTGTTGGGTTTTGGTCCCCTAATCGCGGTTTAGAACGGAGCATCCCAAATGATAAAGAGTGACGAAAACAAGGGACCGGGACAAGGTTTTCAGGCCTTTGCTACAAAGATTTCGGGTTGGATGGGATCGCGATGGTCCTTCCTCGGGGCGATGTTTATCATCATCGCCTGGGCCGTCTCCGGTCCTTACTTCCACTACTCCGACACCTGGCAACTGGTTGTAAACACCGCAACCACCATCGTGACCTTCTTGATGGTGTTCCTAATACAGAACACGCAGAACCGGGATGCCCGAGCCATTCACCTCAAACTCGACGAAATCATTCGTTCCATCCAACCGGCCGACAATGAAATGATCGACATCGAAAAACTCTCCGACGATGAATTGGAGACTCTCTCCAAAAGATTCCAGGCGATTCGCGCCGCGTGCCAAGCTCGAACGAGGGAATCTGCCGCCGAATCGGAACCAGCGACCAGCTGACTAGTACCCACTTATTTTCGAGAACATACAGTGTTTAAGCGACAGACGCGGTTGAGGTTCTCCTGTACGGTTGCGTCACCAGCCGAAAGTCGATGGCCACGGCAAGTAGTGAGCCATCGGAGACAGAAATCTTAAGGAGCAATAGTAATGAACATGAAACATGGTTTAAAAGCGGCATCTCAGATGTTTCTATTTGCGTGCTTGGTGACCGGAACGTGGGCGCTCGCACAGGATTCGTCGGCGCAAGAGCCTGCTCCTGATAACACGAAGGTCAACGAGCGGGACAAGAGCAAAGCAGAACCTACGGCGGATAAACAAAAAGAGAATCTGCCCGACCGGGAGATCACCCGGCAGATTCGCCGGTCGATCATGCAGGACAAGTCCCTATCTGCGTATGCCCACAACGTCAAGGTCATCTCGCAGAACGGTATGGTGACGCTAAGGGGGCCAGTACGGTCGGATGAGGAAAAGAGTACGGTCGAAGCCAAAGCCGCGGAAATTGCAGGTAAAGACAACGTGACCAACCAACTGGAAGTTAAATCCAAGCAGTAGGTATTCAAGAACAGGAGATCAGCAAATGGCAGGTAAAAATACAGCAGTATTTGGTATTTATACGGATCGATCGAGTGTGGATCGTGCCGTCGAAGCCCTGAAGGGCGCGGGATTTTCCAATAATGACGTCTCCGCGCTGTTTCCGGAAAACAAAGGCACCAAGGATTTCGCCCACGAGAAGAGCACCAAGGCGCCCGAGGGTGCGACGACTGGTGCGGGAACGGGAGCGTTGTTGGGCGGTGGCTTGGGGTGGCTGGCGGGAATTGGCGCCCTGGCAATTCCTGGCCTTGGACCGTTCATTGCGGCTGGTCCAATCATGGCTGCACTGGCTGGAGCCGGAGTTGGAGGCGCGGTAGGCGGTCTAACAGGTGCGCTGATTGGCATGGGCATACCGGAATACGAGGCCAAGCGCTACGAAGGCCGCGTGAAAGACGGGGGGATTCTGCTTTCTGTTCACTCAGACAGTTCCAATGAGACGAAGAGAGCGAAGGAAATACTGGAACGCACGGGCGCTCAGGATATTTCTTCGACGGGCGAAGCTCGCGGTGAAAAGACTGCGGTGCCCGCCAGGGAGATTGCATAGCATTCGCTTAAAACCGGCAACCGGGCGGACATATGATTCGTCCGGTCTGCCGGGAAACCGATAGCCTTCTTGGCTAACGTTTGAGAAGTGAGTGAAGGAGAAACCAAATGAGTATCTGGACAATTTTGTTTGTGGTTCTGCTGATCGCTTGGCTAGGTGGGTTCACGGTGTTCCACGTCGCTGGAGGGCTGATCCATTTATTACTCGTGTTCGCGGTGATCTCGCTGATCCTGCATTTTGTCATGGGGACACGGACGGCATAATGCTGTCTTCGGACCTCGGGTCACCC
>Ga0209217_1000637_pt1 | contig 10142 bp, 8 predicted proteins | sample JacPinW_OM3H0_M2_FD_187957 | JGI IMG/M metagenome (GOLD analysis project Ga0209217, IMG submission 187957) | Forest soil microbial communities from Algoma, Ontario, Canada - Jack Pine, Ontario site 1_JW_OM3H0_M2 (SPAdes) (version 2) | ecosystem: Environmental > Terrestrial > Soil > Boreal...
CTCGACAACGCGCTGATGCGCTTCACCGACATCATCATCTCGATGCCCTTCCTGCTGGTCGTCATCGCGGTCACCGCGGCGACCGGCGGCGTACGGCTGAGCACGGTCATCATCGTCATCGCCGCCACCGGTTGGTTCGAGATCGGACGTCTGATGCGGGCCCAGTTTCTTGTGCTTCGAGAACAGGAGTTCGTCCAGGCGGCCCGGGCGTTGGGCGCCTCCAACACGCGAATCATCCTCCGCCACATCATGCCCAATGCGCTGGCGCCGATCATCGTCTCGGCCACGCTGGGCGTTTCCGGCATCATCCTTCTGGAAGCCGCCCTCGGCTTTCTCGGCTACAGCATCCCCCCGCCGGAGCCGAGCTGGGGCAATATGCTGAGCGGCTTCGAGGAATACCTGCTCTCCGACCACACATACCTCGTGATCTTCCCGGCCACCGCGCTGGTCATCACCGCGCTGGCCATCAACCTCGTCGGTGACGGGATCCGGGACGCGCTGGATCCCCGGCAGCGGTGAGCGACCTCCTCCGCATTGAGGACCTCCACACCCAGTTCCATGTTCACGGTGGGACTGTCAAGGCGGTCGATGGCGTCGATCTGACGATTCCCGCCAGGGCGACCGTCGGCCTGGTCGGAGAATCGGGGTCGGGGAAGAGCATCACCGCGCTCTCCATCATGCGGTTGCTGGAGAAGAATGGCGGGATCACCGGGGGCCACGTCTGGTTCCACGACCGGGACCTGGTGACGCTGCCCGACGAGGAGATGCAGGAGATCCGGGGGAACGACATTTCGATGATCTTCCAGGAGCCGATGACCGCGCTCAACCCGGTCTTCACGGTCGGAGACCAGATCGCGGAAGCCGTGCGGCTGCACCAGAAGGTGGATCACCAGGCGGGGATGAACCGGGCCATCGAAATGCTGCGCCTTGTCGGGATTTCCGATCCAAAACGACGAGCCAGTCAGTACCCACACGAGCTATCGGGTGGAATGCGGCAGCGGGTCATGATCGCGATGGCGCTCTCCACGAGTCCCGAGCTGCTGATCGCGGACGAGCCGACCACCGCGCTGGACGTCACGATCCAGGCGCAGATCCTCAAGCTGATGCGAAACCTCAAGGGAGAGTTTGGATCCGCCATTCTCCTGATCACGCATGACCTGGGCGTGGTCGCCGAGATGTGCGACAGCGTGGCCGTGATGTACGCGGGCCGCATCGTGGAGCAGGCGTCGACCGAGGAACTCTTCGCCAGCCCCAAGCACCCCTACACCCAGGGATTGCTCGCCTCCATCCCGCGGCTGGGGAAGAAGCAGGAACGCCTTCACGTGATCACCGGCAGCGTCCCGAACCCGCTGGCAGTGCCGCCGGGCTGCGCCTTCCGTCCGCGCTGCCCGATCAAGGCACTCCACAGCGATACGGATATCCCAGCCCTGAAGGCCAACGGCGCCGCCAATCACCTCGTGGCCTGCTGGCAGTACGAATGAGTAAGCAAAAGCTGAGAGTGGAGGCCCCCGAGGCGAACGGTGCCCTGCTGAAGGTCAAGGACCTTGTCAAGTTCTTCCCCATCAAGGGCGGCCTCTTGCAGACGACCGTCGCGAACGTCAGGGCGGTGGACGGGGTCAGCTTCGAGATCAAGAAGGGCGAGACCCTCGGCCTGATCGGCGAGTCGGGTTCCGGCAAGTCGACCGTCGCCCGCACCATCATCCGGCTGATCCCGCCCACCTCAGGTGAGGCCTGGCTGGAGGGCCGCAGCATCTTCAAGGCGAAGAAGAAAGAGCTCCACGAGATGCGGCGCGAAGTGCAGATCATCTTCCAGGATCCCTACGGCTCGCTGAATCCCCGCATGTCCGTCGGAGAGATCGTGGGGGAGGGGCTGCTGGTGCACGGCATCGGGTCGGGCCACGAGCGGGAAAAGATCGTCAGCGAACTGCTGGAAGTTGTCGGGCTGCGGGGGCAGTACCGGGGCCGCTTCCCCCACGAATTCAGCGGTGGCCAGCGGCAGCGGATCGGGATCGCCCGCGCGCTCGCGCTCCGACCGAAGCTCATCATCGCCGACGAGCCGGTCTCCGCCCTCGACGTCTCGATCCAGTCGCAGATCCTCAACCTGCTGGAAGACCTGCAGAATGAGTTCAACCTCACCTACCTCTTCGTGGCGCACAACATGGCGGTCGTGGAGCAGGTGAGCGACCGCATCGCCGTGATGTACCTGGGCAAGATCGTCGAGATGGCGCCGGCCGAGCAGTTGCTGCGGAGTCCCCGACATCCGTACACGAAGGCGCTGATCTCGGTCATCCCGATCCCGGACCCAACGGTGAGGCGCGAGCAGACCGTGCTTCAGGGCGAGATGCCGAGTCCCACCAACCCACCGTCCGGGTGTCACTTCCGGACCCGCTGCCCGATCGCGACCGACTACTGCGCCGAGGTGGAACCGCCGCTGCGCGAGGTCAGCAAGGGTCAATGGGCGGCGTGCCACTACGCTTGAGCGCCTGAGAACGATCAGCGGTCGTTAGCCGGCGTCGCCGCCGCGGGAACGGGCGGTGACCCGGTCGAGCCAGGCCCCCATCTTGACGCGCCGGCGCAGCGTGCGCCCGGTGTCGAGCAAGCTGCCGAGAAGGACGAGCCCGAGCGCCCCGGCCGCGATCACGACATCGAGCCGGCCGCGGTTCGGTGGCAGGGTGTTGTACTGCACCCAGTAGGCAAACTCGCTGTCGTTGACCGCGGCAATCCCGATGAAGGTGGCGGCCAGGATGGCGGCGGCCAGCCAGACGCGTCCGCGGCCGCCGAAGCCGAGGCGCACCAACCCCTCCCCGGGGAGCAGCGCGAGCAGCCAGACGTTACGCGCAGGCGCGCGCTTCGGTTCGCGCGCGCGCCGGGAGGCGAAGGCGTCGACCGCGATCACCCAGCCGATCAGCGCCGCGTACCACCCCGTGGAGATCACGTCGACCGGCATGAAGGTGAACGGGAGCTTGCTGAAGCTCGGGGTGGTCAAGAGCCAGCCGGCCCATCCGACCCATGCCACCAGCGCCACACCGGTGACCGTCAGAGCGATGCCATGGTAGGGGCGCGCGGATTCCATCACCGACAACAGCAGGCCTAGAGCCACCACCCACGCGAGCGGGTTGGTCCAGCCGAACACTCGAGGCAAGTGGCCGAGCGCGATTTCGATCGTCCAGGGAGTAAGGAGCGCGAGCGCGGCCAGACCGACGATCATGATGTCGCGCGGGGAACGTCCCGAGAGGCGCAGGGCGATCGCGCCCACGCGCTGAACGCCCGAAGCCAGGGCGAATGTGACCGCAAGGCCGGCCGTAAAGACGGCGATGATCAACAACACCTCGGAATTCGGATTGTTCCGGGTGACCAGGTAGGCGAGCGCGAAGGGCGCCGCGACCAGCAGCATCCCGATGACGAGGTTGCGGACGGAGTTCGACTTGTCCTGCATCCCTGTTTTACGAGTGTACGTTCCCGATAAAATCGCCCGGTGTTAGGCGGTCGCCTATGGCGTCATCCCGATTTCTTGAAGCTCTGGATGGGCGACACGGTCAGCCAGATCGGCAGCCAGGTGACGCTGCTGGCGGTGCCGACCGTCGCCATCCTGATCCTGCACGCGGGACCGTTTCAGGTCGGGCTGCTCTCGGCGCTCGAGTTTCTCGCGTTCCCCACGCTGGGCCTCGTCGCCGGTGTCTACGCGGATCGGCTCCGCCGCCGGCCGATCATGATTGTTTGCGACCTGGGCCGCATGCTCGCGCTCGGCTCGATTCCGGTTGCGTACCTGCTCAACGCCCTGGTCCTCGAACAGCTGTACGTCGTGGCGCTGCTGACGGGGATTTTCACCGTCTTTTTCGACGTGTCCTACCAGTCCTATCTGCCGGTGCTGGTGGAGCGGTCCAACCTGCTAGAGGGCAACACTAAGCTCGAGATCAGCCGATCGGTTGCCCAGGTCTCCGGGCCGGCCATCGCCGGCTTTCTGATCCAGTGGATCGGCGGGGCAAAAGCCGTGGCGGTCGATGCCTTGTCCTTTCTCGTGTCGGCGGTCGCCTTGAGCACCATCAGGACCCCGGAACCGGAGCCCAAGCCCGCGGGCGCGTCCGGGGCAACCGGCTTCATCGCGGAGATGAAGGAGGGCATCATGGTGGTCTTCAAGAACCCGATCCTGTGGCGGATCGCCGCCTGCACGGCAACGACGAACTTCGGGTCGATCATGGTGTTTGGCGCCGTTCTCCTGGTCTTCATGTACCGGGATCTCCATCTCTCGGCGGCGGTCGTCGGTATCATCTTTGCAATTGGGAGCGTAGGGAGTCTGCTGGGCGCGTTGATGGCATCCTGGATTTCACGTCGCCTGGGCCTCGGATTGACGCTCGGCACCTCAATCGTCGTCGGCGGTGTGTCCCTGCTCCTGACGCCGCTGGCTCTCCTCGGTGCGCCGGTGCTCGTGCTCGGCGCGACCGGTCTTGTCACCGGGATCACCGTCCCGGTGTACAACATCAACCAGGTCAGCCTCCGCCAGGCGATTACGCCGGATCGTGTGCAGGGCCGGATGAATGCGACCATGCGCACCATCGTATGGGGGACATTTCCCCTGGGGGGCGTCCTTGGTGGAATCCTGGGAACAACGGTCGGCGTCGTCCAGACGATTATTCTCGGGGGCGTGCTTTCCACGCTGGCGGCATTGTGGATCTTCCTAGGCCCGGTCCTCCGAGTCAAGGCGCAGCCGGCGCCGGTGACGGCATGAAGGGACGCATCCTGATTCGCGACGCCTGCCTGGCGGACGGCCATTCATCGACGCTGCAGGTCGGCATTAATCTCCTGATCGAGAACGGCCGGATCGCCTGGGTCTCACCCGACGAGCCTGATCCCGGTGGCGCCGAGGTGCTCGACGGTGGTGGCGCGACCATCGTCCCCGCCTTCGTCGATGCCCACAGCCACCTGACGATGCCCGGGGGCAGCCACTGGATCGAGCGCGGCTCGGACCCGCCTGACCAGTTGCGCGAAGTGGCGCGGCGCAACGCGACTCGTCTGGTGCAGGCCGGCATCCTGTGGGCTCGGGACGTCGGCTCGCCGGCTGGTGCCGACGGCCACGCGGTCAGTCTGCAGGTGCGCCAGGAGATGGCGAATCGAATCGGAGCGCCCTACATCCGGGTGGCGGGCACCTGGATCGCGACGGATGGCTATCTGCCGATGACGGTGCCCGTCAAAGATGGCGACGAGTTGCGGGCGGCGGCGCTCGCCCAATTGGATTCGGGAACCGACTTCGTCAAGATCATGCTCGATCCACCGGACCGCTCCGACCGCTGTCCATTTACGGTCGACGACGTTCGCAAGGCGTGCGACGCGGTGCACGCCCGGGGGCGAAAGATCACGGCCCACGCCACCATCCTGGACGGCGCCCGGGTGGGCGCCGAGGCCGGCGTGGATTCCATCGAGCACGGCATGGAGCTCGATGATGCGGTTGCGGCCACCATGCGCGCCAAGAACGTCGCCCTCGTCTCCACGCTCTCGGTGCTGGCGAGCTGGGCGAGCTTCGAACGGACGACCCGCATCGAACGCTTCACCGGCGAAGAGGGAAAGCGGCGGCTCGCGGCCAGGCGCGAGGGAGCCTTCGCGGCCATCAAGGCGGCGCACCGGGCGGGCGTCCGAATCGCCGCCGGGTCCGACTTCGGCGGTGGGTCCGTGCGCGCCGGTCACCTCGCCTGGGAGGTGGAGCAGCTGGTCGAGGCGGGGCTCGAGCCGCACGAGGCGCTGGCCGCGGTGACCTGGCGAGGCGGCGAGCTGCTGGGGATCGACCAGGCCGGTCGGATCCAGCCGGGCGACCCCGCCGATCTCGTCCTCGTCCACGGCGATCCCCTCACCGATCCACGAGCGCTCTGGCGGGTGTGGGCGGTGTTTCAGGCTGGCGAGCGGGTCGCCTAGCGGGGCTTCCGGGCGTGCGGTACGGGGGCCTCAGGACGTTCTCACAGGCGACCGTCGATAATGAAAACAGTCTCAGGTTTTCGGCGTTGTCTCCTCAGGAGCGTGCGGGTTGCCCCAACTACGGCAGGACTTGATCACAGGGCGATGGGTAGCGGTGGCGACGGAACGCGCCCGCCGCCCGGATTCGTTCACGCAGGCGACCAAGGAATCGGTCGCCGCTCGTGACGTCTGCCCCTTCTGTCCGGGCCACGAATCGATGACGCCGCCCGAGGTCCTCGCCTATCGCGCACCCGGCCTGCCGGCGAACGGCGAGGGCTGGTCGATCCGGGTGGTGCCGAACCTCTATGCCGCGTTCCGGCCGGAACCGGACGGACAGGAGCAGCATGAGGGCCGCTTCTGGCAGCGCGACGCGATCGGTGTGTGTGAGGTGTTGATCAGCAGCCCCGATCATCGCGCGCCCACTCCCATGCTGCCGCGGCGGCAGGTGGAGGAGATCGTGCAGTCGTACGTCGACCGCTATCAGCAGCACGCACGCAACCGCGCGCTCGAGCAGGTGTTGATCCTCTACAACCATGGCCGCCCGGCGGGCGCCTCGCTCGAGCACCCGCACTCGCAGCTCTACGCGATTGGACTGCAGCCACCCAGCCTTGACGTCGAGCTGGAGGGCGCGCGCCGCTTCCACGAGGCGAATAATGCCTGTGTTTTCTGCCGCACTCTCGAGGATGAGCGCCGCGCCGGCACGCGCGTCGTTTTCGAGAACGAGGCATTCGTCGTCTTTGCGCCCTACGCGGCGCGGACGCCCTTCGAGACGTGGATCATGCCGCGCCGGCACACGGCGTCATTCGGCGATCTCGATCTGACCACGGAAAAGCCGGCGTTCGCGGAGGCGCTGCAGCTTACCCTCAAAGCCCTCTACGACGGGCTCAACGATCCGCCCTTCAACTACTTCATCCACAGCGCGCCGTTCAACGCCGGTGCCGCGGACGCCTATCACTGGCACCTGGAGTTGATCCCGAAACTCAGCACCGCGGCCGGCTTCGAGCTGGGCACGGGGATGTGGATCAATGTCGTGAAGCCCGAGGAGTCGGCGGCGTTCTTGCGCGAGCGCATCAGCAAGACCGCGGAGCAGGTGGCATGAAGGCGGTCGTCATGGCCGGTGGCGAAGGATCGCGGCTGCGGCCGCTGACCAGCGGGATTCCGAAGCCGCTGGTGCCGGTCGTCGGCAAGCCAGTGATGGAGCACATCCTGCGGCTGTTGCGCACCCACGGCATCACGGACGTGGTGGTGACGTTGCAATACCTGGGCTCCGCGATCCGCGATTACTTTGGAGACGGCTCGGACTTCGGCGTCGACATCACCTACGTCGTTGAAGATAGCCCGCTGGGCACCGCGGGCAGCGTCAAGAATGCGCAGGAATACCTGGACGAGCCGTTCATCGTCATCAGCGGCGACGCACTGACCGACATCGACCTGGGCGCCGTGATGCGGTTCCACAAGGAAAAGGGCGCGGCGGCGACTATCGTGCTGACCTCGGTGCCCAACCCGCTCGAGTACGGGGTGGTGATCACCAACCCCGACGGGACGATCAAACGATTCCTCGAGAAGCCTTCCTGGGGCGAGGTCTTCTCCGACCAGGTGAATACCGGGATCTACGTGATCGAGCCCAAGGTGCTCGACATGATCCCGCCGGCGACGGTGGTGGACTGGAGCGGCGACGTCTTTCCCAAGATGCTCGCCAGTGCGATGCCGCTCTACGGCTTCCTGGTGCCCGGCTACTGGTGTGACATCGGCAACATCCAGACCTACTACCAGGCCAACTGGGATGCGCTCGAGGGACGGGTCGACGTCGAGATCGCGGGCGAGCGTCGCTACGGCAACGTCTGGATTGGTGAGAACGTCGAAATCGGCTACGACGTGAAGATCAATGGCCCGGCCTACATCGGCAACGATTGCAAGCTCAAAGCCGGCGTCTTCATCAATGGGCCGGCCTGCGTCGGGAACTTCTCGGTCGTCGACGAGAACACGAAGGTGAGTAATTCCATCATCTGGACCTATTCCTACTTGGGCGAGAACTCGCGGTTGCGCCAGGCGATTGTCTGCCGCCACGTCACCATCAAGAACGGCTGCTTGCTCGAGGAAGGGGCGGTAATCGGCGACGACGTCGTCGTCGGCGAGGGGTCGACGATCGATTCCGGGGTCAAGATCTGGCCCGACAAGGAGATCGAGCCGGGCTCGACCGTGCACGAAAGCATCATCTGGGCCGGCCACTACAAGCGCGGACTCTTCAGCTCATACGGGCTCGTCGGGCTGGTCAACATCGAGCTGACTCCGGAGTACTGCGCCCGCCTGGGCGCCTCGTTCGCCGCTATGTATCCCAAGGGTGCCGCGATCGCGGCCGCCCGTGACGGCCAGCGTCCCTCGCGCATGATCAAGCGCGCCATGGTTGCCGGCATGATCTCGTCGGGCGCCTCCATCATCGACCTGAGCGAGCTGCCCATCCCGGTGATCCAGTACTACGCGCGCGACCATCGGATTGCCGGCGCCGTCCATATTCAGATGTCGCCCCTCGACAGCCGCTCGGCCGACATCCGGATGTTCGACGCCAACGGCGTGGTGCTCGATAAGAAGGCGGAGCGCAAGCTGGAGAACGTGTTCTTCCGCGAGGATATCCGGCGGGTGCATTTCTACGAGATGGGTGACATCACCTACCCGCAGGACGCCATCGATTCCTATATCGACGGGTTGATTGGGTTGATCGATGTGGAGGCCGTGCGGCAGGGGCACCTGAAGGTGCTGGTCGACTTCGACCATGGCAGTGCCTCGCTGGTCTTGCCCCGTCTGTTCAAGGAACTGAACATCGAGGCGATTCCGCTCAATGCCGGCTTCGATGAGACGTATCAGTCCAAGACCAATGAAGCCTTCGACGAGGCGCGCCGGCAGTCGGCGTTGATAACGCGGACCCTCGGGTGCAACCTTGGCGCCTACATCGACTACGGGTCGGAGCGCATCTTCCTGATCGATGAGCAGGGCGGCGTGCTCGACCATCACGAGGCGTTGGGCGTGTTCGCCACGCTGGCGCTGAAGTCGAAGCCGGGGGTTCTCGTGGCTCCCGCGATCGTCCCCCAGACGATCGCCGCCCTGGTGCGTCAACTGCCGGGTTCACACTTCGTGCCGGGCAAGGGTGAGCCGTCGGCGCTGTTGCGGGCGGCCCAACAGCACCAGGCGCGGCTCGCGTCCGACGCGAATGGCGGTTATGCCTTCCCGGACCACCTGTTGGGGTTCGACGCGATTTTCGCGCTGATCAAGTTGCTCGAGCTACTGGCCAAAGATCGGCGGCCGGTCTCGGCCATCCGTCAGGAGATCCCGCGCGCGGCCTACGAGCATCGCCTGGAAACGGTGCCCTGGGATGCCAAGGGCCGAGTGATGCGAACCATGGTGGAGATGCACCGAGACGAGCCGGTCGACCTGGCGGATGGGATCAAGGTCTTTGTCGACGGCGGTTGGGTGCTGGTGCTGCCAGATCCCGACATGCCCCGCTACCACATCATCGTCAGCATGGAGGATTCCGAGAAGGCGAGAGCGCTGGCCGACCGATACAGCGCGCTGGTCAAGACCGCCGTCGCCGGCGGCGAGTCGGGCAGTCCGGCGGCGGCCCGGTAGCGAGCTTGCCGGCACCTCCCACGGTGCGTCGCCAGGCCGCGCGGCGCGAGCGTCGGTTCGTTCGGACGGCCGGATTTTTCCGAGCGCTGCCCCCTCGGGTCGAGGCGGCTCTCCCAATCGGCATGAAGGGGGTCCGCCATCGCGCTCGCTCGAGCCAGGCGCAGTGGTTCTTCGATGACCCGCGAGTGCACTTCGAGGCCTGGTGGCACGCGAACAACGGCCGGCTCGAGTTGGGGCTTCACCTGGAGGCGGAGCCGGCGTTCAACAACCGTATCGCCAACGGCCTGGCGCGGCAGCTGCTGCTGATCAAGGCCCGCCTGGGCCAGCAGCTCGACCTGGAGCCCTGGGACCGCGGCTGGGTTCGGCTGTACGAGACCCACGCGATCGAGGTCTTCGACGCCGCCCAGATCAAGCGGACGGCCGCGCGGATCGCGGAATTGATGGTGGTCATCTGGCCGATGTGCGAGGAGCTCCGAAAGGGCGATGCTAAAATCCGGCTTGCCGAGCGGGAGTAGCTCAGCTGGTAGAGCGCGACCTTCCCAAGGTCGATGTCGCGAGTTCGAGTCTCGTCTCCCGCT
>Ga0209217_1000639_pt1 | contig 10136 bp, 11 predicted proteins | sample JacPinW_OM3H0_M2_FD_187957 | JGI IMG/M metagenome (GOLD analysis project Ga0209217, IMG submission 187957) | Forest soil microbial communities from Algoma, Ontario, Canada - Jack Pine, Ontario site 1_JW_OM3H0_M2 (SPAdes) (version 2) | ecosystem: Environmental > Terrestrial > Soil > Boreal...
TTCGGGCGCTACGAAGTCGTCGCCGAGCTCGTTCGCTGGCTGCGCGCCCCCACCCTGCCCTCCCCCAAAGGGGGAGGGGACCCTAGTCCCGCGTCCCGAAGCGCTCCCGGCTGACCAGATCGTCCAGCGGCCGCCGCCCGCGCGGGATACCGGCGTTGGGGGGCAGGCGCAACGCTTGTGGGCTGGAGGGATAGCCGATCGAGAGCATGGTCCGCAGATAACGGTTCTCCGGGATGCCCAGCAACTCGCGGGCGCGTTGTTGATGCTGCGGGTAGATCGAGCCGATGCAGGAGCCCACCCCATGCGCCCAGGCGGCGAGCATCAGGTTTTGCATCAGCCGTCCCTCATCCATGCCGGTCCAGGCATCGTCGCCACGCATGACCAGGGCGAGCGCCAGCTTCGCGCCGGCGAGGTGCCAGGCAAACTGGCCGCACTTCGAGAGCGCCACCAGCGTGTCGCGGTTCGTCACGACCACCAGGTCCCACGGCTGGCTGTTCTTGGCCGATCCCGCCCAGCGGCCGGTGTCGAGGATGTCGCGCAAAACGTCATCGGGGATCTCGCGGTCCGAAAACTGACGCACCGAGCGCAGCGATTTGATCAGCGTCGTCTCAGGCACGGGCCCAGTCTAAAGCCTCAGCCCACGGTCACCTCGCCGCGCTCCGCGCGCCGGTGCTCTACCTCGATGAGTGCCTCGAACACCGCCAGCAAGATCAGGTCAACCGCAAGGTCGGCGACCGCACCCAGCTGCTGGTAATAGAAGGTGAACAGGTCCGTCAGGAAGATCGACGCCAGAATCGACCGCTTGAACCAGCGAAGCGCGTGAATCCGTGACCGCAGTATCAAATACACCAGCCCGACCAGTGCGAGACCACCCGACACGGCGGACGCCAGGAGCAGGGGCAGGTCGACGCTTTCTCCTGGACCTGTCGTGGCCGGCGAATAGACGAGCGTGACGCTGGCCACGACGGCGCCTACCAGCCTGACCAACAGCACCGTAATGGCTAGGCGTCCGGTCCAGCGCGAGCGGAGGCCGCTCTCGATTCGCTTTTGGATCCATCGCAGCCGGACCCCCCATGCGCTCCGTCGAGGAAGATCGGGCCGGCGGGCGGCCACGACATGCTCGATATCGCCGAGCAGGGCAGTGCCCGCGGTGCCACTCTGGCGCAGCCAGCGAATCAGGTGGTACTTCTCCGCCGGATCCAGGTCGTGCAGGGCGGCATCCTGGAGCAGCATCAAGGCGTTGGCAAGGTAGGTCTCCTCGTCCCAGACCCGGTGTCGCTCCAGCGAGCGCCACCAGAGGAAGAGCAGCACGAAGACCACATAGATCAGCGCGATCGCGGGTCGATAGAAGTAGTTATTGTCGCTGGTGATGAATTTGCCCAGCTCGTCGATGAAGAGACCGAATCCAATGCCGGCAAGCACCGCCGCCGCCCGACGGACCCGGTGGCCGAGGTAGCCCAGCAGCACCAGCACCGCGGCCAGCATGAGCGCGCCGCCCCAGAGCATATGCGCGATGTGCAACCCTCGGCCACCGAGCTGCGGATAGCCGGTCGCGCCCAGGAAGAAGCGCACGGCGAGCACCGCCGCCACCGCCGACACCAGGAAGGTCTCGAGCAACGGGCCGGCATCGAGATTGCGGACGAAGAACGGGTGGATGCGATTGGTTGCCATAGCGATCCTTAGGCCTCGAAGTCTACGTTAGTTGCTACAGATTTGTGTAGGTTCGCCGGCCCTTGACACCAGTGGTCCAGCACGGTACATGTGTTGACACATAAAGCCGTCCAAGGAGGGGATATGGCAACAAGCACCGTCGTCAGCGCACCCGCGAAATCGGGCGAGTTGCTCTCTGAGCGGATCGCGCCCGGCATCCTGCCGAAAGTCCTCGGCCGATTCGACATGGTCGCGATCTTCGTGGCGATCGTTCTGTTCGCCGTTCAAGGCTCGGTCGTCCAGCCGGCCGGCGCCTCCGCCTTCGTCTACTGGGTTCTGGGCTTCGTCACGTTCCTTATTCCCGGTGCGATCGTCACCGGCCAGCTCGGGCTCATGTTTCCTGGTGAGGGTTCGATCTACGTCTGGACGAACAAAGCCCTCGGTGCTTTCTGGGGCTTCTTCGCCGGCTTCTGCGCCTGGTGGCCAGGCACCCTCGTCATGGTCGCGACCGCCGTCCTCGTCGTCAACCTGCTCCAGTTCTTCATGACCCTGCCGCCCTTCAGCGTCCAGAATCCATTGAGCGCGCTCTGGCAGCAGGGGATCATCATCCTGGCGGTCATCTGGTTCTCATCCGCCCTCTCGATCCTCCGCTTCCGCGTCACGCAGAACCTCGTGAACGGGGTCTTCGTCATCTACGGGGCCGCCATTCTCACGGTCGGCCTCGCCGGCCTCGCGTGGTTGCTCGGCGGCCATCCGGCGGCCAACGACTTCTCGCGGAACGCGTACGGCCTGAACGCCGGCAACGCCACCTTCTACGGCCTCGTCATCCTCGCCCTGCTCGGCATCGAGGTCCCCTTGAATATGGGGGTCGAGATCAAGGATCGGAAGGCAATCACCAGCTACCTCATCTGGGGATCGATCGTCGTCATGGTCGGTTACCTCCTGTTGACCTTCGGTGCGATGGTCGTCGTTCCGGTTCTCGGAGTCAACTCGACAACCGCCATCCTGACGGCGGTGCAGACCTCGCTCGGCGCTTTCGTGGCCGGCGTTGTGACCCTGGTGATGATCGCGTTCTTCATCTTCAACACAACGGTCTATAACTACTCGTTCGCCCGCTTGCTGTTCGTCAGCGGGCTCGACCGGCGGCTGCCGGCCTTCGTCGGCCGCGTCAACCGCAACAAGGTGCCGCAGAACGCCGTCCTGGTTCAAGCGGTGATCACCACCATCCTCACCGCCATCGCGTACTTCGTCTTCAGCGGCAACGCCAACCTTTCGGTCGGGATCTACATCGCGCTGCAGGCAGCGGTCACGGTGATCTGGTGCCTGTCGATGGTCTTCCTCTTCGTCGACGTGTTGATCATCCGCTCGAAGTATCCGGAGGAGTTCAAGCGCGAGCAGCTCGTACCGGTCGGCGTCTTCTGGGCGGCGTCCATCGCGGGCGCGATCGCCAGCGCGGTCGGCGTGATCGTGACCCTTACGGGCGGCTGGGTCTTCACCGGTAAGCTGCAGGGCTCCTGGAACTCGGCAGTCATCGACAACGGTCCGTGGATCCTGATCGTCGGCGGGATAGGTATCGCCTCGCTGGCGGTGGCGGTTGTGGTCTATCTCCTCGGCGTCAACACCGCCCGCCGGGCGCTGGCGGCTGCCGGCGCATCCGGCGCGGGCGTCGCGAGCTAGTCGAGCAACTCATGGCGACGACACTGACCGACACGACAACAGCCGCCGACGTCGACGCAAAACGGCGAGAGATCGTGACACAGGCGGAGGCATCGGGCCTCCGCCTCGTGCGCTTCCTCTACTGCGACAACGACGGCATCATCCGTGGCAAGGCCGCCGGTATCGCCAACCTGAAAGAGCGGCTCGAAACCGGCATCGGCCTGACCGTCGCCATGCAGGCCTTCACCATGCTCGACCACCTGGCGAGCGTCGATGGGATGGGCCCGGTTGGCGAGATCCGGCTCGTGCCTGACCCAAGCACGTTCGCGATCGCTCCCTACGCCCCGCACACCGGCACCGTCCTGGTCGACATGCAAACCCTCGACGGCCAGCCCTACGCCGCCGATGGACGCGGCTTCCTCAAGCGGATGATCGAGCGCGCCGCCAACGACCACGACCTCTCGCTGGTGGCGGCCTTCGAGCCCGAATGGTCGCTGGCCATCAAAAACGGCGGCGACAACTTCTCCCCCGTCGACGACAGCGGCTGCTTCACGTCGACGGGCATGAACATCGCGGCACCCGTGATCGACGAGATCGTCGCCGCGCTAGAGTCCCAGGGCCTGACGGTCGAGCAGTACTACGCCGAGCTCGGCTGGGGCCAGCAGGAGCTCTCCATCCGTCACGCGCCCGCGCTGCAGGCGGCCGACCGTCACATCATCTATCGCGAGACGGTGCGCGGTGTCGCCCTCAGGCACGGTCGCTATGCATCCTTCGCGCCCAAGCCCTGGGCTGATCAGGCAGGGAACGGCTGCCACCTGCACTTCTCAGGCTGGAACCAGGACCTGAGCGTCAACCGCTTCTATGACGGCAGCGCCCAGTACAACATCTCAACCCTGGCACGCCAGTTCATGGCCGGCGTTCTCGACCATCTGCCGGCGCTGCTCGCGCTGACCTGCCCTTCAGTCAACTCCTATCGGCGCCTGCAACCGCAGATGTGGGCCTCGGCCTATCGCGCGTGGGGACCCGACAATCGCGAGGGCGCCTTGCGCGTCGCCTCGCCGTTCAAAGGCCACGAAGCGGAGTCGACCAACGTCGAGCTGAAGGCGTCCGACTCGAGCGCCAACCCATACATCGCGCTCGGCGGCGTGATCGTGGCCGGACTCGACGGCATCGAGCGGGGGCTCGCCCTCTCGCCGCCCGCGACGGTCGACCCCTATACGCTGAGCGACCATGAGCGCCAGGCGATTGGCGCCGACCGCTTGCCCACGAGTCTCAAAGAATCGATCGCCAACCTGAAACGCGACAGTACGCTCACCGACGCGCTGGGCGAGCGCCTCGGTACGTCGTACATCGCCGTGAAAGAGCTCGACATCGAAGCCTTCGCGGCAGAGGACGAGGCCTTCGAGTTTCGCCAGCACATATACAAGTACTGACGTCTTCATTTGATCGGCGCAAAATAGGAGTAAGCGCCGGACCTGTCGGGTTGTCCGGCGTCAGAGGCAATCGTCAGAGGAGGGTAGTTTCATGATCGACTCCGTATCTCGTATTACTGCCGATCAGGTCGAGAAAGCTAACGCCAGCGGCCGCACACCGGTCGTTTTCATCCACGGACTGTGGCTCCTACCACATAGCTGGGATCGCTGGGCCACGGTTTTCGAGCAGGCCGGGTACGCGCCGCTCACGCCGGGATGGCCCGATGACCCCGAGACGGTGGACGAGGCCAACAAGCACCCGGAGGTGTTCGCCGGTAAAACCATCGGACAGGTTGCCGACCATTACGCGGAAGTGATCGGCCAGCTGAAGAAGAAGCCAGCCGTGATCGGACACTCCTTTGGCGGATTGATCACCCAGATCGTCGCCGGACGCGGCCTCGCCGCCGTATCCGTGGCGATCGACCCCGCGCCGTTCCGCGGCGTGCTGCCGCTGCCGTTCTCATCGTTGAAGGCGGCATCGCCGGTGCTTGGCAATCCCCTCAACCGCAACCGCGCGATCCCGCTGACCTACGAGCAGTTTCGCTACGCTTTTGCCAACGCCGTCAGCGAAGATGAGGCGAAGCAACTCTACGAAACCTTCGCGGTGCCGGCGCCCGGTGCGCCGCTCTTCCAGGCGGCGGCCGAAAACCTCAACCCCTGGACCGAGGCCAAGGTTGACACCAAGAACCCCGACCGGGGCCCGCTCCTAATCATCTCCGGCGAGAAGGACCACACCGTTCCACCGTCGATCGCCAAGGCCTCCTACGAGAATCAGAGGCACAACGAGGGCGTGACCGAGATTGCCGAGATCCCCGGCCGGGGCCACGCGCTCACCATCGACAACGGCTGGCGCGACGTCGCCGACAAGGCCCTCGAATTCGTCAAGCGCTTCGTGCCGGCGGTTAAGAAAGCCTGACCCCGCAACTCCCCCGCTTCGATGATCCGAGCGCCTTCCTGAAAGCGCTCGGGATGACGTTCGAGTCCGTCGGTCCGGACCGGGTGGTCGCGTGGATCGAGCTCGGTCCGGACCAGCACACGCCGTGGGGCGTGGTCCATGGCGGCGCGTACACAACGGCGATCGAGAGCGCGGCGAGCGTCGGTGCGTCAGCGGCAGTTCTGGATCGCGGCCAGTTCGCGGTCGGCGTGAACAACGTCACGGACTTTCTCCGCCCGCACAAGAGTGGCCGCGTCAAGGTCGTCGCCGAGCCGATCCACCAGGGAGCCACCCAGCAGCTGTGGCAGGTCATCATCTCGAGGGCCGACGACGGCAAGGTCATCGCCCGCGGACAGGTCCGCCTCCAGAACGTTCCCCTCGACCGCTGAGCTACGCGTCGGCGACGTTGCTAACCGCATAGAGGCGCCATTCGCCCGGTACCCCTTTGAGGGCCCGAAGGCCACGATCCACGAAGTCGATCCGCGAGCCGACGACCAGATCCTTGACGCTGCTCGAGACGAGTACCTCACCCGGTCCGGCGAGGTCCGCGATGCGAGCCGCGATGTGCACGGCGATCCCGGCTAGTTTTCCTTCACCGAGCTCACACTCGCCTGTATGAACGCCGGCTCTGATCGTTAAACCGAGGGCGGTCACCGACTCAGCAATCGTCCGCGCACAGCGAATCGCCCTTGCCGGGCCATCGAACGAAGCAAAGAATCCATCACCGGTCGTGCTGACTTCTTGTCCGCGGAAACGCTCGAGCTGGCGCCGGATCAGCGCGTTATGCCTGGCCAGGAGATTTCGCCAATCTCGGTCGCCAAGGCGTGCAGCTGTCGCCGTGGAGCCGACGATGTCAGTGAATAGGATGGTAGCGAGGACCCGGTCCGGATCAGGTCCTCGACGAACTCCCGTGACGAATTCTTCGACTTCACCCAGGAGCGCTTCGGTATCACCCGCCCATGGCAGATGGTCGACGCCGGAAAGCTCAACGAGTTGGGCACCCGGAATCTGATTCGCCATGAAGTTCGCCTCGCTGGCTGGAGTGATCACGTCGCCACCGGCTTCTCGCCAGGCGGAGGCACCGTGACCAAAGCGGGCGTCACGACGGTAGAGCACGAGCGTCGGGACGCGGATCGTGGGAAGCACGTCGCGTACGTCGATCTGACTATTCATCCGAAGAAGGGCGATCGCTGCTCCCGGGCTGGCGGCGTGTCGCATGAACGTGCGCCAGGATTCTCGGTAGCCCGAGTCCGTCGAGAGGCTCGGCGCCGGAAGACTCGGATCGATCGAGTCGGGCCATGTGGTCTCGAGAGCCCTGAGTGGCGCCTCCAGCTCCTCATCGGTCATCAGATACGAGCCGGTCCGTGCGAACGAACCGTAGAGGATTAGTGCCGCACTCTGCTCCGGATAGGTGGCAGCGAATAATGCGCTCATCGCGCCGCCCTCAGAGACGCCGAACAGGGCAGCGCGCCTGGAGCCCGCCGCCTCCATCACCGCCCGAACGTCGTCCATCCGCTCTTCGAGAATCGGCAGCTGATTCGGGGGAACCCGGTCGGAAAGGCCCACACCGCGCTTGTCAAACAGGATCAGGCGCGAGAAAGAGGCGAGCCGTTTGAGGAAGCGGCTCTGATGAGGGTTCTCCCAGGCCAGCTCAACGGGATGAAGATCAGATCGATCGGCCCCTGACCCAGCACTTGGTATGCGATATGAACGTCGCCGCTTTTGGCGTACTTAGTCTCGGGAACCATGGCACCGAGCATGATGCGAACCACGTGCGCTCGTCAACGTGTGACGATCGAAGCTACAGGAAGGTTTCGGCGCTGATAGACCACGAGGCGGTCGTCGCTGTTGAACCATCGCGGAACGTCCGCCTCTTCTACCGGCTGCCATTCGCGATGGATTAGCCTGCGAAATCCATCACTCCCCGTGGCCCCGGGAGCTCCCACGAAAACAACGTGCTCGCCGCGGTGCGCAAGGATAGCCGCCTCGTCAAAGCCGCTCCAGGGGTCGGGCCAACACAACATCAGACTCCGTTCGGCATGTTGGGCCAGTACGCTTGGGCCACCCTTGAGCACCTCCGTCCAGAGGACCGGATCTGATCGGGTTGGGTCCGGTTGGGAAACAAGGGTCCGGACGCTGACCCCCAGATCCTGCAGCACTGATGGGCGGAACCAAGCCTGCCATTGTTCGCCGAGCTCGTCATATGCGACCACATCGATACCTCTCTCGCGCAGGCAACGGGCCCAGTAGCCTGTTCCAGCACCCATCTCCACGATGGGGGCGTAGCGGGCGATGGAAGCGAGCGCCGTCTCGTCCGGGACGCCGAAGGCATACTTGCGAACCAGGTGGCTTCGGATTAGTCGTTCGTTGTACTCACTATCCGGCCAACACGCTAGCACTCGATGCCCTGAAAGGTCGGCTCCCAGCTGCCCGTAACATATCCAGCCGCGCACTCTGCCTCCGTGTGCGGCAGCCCACTCATCGAGGTATGGATTCCACGCCATGGCTCTAGGATGGATCCTCGAGTGGTTCGCCGGCGGCACACAGGGGACACTCCTGCGGGGTCCACAGGTTGTTTCCCAACCTCTCGAGCGCTTCCAGGGCGAGGCCGTTCTCGGTCGTGAATCTCGTTGACCACGCGCCGAACGCGATGAGCGTCCCGAGGGCCACCGGCCGAGCACCGCAGGCGACCAGGTCCTCGTAGGTTCCGCGCACGGCCGATCCGGCATTCGTGACGTCGTTCACGATCGCGACGGACGAACCTCGCAAACCATCACGTAGCGCATCGGGGATCCGATAGCGCACCTGGTACAGCGCCTCCGACGGCGGCGGGGCAAAGCGCTCGGCGAAGGCAAACCCGACGTCACACTGCTCCGCCACCATTTGCGCCAGAAAGGCGCCGCCGGTCAGCGGGCCACAGACGACCTCGAAATCGTGTCGTCGCAGGCGTTGCGACAGCGCGATGGCGAAAGGGCGAAGCGCCGCCGGGCGCTGCAGCAGCAGATCAGGCTCGAGCCAGCGGTCACCGTGATGGCCGGACTCGAAACGGAAGTGTCCGCCTCGACGCGCCATCAGGTCGATCGCGCTTTTCGCGGGCACGCCCTACGCTAGCATCCGATAGATGCCGGCCGAACCTGACATCTCCGCCTATCCGCCCGACGGGACGGAGGTCCGGCTGATCGAGCGCTTCACAACGCTGCGGGGGCGGCGCATCCTCGAGGTCGGCTGCGGCGATGGGCGGCTCACGTTCCAGTACGCGCGAACAGCCGGACATGTGCTGGCCATCGACCCGGATCGACCCAGCATCGAGGACGCCCTAGATGAACAGGCATGGCTCGGCGTCCGAAATGTCACGTTTCGGGTTGGCTCCGTCGAGCGCCTACCCGCTCGCGGCGCGCCCTTCGACGTGGCCCTCTTCAGCTGGTCGCTTTGATGAATTGCGCTCAGGGGTATGGTCCATGCCCTCAGGCGAGCGGGGCAGCGAATGCCCTCGGGCGGGAGCCTTATCAGCATCCGGCCGCACCGGACCTGGCGACCGTTGGTCTCTATCATCACGCCCTCGGGACGAATGCCCGTCGCGCGCCTCATCAATTCGGCGTTCGACAGCCGGCTGTCGGCCGCCGAGGCCGCCCTGGTCCGCGTCGTACAGGAGGGCCACTTCACCCTTGCCGGCATCCATAATCACCGCTATCGCGCCCGCCTCGACAACCTGTCGCAGTTGCGTACCTATCTCGAGTTGATCGCCCCGCCCCGGCCGCGGTTTCCCGCCGGTCGTCGCGCCCGCCTCCTCAACCTCTGGGAGTCACGACCTCGCGGCTCGCAGATCGAGATCGCGGAGTCGATCGTGCTGACCGCGCTTCGGCGCTCCTGAGAGGGGTTGTCGATAGCCGGCGCTAAACAGTAAGTTAAGGACGGAAGGCGCCCTTTAGAGGCCGTTCAGGAAGGATCGGCAGAGTGAAGGCCATGCGGTTGAGTCCAGGTGCTGCGCCTCGACGCGCGGTGACTGCCATCGCGGCCCAGCGTCGCCGGTGGACGGTGGGCGTGTTCGGCGCCGCGATCGTCGCCCTGCTGGTCTTCGCGATCCTGGAGGGAGACCTCCCGGAACTTGTCCGGGATGGCGCGTTCTTCGTTAGCCACCTGCTGCGGCAGTTCGGCCTGGTGGCGGCCTTCGCCCTGCTCTACGCCGAAGAGTCCGGCGTCCCGATGCCCATGCCCGGCGACGTCTTCGTGATGTACATCGGCCATCACGCGGCTCACGGCCTGTTGACCGCGCTGGCGGCCTGGCTCGGGCTGATCGCCGTCGTCGTTTTGGGCGCGAGCAACCTCTATTGGATCTCCCAGCGGTGGGGACGGTCGATCGTCGAGCACCGGCTCGCGAAACTGCTGCACCTGACACCGGCCCGAATCGATCAGGCCGAGCGGTG
>Ga0209217_1000641_pt1 | contig 10135 bp, 8 predicted proteins | sample JacPinW_OM3H0_M2_FD_187957 | JGI IMG/M metagenome (GOLD analysis project Ga0209217, IMG submission 187957) | Forest soil microbial communities from Algoma, Ontario, Canada - Jack Pine, Ontario site 1_JW_OM3H0_M2 (SPAdes) (version 2) | ecosystem: Environmental > Terrestrial > Soil > Boreal...
CCTCGTAGACCATGTGGTGGAGGCCAGATCCGTCATCGGTGTCGCCGATATACATGCCCGGCCGCTTGCGCACGGCATCGAGGCCTTTCAAAACCCGGATCGATTCCGCGCCGTATTCGATGGGAATGGACTGCTCTGTGTCGGCAATCGGCTGCCGGGCAGGTTCTGTCATGTAAGGCCTTCGAGGATGGCTTCGAATCAGCGGCGCAAAGGAAGCGCTGATTGGTCTATTTGTGCCATGAAAGACGCATTGCGCCTAGCGCAAAGTATCTCGCAGCAAGCTATTGAATAAGTAGGATTTTTAACGTGTTTTTCAAGCCGTCCAGAAGCCGATTCGGGCGCCCCTCAAAAGCGCGATTCGAGGGTTGACTCCTGGTCCCGAAATTCCGGTTTTTTCGCACCCGGCCGCTGCGCGAGGCGGCCGGGTCAAGCCGAAAATGGCAGATCGCCTGAGAGCTGCTAGAGGTGTAACGGCCGCTGGTGCGGGGCTGGCTCTGGATGCTGACGGCTGCCTATGCGCGGTCAGCCAGCAGCATTGATCCTGACCTCAGGCGAGACAAGAGCTTGGCGGCAAGTCGGTTGTCGTGCGCTTCGCCCGTTGTGAGTGGGAGCCGGATCGGCCGGCCGCTGGTATCGACCGGCGCATGAATCTTGCAGGTCAGCCCACGTCGCGACCGGCCCGTGGACTGTCTTCGATTTAGAGTAATGCACAAGGATGCCGTTCAGGACATGGCGGTCGTTCACACGCGGGACACCGCGTGGCTTGTTTGGCAACATCGGCTTGATGGCAGCCCATTCGTGGTCGGCGAGTTCGTTAGCGCATGTTTCGATCCTCCGGTTTAGAGGCTTGAGTCTGCACTCACATCATCGCGGCGCTGCGGCCGATCCCGGTCCGCTCGTTCGGCGGGCCTTGCTGGATATTCGGGCGGTTAACTCATCAATTCTGGAGAGGAACAGCTTGAGAACCGGCGAAGTGTTCGCCTTGCTGTAACCCACGGCGAGATCGATCGTTGGCGCTTCACCCTCCAGCGGACGGCTGACCACGGACCACGGTAGCAGATTCTTCGCATAGGCGGGCATAAGCGCCAACCCGCGGGTGGACGCAACCAAGGACATCGCCATCGCCATGTTGTCCACCCCATGATCCAGTTTGATGTTGAGCCCGGAGCGGCGCAGATAGTCCTCGGTCACGGCGCGCAGCACTGTGGCTTTGTTCGAACCGCCGATGAAGATCTCGTCGACGAATTCCCGCGGGTGAATCGCTTCGCGGCTGATGAGGCGATGGTCGCTCGGCATCAGGACGATCAATGGCTCGTGGTCCACCACCTCGTAGCACAACTCGAAGGTCGGCTCGGCGCGCAGGAAGGCTACGTCGAGCCGGCCGCGGACGAGCGCCTCGGCTAGGTCCGGCGAATAGTCGCTGGATATCGTGACCTGGATGTTCTTCAGCTCGTCGCGCAGCAGATGCATGGCCCGCGGCAGCCAGTTCATCTCGTGACCGGTTTGGAAGCCGATGGCGAACGTCTTTCTTGCTGGCTGTGCGGCCCTGCGCGCTGTTTCCACCGCGGCATCGACCTGCGCCAGCGCCAGCCGGGCATGGTCGAGAAAGGCCTTGCCTGCGGCGGTCAATTCGATGCCGCGCACGCTGCGGCTCATCAATTGGACGCCAACCTCATATTCGAGATCGCGGATTTGGCGGCTGAGGGAAGGCTGCGCCGTGTGCAGCCTTCTCTCAGCCGCGAGCGTCAGGCTGCCCTCCTCGGCGACCGCGATGAAATAGCGAAGGTGTCGTAGTTCCATATTCCATACCTCCAAGGCATGCCCTCAAGCTTACAAAGTCTTTTTCGCGGGCGCCAGGGGAGCCTACATGGCTCTCAACGGAAGCGCTTGCGACTGTTCTCGGTCTCCAATAGCCGCGATCAGACGTTCCGCTTCCATACTCTGCCGGTAGGGCAGCAAATTGCGAGGATTACAAAATGAGCAACCCAGTCGTATTGATCACAGGTGGATTAACCGGCATCGGGCGCGCCGCCGCCGTGGCCTTCGCCAAGAAGGGCGCGAGGGTGGTCGTTGCCGGTCGGCGCGATGAGGCCGGCAAGGCGCTCGTCAAGGAACTGCGTTCTTTGGGTTCCGAGGCCGAGTTCATCAACGCCGACGTCCGCAAGGAGGATGACGTCCGCGCCATGGTCGACAAGACTGTCGCACGGTTTGGCCGTCTCGATGTCGCGGTAAACAACGCCGCCACCGAAGGTGCGGTCGGCCCGATCATCGACCAGACTGCGGAGACCTTCAACCAGACCTTCGAGACCAACGTTCTCGGCGTCGTCCTGAGCATGAAGCACGAAGTGCGCGCCATGCAGGCGCAGGGGAGCGGCAGCATCATCAATATTTCGTCGACCTACGGACACAGGGGCGCGGCTTACGCCTCGATCTACGTCGGCGCAAAGCACGCCGTCGAAGGCATCACCAAGTCGGTGGCGCTCGAGGTCGCCAAGTCGGGAATTCGCGTGAACGCCGTCGCGCCTGGCCCCACGGACACGGGCATGCTGACCCGCTTCACCGGCACAGCCGAGAACAAGGCCGGCCTGGTGAGGCAGGTTCCGCTGGATCGTCTCGGCCTCGCCGAGGAAATCGCCGACGGTATCGTCTTCATCGCGTCGGACGGAGCCAAGTGGATCACGGGCGAGGTCCTTAACGTCGACGGCGGCATGACCGCGAACTGATCCTGTCCCGGCGCGGAGGTTTACTCCGCGCCCAATTGAGGGAGGTCTTCCCGAGGCCGCCCGCCTTTCGACCACTTAGCATATCGGCTTAAGCGCCACCGCCAGAAGGACTCTCAAATGACCCAGCACAGTCACCAGACCGCCCCGACGCAGTTCGTCGAAGCTAACGGCATCCGCTTTGCCTATCGCCGCTTTGGCGATGCGGCCGGTGTGCCGCTCGTCTTCAACCAGCACTTCACCGGCACCATGGACCATTGGGATCCGGCGGTGATCGACGGTTTCGCCAGAGACCGCGAAGTGATCCTGTTCAACAACGCCGGCGTATCCAGTTCTTCTGGAGAGGTGCCCACTACGTTCGAGAAAATGGGCGCCAACGCGGTGGCCTTCATCAAGGCGCTGAGACTGACGAAAGTCGATGTGCTCGGCTTCTCGATTGGCGGCTTTGTCGCGCAGGAAATCGCACTTCAGGCGCCCGACCTCGTCAGGCGCCTCGTGTTGGTCGGGACCGGTCCGCGCAGCGGCGAGGGCATGGCCACGCTCACGCCAGAGGCGCAGGAAATCTTCGGCGCCACCTATGACGAGCCCGATCATCTTTGGCTTCGCGTGCACTTCACGCCGTCCGAGAAGAGCCAGGCTGCAGGACGTGAATTCCTCAAGCGCTTCCGGCTGCGCCGCGAGAATCGCGATCCCGAGGTGAACGGGACAGTCGCGCCCGCCCAACTCGAAGCGATCGGCAAATGGGGCGCGCCGCAGGAGAAACCGTTCGAATATCTCAAGTCGATCCGCCAGCCCACGCTGGTCGTGAACGGCGGCAAGGACGTGATTATCTACTCCGTGAACTCGTTCATCCTGCAGCAGCAGCTGCCGAACGCCCAACTCATCCTCTATCCCGACGCAAATCACGGCTCGCAGTACCAGTATCCCGAACTCTTCGTCCGTCATGTCTCGATGTTCCTGTCGGCGGACGAGCGTCGAGGCGTGTGAGGATCGAAAGCGGTCACGTCATCCGCCACAGCAACAATCAGGACGATGATCAATGCCTAATCTGACCGGCAAAACCGCTCTCGTTACCGGCGCTTCACGGGGCATAGGACGCGCCAGCGCACTCGCGCTCGCTGCCGCCGGCGCCCAGGTTCTCGTGCATTACGGCCGTGGAGCGAAGGAAGCCGACGATGTTGTCGCAGAGATAAGCGAAGCCGGCGGCCGAGCGGATGCCATAGCGACCGACCTCGCCGCCGCGGACGGCGCCAGCAAGCTTGCCAGGCAGGCCCGCGGCATTGTCGGAGATCGCCTGGACATCCTTGTCGCCAATGCAGGGCTCTTGAAAGCGGCGACCATCGAGGAAACGACGGTCGAGGATTTCGATAAGCTCTTCGCAGTCAACGTCCGCGCACCGTTCTTTCTTGTGCAGCAGCTGCTTCCGATCATGTCGAAGGGAAGCAGCATCGTTTTCCTCTCGTCGCTCGCGGCGCGCGCCGTTGTTGGAACGGAACCAGCCTATGCAGCAACCAAGGGCGCCATCGACACTTTGGTGAGGCATTTGGCCTCGACACTTGGCGCACGTGGTATCCGCGTCAATGCCGTCGCGCCCGGAGTCGTCGAGACGGACATGTTGAACTTCACCAAGACAGACCTGGGTCGCGACGACGCGCTGGGCATGCAGGCGCTGAAGCGCCTCGCGCAGCCCGACGACATCGGTGGCGTGATCGCCTTCCTGGCATCGGACAATGCCCGGTGGATCACCGGCGATATCATCCACGTGGATGGCGGTTCGAAGCTCTGAGTTCTAGCGAGAGCGACGTGTACTGTCGACCGGAGAGAATTCGAATTCGCGCCGCGTCCGCATGTTCCTGGCGGAGAGCTACCCGGTCAAGCAAACCGATTTATGAGTACATCCGGGCGGAGAGTTTGGTTCAAATTGGTTCCTCGCGCGCTTCACGCGCGCCGGGTGATCTGGCCGGACTCGACGTTGAAAATTTCGCTCGCCGCGCCGATGCCGGAAAAGGCCTGGGGATCAGCGCCGGTCATCCAGACCTGGGCGCCGAGTTTTGTCAGTTCGCCAAACAACGCGACGCGCCGGTCGGGGTCGAGATGCGCGACCACCTCGTCGAGCAGCAAGAGCGGCGTGATGGCGGTCATCTCCGCGACCAGGGTGGCGTGCGCCAGCACGAGCCCGATCAGCAGCGCCTTCTGTTCGCCGGTCGAGGCGTCGCGGGCCGGCACGTTCTTCGGCGCGTAAATTACCTGCAGATCGGTCAGATGCGGACCGTCGAGGGTGCGGCCGGCGGCGGCGTCGCGCGCGCGGCTGTTGCGCAAGATCTCGCGGTAACGATCTTCTATCGCGGTGGCGGGCTCGGTGAGCAGGGCGTTTTCCATCCAGCCGTCGAGCATGATGTCCGCCGACGGAAAGCCGGAAGCCTCGCCGCGCGCGCGCAGCATCGCGGCGAGTCTTGTCGCGGTCTGCCCGCGTGTCGCCGCCACCGCGACCGCGAGTTCGGCGGTTTCGCGTTCGATCGCATCGCACCAATGGTCGTCGTAATTGCGCACTTCGAGCAGCCGGTTGCGCGAGCGTAAACTTCGATCCAGCGCCGACACCCGGCTCGAATGCTCGCTGTCGATCGCCAGCACCAGCCGGTCGAAGAATCGCCGCCGCTCCGATGCCGCTCCCAGGAACAGCCCATCCATCGCAGGCGTCAGCCACACCATGCGCAAATGATCGCCGAACGCGGTGGCAGAGTTGACCGGTTCGCGGTCGATCCGGCAGCGCCGGCCGGTTGTAGGTGTATCGGCGCCCGGCGCATCGATGCCGGTGCCGAGCGTTGCGAGCCCAAGCGCGCCCTCGACCTCGGCGGACACCGCCCACGAGCCGTCGCCCTGATTGTCGGCGACATCCTCGAGCGTGGCGCGGCGCAAGCCCCGTCCCGGCGACAAAAACGAGATCGCCTCGAGGCAGTTGGTTTTTCCCGCTCCGTTCGGCCCGACCAACGCCACCACGTCCCCCCGCGTCTGAAGCTGTGCGGCGCGATAGTTGCGGAAATGGGTGAGGGTCAGGCGATGGATGCGCGAGGCGGTCATGGGAGCAACCGTCATTGCCGGGCTTGACCCGGCAATCCATCGTCCGCGTCAGCGGACAATATCTTCATACAGATCCCGCCAATCCGGATTGCCCGCGACAATTAGATCGATTTTCCACTCGCGCGACCAATGCTTGATGTTCTTCTCGCGTTGGAGCGCTGCGGCTATAGTCTCGTGCTGCTCAAAGTATACGAGCGTCTTGACGTGGTGCCGCTTGGTGAAGCTCTCGGCCAGTCCCTCGCGATGCTCATATACGCGCCGTACTAGATTGTTCGTCACGCCGATGTACAGCGTTCCACCGGGCTTACTGGCCAGAATGTACACCCAATAGGTCATTTTCGAAGCCTGATGGATTGCCGGGTCAAGCCCGGCAATGACGATTTTCCTTCACACCCGCATCGGCATCAGTACGTAGAGCGCGCCTTTGGATTCCTTATCTTGCACTAGCGTCGGCGAGCCCGGATCGGCCAATCTGAGCACCGCGACCTCGCCCTCGATCTGGGCGGCGATATCCAGCAGATAGCGCGAGTTGAAGCCGATATCGAGCGCGTCGGAGGCATATTCGACCTCGAGCTCCTCGGTGGCGCTGCCGGAATCAGGGTTGGTCACCGACAGCACCAGTTTTCCGGCGGATAGCGCGAGTTTCACGGCGCGGCCGCGCTCGCTGGAGATCGTCGAGACGCGGTCGACCGCGGCCTCAAAGTCCTTCTTGTCGACGACGAGTTCCTTGTCGTTGTTCTGCGGGATCACGCGGCCATAATCGGGAAACGTGCCGTCGATCAGCTTCGAGGTCAGTACCACGTCCCCGATGGTGAAGCGGATTTTTCCCTGCGACAGTTCGATCTTGACCTCGGCTTCGTTGTCCTCGATCAATCGCTGCACCTCGCCGACGGTCTTGCGCGGCACGATCACGCCGGGCATGCCGGCGGCGCCTTTCGGCAGAACCAGATCGATCTGCGCCAGGCGATGGCCGTCGGTGGCAACCGCGCGCAAGGTTGCCGCCTTGGCGGTTCCCGCGGTGTGGAGGTAGATGCCGTTGAGATAGTAACGGGTCTCTTCGGTCGAGATCGCAAATTGGGTGCGGTCGATCAATCGCTTCATGTCGGAGGCGGCGAGCGTGAACGAGTGCGTCATGTCGCCGGCGGCGAGATCGGGAAAGTCGTTTTCGGGCAGCGTCTGCAGCGTGAAACGGGACCTTCCGGCGCGGATCGCCAGCACCGAGCGGTCGCCGTCACCTTCCAGCACGATCTGGGCGCCATCGGGGAGTTTGCGCACGATGTCGTAGAACATATGTGCCGGCACCGTGGTCGACCCGCCGGTTGCGGCTTCTGCCGGCAGCGTCTCCGTCACTTCGAGATCAAGGTCGGTGGCTTTGAGCGACAGCCGCCCGTTCTCGGCGCGGAGCAGCACGTTACCGAGGATCGGAATGGTGTTGCGGCGTTCGACCACGCGATGGACGTGGCCCAGCGATTTCAGGAGTTGCGCGCGTTCGACGGTAACCTTCATAGCAATACCCGCCTGATCCCTTAAGATGGAAAAGCCGGGCGGCCCAGAAGGCGCGCCGCGGCATCTAAACCCGAAAAAGCCCGGTCAAAGCTGGATTTGACCAAACCCTCGGGGGGACCGCAAGGTGGCGCGGATGGGCGCTAAGTGCAAGGGAAACGGCAGCCCGTTCCCCACGTTTTGGGTTAAAATTCGAAGTCGTCCCGGCGAACGCCTGGCGTTCGCCGGGACGACGTCGATAGAGTTTGTGCCCGCCAATGCCCGGGCAAGAAAAATTGTTCCGCGTGTCGGATATGCGCCGCGACATTCGTCCTAGGGGCGCACATCAACATTCGGAGCAAGAGCCATGATGCAGCAGGGCGAAACGGCCGAAACCCAAATCAAGGCGCTTATCGATGCATGGGCGGATGCTGTCCGCCGCCATGATCTTTCCGGCATTCTTGCCCATCATGATCAGGACATCGTGATGTTCGACGTCCCGCCACCGTTGCAGTCACGCGGAATGGATGAGTACAGGAAAACCTGGGATCTCTTCTTTCCGTATCACGAGCCGTCGCAAGCGTTCGACATAGAGGAGCTGGCAATTACGGCCGGCGAAGATGTCGCCTTCGCAGTCGCTATCATGCGATGCGGCTCCGCCACTATCAGCGGCCCACCGGTGGCAGGCGGGTTCCTGTTCAGGCTGACCATCGGACTGCGCAAAGTCGATGGCGACTGGCGCATCGTGCATGAGCATCACTCGGTGCCGGCGACGGATTGAAGACGCAGGGTGGGCAAAGCGACCTGTCCGCCGTAGCTCAAAGAGCGAAGGCGGAAGCGTGCCCACCACTCAACTTGACGATTTAGATGGATGGTGGGCACGGCGCAAGAGCGCCTTTGCCCACCCTACGATCCCTTGATCGCCACCGTCCGCGCCGCGATCACGAGCGCCAACGTCAACAACACCGCGGCCAGCAGGAACGGCGCGCCCGGCAATTTCAGCGGCGCTTGCGCACCGATGAAATAGGCAAAGGTCAGCGTGAACAGAAACGGCCCCAGCAGCTGGGACAGGCTCTGCACGCTCGTGGTCGCGCCCTGCAACTGACCTTGCTGATCGGGTGCGACCAGCCGCGTCATCAGCGCCTGGATCGCCGCGCCCGATACGCCCCAGAACGCCATCACGGGAATGCCGAGCCAGAACAGCGCCCCGCTTGGCGCGGCGCCGAAAATCAAAAAGCCGACCGCGCCGCAGCCAAGTCCGAGCAGCAGCGCGCGGCGTTCGCCAAAGCGCGTGACGATCGGTCCGATGCCGAGACCCTGCACCGCCATCGCGCAGATGCCGACCATGGCCAAGGTCAGGCCGACCGTCCTTGCATCCCAGCCGTAGCGATAGGTCGCATAGAGCACGAAGGTCGACGGCAGCACGACATGCGCGAGCTGCGCAAAGAAATTCGCGATCGAAAGCCCGGTGAGGACGCGGCTGGAGCGTAACAGATGCAGCGCACCGAGCGGATTGGCGCTTTTCCAGCGGAAGCTTGAGCGGCGATCGCGCGGCAGCGATTCCGGCAGGATCAGCAGGCCATAAAGCGTATTGGCAAAGCTCAAAGCCGCCGCAGCCCAGAATGGCAGCCGTGGATCCATGCCGCCCAACAATCCGCCGAGCGCGGGGCCTAAGATGAAACCAGCGCCGAACGCGGCGCCGACCTTGCCGAACACCGCCGCGCGCTTCTCGGCGGGCGTGATGTCGGCGATGTAGGCAAACGAGGTCGAGATGCTCGCCGAGGTGATGCCGGAGATCACCCGGCCGATGAACAGCCAGCTCAGTGACGGCGCCAGCGCCATCAGCACATAGTCGAGCGCAAGGCCAAAATTCGACAACAGCACCACCGGCCGCCGGCCGAACCGGTCCGACAGGCCGCCCAGAATTGGCGAGAAGAAAAACTGCATCAGCGCCCAGGCGGTGCCGAACAATCCAAAGATGCGCGCGGCGCTCGCGGTGTCGTTATTGACAAAACTTTCCACGAGTTTCGGCAGCACCGGAATGATCACGCCCAGCGCCAGCGTGTCGAGCAGGATGGTGACGAAAATGAACGCCACCGCTGCACCGCGCATCGAAGGCGCTTCGACGACGCGCTCGGAACCTGCCTCGCTCATGACGGCCGCTTCCGCTTGTGGGCGAACGGATTGTCCTTTTCGCGCAGCGTGATCCGCACCGGCGTGCCCGGAATCTCGAAGAACTCGCGCAAGGAATTGACGAGATAGCGCAGATAGGATTGCGGCACGGCGTCTGCGCGCGAGCAGAAAAGGATAAAACTCGGCGGCCGCGCCTTGGCCTGGGTGATGTAGTTCAGTTTCAGGCGCCGGCCCGACACCGCCGGCGGCGGGTTGGCGCCCACCGCCTGCTCGAACCAGCGGTTGAGGGCGGCGGTCGGCACCCGCTTGTTCCACACCGCATAGGCCTGTTCGATCGCGCTCATCAGGCGGTCGATGCCCTCGCCCATCATGCCGGACACCGCGACGATCGGCATGCCCTTGACCTGCGGCAGCAAATGATCCGCGTCCGTGCGCAGCGCCGAGATCAGGTTCGACTGCTTACCCATCAAATCCCATTTATTGACCGCGATGACCAGCGCCCTGCCCTCGCGCTCGATCAAATCGGCGATGCGCAAATCCTGCTCCTCGAATTTGTTCTGCGCGTCCATCACCAGCACCACGACTTCGGCAAAGCGCACCGCGCGCAACGCGTCCGCCACCGAGAGTTTTTCCAATTTCTCTTCGATGCGGGAGCGCCGCCGCAACCCCGCAGTGTCGAACACGCGAAAATCCCGGCCCTGCCAGGTGATCTCGACGGCAAT
>Ga0209217_1000643_pt1 | contig 10131 bp, 9 predicted proteins | sample JacPinW_OM3H0_M2_FD_187957 | JGI IMG/M metagenome (GOLD analysis project Ga0209217, IMG submission 187957) | Forest soil microbial communities from Algoma, Ontario, Canada - Jack Pine, Ontario site 1_JW_OM3H0_M2 (SPAdes) (version 2) | ecosystem: Environmental > Terrestrial > Soil > Boreal...
CATCGAGACGGCATTGGCCGGTATTGCGACACTCCCCGAAGATACGCTTATCCTGATCCCGACGCGCAACCTCGTCCTGTTTCCCGGGACGGTGCTGCCCATCACGCTCGGCCGCCAACGCACGATTGCGGCAGCGCAGGCCGCGATCAAGCTCAACCGGCCGCTTGGCCTGCTGCTGCAGCGCGACCCCACGACGGATGACCCCATTCCCGTCGACCTCCATCGCATGGGGACCGAGGCGACCCTGTTGCGCTACGTGACGAGCCCAGACGGCACCCACCATGCGATCTGTCAGGGCGAAAGGCGGTTTCGGGTCCTCGATTTTGTCGAGGGTTACCCGTTCCTCGCGGCGCGAGTCGAGCACGTGCCCGAGGTCGAGTCGACCAGCAAGGACATTGCCGCGCGGCTGCTCAATTTGCGCAACCAGGCGGTCGAGGTGCTGCAGCTGCTGCCGCAGGTCCCGGCCGAGCTCGTCAATGCCGTGCAATCGGTCACCTCAGCCCCGGCGCTCGCCGATATGATCGCGAGCTTTATGGACATCACCGCGGCCGAGAAGCAGGAAATCCTCGAGACCGTCGACGTCGAACGCCGGCTTGATCGAGTTTCGGCGATGCTCGCCTATCGGATCGAGGTGCTGCGGCTGTCCCGCCAGATCAGCGAGCAGACCAAAGGCAAGATCGACGACCGCCAGCGCGAGTTCCTGCTGCGCGAGCAGATCAAGACGATCCAGAAGGAGCTGGGTGAGGGCGAGGACGCCAAGGCCCAGGAGATCGCCGAGCTGGCCAAGAAGATCGCCGAGGCAAAGATGCCGCCCGAGGTCGAGGAGCACGCCAAGCGCGAGCTCGCCCGGCTCGAGCGGATGCCGGAGGCCGCGGGCGAGTATTCGATGGCGCGCACCTACCTCGAATGGCTGACCGAGCTGCCCTGGTCGGTCGAGTCGGGGAAGGCGATCGACATCGCCGAAGCGCGCCGCACCCTCGACGCCGATCATTTCGGGCTGAGCAAAGTCAAGCGGCGGATCCTCGAATATCTGGCGATCCAGCAGCTCAACCCGGGCGGCCGCAGCCCGATCTTGTGCTTTGTCGGCCCGCCGGGTGTCGGCAAGACCTCGCTCGGGCAGAGCATCGCGCGTGCGACCGGCCGCAAGTTCGTCCGGGTCAGCCTCGGCGGTGTGCACGACGAAGCCGAGATCCGCGGCCATCGCCGCACCTATATCGGAGCGCTGCCGGGGAACATCATCCAGGGGATCCGCAGAGCCGGCAGCCGCGACTGCGTGATGATGCTCGACGAGGTCGACAAGCTCGGCCGCGGCATCCAGGGCGACCCGTCCTCGGCGCTCTTGGAGGTGCTCGACCCTGAGCAGAACTCGACTTTCCGCGACAATTATCTGGGCGTACCGTTCGACCTCTCGCGGGTCATGTTCATCACTACGGCGAACGTCCTCGACACTGTCCCCGGCCCGTTGCGCGACCGCATGGAGGTCATCGACCTTCCGGGCTACGTCGAGGATGAAAAATTCGAGATCGCCCGCCGCTACCTCGTTGACCGGCAGCTCAAGGCCAACGGATTGACCGCCGAGCTGGCCGAGATCACCGACGCGGCGCTGCGCGCGATCATCCGCGACTACACTCGCGAAGCCGGCGTGCGTCAGCTCGAGCGGGAGATCGGTGCGGTGCTGCGCAGTGCCGCCATGCGCATCGCGGAGGGGAGCGCCAAGCACGTACGCATCGAGCCCGGCGACTTGCACGAGATCCTGGGACCCCCGCGCTTCGAGGGGGAGGTCGCGATGCGCACGAGTGTGCCGGGTGTCGCCACTGGCCTCGCCTGGACCCCGGTCGGCGGCGATATCCTGTTTATCGAGGCGACCCGCATCCCCGGCGAGGGGCGGCTGATCCTGACCGGCCAGCTCGGCGAGGTGATGCGAGAGAGCGCGCAGGCGGCGCTGAGCCTCGTCAAAGCGCGGGCGTCTGGGCTCGGGGTCGATCCCGCGATGTTCGCAAAGAGCGACATCCACATCCATGTCCCCGCCGGGGCGATCCCCAAGGATGGACCGAGTGCCGGGGTCGCAATGTTCACCGCTCTCGTCTCATTGCTGACCAATCGGACCGCGCGCAGCGACACGGCGATGACCGGCGAGATCAGCCTGCGCGGACTCGTACTGCCGGTCGGCGGCATCAAGGAGAAGGTCGTCGCCGCCGCCCGCGCCGGTCTCGCCACCGTCATCCTGCCGGCGCGCAACCGCAAGGATTACGAGGAGATCCCGGAGGCCGCGCGCAACGCTCTGCGCTTTCTGTGGGCCGAGCGGGTCGAGGACGTGATGGAGGCGGCCCTCGAGCCGGCGAGCGAGCCTAGTCCCGCTGCGGCTGCCTGACGGCCCCCCGTCAACGCAGTCGGGAGGACGCTGGCGCCGCGGCCGCCATCGCCGCGGCGATCTTGTCGGGGCGGGTGAAGGCGAGGTATTCGGCCGCGAACTCGGGCGGCAGGATTTCGACCATCGACTCGTTCTCGACCCAGACTTCGATCACGTGGAAGGGGCCGCGGTTGCAGCGGAAGCAGTGCCAGCCCTCGCGGCGCGCGATCGCTTCGACCGTGTCCGCCTCGGCGGCAACGCTGAGCGCGAAATGGGTCGGTCCGTAGCCGCGCTCGGCGGGCGGCTTTTTGACAAAACCCCCGCCGTCGCTGCCGCCCGGCCGAAGCTCGGTTCCTGCCGGGTAGACCTCGACACCCGATCCGTGCTCGTCGAGCTGAAGGGCGAAAAAGCTCCCCGGATTGGGCGGAAACGGAACCGCGACACCACCCATGAACTCGGCCAAAACCCCGGCGACATGCTTCGGATCGCGCGCGGCGATCGATAAATGATGGATCATCGTTTCCTCGCGAATTGTCCGAGCATTGCATAGCACGACGGCGCAACGGATCGAAATGCCGGTTCACGGGGTTCGCCGAGGCTGCAAGGAAGAAGGCGTCGGTTTCGTAAACCTGCCGGGCAGGGCCATTCTTACCCGTTTTCACAACTCTTAACTCGGAAATGAGGGCTTCCGCACCACATCCGAGATTGCCAACGCACGGACCACTGCACCACGACAGGAGCAGAGATGATGTCTGTTCTCGACCGAACGCTTGTCGAGCGGCATTCGATGCGGAAGTTCCTGCCCCTGCCTCGGGGCGTTGTCGACGAAGGCCTCGCCCTGGCCCAGCACGAGCCGTCGAGTTCCGAGATGACTACCTACGGTATGTACACCGAACGCATGTTCCGGCTGCGGGAGGCCCGCATCGAGGCTCGCCGCAAGCTCCGCCGCGAAATCGCCTGGTTCTGCATTACGCTCGCCGCAAGCATGACATTGTGGGCCGCAGCCTATGCGGCCGGGCGCTGGCTGGTGTCGTGATCTGGCCACGCTGACACACGATGACTGAATTGGAAAGATTTCTGCCTCGCCCGCGTCATGTCGGCGCTCCCGGCCCTTGACGTTATATTCCTACAACTCCAGTTGCCGAATTCGCTCTTCGAGGTTTTCGATTTTTCTATCACCCATTATCGCGTTCGATTACCCGCCTGGGGTCTCAGTGTCCGACCAATTTCGCCACCGCGAACATGGAGCCGACGATCGCCACGATGTTCACCACGAGCGTACCGAGGATCAAGCCGAAGACGCGGTTCAGGATATCCGACTTGATCGCCTCGATCTTGGCCTCGAGGCGCAGCTCAGCTTGACGTAGCTCGCTGCGCAGATCGGCGATCTCAGCTTTGAGTTCGCTGCGCAACGCGGCGATCTCGGCTTTGAGATCCTCCTTGGTCGCGAGATCGGCGCTTTCCGTTCCGTCCTGAACTGCCGCGATAACGGCCTCGGCTTGCGGCTCGGTGAAGCCGGCATCGCGGAGTCGTTTCGCGACTTTCAGGGTGTCGATAGGCATCCGGAAACCATGGCACGGACCGGATTATCCCAGCAAGCAGCGGGCGACGGGACGGTAACCTGGTCGCCCTCTCTCCTAGCGCGGCAAGGGCTCGGCGCGGGTCTCGCGGCCGAGATACATCGCGTAGATGCTCAGCAGCGCAAAGCAGGTCATCAGTGCCGCGGGCTTGTTGAAGTTTCCGCCGAACGGGGCGGCCAAGAGACCCGCCACCAGCGGCCCAAAGGCGGTGATCACACGCGCACCGCCATTACAGAACGACACCGCGGTCGCCCGCACATGGGTCGGGAACAGCTCGGGTATGTAGACCGCGTGACCAGAAAAGACGCCGAGGACAAAGAACCCGTAGAGGAGGAGCAGATACGGATAGGGCGCCATATTGTCGACGGCGAGGAACAGGGTCAGGCCGAGGACCAAAGTCCCGACGTTATAGAAGACGATTGTCGGCCGCCGCCCGATCAGATCGGCGATAAACCCGAAGCACGCATAGCCGAAGATGCCGCCGATACCCCACAGCATCATGTTGCGGCCAATGATCGGGGCAACCGCGGCACCCGTGATGCCTTCCTTCTCCAGCATCAGGTTTTGGATCGTCGGCAGCCAAATCACCGTCGTCCAGATCGCGAGCAATGTGCCGAGCGCAAAGAGCAGGCCGACGAGCGTGTTGAAGCGCAGCTCTTTGTTGAATAATTGCAGCGGCAGAAAGCGCAGGAATTCCCGGTCCTCAGCGGTGGCGGCGCGGGCTTGCGCGGCCAATGCGCGGCGCCGCTCGCGCACCGCCTGGAAATGCTCGGGCTCGACCATGCTGCGGCGAATCAGCAACAGCAGCAGGGCCGGGGCGATGCCGGCGAAGAACACGTAGCGCCAGCCATAGCCGCCGATCAGCGCATAGACCTGGCCGCCGATGATGCTCCCCATGGCCCCGCCGGTCATCATGACGCCGAGAATCTTGGCGCGATGGACCTCGGCGAAAGCTTCGGCCACCAGCGGGATGCCGACGATGATCTCGGCTCCGGTGCCGACCCCGGCGAAGAAGCGATAGATCGCAAGATCGACCGGTGATTGCGCTAGCCCCTGCAGCCCGGTGAAGACGCTGTAGATCAGGATGCTGAGCGCCAGGGTGCGCACCCGGCCGATATAGTCGGCGACGATGCCGAACACGAAACCGCCGACCGACCACCCGAGCAGCCCGATCGTGCTGATGAGCCCGCCGACCCAGCCGATCTCGGCAACCGTTGGCTGCCCGCCCAGGAGCTCGGTCAATGCCGGGCGCAGCACCAGCGAGAACAGGCCGAAATCGGTAGCGTCGAGCGACCAGCCGGCCCAGACGACAAAGAAGATCAGCCATTGGTAGCCGGTGAAGCTCCTGACGAACGCCAGCTGTCCGGCCGTTCCCCCCGTAGCCCGCATCGTTCCCTCCCGCGACGATCTTGGAAATGGCTATAGCCCATCGCCCCGCCCGGGTCCAACCTGGAGCGCGGGCTTCGACATCGCCGGTATCCTGCGATAGGCTCACGAAAACTCGGCAGGCTGAGAGGAGCCGATGGCCGACGACCACTGGACGGGCGGTGATCTGCCAACCTTTGTCACGCATCTCGAGTGCAGCCTGACCGGCGAGCGCTACCCGGCCGATACACTGCACAATTTCTCCAAGGCCGGGCGGCCGCTGCTGGTGCGCTATGATCTCGACGGGGTGCGGCGCGCTCTCCCGCGCGAGGCGCTCGCTGCCCGGCCGCAGACACTGTGGCGGTATCGCGAGCTTTTGCCGGTGCGCCGGCCGGAGAACGTGGTCTCGCTCGGCGAGGTCGTAACGCCGCTGATCCCGCTGACTCGCCTGGCCAAGGGCGGCGAGATCCTGGTCAAGGACGAAGGCCGATTGCCAACCGGCTCGTTCAAGGCGCGCGGCCTGGTAATGGCGGTCTCGATGGCCAAGGAGCTCGGGGTCGGCGCGATGGCGATGCCGACCAACGGCAATGCCGGAGCGGCAATGGCGGCCTATTGCGCGCGGGCCGGTATCAAGGCCTACGTCTTCTGCCCCGACGATACCCCGGCGGTCAATGTCCGCGAGATCGCGATGCAGGGTGCGGCGGTGTTCCTCGTCGACGGCCTAATCGACGATTGCGGCAAGCTGGTCGCCGAAGGCGAGCGTGAAGTTGGCTGGTTCAACTGTTCGACTCTCCGGGAGCCCTATCGCATCGAGGGCAAGAAGACGATGGGCATCGAGCTCGCCGAGCAGCTCGGCTGGCAATTGCCCGATGTGATCTTCTACCCGACCGGCGGCGGCACCGGCATTATCGGCATGTGGAAGGCTTTTGCCGAGCTCGAGGCAATCGGCTGGATCGGGCCAAAGCGGCCGCGCATGGTGGTAGTGCAGGCGGCCGGTTGCGCGCCGATGGTCAAGGCTTGGGAGGAGGGCGCCGAGCACGCGCCGCGCTGGGCGAACGCGCACACCTTTGCTGCCGGAATTCGCGTGCCCCAGGCGGTCGGCGATTTTCTGATCCTGCGCGCGGTGCGCGAGAGCGGCGGGTTTGCGACCGCCGTCAGCGAAGACGCGATCTTTAGCGCATGGCGCGAGGCCGCGGCCGAGGAAGGGCTGCTGCTCTGCCCCGAAACGGCGGCGACCTATGCGGCATACCAACAGGCGCTCGCCGACGGCCGAGTCCGCCCAGACGAGCGGGTCGTCCTCTTCAACTGCGCCAGCGGGCTCAAATACCCGATGCCGGAAGCCGGGTGGCGGCTAAAGCTGGGCAACTCCATCGATTGGCAGCAGCTCGCAGAGGTGTAGCGGCGACCGACGGAGCGAGGTGCCGGTGTCGATGTTCTTCCCCACGGTTCGCGTTGCGGTGGCTGTGCTTGTGCTCGGTGTCGCAGCTTGCAATGCGCCGCCCTGGACGGTCAGCAGGTCGCCCGACGCAATTAGGTTGCGCTGGTACTCGGATGAGACGGATATCGCCGCAGCGCGGACCATTGCTGACGTGCACTGCCAATCAACCGGCAAGACCGCCGTGCTGGTCTCAGATGAGCAGAGCGGCAGCGTCGAAATTGCCGAATATCGTTGTCGTTGAACCCGATCCGCTCCGAACGGGTTCTTTCGGTTATGATCCACTGCACCCATTGGGAGATCCTCAGATGAGCGTCGAGCAACGGCTAAGGGAGTTGAAGATCACATTGCCCGAGGTCGGCAGCCCGCTCGGGAATTACGTCCACGCCAAGCGGGTCGGGAATTTGCTCTACCTCTCGGGCAAGGGACCGGAAAGCGCCGACCGCACGATGCCGCGGGGCAAGCTTGGCGCCGGCGTCTCGATCGAAGAAGGATATCGGCACGCCCGGCAGGTGGGGCTCGTGCTGATCGCCGTAATCAAGGACGCGCTTGGCGGGGATCTCGACCGGGTCGAGGGGATCATCAAAGTGCTAGGCATGGTTAACGCCGCACCCGATTTCGAGGACCATCCGAAAGTCGTCAACGGCTGCTCGGACCTCTTCGTCGAGGTCTTTGGCGATGCCGGCCGGCACGCCCGGTCGGCGGTCGGCATGAGCTCGCTGCCGGCCGGGATCCCGGTCGAGATCGAAGTCATCGTCGCGGTCAAATAAGCAGCCGGGAACGCCGCGTTGTCAGGCGACGCGGACGAGCCGATCACACAATTGCCTGCCGTCTCGGCGCCAGATGCGGATCAGCAGATCCGCCGGCTGATGCTGTTCTTCGGCCTCGTCTATGTCGTCGAGGGAACTGGACAGACCGGCGGACTGATCGCCCAGCCGCTCAACTACTATCTGAAGCAGACCTTCGGCTGGAGTCCGGTCCAGGTCACCGCCTATCTGACGATCCTCAACCTTCCCTGGATCATCAAGCCGGTCTACGGGCTCGTTTCGGATTTCCTGCCGCTCTTCGGCTACCGCCGCAAGACGTACCTCGTCACTGCCAACGCCGCGGCGACCGTTGCCTATTGCTGGGTTACGCAAATTACCGCGCCCAGTCAGCTGATCTTCGCTCTGCTGCTGACCGCCTTTGCAATGGCGATCTCGAGCACGCTGTGCGGTGCCATTCTCGTCGAGAACGGCCAGAGACTCGGTGCCAGCGATGCCTTCGTCAATCAGCAATGGCTGTGGTTCTACATCGCGGCGCTGGCGAGCGGTTTTCTCGGCGGGCAGCTGGTCGAGCGGCTGGCGCCAGGTGACGCCCTGCATGCCGCCGCGGCGATCATCGCTGTCGCCCCGCTCGCCGTGGTTTTCACCAGCTGGTTTCTGATCAGCGAGCCCAAGACCCGGATCGAACTGTCGGAGATGAAGAAGACCTTGGCCGGCTTGTTGGCCGCCTTCACTCTCAGAGATCTGTGGCTCGTCGGCCTGTTCCTGTTTCTCTATTACCTGAGTCCCGGGCTGGGAACGCCGCTATATTACCACATGACCGATTACCTGAAATTCTCCCAGGAATACATCGGTATCCTTGGTTCGATCAGCTCCGCCGGATGGGTCGCGGGTGCGCTGCTCTACCGAAGGTTTCTGAAAGGGATCACCGCAATGGCCCTGCTGAATTTCAGCATCCTCATTAGCACCCTGACGACGGCGGCATTTCTGTTGCTGTTGGACGAAACCACAGCAGCCGTCATCAATTTCTTTAGCGGGGTCGCCTGGATGATCGCCTTGGTCGCGACATTGACACTCGCCGCGGATTACTGTCCGCAGCGCGCGGAAGGCTTCGCATTTGCCGCGTTGATGTCGATCACCAATCTCGCGGCAGCATTGTCCGACAATATCGGCTCGTTCCTCTACGAACATGTGTTCGACCACCGCCTCGATCCGTTGATCATCGTGTCGGCGGCGTTCACGGCATTGGCCTTCGCCTTCGTCCCATTGCTGCGTCTGCAGAACAAGCGGCCCGGTGTGCCGGCGCGCGCCGTTGCCCTGGGCGGGGACTAATCCGGGCCTGGGACCGTGCCCTTCGGCAAGCTCTCGCAATAGCGCGCAATCTCGCCGGGGGTGGTGATCCACAACGTGTCGCGGTGGCTCACGATGTGGCGGACGGCGTCGCGGAACGGGCGCAGCCGGAAGGGCTGGCCGATGATGAAGGGATGCACCGCGACGGCGAAGACCAGCGGATATTTGCGCGACTGCGCCAGCATCTGGTCGAACTGGTCGATGATCATTTCGGCGAACTGGCGTCCGGTGTGCCGGCGGTTGACGAGTGCGGGCAGATCGTTGAGCTCGGCGGGGTAAGGCACCGACAGGATTGGCCCGGCGCGGGTGCGCATCCAGATCGGCTGGTCGTCGATCGCCCAATCCATGACGTAGCGGTAGCCGGCTTCCTTCAGGAGGTCGGGTGTCGCCCCGCTTTCCGCGAGACCCGGGCCGAGCCAGCCTTCCGGTCGCCGGCCGGAAAGCCGTGTGACGATCTCGGTGCATTCGGCGATCAGCCGCGCCTCGTCCTCCTCCCACAGGCCGTCCTGGCGCTCGGCGTTCGTCCGGCCGTGGCCGACATACTCGTCGCCGCGACCGTTCAGCCGCTCGACGATGTCCGGACAGGCCTCGAGGACGGCGGAGTTGACGTTGTGCGCTCCCGGCAGGGCGAACTCGTCTAGCACATCGAGATAATGCCAGAGGCCGACGCGGTTGCCGTAGTCACGCCACGCGTAGTTGCGGTGGCTCTGGGGTCCGGGCGAGCCCGACGGGTCGACGCCGAGACCCGCACCAAAGGCGAAGAATTCGATGTTGTTGCAGAAGGTGACGGCGAGCCGAGCGCCCTCGGGCCATTCGTATTGCGGCCGCTTGTGGATCGGGACGTAGTCGTAACGGCTATGCGCCGGCAGCTTCACTGGCTCACCGCCCTTTGAACACCGGCTTGCGCTTCTCCATAAAGGCGGTGCGGCCTTCGGTGTAATCGCCGCTGGCGAAGCACTCGTCGACCAGGCGCTTGCACAATGCGAGATCGCGCTCGCTCTCGTCCTTCAACGCCTCACGGATGTTCACCTTCGCCGAGCGCACCGTCAACGGCGCATTCGTCGCTATCATGTCGCAATAATTATTGACGTAAGTCTCCAATTCTCCGTCCGCCACCACCTGGTTGACGAGGCCCATGCGCAACGCCTCCTCGGCGGTGAACTGACGTGCGGTGAAGAAGATCTCACGGGCATGGGCCGGGCCGACCAGATCGACCAGCCTCTTGATGCCGTCATAGGCGTAGCCGAGCCCCAGCTTGGCCGCGGGAATGCCAAATTTCGATCCCTC
>Ga0209217_1000645_pt1 | contig 10104 bp, 9 predicted proteins | sample JacPinW_OM3H0_M2_FD_187957 | JGI IMG/M metagenome (GOLD analysis project Ga0209217, IMG submission 187957) | Forest soil microbial communities from Algoma, Ontario, Canada - Jack Pine, Ontario site 1_JW_OM3H0_M2 (SPAdes) (version 2) | ecosystem: Environmental > Terrestrial > Soil > Boreal...
TGAGCCGGTCGAGCTCGTCGGGGTCGCCGCCGCCGTGCATCCAGCCGTCGGCGCGTGCCGCGCGCCGCAGTGCGGCGTCGGCGTGCCCGCCGATCAGGATCGGAATCGGCTGTGTCGGAGCGGGAGTCATTTTCGTCTTGGGTATGTCGTAGAACTCGCCGTGGAATTCGAAGTACTCGCCGGTGGTTAGGCCGCGAATGATCTCGATGCACTCGTCAATTCGCTTGCCGCGCTTAGCGAACGGGACGCCCATCAGCTCGTAGTCCTCCGGCCACGGGCTAGTGCCGACACCCAGGCCCACCCGGTTGCCGATCAGCGCCGCGAGCGATCCCGCCTGCTTGGCCACCAGCGCCGGCGGCCGGATCGGCAGCTTGAGGACGAAGAAGTTGAACCGCAGCGTCGTCGTCACCGCGCCCAGGGCGGCGGTCAGCACGAACGTCTCGATGAACGCCTTGCCGTCCAGGAATTCACGGTTGCCGTCGGGCGTGTACGGGTATTTCGAGTCCGACTCGAACGGATAAGCGACGCTGTCGGGAATCGTCATGCTGGCGTACCCGGCCGCCTCGGCGGCCTTCGCCAGCGGAATGTAGTACCTAAAGTCGGTCATCGCCTCCGCATAGCTGAACCGCACGCCGTCTCCTGTCCTCGGGTAACTGCAAAATTACCAGCGGCTAATGACGCCGGTCGAAAAAACGTTCAGGGTGATCCCAAGGTTGCCGGGTTTGCCAGACGGCAGGAAAATGGCAGCATCGCTATCAGGGAAAGCGATCGGAGCGGGCAGCATGGCGGCGGATCGCCGGAGCCGACTCATCGGCGAACTCGCGGAATTGGTGCAGACCCTGCAGCAGCAAGACACGGATGTCGACACCGTCCTCCGCGAGCTGACGCAGAGCGCCGTGAAAATCATGCCCGGCGCGCAATCCGCCGCTATCACAATCGTGTCGCGCGACAGGACGGTGCGAACGGCATCGGCGACGAACCGTTATCCGGTCCTGCTCGATCAAATCCAGCAGCGGCACGATCAGGGGCCGTGCCTGTCGGCGGTCTGGGAACAGCACGTCGTCCGGATCAACGACATGACCCTCGAAGACCGCTGGCCGGCCTACTGCCGAGAGACCGTCGAGGAGAGCCCGATCCGGTCGGTCATGTCGTTCCAATTGTTCGCCGACCACCACAGGATGGGAGCGCTGAGCTTCTACGCCGAACAACCGAACGTATTCGACGACGAAGCGGCGGAGCTAGGGCTGATCTTGGCCACACACACCGCATTGGCGTGGAATATGTCGCGCCGAGACGAGCAGTTCCGTAGTGCGTTGGCATCCCGCGACATCATCGGCCAAGCCAAAGGCATGATCATGGAGCGATTCAAGATCGATGCTGTGCAGGCGTTCGAACTGCTGAAGCGGCTGTCGCAGAACTCAAATACGCCGCTTGTGGTGGTGGCCCGCCAGCTCGTCGAGGCCGAACACCCCGATTGATTGCTGATACTGCACGCGGCGGTTTAGAGCTGGTTTTCCGGGCCGACCACTGCCCACACCGTCTTTCCGGACGGCATCGGTGTGCTGCCCCAGGCGCGGCAAACCGACGCGACAATTGCCAGACCGGACACCCAGTCGCCGCCGCGGCGAGGATCCTCGTGGCGGGCCGCCGGTATCGAGCTGTCGTCCTGCACCGAAATGGTTACCGCCGCACCGTCGGATTCCAGCCCGAGCACGGGCGCGCTGGCGGTGTGTTGCAGCACGTTCTCGATGAACACATTGACAACTACCGTCGCTACCGGAATTAGCTCGACGTGGGACCAGGCCCCCAGCCACTCGGCCACGAGTTCGCGAGCCTTGCGCAGGCTGGCAAGTGAAGCTGGTAGTTCCATGCGCGTCCGCCACCGGGCACGTCGACCGTCCGTCAAAGTATCCAACGCCGCTTCGACAGTGGCGTGCACCGGCACGTAGCGCGTCACACCACTGCGTGCGATGGTCCTGCGGCGCCCGGCGTCTCCACACAGCAGCATGATCGGAACCCCGGGCCAGTTGTGGACGTGCCAACGCGCGCTGGTGAACACCTTCCACGAGGAGCACGCTCGGACGTGGAGAGCGTTGACGTCGACAAGGACAGCGCGGGGTTCGTCCAGCGCCGCGTCGATGATGCGGTTTCGTAGTTGCAGATACGTCCGGCTGTCCAAGACGCCATCGACCGTGAGCATGGAAGCGGTTCCCACCTGGCAAGCGGAAACCGCCAAATGGCCAGTAGTCCTAGCCATCGCCTTCGGCCCGCATGGCAGCGACCCTGACCAAAGCGAGCGGGTTGTTTTCAACTGGCATCCCCCTCGGCACGATGGTCGCTTACCCACGCTGGCGGACGGCAAAACGTGGAGCGCTACCAGATCAGCCGACGGTCGCGGCTTAAAGCTGTGGCACGGTGGCGACTTCGACGTCTGCCAGCGCAAACGGCGGCGCACCCACCCCGGCGATCGAGTGCGTGCCCTGCGGAGTTTCTTCGATGATGCGCGCCGAGACGCTGCGCTCGCCCACTACCAGAGTCACTGTCCGGACCCGCGCCAGCACGTCTGCCGGTAATTGGCCGAAAAGTGTTCCCTGCCAGTGATACTGGCCGCCAATTGGGTCGATATGTCCAGCTATCCGGACACGCACCTCTCGGCAGATGTCGGCCACCGTCACGGTCGCCGTGCCGTCGTAGATGTCGTCGTGCACGCCGACGGACGACACCAGGTCGAACGCCGATGCCACCAGACGACGAGACGGGCCGCGCAGGTGGACCCGCTCGTTGAACACCTGTTGACTGCTGCGGCGCACCTCGATGCGGGCGTGTCCTTTCATGAGCTGCAGGCACTCGACGACGTAGTGCATCGCCGCATCGAACTCCGGCCCGCTGACAGTGAAGTAATTCGGGAAGCCGTGTAGCGCTACCCCGAGGTAGGGCTCCATGCCGTCACGCCAGGTCTGTTGGAGGGTCAGCCCGCCGGCGCCGACCAGTGATGCCTCGCGATCAGCAATGGTGAGCCCGGTGCCGTAGACGATGGTGTCGACGTCATGGTGGGTCCCATCGGCGGTGCGGATGCCCGACGCAGTTACGGCGCTGATGGGCGATGCCACCAGCTCGGCCTGCCGACGCAGGTAGTGCTTGGCGCGCCGGCGAGGTGCGATGACCCGGCGCGGCGGAAGCGGAAAAACTTTGACCGCGGCCCCCGATCTGGTCAGCCGGCCGATCAGCTGCCCGGCGGCGGCGTCGGCGCCGATCACCGCGATGCGCTGGCCAGCCGGGTCGAGATCGGGGTCGGGTGCCGCCGCATGGAACGAGGTACCGCGAAAGTCGTTGCGGCCGGGCAGGTTCGGTGTCCACGGGACGAACGGTGACCCGCAAGCGATCACGACCCGGCCGCGGCAGGCCTCGCCGCCGGGAATAGCCAGCGTCCAGGTATCGGTGTTGTCGTCGAACACCGCGCCGATCACCTCGCGATCGAGGATCACGAGGTCTCCGATGTCTTTGTTGCCGGTGGCGAGCAGCTCAGTAGCGACGGATCCGGGACCGACGATGACGACGCCGTGGCAGCGTTCGTTCACAGGAACTTGGTGCGCGTCCAGCCGCGACGCGCGATCGGGCCCATCAGATCGACCTCGGTCAGGAATTCGGCCAGCGGAGCGAAGCCCGCTACCTGGACTTCGTGGCGATGCGGGCTGTTGCGCGCTGCCCTGCGCGCCCGCCTGCCGTCGAGGCCCGCCCGCCGATAGGGGATCGGGTTGCTGAACAGGTAACGGAAGAACCAGCCGCCCAGGCCGTTGACGTTGCCGACGAACCACCGCTCCGGCCGTCGCATCTGCGGTGCCCGCTTGCGCAGGCCGTCGCGCGCGAACTGTATGTGGCGGGCCTCTTCGGTGACGTGAATTCGCATCAGCCGCTGGATAATTGGCTGCAGCTCGGGGTCGTCCATCATCTGGCGCTGCAACGAGTCGAAGATCTCCTCGCCGATCAGCGCGGCAACCCACAGCACCGACCCGCGGAAAAAGAACGGCAGGGTGTTGATGATGATCCGTTGGTAGAGCCGCGGGCGAACGGGCTTGGCGCCGACGCGCTCGATGGCCTTGCCGAACATCACCATGTGGCGGGTTTCGTCGCCCAGCTCGGTGAGCGCGTAGTGGGATGCCCGGCTGGTGGGGTCTGTGTGCATGAGCTTGCGCAGCAACGCTTGATTCAGGATGTTTTCGAACCAGATACCCGCCGACAGGGTGTTCACCAGTTCCTGGCGGGACAGCTCGATGCGCTGAGCGCGGGTCATCTCGTCCCAGATCTGCGTGCCGTACAGCGACACGGTTCTCGGTGGCAGGTAGAACTTGTCCGGGTCCAGGGGCGCGTCCCAGTCGATATCGACGACCGGGGCGTAGGACTTCTTGACCGATCCCTTGAGCAGACGTTCGGCGAACTCTTCACGACTGGTCCCAGTCGGCTTCACCGCACTAGTCATGGCGCCGCTCCTCCTCATTGCGTCACGGTAGGGAGCATGGAGTGAAGATGTCAATACCCATGGTACCGGGTACCGGTGGTTTCGACTAGTTCCCATTCGTTGCGATCCACGCCGGAGTAGGTTCACCCCCATGGGACCATTTCTCATCCGCGCCGCGCTGACGGGATTTGCCCTCTGGGTGGTCACCCTCTTCGTGCATGGGCTCAGCTTCGTCGGCGGCGACACCAGGTTGCAGAGGGTCGGCATCATCTTCGTCGTCGCGGTGATCTTCGGCCTGGTCAACGCGTTCATCAAACCGATCGTGCAGATCCTGTCGATCCCGCTTTACATCCTCACGTTGGGCCTGATCCACATCGTCATCAACGCGCTGATGCTCATGCTTACGGCGTGGATCACCAGCCACACCACCCATTGGGGCCTGGCGATCGACCACTTCTGGTGGACCGCGATCTGGGCCGCGATCGCCTTGTCGATCGTCAGCTGGGTGCTGTCGCTGGTGGTGCGTGACGCGAGGCGCACCGCCCGGCGCTGACCGGCACACTGGATGCATGCCTGAACTGCCCGAAGTCGAAGCGCTGGCCGATCACCTGCGCCGCCACGCCGTCGGCAGGACGATCGGGCGCGTCGACGTCGTCGCGTTCTCGGTGCTCAAAACCTTCGACCCGCCGATCAACGCGCTGCACGGGTCGACCGTCACCGGCGCCGATCGGTGGGGCAAATATCTCGGCTTGCGGGCAGGCGAGCTGATCTTGATCACTCATCTGTCCCGGGCCGGCTGGCTGCGGTGGTCGGACAAGCTGGCCGGCGCGGCGCTGCGACCCGGCAAAGGCCCGATTGCGCTGCGTGTTCATCTGGGCACTCCCGGCGAGGCGCCGGGCTTCGACCTCACCGAGGCGGGCACCCAGAAGCGGCTGGCGGTATGGCTGGTCGACGACCCGATGCAGGTCCCCGGCATCGCCGCGCTCGGGCCCGATGCACTGCAATTGTCCGTCGACGAATTGGCCGGGCTGCTGGGCGGAAACACCGGCCGGATCAAATCCGTCATCACCGACCAGAAAGTGATCGCCGGCATCGGCAACGCCTACAGCGACGAGATCCTGCACGTCGCGAAGATTTCGCCGTTCGCCACCGCGGGGAAACTTTCGAACGGACAGCTGGGCGCATTGCACGAGGCGATGGTGTCGGTGCTGACCGACGCGGTGACCCGCTCGGTCGGTCAGCAGGCTGCGACGCTGAAGGGGGAGAAGCGCTCCGGATTGCGGGTGCACGCGCGCACCGGTCTGCCGTGTCCGGTATGCGGAGACACCGTGCGGGAAGTGTCGTTCGCCGACAAGTCGTTTCAGTACTGCCCGACCTGTCAGACCGGCGGCAAGGTGCTGGCCGACCGGCGCATGTCGCGTCTGCTCAAGTAGCTATGCTGCGCGGGTGACTCGGCAGAAGATCCTCATCACCGGTGCGAGTTCCGGCCTGGGCGCCGGCATGGCCCGCGCGTTCGCGGCCAAGGGGCGTGATCTGGCGCTGTGCGCCCGTCGCACCGACCGGCTCGACGAGCTCAAAACCGATCTTTCGCAACAGTATCCGGGCATCGCGGTCGCCGTCGCCGCGCTGGACGTCAACGACCACGAACAAGTGCCGAAGGTGTTCGCCGAGTTATCCGACACACTCGGCGGAATCGACCGCGTGATCGTCAACGCCGGTATAGGCAAGGGCGCGCCGCTGGGGTCGGGCAAGCTGTGGGCCAACAAGGCAACTATCGAAACCAACCTGGTGGCTGCTCTGGTTCAGATCGAAACCGCGCTACAGATGTTCAAGCACCAGGGGGCGGGGCATTTAGTGCTGATCTCCTCGGTACTCGGCGCCAAGGGCGTACCCGGCGTGAAGGCGGCCTACGCGGCCAGCAAGGCCGGTGTGCGTTCGCTGGGTGAATCGCTGCGTGCCGAATACGCCAACGGTCCGATCAAGGTGTCGGTGCTCGAGCCGGGCTATATCGAGTCGGAGATGACCGGCAAATCGCAGAGCACAATGTTCATGGTGGACAACGAAACTGGGGTCAAGGCGTTGGTCGCCGCCATTGAGCGCGAGCCGGGCCGGGCGGCGGTGCCGTGGTGGCCGTGGGCGCCGATGGTGCAGCTGCTGCGGGTGCTGCCGCCGCCGCTGGCCAAGCGATTCGCGTAGCCTTCTAGCCTTCGCCGAACGTGAAACCACGGCGAGTTTTTCCCATTTATTTCGCAATGAGTTCACGCTCGGCGTGATCGGGTTAGCCGCTCAGCCGACCCGGCCGGGTTCGATGGGCCGGGCCCGTCTTTCGCGGCCGCCGGCCGCTCAGCCGACCCGGCCGCGTTCGACGCGATACCGGCGCACCAGCGCGTCGGTTGAGCTGTCCGATTGCTTGTCCGGCGCTGCGTCGTCGGTGATGACCGGCAGCAGCGCCTTGGCCTGCGTCTTACCCAACTCGACGCCCCATTGGTCGAATGAGTCGATGCCCCACACCACGCCTTCGGTGAAGACCTGATGCTCGTAAAGGGCGATCAACTGGCCCAGTACCGATGGAGTGAGCCTGGTGGCCAGAATGGATGTGGTCGGTCGGTTGCCGGGCATCACCTTGTGCGGCACCACGTCGGCAGGCGTGCCTTCGGCCGCGATCTCCTCGGCCGTCTTGCCGAATGCCAGCACCTGGGTCTGCGCGAAAAAGTTGCTCATCAACAGGTCGTGCATGCTGCCGGTGCCGTCGGCGGTGGGCAGGTCGTCGGTCGGTTGGCTGAAACCGATGAAGTCGGCCGGCACCAAACGGGTGCCCTGGTGCAGCAACTGGTAAAAGGCGTGCTGGCCGTTGGTTCCTGGTTCGCCCCAATAGATTTCACCGGTGTCGGTGACGACCGGGGTGCCGTCCGCACGGGTTGACTTGCCGTTGGATTCCATCGTCAGCTGCTGCAGATACGCCGCGAACCGCGCTAGGTCGTTGGAGTACGGCAGCACCGCACGCGACTGTGCGCCAAAGAAGTTCGAGTACCACAGCTCGATCAGCCCGAGCAGCGCCGGCGCGTTGGCCTCCAGCGGTGCGGTCCGGAAATGCTCGTCAACGAGGTGGAACCCGGACAGGAAGTCCGCGAAAGCCGCACGGCCGATCGCGGCCATCACCGAGAGCCCGATCGCCGAATCGACCGAATAGCGTCCGCCGACCCAGTCCCAGAAGCCGAACATGTTGTCGGTGTCGATGCCGAACTCGTCGACCAGCTTCTTGTTGGTCGAGACGGCGACGAAATGCTTTGCCACTGCGTCGTCGCCGAGCGCGTCGGTCAGCCAGCGCCGGGCTGCGGTGGCGTTGGTGAGCGTCTCCAGCGTCGAGAACGTTTTGGAGGCTACGATGAAAAGCGTTGTGGCCGGGTCTAAGTCGGTCAACGTGGCGATCAGGTCGGCGGGGTCGACGTTGGAGACGAACCGCGCCGAGATGCCGGCGTCGGCGTAGTGACGCAGCGCCTGGTAGACCATGACCGGTCCGAGGTCCGAACCTCCGATCCCGATGTTGACGACAGTGCTGATCCGTTTCCCGGTGGCGCCGGTCCACTCGCCGCTGCGCAACCGGTCGGTGAAGTCACCCATCGCGTCGAGCACCGCGTGCACATCCTCGACCACGTTTTGACCGTCGACGATCAGCTTCGCGTCGCGCGGCAGCCGCAGCGCGGTGTGCAGCACCGCGCGATTCTCCGAGGTGTTGATGTGCACGCCGGCGAACATCTCGTCGCGACGCTGCTCGAACTGGGCGGCACGGGCCAGGTCGGTGAGCAGGTCCAGGGTCTCGCGGGTGACGCGGTGTTTGCTGTAGTCGATGTAAAGGTCGCCGACGGTGACGGTGAATTCGGTGCCGCGGCCGGGATCGTCGGCGAAGAACTCGCGCAGGTGGGTGTCTTTAATCCGCTCGTAATGCTTGCGCAGAGCGTTCCAGGCCGGGGTCGCTGCGATGTCGGGGATCTGTTCAACCACAGTCATGCTGTCGACCCTAGTCAGGTTGACCAGGGCCGGGTTGAAGCCGAGGTGAACGAGCTGCTAACCGGGGTGGATCAGTGACCGAGTCGGCCGCGGCCCAGTCTGAGCAGCAGCATGGCCAGGTCCTTGCCGTCCGGACCAAGCTCGCTGTAGCGCTCGATGACCTTCATTTCGCGGCTGTGTACCAGCCGAGTGCCGCCAGAGGCCATCCGGGCTTTGCCGATTGCCTGGGACGCCTCGGTACGACGCTTCACCGCGGCCAAGATCTCGGCATCGAGGCGATCGATTTCTTGCCGCAGGTCATCGATATCGGTGAGTTGTTCGGTTTCTACAGTCATTGGTAGCTCCGGATTCTCATTGTGTGCGAGGTGTAGGGGTTTTGGAGATCGTGGTCTCATCCGGTATCGGGCCTCACACAAGAGACGAGCCCCGGATCCGGAAGCGGACCACGGGGCTCTGGAAGCAGCTAAGCCACGGGCACCGCTGGCCGGTACCCGTAGAAAAATCGACGCTGCATGTTGAGCACGATCTGAGTGTGCCACTTGAAGGCCTGCTAGCGCAAAGGTGTCGCCGAACGGCGGTAAGTTAGGGCAGACATGCCGCCGACGACGATGCAGAGCGAAGCGATGAGGAGGAGCGGCGCATATTGAGTGTGCACGTTACTGAGGCCGGAGCAGATCTTTTCGACGGCCTTAACCCGCAACAGCGTAAGGCGGTGCTGCACGAGGGCTCGCCGCTGCTGATCGTCGCGGGCGCGGGATCGGGCAAGACGGCCGTGCTGACCCGGCGCATCGCATACCTTCTGGCCGCACGCGACGTCGGCCCCGGTCAGGTTCTGGCCATCACCTTCACCAACAAGGCCGCCGCGGAGATGCGGGAACGGGTGGTGGCGCTGGTCGGTCCGCGAGCACGCTCGATGTGGGTGTCCACGTTTCACTCGACATGCGTGCGGATTCTGCGCAACCAGGCGTCGCTGATCACCGGGCTCAACTCCAACTTCTCCATCTACGACGCCGACGATTCGCGCCGCCTGCTGCAGATGATCGCCAAGGACATGGGCCTCGACGTCAAGCGCTACTCGCCGCGGCTGTTGGCCAACGCCATCTCCAACCTGAAGAACGAGCTGATCGACCCGCAGCAGGCGATGGCCAACCTCTCCGACCCCGACTACCCTGACCAATCCGACGACTTGTCGCGCACGGTGGCCGCTGTCTACTCCGAATACCAGCACCGGCTGCGGGCTGCCAACGCACTCGACTTCGACGACCTCATCGGCGAGACGGTCGCGGTACTGCAGGCCTTCCCGCAGATCGCCCAGCATTACCGTCGGCGGTTCCGGCACATCCTGGTCGACGAGTATCAGGACACCAACCATGCCCAGTACGTGCTGGTGCGCGAACTGGTCGGCCGCGACGCCGACGACGACCCCGACGGCGTGCCGCAGGCAGAGTTGTGCGTCGTCGGCGACGCCGACCAGTCGATCTATGCGTTCCGCGGGGCCACGATTCGCAATATCGAAGACTTCGAACGCGACTACCCCAACGCCACGACGATTCTGCTCGAACAGAATTACCGCTCCACGCAGAACATCCTGTCGGCGGCGAACTCGGTGATCTCGCGCAACTCGGGACGCCGAGAGAAGC
>Ga0209217_1000647_pt1 | contig 10101 bp, 11 predicted proteins | sample JacPinW_OM3H0_M2_FD_187957 | JGI IMG/M metagenome (GOLD analysis project Ga0209217, IMG submission 187957) | Forest soil microbial communities from Algoma, Ontario, Canada - Jack Pine, Ontario site 1_JW_OM3H0_M2 (SPAdes) (version 2) | ecosystem: Environmental > Terrestrial > Soil > Boreal...
ATGGCGAACATCGTCGGTTTCATCGCGGCGCGAAAAGCGAAGTCGCCGTGGGACATTCGCACGAAAGGACTCGCTGATCCGGAAAGCCGTCGTCTCGTGGTCTACGGGTCGGGCGAAATGCACACCTGGATCAACAAGGCCGCCGACATGTGCGGGCTGGGCACCGGCGCGATTCGGTGGATCGAGACGGATGAAGACCATCGCATGCGCCCGGACTCACTGCGCCAGCGAATCAACGAAGATCGCGCTACCGGTCTTCATCCTTTTATGGTCGTTGGTACGGCTGGATCGGTCGGAACGGGCGCGATCGACCCGCTCCCCGCAATCTCCAGGATCTGTAAGGAATTTGATCTCTGGTTTCACGTAGATGGCGCGTATGGAGCGCCCGCCGTCGCGCTCGACGGAGCGAGCGCCGACCTAAAGGGACTCCGATTGGCAGACTCGATCGCAATCGATCCGCACAAGTGGTTGTACAGCTCTCTCGAAGCGGGATGCCTGCTGACGCACCACCCTGACGTGCTCCACGATGCGTTCGCGTTCAAGCCTCCGTACTACCAGTTCGACGACAACGAAGGCCAGGAAGTGAAGAACTACTTCGAGTACGGACCGCAGAACTCGCGCGGCTTCAGGGCGCTCAAGATCTGGCTCGGATTTCAGCAATCCGGAGCGAGTGGATACCGGCGAATGATATCCGACGACATCGCCCTCGCTCACAGACTGCACGAGTTCGTCGGCAAGCAGGAGCTGCTCGAGCAAGGAACTATCTCACTGAGCATCTCGACCTTTCGATTCGTGCCAGCGGGTCTCAGACCACGCGCCAGCGGCGATGCTGCCGTCACCGACTATCTCAATGAGCTGAATGCGCGGATCGCCACCGCGCTCAGACTCGGCGGTCGCGCGTTCGTCTCCAACGCACATATCGGAGATCGGTACTTCCTCCGCGCGTGCATCGTCAACTTTCGGACAACTCTGGCCGACGTGCAGGCGTTGCCGGAGCTGATCGTTGAACTCGGTCGGGATCTCGACAAGCAAAACAGACCGAAAGCGCTGCGTGGCTAAGGACGGATCGCGCACTTCCCACTACGACTACGATCTCCCCGCCGACCGAATCGCCCAGTATCCAACTGAGCGCCGAGGCGACAGCCGGCTGATGGTCGTAAATCGCTCGACCGAAGAGATCTCCCACAGGCGCTTCAGCGATCTCGAGCAGATGATTCCGGCGGGCGACGCGATCGTCCTCAACACCACGCGCGTCTTCCACGCTCGACTCCTTGGCCTTCGCGACAACGAAGCTCCGGCCGAGATACTTCTCCTTCGATCACTCGGCGACAACCTATGGGAAGCGATGGTGCATCCCGGCGGCAAGCTCAAGCCGGGGCGCGTCGTACGATTCGCCGAGGATTTTGAGGCGCAGATAGTATCGACGACGGAGAGAAGGACGCGAGTCGTTCGACTCGAGTCTGCGTTACCGCTTGATCAGGCGATCGAGAAATACGGTCACGTGCCGCTGCCGCCTTACATCACACGTGCGGATCAGGCGTCGGACGAGGAACGGTATCAGACCGTTTACGCGAAGGAGAGTGGATCGGTCGCAGCGCCTACGGCGGGCCTCCACTTTACTCCGGAATTACTCAATCGCCTGGCCGCCAAAGGGGTGAAGCGCGCTGACGTGGTGCTCCATGTCGGCGCCGGCACCTTCAAGCCGGTGGACACGGAGCACCCGGCAGATCACGTCATGCACGAGGAGTCGTACACTCTTCCGTCGCGTACCGCGGAGATCCTGAACGAGACTCGACGCAACCGCGGGCAAATCTGGGCGGTCGGGACTACGACCGTCCGCACTCTGGAGAGCGCGATCGACGACCACGGAGTCTTTCGCGAGAAATCGGCGGACACGCGCATCTTCATCCGCCCGCCGTACACGTTCCGCGCGGTGGACCGGCTGATCACCAATTTTCATCTCCCCCGATCGACCCTCATCATGCTGGTCGCCGCGTTTGCGGGCTACGATCTCACGATGAGGGCCTATCAGGAAGCGATTCGCGAGCAATACCGGCTCTACTCCTATGGCGACGCAATGGTCATCGTCGATGATTGAACGTGTCTTTACCTACGCCTCAGGGAAATCAGCCCCCACGGTGGTCTGCTCCCACGCGTCGAAATCCTTCTTCAACAGATCAAGCTTGCCCCTCGCGCCGTTGAGCGCCGCCTTCCCCAGCAAAAGGCGCAAGGGAGGATTCGGGGATTCGACCGCGGCGATGATCGCAGCCGCGGCGCGCACCGGATCGCCTGGCTGCTTTCCACTGTAGCCGCGAATATTGTCCAGGTTCTTTCCGGCGGTCGGTGCATAGTCGGCGATTCGATTCTTGGCTTCAGCCGCCGATCGTCCTGCCCAGTCAGTTCGAAAGCCGCTGGGCTCGACGATCGTGACCTTGATTCCGAGCGGCGCAACTTCGAGCGCCAACGACTCCGAGAATCCTTCGACTGCGTACTTTGTCGCGTGGTAGTACGCGAGTGACGGAAAGCTTCTCAGCCCGCCGATCGACGAGATGTTGACAATGTGCCCACTACGGCGCTTCCGCATTCCCGGCAGCGCCGCGCGGGTCATGCTCGACAGCCCGAAGAAGTTGATCTCGAACATGCGGCGGACCTCTTCTTCGTCGCTCTCTTCAACGGCGCCGAAGTAGCCTACACCGGCGTTGTTCACGAGGACGCCGATGCTGCCGAAACGCTGCTCAGCGCTCTTTACCGCCGCGTTTACCTCGACCGGGTCGGTCACGTCGAGCGCGAGAACCAGCGCGCGATCGCCATATGGAGAGCCGATGTCTTCGACCTTGGCCGGATCTCGAGCGGTCACGACGGCCCGGTAGCCGCGATCGAGAACCATTTTAGCGAGCTCGCGGCCGAAGCCGGTCGAGCAGCCGGTAATGAACCAAACTTTGTTGTCTGTCATAGACCACTCCCGGAGCAAGTTCTCTTCCAAAGAAGCTAACTTCTTAGAGTGACATTCGACTTTACAATCACTGCGACCGACGCCTCGGCGCGCGCAGGTGTCTTCGCGACCCCGCACGGTTCCGTCGAGACGCCGGCATTCATGCCGGTCGGCACCCTGGCGGCGGTGAAGACGCTCGACCCCGACGACCTCGCGAACATGGGCGCGTCGATGATTCTCGGGAACGCGTATCATCTGCATCTCAGACCCGGGGATGAAGTCGTCCGCGAGATGGGGGGCCTCCACAGATTCATGCGCTGGGACCGGCCCATCCTCACCGACTCGGGAGGATTCCAGGTGTTCTCGCTCGCTCAGCTCCGCACGATCAGCGAGGAGGGGGTGGAATTCCAGTCGCACATCGATGGATCGCTCCGATTCTTTACACCCGAATTGGTGATGCAGATCGAGCGCAACCTGGGCGCCGATGTGATCATGCAGTTCGATCACGTGATTCCCGGGCAGGCCGATGACGCGGCAGCGGGGGATGCGAGCGAGCGAAGCATCCGCTGGCTCGCGCGATGCCTGGCCGAGGTCCAGCGGTTGGAGAGCGGGCAGCCCCTCGATGAAGAATCGCCGCGCGAGGAGTTCCCGCTGGACAATCCACGAAACGAGCAGGCTCTCTTTCCCATCGTTCAGGGCGGAATCCACGCCAATCTGCGCCGGGAAGCAGCCGCCGCGATCGCCGGGATGCATGACTGGGCCGGGTTCGGCGTCGGAGGTCTTTCGGTTGGGGAAGAAAAGGGCGCGATGTACGAGATGCTCGAGGTCGTCGACGAGGCCCTTCCGAGGACTCACCCGCGCTACCTGATGGGAGTCGGCTTCCCCGAAGATCTGATCGAGGGGATCCGCCGGGGCGTTGACCTCTTCGACTGCGTCGCACCGACTCGGATGGGGCGGAACGGTTCCGCTTTCACCCGGGACGGGCGATTGAACATCAAGCGGACTGAGTTCCGCACCGATCCGCGCCCACTCGACCCGGAATGCGATTGCTCCGCGTGCACCCGCTTCAGCAGAGCGTACATCCGGCATCTCTTCGTGTCGGATGAGATCCTGGGGCTGCGCCTCCTCTCCCTGCACAATGTACATTTCCTCGTGTCGCTCGTCCGGCAGGCGCGGGAGGCTATCCGGAGCGGTGATCTCGATTCGTGGTCGCGCGATTGGCTGGCGCGCCATCGCTCGGCGTCGCCCCTCGCCGTCTGAAACTATTTCGCACCCATCTACGGTTTTCACTAATGCAAAGCAATCCAGTAATCGGCTCCATTTTCATTTACGGAGCCATCTTCCTCATCTTCTATTTCATTCTCATTCGCCCGCAGGCGACGCAGAGAAAGAAGCACGATGAGATGGTGCGGGGTCTCAAGAAGGGGGACGAGATTGTGACCACCGGCGGGCTCGTCGGCGAAGTGGTCTTCATAAAGGAGAAGAGCGGCGACGATAAGGCCGGCGGCCTGGAAGATCGCGTCACCATCAAGTCGGGTGAGACGCGCGTCATCATCGAGCGCGGACGCATTGCGCGCATCAACAGACCCGGCGGGGTCTCCAACGCAACCGGTGGGTGAGCATCCTCGACATCCGGGTGCTGGGCGACCCGGTTCTTCGCAAGCCTACCAAACCCGTCACCGAATTTACCGACGAGCTGCGGAGGCTCGTCGCCGACATGTTCGAGACTATGTACGCCGCCGAAGGGATCGGGCTCGCCGCACCCCAGGTTGGGAGATCTGAAAGGCTAGCGGTCGTCGATGTCGAAGGAAAGAAATACACGCTGATCAATCCGCAGATCGTGTCGAGGGACGGCGCGGGCGAGAAGGCGGAAGAGGGATGCTTGTCGATCCCTGACATCTACGGCGACGTCGAGCGTCCACCAGACGTCACCATTCGCGCGTTCGATGAGAGTGGAAATCCGTACGAAGCGTCAGCCAACGACCTGCTCGGCCGCTGCTTCCAGCACGAGATCGACCACCTCGATGGAAAGCTTTTCATAGACTACCTGAGCCCGCTCAAGCGCAGAGCCGCGCTTGCAAAATGGGAGAAGGAAAAAGAGAGCTATCCGGGCAACGTCAGGAAGGTTCGCACCGAGGTGAAGGGCGAGCACCACCATGAGACGGAGATGTAGTGCGGGTTCTCTTCTGGGGAACTCCGGAGTTTGCCGGCGCTCCGCTGCGCGCTCTCATCGGTGAAGGATTCGACGTAGTCGGAGTAGTCACGCAACCCGACAAGCCGCAGGGACGATCACGCGAGATAATTCCCTCGGTGGTCAGGCAGATCGCGGAGGAGGAAGAGATTCCGCTCTTCCAGCCGAAGAATGCGCGTGACCCGGATCTGCTGGAGAAGCTGAACGGCTTGAAGCCGGACATCGGCATCGTCGTCGCCTACGGGCACATCCTGCCGCAGAAAATCATCGATCTTCCGGCCAAGGGCACTCTCAACATCCATGCATCGCTGCTTCCTCTACTGAGAGGAGCAGCACCGATTCAGGCCGCGATCAAGCAAGGCTTCGCCGAGACGGGCGTCACGATCATGCGGGTGATTCCCGCCCTCGATGCCGGACCGATTATCCTCCAGGCCGACACACCGATCCTGGCCGACGAAACGTACGGCGAATTGCAGGACCGATTGTCCGAGCTGGGTGCACTCAGCCTGATCGAGGCTCTTACGCTCATCTCGATCGGATCGGGAAAGGAAACGCCTCAGGATGACGCGCGAGCGACCTACGCTGCGAAGATCACCCGTGAATCGTCCCGCATCGACTGGAGCGCCAGCGCACTGGAGATATCGCGGCTGATCCGGGCGTCCGACCCCAAGCCCGGCGCGTACACGCAAACGCCGAATTTCGACGTCAAGCTGTTCGGGCCCAGATTGATGGACGGGATCAAGGGTGAGCCGGGCGAGGTTCTCAAGACGAAGGGCGAGCTCGTCATCGCATGCGGGATGGATGCACTGCGAATCGCCGAGGTCCAACCTTCGGGCAAGAACAGAATGCCGTCCGAGGAATGGACGCGTGGCCGGGGAATCGCGGTCGGCGAAAGGTTCGGCGTGTGACGTCAGCCGCCGTCAAAGCGCCAATGACCGATCTGCCTTGCGTGCACGCCGTGACGAACGACGAGATCATGCTGCGACCAGGGTTTCTTCGGAAGGCGCTGGCCGTGATGCGGGTTTTGGGAGACAAAGGCGCTATTCATGTGAGGTCCCAACTTCTCGACTCACCTACCTTGTACTCGATCACGCTGGCGCTGCTCGAGCTGCACGAGCAGACAAAGTGCTGGTGCATCGTGAACGATCGCGTGGATGTCGCTCTCGCCTGCGGAGTACAGGGAGTTCAATTGACGCACAAATCAATTGCGGTTCCGGACGTCCAGAGAATCGCCCCCGCCCTCAGGATCGGGGCGAGCGTTCACTCTGCGGACGAAGCGCGGGACGCCGAGTTGGCGGGAGCCGACTGGTGCGTCGCGGGCCACGTGTTCGAGACGCCGTCTCATCCGGGACTCCCCCGGAAGGAAAGCACTTTCATCAACGAAGTCGTTGCGGCGGTGAGCTTTCCAGTGATCGCGATTGGCGGCATCAGGCCGGAGCACGTCCGGTCGCTGGTCCATCGCGGCGCGCACGGCGTCGCCGCGATTCGAGGAATCTGGAACGACGAGAATTCCGAACTCGCTGCCAGTCGCTATCTTTCACAAGTATGATGGGAACCGAGGTATTCGAGACGGAAATCGCTCTCGTTGTGAACGGAGCGGAGCGCCGGGTCCCAAAGGGTTGGACGCTGGCGGATCTTCTCGCTTCACTCGAGCTCGATCCGCGCGTGGTAGTAGTGGAGCGCAACAGCACCATCCTGCGCGATCGCTCCTCCTTTGCGTCGCTCGCTCTCGCGTCCGATGACGCATTCGAGATCGTCCACTTCGTGGGTGGCGGCTGATATGGGGCACGCTGATCTGCTCTCTCCGACGACGCTCACCGATCCGCAGCCGTTTGTGATTGCGGGCCGCGAGTTCCGCTCGCGCCTGATGATCGGCACCGGCAAGTACGCGTCGAACGCGCAGATGATCGAAGCGATCGAGGCGTCTGGCGCGGAAGTGGTGACCGTCGCGGTGCGTCGCGTGGATCTGGACAGATCCAAAGATGAAGCAATCCTGCATCACCTCGATCCCGACCATTTCTTCCTGCTCGCCAACACCGCCGGCTGCTACAACGCATCCGACGCGATTCGCTACGCGCGACTGGCGCGCGCCGCGGGGTTCAACGAGTGGGTGAAGCTAGAGGTAATCGGGGATCAGCAGACGCTGCTTCCGGACACAGTGGGCCTGCTGCAGGCGACGAAGACGCTGGTAGATGAAGGCTTCAAAGTGCTGGCGTACACCAACGACGATCTCATCACCGCGCTCAAGCTCGAGGACGCTGGAGCAGTAGCAGTGATGCCCCTCGCGTCGCCGATTGGGTCCGGTCTGGGAATGCTGAATCCTTACGCGATTCGCACCATCAAGCAGCGGCTCTCGGTACCGGTGATCGTCGACGCTGGAGTCGGCACGGCGTCTGATGCATGCATTGTGATGGAGCAGGGCGTCGATGGAATCCTCATGAACACAGGAATCGCCGCCGCTCAGGATCCGGTGCGCATGGCTGCCTCCATGAAGAGCGCCGTCGAAGCTGGACGACACGCCTACCTGGCGGGACGCATGCCGCGCCGAGAAGTCGCGGTTCCATCGTCCCCCACTACGGGGATGCTCGGCGCATGAACGCCACCGTTGTATCTACGGGCGGAGTTACCGCGTCGCGAGCTGTCGCCGCCGAGATCTGCGTCGATCTCCGAAGGGGAGAGTTCCTCGATCAATCGTTCGATCGGCGGATTGCTCCGCTCGACGCGCGCGATCGTCGCTGGACGCGTGAGCTCGTATACGGGATGCTGCGTCACCGCGGCTGGATAGACACGATCCTCTCGGACCGCGTGCGCGGTGGGCTGGCGCGTCTCGATCCCGATGTGATCGACCTGCTCAGACTTGGTGTCTACCAGCTCACCAACATGGGAAGCGTGCCTGCGTACGCTGCCATTGCCCAGACCGTCGAGCTCGCCAAGCGACGCCACGGACTCGGCGCGAGCAAGCTCGTTAACGCCGTCCTGCGTCGTACCGACCGCGAGCGCGACGTGCTTGGACAAGCGGGCGGGACAACTTCGGATACGATCGAAGCGCTGGCGCTCAAGTACTCACATCCTCGCTGGCTGGTCGAGCGATGGGTGGAGAGATGGGGGGAGCAAGACACTGAGCGGCTGCTCACAGTCAACAACGCCGAAGCTCCGATTGTCCTTCGCCCTTACGGAATCGTAAGAGAGCAGCTGGAGGCAATGCTCGAGGCGGCGGGAGTTCACATCGGTGACGCGCCCTACCTGCGAGAGAGCATCGCCGTCTCCGGCGGAATCACGCTCACCGAGCTGGGCGCGTTCAAGAAGGGGCTGTTCTTCGTTCAGGATCCTGCGGCGACGCTGGTTACCGAGTACGCCGCAATTCCCGTTGGAGGTACCGTGGCGGATCTATGCGCGGCGCCGGGCGGAAAGTCGCTCGAGCTGTCGAAGACCGCGTCGACGGTTCTCGCCGGTGACAAATCGGTGGGACGACTCCAGCGATTGCTCGCCAACGAGAGGCGGCTCGAGACGACCAATGTCTATCCGCTCGTCGCTGACGCTCGGCATCCAGCAGTACGCCCCGTCGACGCGGTGCTGATCGACGTCCCCTGCACAGGCACCGGCACATTCCGTCGCCATCCCGACGCGCGGTGGAGACTGAAGATTTCCGACCTCGCCGTTATGCCAGCGTTGCAGAAGACTATACTGCGAGCCGGCGCGAGCGTGGTGAAGCCGGGGGGGCTTCTGATCTACAGCACATGCTCGCTCGAACCGGAGGAGAACGACGTTCAGGTGGATTCCTTTCTGTCCGAGAATCTGAATTTTGTGCTGGAGCCACCGCCTGAAGGATCCGTCTCGCTGGACCTCCTCGACGCGGGCAGGTTGCGCGTGCTGCCGCAGCGCCATGGAACCGACGGCGCCTTCGCCGCGCGATTGCGCAGGGTAAGCTAGGTGAACTGGCGCGCGCTTCCGCGGCGTGCGTTTCCCTATCTCATTGCTGCGGTCGGCGGATTTCTAATCGCCTACGTCGCGGTCTTTCTGTTCGCGTTTCCCGCTGAAGTTCTTCCGGACGATGGGGTTCTGCCGAACGTAGTAGGCAAGACGTTCGAGAACGCGTCCGCCATCCTGCAGAAGGCGGGATTCCCGGCACAGCAGGGCGAGCTGCGATACCACAAGAACATCGGTGCCGGTGTCGTGCTGCAGGAAGATCCGCCGGCGGGTAGCAGACAGAAGCGCGGGACAACGGTCGTGTTGGCGCTGAGCGCGGGTCAGAAGTCGGCCGAAGTCCCCGTCACGAGCAACATGTCGCAGCAACAGGCTAGAATCTCCATCGAGAACACCGGACTGACTTTGGGCAATGTCAGCGAACAGCTGTCCGATCAGCCGCGCGGCCTGGTGATCGCATCATCTCCGCCGGCGGGAACAAAGGTCGATCTGCCCGGCAGCGTCGACATCGTCCTGAGCAAGGGACCGGCGACGATTCAGGTTCCTGATCTGTACGGACGGAGCGTTGGAGAAGCGAGATCGATGGTTGAGCAGTTGGGGCTTCGAATTGCCGGAATCTCCCGCGACACGAGCTCGCTCCAGCCCGAGAACACGATCATCAGGCAGCTTCCCACGGCAGGTACAACGGTCCCAGCCGGCGGGCCGGTGAGTCTTACTGTGTCACACTTCCCTCCTCCGCCGTCCAGCAGAATCGACACAGGCCGCTCAGCGCCGCCGCCATGAACGTTCGAATTGCTCCATCGATTCTGAGCGCTGACCTGGCAAAGCTCGCGGACGAGATCGCGATGTTGGAAGCTGGCGGCGCGGACTGGATCCACGTCGACGTGATGGACGGCCGCTTCGTTCCCAATCTCACATTCGGAGCGAAGGTGATCGAGTCGGTTCGCAAGCTCACCAAGCTTTCGATCGACGTGCACCTGATGGTCGTCGAGCCGGAAAACTATTTCGAGAGCTTCGTCGAAGCCGGCGCCAACGGAATGTCCATTCACACCGA
>Ga0209217_1000649_pt1 | contig 10095 bp, 8 predicted proteins | sample JacPinW_OM3H0_M2_FD_187957 | JGI IMG/M metagenome (GOLD analysis project Ga0209217, IMG submission 187957) | Forest soil microbial communities from Algoma, Ontario, Canada - Jack Pine, Ontario site 1_JW_OM3H0_M2 (SPAdes) (version 2) | ecosystem: Environmental > Terrestrial > Soil > Boreal...
CTGACTCGGGAGTTCAAGCCCCCGCCGGGGGTGACCAGCAGCGGGAAGCCGGAGCCGGCCTCCTCGTAGCGGATGCGGACGTCGCCCTTCTGGTAAAACGGCATGGTCGTCTCTCCTTGCACAGTGTGATGTCCAGCGTCCGACCAGACGCTTGTGCACCTTGGGGTTCTACCCCAAACCCGCAGAATTTCCGGAAGCTTTTTCGATACCGTGACTAGGCGAATGACTCCGTCATCGCGGAGTAGACCAAGGTGCGTAGGTCTCGGCGCAAGGTCAGGCGCGCCTCGCTGCCGATCACCTGGGTCATGAACACGACAGTCAGCTCTTCCTTGGGATCGATCCAGAAGGCGGTCGCGGCAGCACCGCCCCAGAAATATTCGCCGAGCGAGCCAGGCAGCCGGGTTTTCGCCACGTCGACATTGACCCCGCAGCCGAGCGAAAAGCCGACCCCGGCATAGCCGGATTCGCTGAACATCCCGGGCAGCGCCATGTCGGCTATCTCCCGGCCTTCGGGCAGGTAGTTGAGGCTGAACAGTGCTGTCGTCTTGGGGCTGAGGATCTGCACGCCGTCTAGCGTGCCGCCGTTCAGCATCATCCGGCAGAAGCGCAAATAGTCATGCGCCGTCGAAACCAGGCCGCCGCCGCCCGATTCCAGCTTCGGCGGCTTGGCGTAGGTGCTCTCCCGTGCGTCGTCCTGCAATTTCAGCCCGCGGCTCTTGGTCTCGGGCTGATAGCACGAGGTGAAACGTTCGGTCTTGTCCGACGGCACCCAGAACGCGGTGTCGCTCATGCCGAGCGGCTCGAACAGCCGCGTGCGCAAGAACTCACCAAAGCTCATGCCCGACAGCTTTTCGACCAGGTATCCCAGCACGTCGATCGACACCGAATAGTTCCAGGCTGTTCCCGGCGAGAAATCGAGCGGTATCTGCGCCAGCTGGTCGATCATCTCTGGCAGCCCGCCGGCGGTCTGACGGTCGGTCACTTTGGCCTTGCGATAGGCGGCGTCGACGGCCGAACGCATCATGAAGCCGTAGGTGAGACCGGAGGTGTGGGTCGCCAGGTCGACAACCTTCATCGGCCGCAGCGTAGGGGTCGTGATAAAGCTGGGCGGCGCGTCTGCCAGCAATGACGGCATGCCGCTGGCGTAAACCCCGAGGCTCTTCCAAGCGGGAATGTGGCTGTGGACAGTGTCGTCCAGGCCGATCAGGCCCTCCTCGACCAGCATCATCAGCGCAACCGCGGTGATCGGCTTGCTCATCGAGTAGATGCGGAAGATCGCGTCCTCGCGCATCTGCTTGCCGCGCTCGATGTCCATGTGGCCGCAAATGCCGGTATGGGCGAGATGCCCCTTGCGATAGACGTAGGTCAGCATGCCGGGCAAGTAGCCGCCGTCGACATAGCGGCGCTTCATGACTTCGTCGAGCCGCGCCAGTCGCGCCGACGACATGCCTACGGTTTCGGGCTTCATCAGTGTCCTCCTAGAGGGCGAGCCGCCTGTTGCGAGCATAGCGCCCCTCGAAGCGTGACGCGAGCCGCCGATACGCGATCCGGAGGAAGCCCCTCCGGCCTGTGGGGGGAGAGCGGAGCCTATCGCCAGCGATGGGAGGGTGAGGCGGGTGGCGCCGCAGTCGCGGAGCATCGGCTCGGGGCAGAACTGGACCCCGCACTGCTCCCGGTCTCATTAATCCTTCGCTGCCGGGATCGGCCGTCGTCAGCACGATCACGACATCCAATCTCCGGTCGGAGCAGATCGAGCCCTCCGCGGCCACATCGCTCCTGATCCCGAAGAAACCAGACAGCGCCAGTACCGAGTCGGTCAGACGGCAGCGGGCTTTCGCACCTCTGTCATCATCGCTGAGAGCAGGTAAAAGGCGATAGCCAGCAGCAGCAGATAGCGGAAGCCAAGTAGCATCGAGAAGGTTTCGCTGAGCCCGCCCACCAGAGAGCCGGCGATGTTCGATGCAAACGCCATGTCGGGATCGCCGGAGTCGCGGAACAACCGAGCAAAGATCACGCCGGCGAAGAACATCGGCCCCAGCGCAAGGGCGCAGGGAACGACGTAGCGTGTGAAAATGTCCCCGCTGAGAAACATATCGAACGGGGTGACGATCGTGACGGTCAGCAGGGCGATCAGGCCTGCATAGTGCCAAACGAGCCGCGTCGGCGGCCCTTTGAGAACGAAGAGGTTGGCCAAAAGAATCAAGGTCAGGGCAGTGAAGAAAACCAGAGAGTTGACGATCCACGTGCTGCCGAACAGGAGAGCGAGCTGCACGACAGCCTTGGTCTCAAGAAGCATGAACGCCGCGCCGAGGAAAAACATGCGCCTGTCGAAGCGAATGCGCCTCCGGCCCTTGGGCAGGAACATATAGACCATCGCCACACCAAGAACCCCAAGGATGACCATTGAGCGGATATTGAGGTCGGGGATCAGCTTGTCGTGGAGGTATAGGAACGGCCAGTCGTCGGTGGCAAAGCGAGGGGTGCCCGCTTCGTGAACAAGCGTGGTCGGAGCGATTTGTTGCCAGTCCGCTCGTTCGGCTGCCGGCAAGGCGTCGGGCTGTACGTCAAACCCGTTGGCCCCCAGGTTGCGGGCTGGCAGGGTATTCAGCCAGAAATTCTTATGGGCGGCGAACGCGTCGCCGATCGGCTGATTGCAACCGGCGATGATTATCGTGAAGCCGGCCTGCGAGGAGGACGGAAGCGTTTCCCGGTATGGCAGCATGATAACCAGCGGCTTGCAGCCGAAGACTTTTTCGGCCATCGCGGCTACCCGCTCGACCACCCATCCTTGGCGGAAAAAATTGTAAGTGACGAAGACGCCGTCCGGCTTGAGGAGGTTTTTGATATCGATCAGCGCCTGCTCGGTAAACAGGTAGCTCTCGAGCCGGATATTGGCGTATCCGCTGTGGAGAACCAGAGAGTCGACGAGCGCATACTCGACAAGGTCGTATTTGTGCTCGGTGGTGCGCAGGTAGTGCCGCCCATCGTCAAGATGTCGGCTGACCCGCGGGTCGGAATAGGGTCGGTCGGGATTATCTCGGACGCCGATGCTCTGGATAACCGGATCGATCTCCACCGCGTCGATGTGGCGCACGCCGTTGCGCAGGGCATGGCTGATATCATTGCCCGATCCCGCGCCGATAATCAGCACATCTGCGAATGGCAAGCCGCCGACCGCCTTCCGTAACAGGTGGATCAACGAATACGACGATCCGCCGGTATCGAAGGGCACCATCGTCTGGTGGCCAATGTTATTGGCAAAGATCGAGAGATTATCGGGTTGGTATTCAACCGCGTAATAGGGCGACCAGTAGGATTCGGAGCCATTTCGTGCTCGGGCGATGCTCGGCATTGTCACGGCCAGGAGCAAGGCGACCAGCGCCACGCCGCGCGGCAGCGTCAGGCTATCCGCCTGGCGAAGCAGATGAGCGATGCCGGCGACGGAAATGAAAAACCATACCGCCGGCGGCAACTGAAGCAGCGAGATCAACGAGAATCCGACGATGCCGACGAGGCTGCCGATGATATTCAATGTGTATCCGAGTACCCTATTTGGATAGGCATCAAACGCCCTGCCGAGCACCTGCCCCAAACCAACGAACATCAGCGCCACAAGAACAAAGAAAACGGCAGCGACCATATCGATGGGTATGGTGAATTGCGCGATATCCGCACTGCGATATTCGGTTCCGAAGAAGATTTCCTGCGGGGATTTCTGGTGTCCGACATCAATGACGAAGCCGCTCCACCACCCATAGACTGTCGATAGGGCCAGCGCCGCGACAACGGTGGCGAGGGCCAGGATCGGAAAATAGCTGAGCCAGTCTCGTCCCTGATGCGCTGCCATGCAGCCGCAAGACATGCCCAAAAAGCACGCGAGCAGGACCACATTTGTAAAGAATTGCAGGAAGATAACGTTGGCGGCGAACCAACGGATGCATGCCAATTCCAAAAATAGGACCAGGAATCCGGTCAGGAAGAGATTGAGACCCTGCGTGCGCGCATCGATTTGCGCCGGTGCCGCCACATTAGCCAAGGAGCTCGCCACTGTGTTGTCGACCACGACGGGTTTCTCCCTTCACCCGAGCACTGATAAACGCAGATCATAGGCGGCGAGAGCTCCCGGCCGACCACTGCACGCACAGAAGACGGTGAAATGGTTAAATTTTTGTAAACTGCGTGATCGAAGGCGACTGATGTCGGCCAGTGGAAAACTGAGCTGGCCGCCGCACGGCGCAACTTTGACCCGATATATTCTGTTGTCAAATCCGCAACTATTCTTCGCGGGAGCGATCCGGCTCTATCCGGATGTTTTCGTGATATTGCGCACTGTCGCGGTTTCACACGGCTTCCGCCCCGCCAAGCCATTTCCGGGTGGACGCGGCGAGAAACGGGGCTCCGCCACGCGCGGAACGCGATCACGTTATACGTCGTTCACATAAGAGCGGCGGCGCTTGCCGCTCTTTTGTATGCTTCACGGAGAGTACGATGCCAACCAAGCTCAAGATCTTTGCCATGGTCGCCGCTCTGGCGGCGGGGACCTCGGGCGCGGCGATGGCGCAATATGCCTGTCCGCCGGGGTACGTGCTTCATGGCGGCGTCTGCCAGCCCGTCCCGACGTCCCCCTATCCGTCGAACCCGGTCTCCGGCGCGGTGTCCGGGGAGGCGGCCGGGGCGGCGAGCGGCTATGCGGCGGGCGGTCCCGTCGGCGCGGTCGTCGGCGGGGCGATCGGCGCCGCTACCGGCACCGTTGCCGGCACTGCCAATGCGCTCTCGGGCGCCCCGGCAACCTCGGTCTGCGGCCCTGGATTTACCTATTACAACGGCGCCTGCTACCCGGCCCGCTAGCCTGCGAGAGACCGCACCGAGTCGGGGACTCAGCTTGCGGTGCCGGTACAATCCCGCCGGCAAGCACGCTGCGGCCCGGCTCGCGGGTCTCAGTACGGCTCGCCGACAACGATCCTATGCGGATTTGAGCTCGACACTATCGACCGGCAGCTTTCGCAAGCGCTTGCGGCGTGTCGCCATCGACATCGAGGGCGTTGATGTCGAGCGGAACCGCTGCGGCGCTCGTGCTCGCCGGCGAGATGCTGCTCGCGCGCGAACGTCACCAGCAGGATCGAGTTGGCCGAGGCGACGGCGACCGCCATGATCGCACCCAACGCCTCGCGGCGGAGCCGCCTATCTGGCGGCCTTCCTCGCCGCGAACCTTTTCCCCGCTACGGAAGGCGAAACAGAAAGAGCAGGAGACAGCGGGATGAGTTCCCAGGGAAGGACGGATTTGCCGAAGCCCTTGGCAGGCGGCTGGCGGGTGGGCGCAAACTCGCCGACGAGGTGAGCCGCGATGTTGACCCGAGCCAGTCGAAAAGCGATGCAGCGACCACGTAACGGGTGCATTGAGTTTCAGACCAGCCCATAGCCCGAGTGCTGCCTTATGGGGTCCGGCCGGCGGGTGTAACCGCCGGCCGGAAATTTCAGCCTCAGCTCAGGACGAAACCGGCGTAACCGGCGTCGGCGGATTCCTTGCACTTCTGCAAGTACAGCGGCAGCCCGCCGGGGTAGACCAGCATCTCGCGCCTCTTGCCTGGGATGTTGGCGCCCATGTACCAGGACTGGGCGCGCGGGAACAAAGTCGCATCGACCAGTTCGGCGACATGGTCGCGCCAGGCTTCTTCCGATTCCGGCGTCGCCTCGATCCGGCGGAGGTTGTTACGCCGCATGTGCTCGATGCACGCGACGACGAAGTCGCCCTGCAGCTCGGCGCAGGTCGGCCCGTTGCAGAACGCCGACGGGCTTTGCGGACCGTAGATATAGAGCAGATTTGGGAAGTGCGCGCTCGCCATGCCCAGATGCGCGCGCGAGCCGCCGGACCATTTCTCACGCAGCGTCTCGCCGTTCGTACCCCGAATGTCGATGCTGGTCAGGCCGCCCGTGAGGAAATCGAACCCCGTCGCAAGTACCAGAATGTCGAGCTCGACTTCCCTGTCCTTCATCTTGACATCCGTCGGGGTCACTCGTTCGATTGGGGACTCGACCAGGTCGACAATTTGGACGTTCGGCTGATTGTACGCCTCGTAGTAGTGCTGCTCCAGAGACGGCCGTTTAACGCCGAACGGATGCAATGGCTTCATCGGTGCAAGCTTCTCCGCGACGGCGGGATCCTTGATCCGTGCGCGCACCTTGTCGCGCCAGAACGCATAGGCGGTATCGTTGGCCTCCTCGTTGCTCAGTACGTCCTGGTACGTGCCGATCCAAGGGCGGAAGCCGCCCCGGTTCCACAGATCCTCGTACGTCGCCTGCCGTTCCTGGTCGGAAACATCGAGCGCGTTCTTCGTAATGAAATCATAGTCGAACCCGCCGAAGGTCTGGGCGCGCTTGAGGAAGCGCTCGGGAAAAGTCTCCTTCATCCGCCGGTTGGTCTCGGCGTCGAGCTTCCGCTGCCGCATTGGCAGCGCCAGGTTCGGCGTGCGCTGGAACACGGTGAGCTCAGCGACGTCCCGGTAGACCTCCTGGATAACCTGCACCCCGCTCGCCCCGGTGCCGATGACGCCGACGCGCTTGCCCTTGAAGTCCACGCCTTCCTGTGGCCACAGGCCGGTATGGTGGCAGATGCCGCGGAAGTCCTTCAGCCCCCGGATCGGCGGAATATATGGTTTCGCGGAGAGCCCGGTGCAGAGCACGAAGAACTTCGCCCGCGTCACGCTGCCATCGCTGGCCTGCACGGCCCACTGGTCGCGATCCGTGTCGAACTCTGCACCCGTGACGCGCGTGTTGAACCGGATGTCACGGCTGAGATCGAGCTTCGTGTCGACGTGGCGGAAATAGGCGCGAAGCTCCTCCCACGAGGGATAGAACTCGCTGTAGTTCCAATCCCGCCAGAGCTCCTCGCTGGAGAACTGATACAGCGGCCCGTACGAATCGACCCGGGCGCCCGGATAGCAGTTCCAGTACCAGATGCCGCCGATGTCGGCCCCGGCCTCGAATACCTTTACCTTGTAACGGAGCTTGCGCAGGTGATCGAGCTGGTAGAGGCCGGCGAATCCGGCGCCGACCACCAGTACGTCCAACTCCTCGACCGCTTCCCCGTTCGCCGTCTTTGCGAGCTGCGTTGCATTCATGGGACTTCCTTCCTGCGTCACCTAAAAATCCTTTGTAGGGTCGCGGGGCATACCTCATAGGCATCGCCTCGCGAAGGCTGAGCCGCGCTTGACGGCACTCGCGGTTCCTGCAATGGACCGTAGCCATGGACTGACTTCTGTCACTCGGGAAACGTGGTCCCGAACATCGGCAGGCCGCTTCGCGACTCGGCTTTCGTCGCTTCATCCTGTAGAACATCCCAGTGTTCCGCGAGCATGCCGTCGGCCACTCGGACGACATCGGCGGCGATCCAATTTCTGGGCCTTCCGGTTCCCGAAAACCGGCCATGGACGATCACGTGATCGTTTTCGGCAACGATCACGGCCGGCTCGTATTTCAGCGACGCCGGCATGCTCCTAACCAGATTGAACAGGCCGTCGCGCCCAGGTGGGATGTGCGCGCTGTGTTGAATGTAGTTCGATGACCAGTATCGCTCTGCCGCCTTGTAGTCCCGCTTATTGAAAAGTGTATCGAACGCTTGGAGCACGAGCGCCTTGTTTTGCACCGGGGTGGTCTTGACCATTTCATCGCCCTCTTGTGCCATACGCCGGGGAGCGTACCGGCAACGGCATGCGTCGTCGCGGGGACCCGTCGCAGCTTTGTGCCGTGTGGCCCGGCCCGAGGCACCGAAGCCAAGCCGCCGGCGTCGGTTAGCTGATCTCGTCGACGCGGTCGGGATAGAACGCGACGTGGTCCTTGATCGCGGCGACCGCAGCGTAAGGCTCCTCGTAGGTCCAGACGGCATTGATCGAGCGCTCGCCGCCGGCCGGAATGCTGTAATAAGCGCAGTCGCCCTTGTAGGGGCAGTAGGTGACGCGGTCGGTCCGCTCGAGCGACGTCATGTCGACGTCCTTGCGCGGGATGTACTGAACCGGCGCATAGCTCGCTTCCCGCAGGATCAGCGCGTCCCGAGTATCGGCAACGATGCGGCCCGCAATCTTGACCACGACTCGATTAGCGTTGGGCGCAATCGTTATCGGATGATCCGGGCCTGGTAACTTGATCGTCTTCGGCTTCGCTTCTTTGAGTTCTGACATGGCTTTTGCCCTCCTAGGTATGCGCCTGGCCTCCGGCCGAAACCGGCCTTCGCGCGTGCGCGTCAGGCGTTCAGGAACATCGAGACATGGCGGACGAACAGCTCGGGATATTGAAACTGCGACCCGTGATTGGAGTCGGGGTAGATGATTAGCTGCGCGTCCGGGATATTCTGCTGCATGATGTAGGAGTTGACCGTGGGCATGATCACGTCGTTACTGCCGTTCACGACGAGTGTTGGCTGCTTGATCGTCTTGAGATAGTCGTAGGCTCCCTTTTTCTGGACGCCCCATTTGTCCATCGCTTCAACCTGGGCGGGCGAAACCTTGTCGTTCACCTCGGGATCGCGCCCCTCCTGGCGAAGATGCTTGCGCTTCAGGAACTCCTTTCCTGCCGCCTGGGCCGCCTCGGACGGACTGAAGAGGACCGCGAGCCAGAGGTGCTCGGGCGGATCATAGGGGGCGCCGAAGATCCGCTTTGCGACCTGGGTCAGCGACGCCATGCCCTCACCGCCGCGCGGACCGGTGCCCACTAGGATCAGTTTGCGGACGAGATCGGGCGCCTGCAGCGAGATCTCCTGCGCGACCATGCCGCCGATCGAGAAGCCGAGCATATCTGCCTTGTTCAAGCCCAGGGCTCGGCTGAAGGCGACCGCGTTGGCCCCCATCTGCTCGAACGTGGTCGGGACCTCGCCGGAGCTGCTGGAGACCCCTGCGTTATCGAACAAGATCACCTCACGGTCGCGGGCCAAGCCATCCGTCACCGTCGGGTCCCAGTAATCCATGGTGCCCAGGTAGTGCATGTTGAAGACGAGCGGTACGCCGTCCGGCTTGCCGAAGCGGCGATAGGCGAAGCGGATGCCGTTGGCCTCGACGAACTGCGTCGGCGCGGTCTGGTGGGTATGAATCATCATGTCACGCCCCTGTTACTCGGTCGGCAGCGCACTGGGTACGAGCGCTAGGGCCGCGCTCGCGCAATCGACGTCGTTCTGCACCGTGGGCGCCCCGCTCAGCCCGATCGCCCCGACAACTTCTCCATTCACCTTAATGGGAAACCCTCCACCCCACGCCGCCACACGCGCAAGCGTGGGGATGCCGGCCAAAAGCGACGGGTCGCCCTGGATAAAGTTGAAAAGGTCCTGCGTGGAGACGCCGAACAGAGCTGTATACGCCTTGTTCTGCGCCATCTCGATGCAAAGGATCGGGGCCCCATCCATCCGGCCAAAAGCCTTGAGATTGCCGCCGTCATCGAGAATCGCTACGTTCTCGGTAACACGAAGTTCTCTGGCTTTCGCCATCGCTTCATTCACCATTTTCTGCGCTAACTCAGAAGAAATGGTGTATTTCTTCACCACGTTAGCCATTCGACTCCCTTCCTTCACTTGATATGTATTTCACGTTGATCGGCGTGGGTCGTAATAGTCGATTCCGTTGCGCAATCCCGGTCGATGAAGAGATGAACTCTCCCGAAGGTTTGAAAAATGGGCCATAGTTCCAAACATATCGGACTTGATTGTCCGCAATGGAGGTTCGCGGATGGACAGTCTAGGATCGCTGAATGCCTTCGTTCAGGCGGCGGAAGCCCGAAGTTTCACGCTCGCGGGACGGCAACTTGGCGTGTCGTCGTCGGCGATCGGCAAGGCGGTGGCGCGGATGGAGGAACGGCTCGGCGTGCGCCTCTTTCATCGCAGCACGCGCAGCATCACACTAACCGCGGAAGGTGCCTTATTCCTCGAACGCTGCCGGCGCATCTTTTCTGAAATCGAAGCGGCCGAGCTTGAACTGTCGAAGACGCACGAGGCGCCGCGCGGCATACTGCGTGTCAGCCTGCCATTGGCCGGCATGCTGATGATGCCTACTCTCGTCGCATTCATGCGGGCCTATCCCGAGATAGTATTGGATCTCGATTTCAGCGATCGGGTCG
>Ga0209217_1000651_pt1 | contig 10094 bp, 9 predicted proteins | sample JacPinW_OM3H0_M2_FD_187957 | JGI IMG/M metagenome (GOLD analysis project Ga0209217, IMG submission 187957) | Forest soil microbial communities from Algoma, Ontario, Canada - Jack Pine, Ontario site 1_JW_OM3H0_M2 (SPAdes) (version 2) | ecosystem: Environmental > Terrestrial > Soil > Boreal...
AACGGAATCTACGTCCCCCGTTTCCGCAACGTGAAACAAGAACATCCGCTGGTACTGCGAGGGTACGGCTTCCAGGGCGGCTCCTCGCGCCCAAGGTGGGAGCGAGGCGTGGAGATGCGCGGCTTCGGAGCGAATTTCAAGCACACGCTAAGCCGGCCCGGCCCGTGGAAATTTACCTTCCACGGTTTTGGTGAATGTCTCCCCAACCATGAAAATTTCATCGAGATCGATAAGACGAAAGTGGATGCCTGGGGCATTCCCGTGCTCAAGGTGCATTGTGCCTGGCGGGAAAATGAACGTGCCCTGCTGAAGGATATGTCGATTACCGCGGCGGAGATGCTGTCGGCGGCCGGGGCCAGAGACATTGAACCGTTCATAGAGGACAACGCCCCCGGCCTTACGATTCACGAGATGGGGACGGCGCGCATGGGGCGGGACCCAAAGACTTCCGTGCTCAATGCGCACAACCAGGCGCACGACGCGAAAAACCTTTTCATTACCGATGGCGCGTGCATGGCTTCGTCAGCGTGTGTCAATCCGTCTCTGACCTACATGGCCCTGACCGCACGGGCCTGCGATTACGTGGTGGCTCAAATGAAGCGAGGAGAAATCTGACATGGACCGACGAACATTTCTGGGTACGATGACCGCCGCCACGATTTTAAGCCGCCAGATGATCTGGGCTCACAAGATCGACAAGGTGGGCGTTCAGCTCTACACCGTCCGCAGCGAGATGAAGGACGACTTCGATGGCAAACTGGCCAAGATCGCCGCGATCGGGTACCGTGAGGTCGAGTTTGCTGGAGCAAACGGACATACTCCGCAGGAATCGCGGGCCATGCTGGACAAGCATGGGCTTACCGCTCCCTCGGCGCATGTCGACTACAAAAGTCTAGGTGAAAAATGGCCGAAGGTGCTGGACGATGCGCATGTGGTCGGCCATCAGTATCTGGTCAACCCGTATATCGATGACGATGTCCGCAAGCAGCCCGACGGCTGGAAGCGCGCGGCCGAGACTTTCAATCGCGCGGGCGAGGCCAGCCAGAAGGCGGGCATCCAGTTTGCCTATCACAATCACTGGTTTGAATTCGCGCCCGTGAATGGACAACTGCCCTACGACATCCTTCTGAAAGAGTGCGACCCCAGGCTGGTGCAGATGGAACTGGACCTTTGCTGGATCACCGTCGGCGGCCAGGATCCGCTGAAATATTTCAAACAGTATCCTGGACGTTTCCCGCTGGTTCACGTGAAGGATTTGACGGCGATTCCGAAAGTGGATGCCTCGGGCGGTCAGAATTTCGGCGACTCGCTGCCGGAAATGACCGAGGTGGGCGGCGGTATCATCGACTGGAAGAAACTCTTCTCGCATTCGGAGGAGGCCGGGATCAAGCATTACTTCGTCGAACACGACCATCCCAAAGCGCCGTTTGAGAGCATCAGGAAGAGTTACGAGTATCTGGCAACGCTGCGGTTCTAGGCCCGGGAGAACTTGATGGCACAACCGGCTCGTTCACCCAAGGTGTATGACGTCTGCATCATTGGATCGGGCGCCGCGGGTGGGACTGCCGCGAAGGTGCTCACCGAAGGCGGATTGAGCGTGGTGATGCTGGAGGCGGGTCCGCCGCTGAATCCAGAGAAGGATTTCAAGGAACATGTCTGGCCCTATCAGCTTCCGCATCGCGGCGTCGGGGTAGGTGGCCAATTCAGGCACGAGGTGGGCGATGAATTTATGGCGCCCAACGGCGCATGGGAGATCGACGGCGAACCCTACACGTCAGCCCCAGGATCGCAGTTTCGCTGGTTCCGGTCGCGAATCGTGGGAGGCCGCACCAACCACTGGGGACGGATTGCTTTGCGATTCGCACCTGTCGATTTTCGCTCCCGATCCATGGACGGGATGGGTGACGACTGGCCCATCACCTACGAAGAAGTTGCGCCTTACTATGACAAAGTAGAGTCCTACATCGGGGTGTTCGGGACGAAAGAAAATATCCCGAGCGCGCCGGACGGAGTCTTTTTGCCGCCGCCTCCGCCGCGTTGCACCGAAACTATTGTCAAGAAGGCGTGCGACAAATTGAATATCCGTTGCGTGCCCTCGCGGATGGCGATTCTCACCAAGCCGTTGAACGGACGCGCGGCCTGCCATTACTGCGCCCAGTGCGGTCGCGGCTGCATCACCGCTTCCAACTTCAGCTCCAGCCAGGTCATGATTCCGGCGGCGCAGGCCACCGGTCGGTTTACGCTGCTCACCAATGCGATGGCCCGGGAGATTGTGGTGGGAAAAGACGGCAAGGCTGAGGCCGTCGCCTACATCGACAAAGCCACGCGATCGGAGAAGCGGGTGCACGCCAAGGCGTTCGTGGTCGGGGCCAGCGCGTGTGAATCGGCCCGCCTGCTGCTCAATTCCCGCTCCAACCTGTTTCCCGACGGTCTGGCGAATTCTTCCGGCGCTGTGGGACGTTACCTCACTGATTCCGTCGGAACCTCCGCCGGAGGATATTTCCCGCAACTGGAGAAGATACCGCCGCACAACCACGATGGCGTGGGCGGGATGCACATGTACATTCCGTGGTGGAGATATGACCGCAAGAATGAATTTCTCCGCGGGTACCACATTGAATTCTATGGCGGCCGCGGCATGCCCGGGGTGGGCGAGTTCGACACAGTCTGCGAAGAATTCGAAGGCTTCGGAACGTCCCTCAAGCAGCGCTGCCGCAGCCGCTATGGCACTTACGTCGGATTTGGCGGTCGAGGCGAGATGATTCCGAATGAGCACTGCTATTGCGATCTCGATCCCGACATCGTCGATCAGTGGGGCATCCCGGTGCTGCGCTTCCACTGGTACTGGAGCGACAATGAAATCAAGATGGCGAAGGACATGCAGGAAACTTTCCGCTCGATTGTGGAGGCGGCGGGCGGAACTTTTATCAGCAAGGCGAAGCCGGAGGGCCGGCATCCCTATGGCATCGAGGACGGCGGCGTGATCATCCACGAACTCGGGGTTGCTCGCATGGGCAACAATCCCAAGACCTCGGTGCTGAACAAGAATTGCCAGGCCCATGACGTTAAGAATGTCTTCGTGACCGACGCCGCAGCCTTTGTGACCAACCCGGACAAGAATCCGACACTCACCATTATGGCACTGTCGTGGCGGGCCTCAGAGTATCTGATGGATGAAGCGAAGAAGGGAAATTTGTAGGCTGCAGGACTGGAACAAACATGGCAAGCATATCGCGACGCGACATCCTCAAGTCGTTGACGATGGGAGCGATGGCGAGCTCCGTGCTCCGCGTGATTCCAGCGCAGGCCGCGGAGTACGCGCATCACATGGTGGCAGCAGAAAAAGCCACGGCTCCTGCGGGCGCTTACACGCCGAAGTTTTTCCCGCCCCACCAATACAAGACACTGCAGGCACTGTGCCAGGCGATCATTCCCACCGATGCCGACGCCGGCGGCGCCATACAAGCGGGAGCGCCGGAATTCATCGACTTGCTGACCAGCGAGAATCCCAAGTATCAGTTGACGCTCGGGGGCGGACTGATGTGGCTGGACGCGGAGTGCACGGACCGCTATGACAAGGCCTATCTCGAATGTGCGCCCGAGCAGCAGAAAGAGATCCTTGACCTGATTGCCTATCGCAAGAACGCGGACAAGGATCATCGTTTGGACCAGGGGGTGAAGTTCTTCGCCTTCCTGCGTGAGCTGACGGCGGACGGTTTCTTCACCAGCGAGATCGGGATCAAGTATCTGGGCTACATCGGGGGCAAGTACCTGCTCAGCTTCGACGGATGCCCGTCTGTGCCGGAAGGTTAGGAAACAGTGGCCAGTAATTAGAATTAGAGGGCAGGCGGCAGTAAGGACCTGGTCTGAATGCCTTTATCCACCCCTGACCACCCGCTACTAACCTCTGACCACTAGCTTTTTCCGAATGGATCTTCTATCGATGGGCTTTGCGGAGTAAATAATTTTGCGCCATCTTCTGTGATGTGCATGTCATCTTCGAGGCGCACTCCGAATTCTGCCGCAATGTAGATTCCCGGCTCGTCACTAAATGTCATGTTGCGGCCGAGGGGCGTGGTGTTGCCACCAACCAGGTAAGGCCACTCGTGTATATCCATCCCGATGCCGTGACCGACGCGGTGAGTGAAAAATCTGTAGTCGGGACCGAAGCCGGCATCGGCGATTACTTTTCGTGCGGCGGCATCGACGGTCTGACATTCCACGCCCGGGCGCGCGGCCTTGAGAGCCGCAGACTGCGCGTCATGCACAAGGTCGAACACCTTCTTCATTTTGTCGGAAGGCTTGCCGAAAACGAAGGTCCGGGTGATGTCGGATTGATATCCCTCGGCGGCGCAGCCTCCATCAAGCATCACCAGGGAACCTTCGTGGATAACTTGGGGCACAGTCGAGCCGTGAGGGAAGGATGAATTTTCGCCGATATCGATGTCGACATCGCCGGAATAACCCAGTTGTCCGTACGCCGCCATGATCAGCCGCTCGAGTTCAGGCTCGGTCATGCCCCCACGCAATGCCTGATAAACCGCATGATAGACCGTCAAGGTGACCTGGTTGGCGAGCCGCATCAGTTCGAGTTCGTGGTCGCTCTTCAGCATGCGGCAGCCCGCGGTCACCGGCGTTCCGCTGCTGATCTGGAGTTGCGGCGCGGCTTTTGCGATGCCATTGCTGAAGACGTAGCGGACGGATTCTTCCACGCCGAGCGTAGCAATATTGAAGTCCTTCAATCCCTGGGCCAGGAGTTGGTAGGGACTCTGGTCCTCCTGCCACGTGCGGACGTCGGTATTCTTGCCATCAGGGGCGCCGGCCAATTGCTCCCGCGCGCGCCCTTCCTCAAAAGCCGGGCATACGCAGAATGCGCGACCCTTGGCCGGTAGCACCATGGCAAGCAGACGTTCGCTGCCCCACCAGTGCACGCCGGTGAAGTAGACGAGCGATGTGCCGTCGGCGAGGAGGAGGGCGTCGAGATGGTTGTCTTTCAAGAGCTGCCGGGCTTTTTCCTGGCGCGCCCCTCTTTCCTCGATCGTGATGGGCTTCGCCTGGTTTTTCATGGATTTCAGGCCGGCAATGGAGGCGGGCAGCGCCGGGCATGCTTCCTCCACGTGGAGCGACGGTGGGCACGCCGCAAAGCTGGCGCCGGCAGCGAGCGTGCCAGCCTGCAGAAAACGGCGTCTTGAGAGCATGAACCCTCCGGGCAATCGAGGATTGCCATTATAGGGGGTCTCCTCATTTCCCATTGGCAATCCGCATTCGAAGACTGAAAATGAAAGCGCGATGAGTACGGGCTTCCAGTGCGCGGGCTGCGGCGAGTGGAATGAGACTGCGGTGGACCAATCCGGCAGAAATACCCAGTCTTACCTGGAAGATTGCCAGGTGTGCTGCAGGCCAAACGTGCTCCATGTCCGGTTTGATCCTGGGGCAGAGGAATTTGTAATAACCGCGCAATTGGAATAGGTATAGTAGCGGCGAAGACAAGTGAAGCTGCCAGGAAGGATGAACTCGATGGCGACAGGCTACGGTGCGTCCGGACGAATGGTTGCCCACACCATGGTGACCACCCAGTTTGAACTCGACGGATTCCGCGTGGTGCGCACCCTGGGAGTAGTGCGCGGCATCGTGGTGCGCTCACGCTCGATCTTGGGGACCATTGGCGCCAGCCTGCAGACCATAGTCGGCGGTAACATCACGCTGCTGACCCAGTTGTGCGAAAAAACCCGGGCGGAAGCTTTTGATCTGATGCTGCAGCACGCGGCTGAACTGGGTGGAAATGCCGTCGTAGGCGCTCGTTATGATGCGACCGAGGTGATGCAGGGCGTCACCGAAGTGCTGGCCTACGGGACGGCGGTCGTGGTAGAACCGAGGTGAACCTGAGGGCGATCCCACTGTCAATCAGGTAGCAGAGGCAGAACCAAGTCTCCAAACCCCACCCATTGTGGTCATCTAGTCAGTAAGCCGCAAGATGTCGCGCTTTCGCTTGGACCCCACACGTCCGCATCTGGACCTGTAACTTTCCCATTGACAACAAAAGCTTTAGGCGTAGGATGTGGACAAATGTGGTACAAAGTGGTGTTGTCGATAGTGCTCGTGGGCATCATGGGGACCACAAGAGGCGCCAGTGGATTGGGAAGTTAAAACCCCCCAAAACGGCCCCAAAGAAGCAGCAACGACCGGCATTTTGACCGCTTTGACCTCCCTCGCTGTGGCAGCGCTCGTACTTAACAGAATTCCAGCCCCGTTAAGGGGAAGAAGGCATGTTTCGCGGCAATCACCCAACCCGCGTCGACGAAAAGGGACGGCTCAAAGTCCCGGCGGAATTCAAGCGGGTGATCGACGAGAAGTACAACACTCAATTTTACATCACCAGCTTGGATGGCAAGGTTGGCCAAGTGTATCCCTTCGAGGAATGGGAACGGATCGAGCAGAAGCTGGCCGGGCTCTCCACTTTCAATCCTACGAAGAAGAAGTTTCTGGACCGGGTGAACTACTACGGGCAAATGGTCGAGATGGACGGCCAGGGCAGGTTGCTGATGCCCCAGTTGCTGCGAGAAGCGGCGCAGATCAAGGGCGAAGTGGCCGTGACCGGCAATCTCACCCATCTCGTAGTTCGCAACCTGGAGACGTACCGCAAGGAGATCGAGGAGCAACCGTTCACGACTGAGGATGAGAAGACGCTCGACGATCTGGGCATCTAGTGGACGAGGGTTTAACAGACACCCCCGAGCGGGGTGGGCATGGTGGAAGCAAGAGTGGCCATGTCCCGGTTCTTTTAAAAGAAGCGATCGACTTTTTAGCTATCAAGCGTGGCGGGACTTATATCGACGCCACGGTGGGCCTGGGGGGGCACAGTTTAGAAATCGCAAGACGCCTCGGCGCACCGGGACATTTGATTGGGCTCGATAAAGATCCGGCGGCGCTGGATGAGGCCCGCGTCACACTCATCTCTTCCGGGGGGGAGGGATGGCCTGAGGTGAGTCTACTGCATGGTTCTTTCGCGGAGATCGGAGAGCGGTTTGAAGTTGCTTCAGCCGACGGACTGCTGGCAGATCTCGGCGTGAGCAGCTTGCAGTTGGATACACCATCCCGCGGCTTCAGTTTTCAGGCGGAAGGAGCGCTCGACATGCGAATGAATCCGCAAGCCGGGCCCACCGCCGGACAAGTGGTAAACCAGGCCGACGAGGTCACACTCGCCAACCTGATTTACGAATTCGGTGAGGAAAGGAGGTCGCGGAGAATCGCCAGAGCCATTGTCCGGTCGCGGCCGATATTGACGACTGCGCAACTCGCAGCCGTGATTTCGGCCGCGGCCCGGCCAATGAACCCGGCCGAACAAAGGATTCATCCCGCGACGCGAACCTTTCAGGCACTCCGAATCTTCGTAAACCACGAATTGGACGACTTGCGGGCGCTGCTGAGCGCGGCCCCGCAAGTGCTGAAACCGGGCGGAAGAATCGTGATCATCAGTTTCCACTCGCTGGAGGACCGCATCGTGAAAGATGCCTTCCGCGACCGGGTGAAGCAGGGCTACTACAAGTTACTGACGAAGAAGCCCGTGACTGCCGGAGAAGTAGAGATCGATCGCAATCCGCGTTCGCGCAGCGCGAAGCTGCGGGCAGCGGAAAGAATATAAGTAGCGGCAACGCTACAAGGTTTATCCCGGAAAACCTGCCGGGAACCCGGTACGGACGTTGAGTGCGCGCCGGGGTGAAATTAGTAAAGCAGTTTCCGGGACGGCATCGTCCTCTCACAACAAGGGCGAAACACAACTCTCTACCTTTTCTCGGTGCCGTCCCGGAGAGACGGGAAGGTAGAAACGGAGGCCACAAATGTACACGGGAACCCTGATCGACGAATTGATTGCCGCGGTGGAACGAACGGAAGCCCGCCCCGATAGGCGCGTGCAGGACACGCGCTCACAGGAAGAAAAACTTGCCTACTGGTACGCAGTGGCGCAACAGGAAGTTGCCCAAGTCGAATCCAGTCTGGCCGGGGTGGCATAAAATGGCGGCAGCGCAGAGCGCAGCTCCGGTGATGCGGCCCAGAACGAACTGGACGGGAACTCCGGAAGTTTATTTTGCCAAGCCGATCGACAACTCGCGGCTGGTGAAAGTGGAGGATCCGCAGAAAAGCCGCGAGATGAGACAGTTTGGAGCGGCCCTGGGCCTTCTGTTTCTGCTGGTGATGACCTTCGCCTGGCAACATTTCAGAGCCATCGAGTACGGCTACAAGATCGAGACGTTGCGAGTCCAACGTGACGGGCTGGTGGAAATGAACCGGGCCCTGCGTCTGGAAGAAGCCTCGCTGCGCGATCCCGAGCGAATCGACGCGCTGGCGCGGAAGCTGGGGCTACAGTCGCCGCAAGCCGGCCAGGTCATGCACATGAATACGGTTTTGCCAGACGCCGCAACGCCGGAGCTGGCGAGCATAAAAATGGTCCCGTTGGTTTCGGCCAGATAATATTTCTGTGTCAGCGCCACAGCGACGGGTCAAAGGCCCGTCTGAGGTGAACTTCATAGGGCGGCTCCCCGCACGGTGGGCCGCCACGTTCGTCTGAGGGGCCCGACGGTGGTGACGAACACACCCCGCAACAGCGCGAACAAGCGACTTTACCTGCTCGGAGCCATCCTGGTGTTATGGGCAGGCGCGATCTGCCTCCGCCTGATCTATCTGCAAGTCTTCCGTTATGGCGACTTTGAGCAGAGGGCGCAGCGCCAACAGCAACGGACTACCGAAGTCGCGGCGAAGCGGGGAATCATCTACGACCGCGCTGGCCGGGAACTGGCCATGTCCATCGCCGTGGATTCCGTGTTCGCCGTGCCCGCGGATATTCCCGATCTGGCGGGAACCTTGTCCCTGATCACTCGCATCACCCAGGCCGACCCCCGCGAACTGCTGGCGCGTTGCAAAGCGGCGCGCACTTTCTGCTGGGTGGCGCGCAAGGCAGATGCGGAAACCGCCGATCGCATCCGGGCCATGAATCTGCGCGGCATCTATTTTCAGAAAGAATCCAAGCGCTTTTATCCCAAGCGCGAACTGGCGGCCCAGGTCCTCGGCTACGTCGGCATGGACGATGAAGGCTTGAGCGGGATCGAACGGGCGAATGACGAAGGCCTGCGCGGCAAGCCGGGGCGGATGCTGATCTCCATGGATGCGCGGCGCAAATGGTTTGGCCGCGTGGAAAAACAGCCGGATCCGGGAGAAAACGTCGTTCTGACCATCGACGAAAAGATCCAGTACATCGCGGAGCGCGAACTGGAAGTTGCCATGCACCAGACCCATGCCGAGTCGGGCACAGTGGTGGTAGAAAACCCGAAAACCGGAGAGATTCTCGCGCTGGCGAACCGGCCCACGTTCAATCCCAACCTGGCCCGCGACATCACGCCGCAAAAACTGAAAGACCACGCGGTCAGCGACGTCTACGAGCCCGGTTCGACTTTCAAGCTGGTCACTATTGCGGCGGCGGTGGAAGAAAGATTGACCCGTCCGGAAGAAGTGTTCGATTGCCAGATGGGATCGATCGTCATCAATGGCATGCGGATTCGGGACAGCAAACCTCACGGACTGCTTTCGGTTGCTGGCATCCTGGCCGAATCGAGCGATGTGGGAGCCATCAAGGTCGCATTGCGTCTGGGCGAAGAGCGATTTTACAAATACATTCGCGCATTTGGTTTTGGGCAGCAGACGGGCATCGAATTGCCGGGCGAGACCCGCGGTTTGACCAAGCCGCTGAATCGCTGGTCAAAAGTGTCCATCGGGGCGATTTCCATGGGGCAGGAGATCGGAGTGACTCCGCTGCAACTGGCGGCGATGGTCTCCACCATCGCCAATGATGGCGTCTGGGTGGCGCCGCGAATCGTCACCGGCACTACCGAACCCCGTGGCACTCCCCAGATGGTCGGCTTTCATCCGGGGGTGCAGAGACGGGTGATCTCGCCCCTGACGGCGGCCCAGATGAAGCAGATGATGCAGGGTGCGGTCCTGCACGGCACCGGGAAAAAGGCAATTCTGGAAGGCTACAGCTCGGCCGGGAAAACGGGCACCGCGCAAAAAGTCGATCCCGCTACCCGAGCGTATTCGCATAC
>Ga0209217_1000652_pt1 | contig 10088 bp, 7 predicted proteins | sample JacPinW_OM3H0_M2_FD_187957 | JGI IMG/M metagenome (GOLD analysis project Ga0209217, IMG submission 187957) | Forest soil microbial communities from Algoma, Ontario, Canada - Jack Pine, Ontario site 1_JW_OM3H0_M2 (SPAdes) (version 2) | ecosystem: Environmental > Terrestrial > Soil > Boreal...
CGGGGCGCCGATCAGGATCAGCGACCTTGGCAAGGCGGTCAACGGTGTCGAAGACGTTCGTGAGGCCGCATGGCTGAATGGCGAGCGGGCCATCATCATCGATGTGCACAAGCAGCCTGGCTACAACGTCAATCAAACGGTCCAGTTGGTAAAGGATACGCTGCCCGGGCTTAAGCGCGCCCTGCCGCCTTCTATCGTGGTACGAGTCCTCGGCGACCGGACCCAGACGATCAGGGCCTCGGTCGGCGACGTGCAATTCACGATGGCCATCAGCATCGGTCTCGTGGTGCTGGTCATGTTCCTGTTCCTGCGCAATTCGCGCGCAACCCTGATTCCAAGCGTCACCATCCCAGTTTCCCTGCTGGCGACCTGCGCGGTGATGTACCTGGTCGGCTACACCATCGACAACGTATCGTTGATGGCGCTCACCATCGCGGTCGGCTTCATCATCGACGACGCCGTGGTGATGGTGGAGAACGTCATTCGCCATATCGAAGCGGGCGAGCGCCCGCTGCAGGCGGCCCTGATCGGATCGCGGGAGATCGGCTTCACCATTGTATCGATGACCTTTTCTTTGATAGCGGTGTTTCTGCCGTTGTTGTTGATGGGCGGGCTAATCGGACGATTGTTCCGCGAATTCGCCGTCACCGTGAGCGTGGCGATCGTCATCTCGGGAATTGTCGCCCTGACGCTTACGCCGATGATGTGCGGTTGGCTGCTGCGGGCGGATGACAATCACGCCCACCCAAAGGCAGCCGGACGGATCGAGACTTTGCTCGATGCCGCTTTCACGCGATCGCTGGACGCCTACGCCGCTTGCCTCCGCTGGACGCTGCGTCACCGGCTTACGATGATGACCGTGATGGCCGTAACGCTGGCTGCCACCGCATTGCTCTACATCGCGGTTCCGAAAGGTTTCTTTCCGCAGCAGGACAACGGCACCATCCAGGGAACCGCCGAAGCTGCCCAGGACATTTCCTACGCGGCCATGGTGGAACGGGTGCATGAACTGGCCAAGGTCGTGATGGCCGATCCGGATGTGCAGACGGTCTATTACTGGGTCGGCGCCAATCCGACCGTGAACAGCGCCCGCCTGATGATCGACCTTAAGCCGCTAAGCCAGCGCAAGGCGAGCGCGACAGACGTTGTCAACCGGCTGCGCAAAGCGACTACCCGGGTGCCGGCGATTGCGTTCTTCGCCCAAGCCCGTCAGGACGTGCAGATCGGTGCGCGGGTCAGCAAAACGCAATATCAATATACCCTGCAAGATCCCGACGTTGCCGAGCTCTTCAAATGGGCGCCGATCGTGCTGGCGAAACTCTCCTCGCTGCCGGAACTGCAGGACGTGACGGGCGATTTGCAGGCGACCGCGCCGCGCATGATGCTCAAGATCGATCGCGATATCACCGGCCGATTGGGAATTTCCCCACAAGCGATCGACGATACGCTTTACGACGCATTCGGACAGCGGCAGGTGGCGACCATTTTTGGTCAACTCGACCAGCATCGCGTCATCCTCGAAGCCACGCCCGCTTCCCAAGAAGACGCGTCTTCGCTGGAGACGCTATACGTGCCGTCGCCGGCAGGACAGATGGTGCCGCTGTCGGTGCTGACAAAATCGGAGATGTCGGTCTCTCCACTCACGATCAACCATCAGGATATGTTTCCGTCGGTGACGCTGTCGTTCAATCTCGCGCCAGGACACTCGCTGGGCGACGCCATTGCCGCGATCCAGAATGCGGAACAGACGCTCGCCAAGCCCGCCGCGCTCACCGCCCTCTACCAGGGATCAGCGAAGGTTTTCGAAACGTCCTTGACAAGCCAGCCTTACCTGATCGCGGCTGCGATCATCGCCGTCTATATCGTTCTCGGGATCCTGTATGAAAGTTTCATCCATCCCATCACGATCCTTTCGACCCTGCCCTCAGCGGGCGTGGGAGCCTTTTTAGCCCTGATCGCTCTCGGATACGATTTCTCGCTGATCGCCTTGATCGGCGTTATTCTTCTGGTGGGAATTGTCAAGAAGAACGCGATCATGATGATCGACTTTGCCCTGGTCGGGGAACGCCAGCAAAATTTGACGCCGGAGCAATCGATCTACGAAGCTTGCCTGATGCGTTTTCGTCCGATCATGATGACGACGATGGCGGCGTTGCTTGGAAGCCTCCCCTTGGCTTTGGGATCCGGAGCCGGTTCGGAGCTGCGCCGTCCGCTCGGCATCGCCATCGTCGGCGGCCTGCTGCTGTCACAGTTTCTCACGCTGTTCACAACCCCGGTCATCTATATCTATCTAAGCAAGCTCACGCGCCGGCCGCATGGCGATCAGCGGCCCCGAATTCATTCAAAGGCTGAGGAGCAAGCTGACGTGGTTACGATTCGGGCAGCAGAATAGGAAGTGTGTCGCGATGGATCGTGAACTGAGCTTGGTTTATTCCTTTGCTGCCTGGTAACGATCGCCGCGCAGCGCCCAAGAACCTCGTCCACCTCGTGGTGCAGAACGGCACCTACGAGGCGAACGGCGAGCATCCGATCCCGAACCCCAAGATCGATTTCGCGACCATGGCGCGCGCGGCCGGCTATCCGCACGCTCACGAATTCTCCGATCTAGCTAGCCATTTTCGAGCAACAGGCTGGGCAGGTCCTCCGGCAGGAGGGCCCGGTATTCGCGACGCTGCACGTTGAGCGCTCGCAGCCGCTCACCTACGATTACCCGAAGCTCTACGATCCAGCGCGGCGGCAAGCGCTGAAGGCGGCGGTGATGCGACCGCTACCTTAGGGCTGTTTCCGGTCGTCGGACTCGCTTTGCGGCCGTTGTCTGGGACCCTGCTGACGCCGCCGCTCTATCTCGGCCTCCTGTTTCTTTGCACCTTACCGTCGACGGTACAGGATCAGGTCGCCTTCACTTCGATCGCCGGCGGGAATGTCGCGGCGGCGTTGTGCGGCGCTTCGGCTTCGAGCCTTTTCGGTATTTTCCTGACGCCGCTGTTGACCTTTGCCGGCCACGCCTTGGGTCTCATCGTCCTGCCATTGACGGTGTTCTATCAGATCCAGCTCCACGGCCTGCGCCGCGCTCGCCCGGCGCCACGCCAGGGCTGTGAGATCGCCCGCAATAGTCACCCCCTGAGGTGGGTTTTCGCGGTCAATCGTATCCCCTCTCTGAAGTTTGGCATTCCATCGGGGCGGAGAGGCCGCTGGTGACGATCGAAGCAGGTTCCGTCTGTCGCGATAGCAAGGCTTTTGCGCGGCTTGAGCGGTTTCAAATGTAGTCGACTTCCCTGGCTCCGAAATCGTCGTGTAGCCGCGCTACCGCAACCTCGGCAGTCCGGCCAAGCACAAAGCTGTGACCCCAATGAGCACCACCGAGGAGCGGCCAAGATGAAGACACTTCTCACGGCGTCCCCCTCAGGATCCACTGAAGGGTGGCAAGGAATTGGCCCTATTTGCGGCATTCCAAGCGCGGCCGTCGGCGATGCCGCGTCGGATGATGCCACGTCGGATAGAGTGCCGACCGCGGCGATCCGGCACGCGCTGCGCGCCCTTGCCAGCGAAACCGGACAGCTGACAGGGCTGCGTGGAGTGAAGCTCCTGCGCCCGCTCGTAGCGCAGGCGCACGAGGTCTTGCGCGAGCGCCTCGAGGCGGGCGGTTCAGTCGAGGCCTATCTGCGCGGCAGGACGCGTCTTGCGGACAGCGCGGTGATCGGGTTGCTTCACGTTGCCTCGGTATCCACCCGGATGCGCGGCAACAATATGGTCGCTCCGCTTGCTGCGGTTGCGGTCGGCGGCTACGGACGGAGCGAGTTGGCTCCCGGCTCCGATCTCGACTTACTCTTTCTCCTACCCGAAAGCAGCCAGTCCCGCGCTGGAGCCGTGGCGGCGGCGACGGAAACATGCATCAAGGCGGTCGTTGCTGGGCTGTGGGACCTCGGGTTCGTGCTTGATCATGCAGTGCGCTCGTCCCGGGAATCCCTCGACCTCGCCCGCGATGAGCCTACCGTCCTCGCGAGCCTGCTCAACCGGCGTTTCTTGTGGGGCGGTTTCGGCCTGTTCGGCGCGCTGGATGCCAATCTCGCGGACCTCTTCTCAGGACCGCTTGCCGCGCGCTGGAAGCGCGCCGTTGGCTCAGCCATGGCGAGCACCCGTGGCGACGCGCTCAACGGGGGACAGACGTCCGAGAACGAGCCGGACGTGAAGCAAGGCCCCGGCGGCCTGCGCGATCTGCAGCGCGCGCTCTCGGTGAACACGCTCGCCTCAGGCCGACCAGCCGCGATCGCGGAACCGGCGCTCATCGAGGCGCACCGCTTCCTGTGGCTCGTGCGGTGTCATCTGCATCTTCTCGTCGGTCGCGCCGAGGACCGCCTCAGCTCGGCGCTCCAACCAGACGTCGCGCGCCGGCTCGGGTTCGACGAGCCTCGCGGAACAACCGCGGCGCCGTGTCTGCTGCACATCTTTCGTCGTCACGCGCAAAACGTGCTCCAGGCGGCGGCACTCGCGACACGCTCAATCCCCGCCCAGCCTCGATAGGCGTCTCATGCAACGGATGTTGGCCGTCCTTGCCGCCAATCCTGCGGCCGACGGCGCCGGACTCGTAGCGATGGTGTGTTTCATCGCTTGGCCCCTCTTTCAGGCGAGGTGGATGATGCTCATTGCCTACATCGGCAACAATCTCTGCTTTGCCCTGCATTATGCGCTGCTGGGCCACTGGACCGCGGTGGCGATGAACGGCCTCATGAGCGTGCAGACCGTCGTGGCGATCATGCTCGTTCGCCAGCCGAGATTGCGCTTTGCGTACTATGCGCTGATGCCGGTGTTAGCCCTCGCCAGTGTAGTTACCTGGCAGGGTGTGCCATCGTTCCTCGCGGCCGCCGCGACGACGCTGTCGACGATTGGCCGCATGCAGACCAACGACGTGATCTTGCGTGTTTTACTGCTGGCCGCAACACCGTTCTGGGCAGTCCATGATCTGATCGTCGGCTCTTTTCCTGGCCTTATCGCCGATGTTCTGAGTATGGCGACTGGCGCGACGATGTTGCTGCGGCAATCGCGGTGCGCGGACAGAAGCGATCCCCGCCCAATAGAAGGATCTCGCGAGCCCCGTCATCACGCCGCAAATTCTGCAGCGCGCGACCGCTAGGGCAGCACGCGTCGAAGATGACGACTTCGATAATTGAGTGTGCGAGCCGTTCCGGTCGATGTTGCGCTCCATTTCGAGGGCCCATTCCTCGCCGTCCTTGCGTCTTCGGAACGTCTCAGGACACAACGACTCTTGCGGCGGACCTGGACGCGCCGGTTTCCCGATGCCAATTGGGTGAAGGTCGCCACGCGTGTGCACTCCGACTTTCGTGTGCGCTATGTGTGCACCGAGAGGTCAAAACGGGTACAAACGCGTGCAATTTCGTCTAGTTTTGGAGTGCAAACGTTCTTCTTTCATCCAATTGAGAGTGCAGGATAAACGATTGAAATATCAAGACTATCGCTTCTCCGTCGCGCCAATGATGGATTGGAACGAGAGTTCAAATTTTTCAATCGGTTGGGAAGCGACGTGTGCACGATGTGTGCACCGGGAGATCAAGGAAATTCTGGCGACAAGCAAACTGAGCAGGCGCTGAACTGATAGCGCTTTAGTGTCAGCGGCGGTCAATGTTCCCAGAGGGTATGATCTCGCTTGGCAAGCCGGGAATTTGCGAGTCCGATCTTTGCAGAAGGCCTCAATTCGCAGAATGAACGGTTATGCGACGGCGCGCGACTATGGCAAAGGCGTTCCAGCGCGTCACTCAACCTGTTGTAACAATCGAGGGCGCGCTGACAGCGCGCCGGCTGAGAACCAGATACACGGCGCCAGCGACGACGATCCCGAACAACCAGCTGAGGTCCGCCCCGCCCAAAAGCCCGGAGAGCGGACCCTGAAGCGCTGGAACGAGGCCGTCCTGAAACGACCAGCCGGCGGCGAGGCCGGCCAGAAACGCGATGATCCCGCCCCAATTGATGTCGCCATAGGCGCTGGTTTCCGGGGACCGGTAGAGTTCGGCGACATCGATTTGGCCCTGTCGCTTGATGAAGAAGTCGGCCATCACGATGCCTGCCCAAGGACTCATCCACAGCAACAGGCTGATCATCCAGTTGTCGAATGCCTTGGCGAACGAAGGCGCGAAGATGAAGTAGATCGTGACGAGATAGCCGGCGATACCCACGATCAGCGCCAGCGCGGTCCGTGACAGGCGGACGCCCATGCTAAGCGCCGCCAGCGTCGCCGAATATACGTTCAGGATATTGGTCGCGATCGGGCCGTGCAGCACCAATAGCAGCACAAGGATGCTCGATACGCCGCCGAACACGGCGCTGACCATCTTGGCCGGGTCGGTATCGAGCGTGACGCTGGCGATGGTCGCGCCGAGGATGGCGAGCCACACCGTCGGCACGAACATTCCAATATAGCTATACCAGAAGACGGATTTGGAAGAGACGTTGCGGGGCACGAAGCGGGAATAGTCCGACGCCCACGTCACCCAGGAAATTCCCCAGCCGACCCCGATCGCAGACATCAATAGCGTCAGCATCGCCAGATGAGCGCCGGGCGGAAGGGTGCTGGCGAGGTGCCAATTGACCACCCCCGGCCGGCTCCAGGCGAGCACGCTCATCAGCACCATGATGGCGACGGTTACCGGCACTGTATACTTCTCGAAGGTGCGGATCGCGTAGAAGCCGTAGATGCCGATCCCGACCTGCAGCACCATGATGACGGTGATGACGATGAAGGTCGTTACCAAATTGTCGGGGATGCCAAACTGGGCGAGAATGGCCATCGCGATCTTGACCGGGAAGTAGGTATTCACCCCGATCCAGCCGAGCGTCATCAGGAACATCAATAGGCTCGGCAGATAGGCTCCGCGGCGTCCGAACGCCGAGCGGCTCAGCACCATCTGATTGACGCCGGTCTTGTGGCCCATCACCGTGAAGGCGGCAAAGATCGCGCAGCCGACGAGGTTGCCCACGACGATGACCGCGATGGTCTCCCACAGGCCGAGCTTGAGAATGATGCCGAGCGCGCCGAGTGCCCAATTGACCGGCGCGATGTTGGCTCCGGCCCAAATCCACATCTGCTGCAGCCCGGTCGAGTCCCGGTCGACATCAGGAATAGGCTCTATGCTGTGAATGTCGGCACGCAGTTCGGAATCCGTCATGACGCTTCCCCTACTGAAAAAGACCCGTTTCCGGCGTGAACTGAGCAAGAATCGTACCAGTGTACCTTTGTCATCGGCCCAACACACGCTGAAGAGCCTTACGTGCACGTTCGCGCAACAGGCCCATCAGCAGAGCGACTGCATTCAGGTTTTGGGGTCGCGCGGACGCTTCATGCGGACCGGCGCCCGAAAGCTGGCGTTCGAGGTTGCGGGCAAAATCGGCGGTCAGCCGGGATGCGAGATTGCGCACCAATCCTTCACGGGCGATCTGCGCCAGCATTCCCCGCAGGGTGTAGCCGATCGAGAGCTCGACGCGCGTCGCAGCGCCTTGCTCTGTTGGCACGAGTTGGTAGCGGATCTCGCCTTGCGTGGAAGACCGGCTGCGCTGATCGCTGCCCATGCCGACGATCCGACCGGACAAATTCCTGGGGTCGCGCTCGATCCGCGCGGCGCCACGGAAACTCGCTGAGATCGGACCGAGTTTGACGTGGATCAGGCCCTGCGCGCGCTCCGGGGTCGGCGGGCCGGTGAGCGACGCGCCGGGAAGGCAGGTGGCAAGGCGTGCGACATCGCCGAACATGTCGAAGACCCGCTCGGGCGGATAACCGACCGTGAAATGATCCTTAAAAACCTTTTCGGGCGTGAAGTCCGCTACGACCATCGCGTCGTTGACTTCATGCCGCGGCTCGGGCCTTGCCGTCGGCGCGGTTGCAACATCTGAGGTGGAAGCGGTCGCGCCGTTACCGGATCCCACCGGGCCGAGGGCGCTGCGTCCCCCACCGGGGACCGGCTTTATCCCTCGTTTGCGCCTTTCGTCGATTACGGCGCGGACCGCCCGTACAATACCGACATATCCGGTGCAGCGGCAGAGATTGCCGCTCAATCCGACGCGCACGCTGCGTTCGTCGGAGGCGGGCAGGCGAAGCACGAGATCGCGCGCCGAGATCAGCATCCCCGGCGTGCAATACCCGCATTGCAGGGCATGTTCGCCCTTAAAGGCCGCACGGAGCTCGGTGGTGATTTCGTCATCATCGAGGCCTTCGATGGTGGTAACGCGCGCCCCATCGCAGGCAACCGCGTAAGTAATGCAGGAACGCGCCGGCACATCGTCGAGCAACAGCGTGCACGCGCCGCACACGCCGTGCTCGCAGCCAAGATGAGTGCCCGTCAGATTAAGACTGTCGCGCAGGAAATCGGCCAGATGGGTACGCGGCTCCACGGAGGCCTTGACGTCGCGCGTGTTCACGGTGAGGGCGATCATGGTCACGCGGCAGCCTCGTTGATCGCACGGCGCAGCACCGCGGCATGGATGTGCCGGTCGGCGGCGTTCGCGATGCCCGCCTTCAGCAGGATCGCGTCCGCTACCCGTGCATCGAATTGTCGTTCGAAATCGCCGGTGATCCGTCCGCCAAATAGCTCAGCCGCATCGCCAAGAACGATCGGGGCCCTTTCTAGGGCGCCGACGACCACGCGTGCCGTCGCCGCCTCCGGATCGATCAGCACGGCGGCGATCGCGTGGGCGAATTCGCCCGGCTTGCGGCAGGCCTTGACGTAGCCCCAGCGTGCCGTCGGCGTCATGACCGGCACGCGGACAGCTTCGACAATCTCGCCAGGTTTTAGCGCGGTTTCGAGCGCTCCGGTCACGAAGTCTTCGGTGGCGACGTCACGAGCCCCTGCGAGGCTGCGCAGCGTTAGCTTTGCACCCAACGCCGACAGCGTCGAAACCCAATCCGCGGCGGGATCGGCGTGACAGAGCGATCCCGCGATCGTGCCGCGATTTCGCACCGCGCGATAGGCGATGCCGCCGGCAACCCGCTGCATAGCGCCGCGGGTGACATCGGGTATTCGGCCGTCCTCGATATCGCTATGGGTGATACAGGCGCCGATGACGAGCTCGTCGCCGTCGTGGTCCGCCTGCTTAAGCTCGGAAAGCCCCGCAATATCGATGATCAGATCCGGCTCGACCAGCCGCAGATTGAGCATCGGGCCCAGCGACTGGCCTCCGGCAATGATCTTGCTCGAGCCGTTTGTTCGGGCCGTCAAGGCAAGCGCCTTGCTCAAATCGGAGGGACGTTCGTACGCGAACGCTGCCGCCTTCATGCGGCTGATCTTTCCGCTTCGCGCGCCGCCAGAATGGCCTCAACGACACGGCGCGGCGAAATCGGGGAATGCAGCAGTTCAACCCCGAGCGGACGCAGCGCGTCGTTCACCGCGTTGGCAATGGCCGCCGGCGGCGCGATGGCGCCGCCTTCGCCGATGCCCTTGACGCCGAACATCGTGTAGGGCGAGGGCGTTTCCATGTGATCGAGCCGGGGCTCGGGGTGAAGGTCGTGATGAGCCGCGACAGCGACGTGTTCGTCCCGCTGCGGGAGCGCACCAACTTCGCCAACAAGCAGGGCGCCGACCTGTTCGTGTCCATCCACGCCAACGCGCATCCGCAGGCAGTCTCGGAGGGCGTCGAGACCTACTTCCTCTCCTCCGAGGCCTCGGACAACGCGGCCCGGCAGGTGGCGGCCACCGAGAACAACGTGGTGCAGCTCGAGAGCCCGGCCTCGCGGCGGCAGGGCGACGTGCTCAAGAGCATCCTGTGGGACCTGGCCCAGTCCGAGTTCCAGGAGGAGTCGAGCTTCATGGCCGAGACGGTCCAGGACTCGATGAGCAAGTCGCTGAACCTGGTGAGCCGCGGCGTCAAGCAGGCCGGCTTCTACGTGCTCGGCGGCGCCGCGATGCCGGCGATCCTCATCGAGATCGGCTTCCTGACGAACAAGAAGGAGGAGAAGAAGCTGGCCACGCCCGAGCACCGCGAGGCCCTGGCCCGCGCCATCTACGCCGGCCTCGCCGAGTACAAGCGTCGCTACGACCAGCGCTTGCGCACCGCCCAGACCCAGAGCCCGGCTCCCAAAGGATTGC
>Ga0209217_1000653_pt1 | contig 10087 bp, 11 predicted proteins | sample JacPinW_OM3H0_M2_FD_187957 | JGI IMG/M metagenome (GOLD analysis project Ga0209217, IMG submission 187957) | Forest soil microbial communities from Algoma, Ontario, Canada - Jack Pine, Ontario site 1_JW_OM3H0_M2 (SPAdes) (version 2) | ecosystem: Environmental > Terrestrial > Soil > Boreal...
TCAGTGGCGACACTGGTTCTTTCGGCGGAATTTCTCGCCGATCCGTCCCGGCGTATCTTCGAATACTCGATCCTGGTGCTGCTCTCGACGCTCGGCATGATGGTGATGATCTCGGCCGGCGATCTGATTATGCTCTATCTCGGGCTCGAGTTGATGAGTCTCGCGCTCTACGTGGTCGCGGCGAGCAATCGCGACAACGCGAAATCGACCGAAGCCGGCCTGAAGTATTTCGTATTGGGCGCGCTGTCGTCGGGCATGCTGCTGTACGGCGCGTCGTTGATCTACGGCTTCACCGGCACCGTCGGCTTCGCTGGCATCGCGGCGGCCGCGAAGACCGGCAGCGTCGGAATCGTGTTCGGTCTGGTGTTCCTGCTCGCGGGGCTCTGCTTCAAGGTTTCGGCGGTCCCATTCCACATGTGGACGCCCGACGTCTATGAGGGCGCACCGACGCCGGTGACCGCGTTCTTTGCCTCCGCGCCGAAGGTCGCAGCCCTCGCGGTGTTCACCCGCGTGGCGCTCACCGCATTCCCGGACATCCTGACGCAATGGCAGCAGATCGTGGTGTTCGTGGCGATCGCCTCGATGGTGCTGGGATCGTTCGCCGCCATCGGCCAGAAGAACATCAAGCGGCTGATGGCCTATTCGTCGATCGGCCATATGGGCTTCGCCCTGGTGGGGCTCGCCGCCGGGACCGCGGAAGGCGCGCAGGGCGTGCTGGTCTATATCGCGATCTATGTGGCGATGACGCTCGGCAGCTTCGCGGTGATCCTGACCATGAAGCGCAACGGCCAGCATGTCGAGACCATCAGCGACTTCGCGGGATTGTCGCGCACCAATCCGTTGCTGGCATTTTTCTTCGCGATGCTGCTGTTTTCGCTGGCGGGCATTCCGCCGCTGGCGGGCTTCTTCGCCAAATTCTACGTATTCGTCGCGGCGATCAAAGCTGGACTGTTCACGCTGGCTGTCGTGGGCGTGCTCGCCAGCGTCGTCGGCGCATTTTACTATCTCACCATCATCAAGGTAATGTATTTCGACGAGCCGCTCGCCAAGCTCGATCCGATGCGCATGGAATTGCGCACGGTGCTGGCGGTCGCGGGCCTTTTCAACATCTTTTTCTTCGTCTATCCGGGGCCGCTGATCAGCGCGGCGACGGTGGCGGCGAAGTCGCTGTTCTAGCCATGATCCGCAAGTTTTGAATTTGTAGTGTGCGATGGCGCACATGAGATCGTCATTGCGAGCGCAGCGAAGCAATCCAGAGGGATGGATGGATTGCTTCGTCGCTTCGCTCCTCGCAATGACGAGAAGCCCGACCCAACTGGATGGATCGCATTTTAGATGACATTTTCGCTCGGTCCTCGAGCCGCTTCAGCGGGTTACCGGCTCGCTGCATTCGACAGCATCGGCTCGACCAACGCGGAAGCCATGTCGCGCGCCCGTGACGGCGAGCGCGGACCGATGTGGTTTGTGACCTCGGAGCAGACCGCAGGGCGCGGACGACGGCATCGCCCCTGGATCGCGCCGCGTGGTAACCTCGCCAGCAGCATCCTCGAAGTGATCGACGTATCGCCTGCAGTCGCGGCGACGCTAGGGTTTGCCGCTGGCCTCGCGCTGGAGGCGGCACTGCAGCGTGTAAGCATGGAAGCATCGCTGAGGTCAGCGGGATCGGACCATATGAACTATTCGCTGAAATGGCCCAACGACGTCATGGCCGGGCGACAAAAGCTCGCCGGCATCCTGCTGGAGGCGGAGGCCGTGGCCGATAACCGCCTGGCGGTGGTGGTCGGCATCGGCACCAACGTCGTCGCCGCGCCCGAGGGCACGCCAACGCCAGCGACCTCTCTCGCGTCGCTGGGCGTCAATATCGGCGCGGAGGAATTATTCGCTACGCTGTCGGACTCCTGGGCGGAATTCCGCGGCCTCTGGGACAATGGAGGCGGCTTTGGCGAGATCCGGCGGCTCTGGCTGGAGCGCGCCGCCGGACTTGGACAGCCGGTTGCGATCCAGTCCGGTGGCTCAACCGTGGAAGGGACATTCGACACCATCGATGAGTCCGGCTGCATGATTATCAGGACGTCCGCGGGCAGGCGTGTCCCGATATCGGCGGGCGACGTCTATTTCGGCTCCGCCGCCTCAGCAGGGGCAGCCTGATGGCGCGACCGGATGAACTGACCTTTGCGCCGCTCGGCGGCGTCGGCGAGATCGGCATGAACCTGTCGATCTATGGCCTCGGCAACCGCCATCAGCGCTCCTGGCTCGCGGTCGATCTCGGCGTGTCCTTCGGCGACGAGGAGCATCTGCCCGGCATCGATCTCATCATGCCCGATATCCGCTTTCTCGAAAAAGAGCGCAAGAATCTGATTGGCCTCGTGCTCACCCACGCCCACGAAGACCATTTCGGCGCCATCATCGATCTGTGGCCGAAGCTGAAATGCCCTGTTTACGCGACCAAATTCAGCGCCGCGCTGTTCGAGGCCAAATGTGCCTCCGAGCGCAATCCGCCGAAAATTCCGGTCACGGTCGTGCCATCCGGCGGCTGCATGGATCTCGGGCCGTTCAATGTCGAGTTCATTCCGGTCGCGCATTCGATTCCTGAATCCCACGCGCTGGCGATCCGCACCTCCGCCGGCACCGTGCTGCATACCGGCGACTGGAAGATCGACCCGACCCCGATCATCGGCGTGCCGACCGACGAGCGGCGGTTGCGCGAGCTTGGCGACGCCGGGGTGCTGGCGCTGATCGGCGATTCCACCAACGCCGTGCGGGAAGGGCGCTCGCCGTCGGAGGCCGAGGTCGCCAAGACCATCACCGAACTGGTGAAAGCGGCCAAAGGTCGCGTCGCCGTGACCACCTTTGCTTCCAATGTCGCACGGCTGCGCGCGGTTGCGGATGCGGCACGCATTGCGGGGCGCGAGGTCGTGGTGGTCGGCCGCGCGATGGAGCGCGTGGTGCAGGTTGCGCGCGAAACCGGCTATCTCGACGGTGTGCAGAATTTTCGCGGTGCCGATCTCTACGGCCATTTCCCCCCCGACAAGGTGCTGGCGCTGTGCACCGGAAGCCAGGGCGAACCGCGCGCGGCGCTGTCGCGCATCGCCAATGACGATCATCCGCAAGTGACCCTGAACAAGGGCGACTGCGTGATCTTTTCCTCGCGCACCATTCCCGGCAACGAGAAGGCCGTGGGCGCCATCATCAATGGCCTGATCACGCAGGGCGTCGAGGTCATTACCGACCGCACCCACCTCGTCCATGTGTCGGGCCATCCGCGCCGCGACGAACTCCGCGACATGATTTCATGGGTGCGTCCGCAGCTCCTGATCCCCGTTCATGGCGAGGCGCTGCATCTGTTCGAGCACGCCAAGCTGGCGCGCGCCGCCGGCGTGCCCAAGGTTCTGATTTGCCGCAACGGCGATCTGGTCAGGCTGGGGCCGGGCGACCCGTCCGTCATCGAGGAACTGCCGTCGGGGCGGCTCTACAAGGACGGCTCGATCCTGGAGGATTCCAAGTCGCGCGCGGTCATCGAGCGGCGCAGATTGGCCTTCGCCGGCTGCGCCTTCGTGGCGATCGCCATGACCGAAAAGGGCGAACTGGCCGACGACCCCGAGGTTGATCTGGTCGGGATCCCCGAGAAGAACACCGCCGGAGAGATCATCGACGAGATCGTGTTCGACGTCGTGGTGTCGACGGTGGAGGGGCTGCCGCGGGCGCGGCGGCGCGATCCCGACGCGATGGCGGAGTCGGTGCGCCGAGCGGTGCGCGCGACGATCAACGAGCAGTGGGGCAAGAAGCCGCTGTGCTATGTTCACGTTCTGATGGTCTAGAACGGAGGAGTGTCATGCTGGGCCGGCTCAATCATGTGGCGATCGCGGTCAAGGATGCCGAGAAGGCTGCCAAAATCTATGGCGCGGCGTTCGGCGCCGATATCTCGGCCGCCGTGCCGTTGCCCGACCACGGTGTCATTACCGTGTTCGTGACGCTGCCCAATACCAAGATCGAATTCATCCAGCCGCTCGGCGAATCTTCGCCGATCGCCAAGTTTCTCGAACGCAATGCCGACGGCGGCATCCATCACATTTGCTATGACGTGCCCGACATCATCGCGGCGCGCGATACCCTGATCAAGGAGGGCGCGCGGGTGCTCGGCGACGGGAAGCCCAGGATCGGCGCGCACGGCAAGCCGGTGCTGTTCCTGCACCCCAAGGATTTCTCCGGCGCCCTCGTCGAAATCGAGCAGGCTTGAGCCAGCGATGGTCTACACAATCTCGACCGCGTTCGCGATCTACTTCGTGCTGTGGTGGATCGTGTTGTTCCTGACGCTGCCGTTCGGCGTGCGCAGCCAGCACGAAGACGGCGAGGGCGCGCCGGGTACCGATCCCGGTGCACCGATCGCGAGCCAGATGGGGCGCAAGCTGATCTGGACCACGGTAATCTCGGCGGTCATCTTTGCGGTCGCGATGCTTGCCTATAACGCGGGCTATTTGAATATCGAGCGGCTGTCGAAGCTGATGGGGATTCCGCTCTGAAGGTTGCAAGGGCTGGGGGAATAGCAATGACTTTTCAGAGAACCGTTGTCGGGCTTTTGATCCTGACGATTGCGGGCCTCGCGGGCTCCTTCTACATAAACTGGAAAATGGCAACCCAACTGCGGACGGTGAAAGCCTTCGTCGAGGGCTATGTTTTTGCAGAGGCCGTCGCGGCCTGCGAAAAGGCACAAAGCACAACCCCGTTCAAATGGAATAGTGGCACCAAGACCTCGGTGATCGGGTTGAATTCGGTCAAGCCTGACAAGAATACGATCATTGCGAGCTACACGCTGGTCGCTGACTCCGTCTATTGCGACTACGACCCGATCAAGAAGAAAGCCGACATTGGATCGAATTTCCTCGAGCGGGAGTAAGCCACAGGAGTGCGTGCGTTGACATTTCCTGTTTCATCGCGGTGCGTTCGTCAGGTGTGTCCGAAGGAACGCGAGCACATCCGCATTGAATTGCCTGTGGAAGGCGACGCGGTCGAAGTCCGTCGCATCGGCGCAGATCTGCGGAACTTCCTTCGCCAGCGCGGGCGGACAAGGCCCAAGGAACGCGAAATGCCCGGCGTTCGAAACGATGTGATATTCGTGTGCTGAGGGCAGGTTTCTGTCCACGATATCGGCGGTATGGGGTAGCACGCCGTCGCCGCCGCGCTCCGACGCCCACAACTGAACCGGAATCCCGACTGCACCAAAACTATCGGCAGTAAAGAAGACGGTGAGCGGGTCAGCGATGACGGCGGCCTTGATCCGTGGATCGTGCGTGACAGCCTGCACCGGGAATTCCTTTGCGCGAATTTGCTCGCAGACATGGGTCGTGGATTGCTGGCAAAGGGCGGTCGCGTTGGCCCAATCAGGATTGGCGCCGATCACCGCGAGCCCGGTGTAGCCGCCCCGCGAAAACCCGAACAAACCGATACGTTCGCGGTCGATATTGGAAGCGAGCGCCGACGCGCCGACCATGAAATCGATCAGGCGCTTGATGTCATTTGGTCGCTGGAGATAGATCACAAGGTCGTCGGTCCGGCTTAAATCCAACGCCGTATCGCCGGGATGATTGATGGCCGCAACGGCAAAACCGGCGTCAGCAAGGACTTCAACGGTATCGTAATGTCCGATGAAATTGCCGCGTCTGCCGTGCGAGACGACGATGAGCGGTAATTTCTTATCAGGCAGCGGACAATCCTTCACCCCCGGCAAGGTGATTTTGCCAAAATCCGCCTCGCCCGGCGGTTGGGAGCAGGGATACCACACCGCTCCCTTAAGCGCGGGGCCGTCGGCGCCGGCGGGTATATCGATGGCCCGGATACCGGCGCCCTGCGCGAGCGTAGTGCTGAGACAGAGGATGATCGCGCCGAGCCATTTGCGAGCGTACATCGGTAAGCCTCCTGCCAACAGAAAGGGTATCATAAATACAGATTTTGGACCTATGTTTGGCTCGGCGTAACGACGCCCTCGATCTCATCAAGCAGATTCTGCCACGCCATATTGATCTCGGGCGACCAATCCGTACCCAGTATATCGTGTAGCGTCTCCGCAATGACGCCAAAGAATGCCACGAACAGTTCGCGCGGCGTGCCTTAGGCGTCGTGCGACTGTACTTCGCAACTAATCATGCGAAAGCTACCGTTGCGGTCGCCGGCAAAATCCATGATGGCGTCGATGGTCAGCGCCAGCATTGAACCTTTCACCAGGTCGCTCGCCTCGCGCCGGAACATCTGCTCGGTTTCCGGATGTTCGCGGAACAGGCGGCGATAGATCAGCGGCGTCAAATCCTCGCAGCGCTCTGCGGCCAGTTCAAAACTGCGCTGGATCAGGTTGGTGCGTGCCATCGCGTCTGCGTTGTGAACTGCGCGTGTTTGATCGTTCTTTCAACAACATCTCGAAAAAAAGAGCAGGGCGGGAAGCCCTGCTCTAAAAATTGTGTCGACCCTATTTCCCCGAAAATTTGGATTTGATCTTGATTGACGGGTTGGCGCCGCTTGTGCGCGCCAGGGCTCCTCCCGAGACTTGGACCACCAGACTACAACCTTGCGGCCAGCCTGAGCCTGCACTGTTAGACCATCTTTTTCGTCTTGTCACTATTTTCAGCAACGATTGTTCAAAATTCGGGCAATTTGCGAAATGATCGGAATTTCACCACCCCGGGTTGCATCTCCCGCGGGGGATTGACGTCTGGGTATGGGGGTAGGGGCCCTGGAAGATTGAAAAAGGTTGTCGCGCAACAACACCGGCGCCCATCCCGTTATTTCATTGTTACTCCCAAGAAGAATCGTGCTTTCGAAGTCGGTGACGGCGCGCAGCGCCGAATCGCCGGGAACCTGATCTCGACTCCGGACTCTCTGCATGATTAGTTGGCAATGTCGTAGAAGGTGGTTCGTTGATGCGCCGGCGGTTGCGGAAATTTCTTCCGATCCTCCTGATTGCCGTGATGGTGCAGATCCTCGCACCGATCGCGGCATGCTGGGCGGCCGGCATCGCCGCGTCCGATCCGCTGCATGCGGCCGCTATCTGTCACGATGATGGGGCTTCGAACTCCGGCCAGACCAATCAGACCGGTCAGCCCCGCGCGCATGATGGCTGCTGTTCCGTCTGCAGCGTTGCCCATACCGGCGCGCCGGTTGACGCGCCGCTGACTTCGGTCGCGACGCCCTATCGCGAACCAGTGCGCGTGGTCTGGCTCGACCGCGCGCCGGACCTGTTCGGTTCCCGAGCCGGCTCTCACGCCCAAGCGCGCGCCCCACCGCAGTTGACGTGAACCTGGCGGCCATCGGCCGTTGATGCCTTCACGCCTCAGCACTTGCGGAGAGTCTCATGTCTATTCGCCTTTGGCGCGCGGGCCTTTCAGGGCTCGCCATAGCGCTCGTACCACTCACCGAAAGCGTCGCCCACGAAATCGTCGGCAACCGCTTCTTTCCCGCCACGCTTGGTATCGATGATCCCGGCGTCAACGACGAGATGTCGCTTCCGACCGTCGCCAACTTCCACACCGGCGACGATCCATCATTCAGGCAGCGCGATATTTCCACGGAGTTTTCCAAACGGATCACCGAGGCGTTCGCGGTATCCTTTGGATCAACTTATAGCAGCCTCCGTGCGCCCGGAGGGCCGACCGGGATGGGAACAGCCGGCTTTCAGAATCTCGACACCACGTTCAAATACCGGCTCGTCAGGGATCCCGTACATGAGTTTGTGATGTCGGTTGGTGTCAGCATCGAATGGGGTGGCACCGGCGCCGAAAGCGTCGGCGCGGAGCCGTTCAATCATTACACGCCGACAGTTTATTTCGGCAAAGGGTTCGGTGATCTTCCCGACACGCTGTCGTGGATTCGACCGGTCGCGATCACCGGCCAGGTCGGTTATTCGATCCCGGGCAGAAATTCGACCACTACTTTTGGAATCGATCCGGATACCGGCGATCCGACGACCGACACCCAATTTCATCCGCGAGTATTGAATTGGGGTGGGACGCTGCAATACAGCATGCCCTATTTGAAGTCCGCCGTTATTGACCTCGGCCTGCCGGATTTCATCAATCACCTGATCCCGATCGTTGAAGCAACGTTACAGACGCCGGTGGCGAACACTCTTACGTCCGGGACCCTGACGACGGGTACCATCAATCCCGGATTCATCTGGGTCGGGAATACATTTCAAATCGGCGTCGAGGCTCTGATTCCGATCAACCGGCAAAGCGGGACCAATGTCGGCGTGATCGCTCAACTGCACCTCTACCTCGACGACATCGATCCGCGTGGCATCGGCAAGCCGATCTTCGGCGGCCCGGTGCAGCCCGCAAGCCCCTTTCCAAGGAATTGATCATGCGCCGCTCAACTCTTATCGGCATAATCCCGCTGCTGTTTTCTTTCGCGACGGGTGAAGCCGTTGCTCACGCGTTTCTCGACCATGCAGAGCCGCGTGTCGGCAACAAGGTCGCGACCGCTCCACGCGAGGTGACGTTGTGGTTTACTCAGAAGCTGGAGCCCGCGTTCAGCACCATCACCGTGACCAATGCCGCCGGCCAGCGGGTCGATACCGGCAAAACGCGTGTCAGCGGCAGCCAGATGTCGGTGTCGCTGCGTCCAGGCGGCACCGGGACATACCACGTGACGTGGCGCGTTCTTTCGGTGGACACGCATACGACTGACGGCAGTTTCTCGTTTCAAGTCGGTCAGTAGGTGTAGGGGCCAACCCATGGACTGGCTCGGAGCGGGGATTGACGGTCCTTTGATCCTCATTCGCGCGATACACTTCGCCGCCGCCGCAGTCATCGCCGGAAACCTGATTTTCTGCGCGGTGGTGGCGGAGCCCGCTTTGCGTTCGACACCGCTGGCAACAACGGTTATCCGGTCGCAAATTCTGCTGATAGCATGGATCGGTCTCGCCATCGCGGCAGCATCCGGAGCGATTTGGCTTCAATTGCAGGCGGCGTCGATGAGTGGACGCACCTTCGGCGAGGCCATGACGTCTGACGTGCTGTTGACGGTATTGAACGAGACGCAATTCGGGCTGGTGTCGAAAATTCGGTTTGTGCTGGCAATCATTCTGGCCGCTTGTTTGGCGTATGACCGTCGTGCGCCGCTGCGGTGGCTTGCACTGGGCTCGGCCCTGGGTTTCGTCGCGGCTATCGCATGGACCGGCCACGGCGGGTCAACTCCGGGCGAAATGGGAAACCTGCATCTGGCAGCCGATGCACTGCATCTCTTCGCCGCCGCCTCCTGGATCGGAGGTCTTGTATCGCTGGCCCTTCTGCTGTCAGTGGCTCGACGTCATCAGGCTTTTGCATGGGCGTCGCTGGCTCGGGAAGCAGCCCAAAGGTTTTCGACGCTGGGCATCGTCAGTGTAGGAACTCTGTTGGTAACCGGGATCGTCAATGCGTGGATTCTGGTTGGTTCATTTGAGGCGCTGCTCATCACGGAATACGGGCAACTCCTGATGCTCAAGCTCGTTGTTTTCGCCTTGATGCTGGTGTTCGCTGCGGCCAACCGGTTTTGGTTGACGCCGCAGCTTGCCTTTTCGTCAGGGAATGAGGCGCAGCTCACAGCGCTTCGTCAACTCACGCGCAACAGTGTAATTGAAATCGCTTTGGGATTCACAATCTTCGCAATTGTCGGCGTGCTCGGTACGCTGCATCCCGCGATCCACTTTATGAATTAATGATGCGGTAAATGTATCGACATGCAACGTGCTTGTCGAAAACGATCGGAAGAGGACTATAAAATGCAGATCAAAAAGCTGGCGTTCAAATTCATCACGCGCGCTATCGCGTGCGCCACTATACTCGCGTCCTTCCTCGCCCCGCCTGTGCGCGCCGAGGAGGTCAAGGCCGGTGATCTCGTCATCACGCAGGCCTGGAGCCGCGCCACGCCGGGCGGAGCGAAGGTTGCCGGCGGTTATCTGACCATCGAGAACAGGGGCTCGGCGCCGGATCGGCTGATCGGCGGTTCTGCCGATGTCGCCGATAAAGTCCAGGTCCACGAAATGGCCACCAGCAACGGCGTGATGACGATGCGTCCGCTCGACAAGGGTCTTTCCATCGAGCCCGGCAAGACTGTCAAGCTT
>Ga0209217_1000655_pt1 | contig 10076 bp, 16 predicted proteins | sample JacPinW_OM3H0_M2_FD_187957 | JGI IMG/M metagenome (GOLD analysis project Ga0209217, IMG submission 187957) | Forest soil microbial communities from Algoma, Ontario, Canada - Jack Pine, Ontario site 1_JW_OM3H0_M2 (SPAdes) (version 2) | ecosystem: Environmental > Terrestrial > Soil > Boreal...
GAATAGTTGCAGTTGATCAGGATCGATAGGTGAGCGCGGCTCTCTACCCAGCAGGCTGTCCAGCCCGGGCTCGCCGCACAAGAATGCCGCCGACATCCCGTGCATGTTCCCGGACAGCGTCGTCGCGGGGGTGTTGTAGTCCGCGTGCGCATCCAGCCATACAACGAAGAGCTCACGGCCAATTTCGTGCCAGTGGCGAACAACCCCATTCACCGAACCCATCGATAGAGTGTGATCTCCGCCGAGAAAGATCGGGATCGCGCCGGATCGCGCCAGCTCATAGGCGCGCGCACTCAGTGCCCGGGTCCAGCGCTGGATTTCCCTGTAGTGCTTGGCATTGTCAGGCGGGGCGTCAGCAAGGTCGGCCACATCGCCAATTGGGAGATCGCCGTGGTCTTTTACTTCAAAGCCGAGTCCGTCGAGCAAGGTCAAAAGACCGGCCGTTCTCAGAGCGGCAGGCCCCATCAGGGTTCCGCGCTGCGACGCTCCAATATCGATGGGGGCACCAAGCACCGCAATTCGTTTGGTTGATTTCGAAGCACCGATCACGACAAAACCTCTCAGGTAATCACAATTATCCGTAGTGTTTATCTGTACGTGTTTCGCAAAAGTCAGGAAAGAAGGCTTCGGCTCGCCGGCCCACTAATCATTTTTCGCTTTCGCGGCTATTTTGGGATGCCAGTGTAAGAGCCCAGGGCTCAAATCAGGACCCAACAGCAGCGGCAACCCGGGAACAAAATTATCGCCCCCGCATTTTCTGTACGAGGCCGCCACCCGCCGTTCAATACGGCGCCTGCCGCGGATAGCCAAAGGTCTTCGACCCGCTGTTCAAAACTAGCGCTCGCGCGGATAGCCAAAGGCGGCGGCCTCATCGCGCTTCATCCCTCTGCGCATGGCGGGCCGCCGAGCAGGGTCATAGCTTCGGGAGTAAAGATAAGTGAGCATCGAAACTCCCCAACCGATACCGCAACCCGGCATGGCCGAGCGCGCCATCGATACCGCAACCGATGTGTCGCGCACGATCACGGAAGTCTCCGCCGCACTGCAGGCCGCGGTTGATCGGCTAAGCCGCGCCATCGTGACCGCGCGGCAACCAGGGAAGCCGCTCTCGACCATCAGCGCCATTACCCGGGAAGCGCCGCTCGCGAGCTTGTTCGTCGCATTTTTGTTCGGCGTAGCGGTGGCGCGCCGGCGCTAGATCCGTCCTCAAGCGCAGCGCTACGCCCTCAAAACAACTTTGGCCCGCGCCGGTCCAGCTGGGATGTCCAGGTCATGAGAGTCGCTGCGGCGATCATCAGCGCGATCCCGGCGATGCTGACGGCGACCTGCATGGCGATGGCGCCGGAAAATTCAACCAGGACGGCGTGGCCCATGAATGACAGCAAAACGCCGAAGCAATACATCGCCAGCGAGTTTTCGCCGCAGCGAATCATCGCTGTCATCCAGGGCTTCATTGGGCTGTGCCATTTTCGTTCCGTCAGACGCACGACAACAATGGCCAGCGCGATAAAATGCAACAGACGCAACGGCGAAAGATTGCTTTTGTCGACCGGGTAAATCAGTTTGGACAGCGCATCGGGCATAAACCCTTCGAGCACCTTGAATTGCCAGCTCAATGCGACGGCGAGGCTGAATGCGAGATAAAGCATCGCCAGCACCAGCGCAGCACGCGACTGCACGATTGTCCGCAGCCGGCCCGCGCCCTCGTTCGCATACCAGGCGCCGAACACGAACAGCGTCTGCCACGCCAGCGGGTTGAAGAACCATTGGCCCTGCGGCCACGCCGGCAGGTTCCAGCCAAAAGCCTGGACCAGCAGATAAAGCAGAAGCGACGCGGCCAACGCGACCGCGGCGTTGCGAGTCAAAAGCCACAGGAGGCCCGGAAAGGCCAGATGCAGCAACACAAAGGTGGGCAACACATCGGTGTTAACGGGCGTATATTGCATAAGGGCGGCGCGGACGATGGCCGCACCGGGATTTTCGAAAAAAATCGCCGTGTTGGTTTCATCGAGATAGCGGCTGCCGCCGCCGACAGCCCAGACCACGGCGAGATAGGCAATCAGCAGAAGCAGGAACGCGACGTAAATTTCCCAGCCGCGCCGCAGCGCGCGCGTCACTGTCGTGAGCCAGCCTTGCTCTCGCAACGCTCCGCCATAGGCGAGCATGCAGGTGTAGCCGGACACGAACACAAACACTTCGGTAGTGTCACTGAAGCCATAGTTGCGAAGCGTAAGCCAGGCAACAACGTTGTCGGGGATGTGGTCGAGGAAGATGAACCACAGCGCCAGCCCACGGAACGCATCTAGCCGCAGGTCCCGGCGATCTCCATCGATACGAAAGGCAGGGACTTTGGCGGCCCCCGACGAATGATCGGTCACGACTCAATGAGCCCCATCCATCAACCAGTTCCACACGGGCGTCATGTTACAGATTCGGGGGCGATTGTCTGCATCGGTACCGAGCCGGCGTCGGTACAGCCGGTGAGGAGTGTTGTCGGGGGAATGTCACGCCGTCCCGGAACCAATCACCGCAACCCGGATTGTTGCAGCGACTGCTTTTTTCGGAGAACCACCATGAAGCCGCTGATCCTTTGTACCGCCATTCTGGGCATCGCGTTGGCCCCGGCCGCCGCCGAGGCAAAGGGATGCATCAAGGGCGCTATCGTTGGTGGCGTCGCGGGCCATCTGGCAGGGCACGGCAAAGTCGGGGCTGTCGCAGGATGCATCATCGGCCGCCACGAAGCCAATAAGCAGAACGCACACAGGACCGATCAGAAGGCGCCGCCTTCTGCTTCTCAAGACAACCGCATCTAGGGCGCATCCACATCCGGGCCTTGCGCCGAGGCGCGTTCTCATGGCCGTCGCCGATTGCGCATACGTGGTTTCTCGTTGTCCCGCGCCTTCACACGCTGCCTTTAGATCAGCCGGCTTCAGCGCTCAACGTGCGAATGCAACCTGAGCGATTTGTTTCTCATGGAACCCGCCGGGCCTGAAAGCATTTCATCCTGTGCCACGAAAACGCGGCCTACAACGGAGGAACCCATGCGACGCCTACTTTTGATCAGCCTGGCAGCTTGCGCGATTGTCGCGATGCCAACCTTATCGGCATCCGCAATGCCAATTGCAAAACCCGGCGGCGGGGACGGCATCGTGCTCGTAAAAGGCGGTCATGGACATGGTCACGGGCATATGGGACGCGGCGGTCGTGGCCATCATTATGGATGGGGCAGAGGCCGTGGTCATCACTATGGATGGTCACGCGGCCGACACCGCGGATGGCGTTAACTGCTACATTGAGGCCGCCTCGATAACGGGGCGGCTTCATCGGCAATCAGTATGAACTCTTGATAGGGCGCGAGTCGCCGGCCGAAAACTCTGCCGCCGGGCGCATCCGTTGCGTCCGGCTATACTCCCATGCCGACTCCAAGGCAGGGAGCGACATGACGACCGGGTCGCGCGGCACGGCCCGCGATTCCTCGCGCTCGCCTCCAAAGCCGTTGCTGCACCGAGAACCCGCCGACATGGGTCGGCGGGTTCTTTTCTGCGATCCTTCTCTACAATGCTGAATCCGTCTACTTACCAGCGATCGCCGATGCCAACGCTTACGCCGGGCGCCCGGAAGCCGACGCCGGCGCGCGGACCGTCGTCCCAATCACGATAGCCACGGCGCTCGATGTATCGCTCGCGTGGCGCATAATTGTAGGAATCTTCGACAATCACGCGGCTACCGCCGCGGGTGCGATAGCAACGCCCGTCCTCATTGCAGACCAGCCGAACTGACTGCAGGAGATCCGAGTTCGTATATTCAGTGCTGGTATAGATGTCAGAGGCAGTTGCGCTGCCAACAGACAGCGCGCCGGCACCCGCCAACAGCGCGATGTGCGTTTCCAGCCGATTCCGGCGGACGTCGTTGAGGTCATGCCACAACACCGCGGCTATAATTTCTTCGTTGTCCGCGACGACATCGTAATCGTCGATCCGACGAGTTATAAAATTGTCGATGTGCTACCGCGCACGGGCCGATCGACCGCGGCCGCCCCGGCACCGCACAGGACAACCTTCTCCGACAGGGATCGGGAGGTCATTCGCAAGCATGCTCGTTCTTCCCGGATAGAACAGCGCACCACCGGCAGCAGCGCCTCTACCCGCGTCCGGGTCGGGGAGCGCTTGCCGGATTCCGTGGAGATCCGATCCTTCCCCGACGAGGTCTATCGGGAATCTCCGAGCCTGCGCGAGTATCGCTATATCGAGCGCGACAACAGAACCTATGTGGTTGAACCGCGCGAACGTACGATAATTGAAGAGATCGAGTAACGACAAAAGGAAAGGCGGCCCTCGGGCCGCCTTTCTCCGCAGGGCAGCGGCGAAAATGCCGAATGGCGGATGGGAGCTGTTGGACGAGCCCGCAAAGCCCGTTTTTCGAATCCACCTCGTGGGGGAGACAAAAATAATGCCATTTGTCCGGAACAGGACACAGCTCAAAATGCTTAGCTCGGATGGTACCGAGGTTCGGCCATTTGGTTGCTGACCGGTTCGTCAAGCCGGCTGCTCCGCATTCAGGGAAATGCAGCCGACCTAAGGAGGCGCTGATGGCGGGCATGAGAAGCGATCGCGCTCGCGCGCGCGCCAGAGATTTGCTGGCGACAGTTTATCCAATTCCCGACGATGCTGAGTTCCACCGTCTGCGCGAACTTGCCATCGATTATATTCAGGAAGCCGAGCGGCTTGAGGCGGAAAGTAGGGGGCGCGAGCTCGAATCCGACGAACTGATCTCGGCCGCACTGGACGCGGTGGCGAGGGATTATTTCACGCGCGCCCTGCTCCGGGCCGTGTCGCCCAAAGATCGTTAGCCAAGCTCCGGCTCGAACGGTTCCCGTAACTCACGATTCCAAGGGCTCAAATGATCGGCGAACGGCTCTTTGAATCGGCATCCGCGCGATAACCCAATACGTAACAACGGATACCGGGCCCGCTTTGCCTTTCAGCAGATACGGGCCGCGGAACTATTCGTCCGGCTGAAAAGCCAGAGCGCGCGCTCCGTTGCGATAAGGAATGAGTTGGGTCACGCGCCGGCCGTCGGGAAATTCGATCGTGCGCAGGGTCATCAGTGCGAGCGCGGATTTTTCGGAACGGTTACTGGCTTGCCGGGGATGCGGCCGCTTCACCGGCCCTGCAGTCGTGGCTGAAGCCGTGGACGTCGCGAGTTGTGCGTTGTTTGCCGGCGACACCGCTAGAGCCGGCTGCCTGACTTCCTGCTCCACTTTGGGCGGAGAAACCCCAGCAGTGGCGGCCCGACTTTGCTGAGCCTGCAACGGCCCGGATGTCTGGGCCTGGGCGCCCTGCTCGCTCGCCACTCCACTCGCTTCGGACCGGGCCGATGGGGGTGGATCGTTTGAACCAGACACAGCGTGATCGCTTGCCAACGAACTTGTTTCGAAAGACGTAGCTTCGGAGCTTGCTTCGTAAAGAGGCGGCGGCTTTGGCTTCGCCTTGGTCACAACTTTTACCGGCTCCGGCGCGGCGAGCCAGCTCAGCGCGCCATAGCCTCCCCAGAGAAAGATCCCGACAGCTATCAGATAGGCGAACAGTGCGGGCATGGCAGAACCCCGATGGGAAAGTGAAACGGCCTCACCGAAGTGAGGCCGTTGGCACGCCGTTAATCGATGACCTGGACGATCCGGTGGGTGGAGGGATCGACCAGCACGGGACGATCATTTACGACCGTGTAGCGATAGTGGGTCACGCCATATTCGCGCGGCACTTCGTAATAGGTAACGCCGCTCGACGGCAGATCCGCGCCGACACGGACTTCGCGTTCGTAGCGATAGGACGGAACACGGCGCTCCGTAACATAACTGCGGAAGCGTGGCCGCGTATCGTCCGCAATGCCGCCGGCAACTGCACCAACGCCGGCACCGACTGCGGCCCCGACCGGGCCGCCCACGACTGCACCGGTTACAGCGCCCGTTGTGGCGCCTGCGGCAACGCCGTCTTGCGCCTGTGAAGCCAACGGAAGCGAAAGCGCAGCGGCAATCGTCAGGCCGGTCAGTAATTTGAGATTCATGGAGTCCTCCAGTCATGTGTGTGTCGGTAGAGAACGTCGAAGCACGAGGGCTGTTCCCGCTTTCAATGAGTTTGCTGCAAGGAACTTTCTTCGCGTTCCAACATTTCCCCGCCATCGAAGTAAAAATCCTGGGAGGATTTCTTTATGGAACAGGTGATGCGCCCCGTTGGGGTAGTAGAGGAGGTTGTAGTAGACGAGGTTGCGGAATCGTCGATGGCGGGGATTTCCTGGGCGGCCGTACTGGCTGGCGCTATCGCTTCTTGTGCGTTGACATTGGTTTTGTTGTCACTGGGCGCGGGGCTCGGATTTTCCGTGGTGTCGCCGTGGTCCAATTCCGGGGTTTCCGCAACAACCTTCGAGATTGGCACCGGCCTTTATTTCATTGTGATGGCGATGATCTCATCGGCCGTCGGTGGCTATCTGGCGGGCCGGCTGCGCAACCGGTGGATGGGCGTCGAGTCCAACGAAGTTCTTTTTCGCGATACGGCACATGGCTTCCTGGCCTGGGCATTGGCTTCTGTGCTTGGCGCAATCCTTCTGGCCTCTGCCGCCACCACGTTGATTGGGGGCGCAACCTCGGGCGCGGTGCAGGCGGCCAGCGCTTCGCAGACTGCTGGCCCGATGGATCTCTATGTCGATACCTTGTTGCGGCCGAACAACCCGACTGCGGACAACACCGCGAATGCCAATAGTGGTGAAACGCGCCGGGAACTGGTTCGCCTGTTTACCGCCGACTTCCGCAATGGTGCAAATGGTGCAGAACCCTCCGCGGCCGATCGCAGCTATCTCGCGAAAGTGGTCGCTGCCCGAACCGGACTCAGCCAAGCCGACGCGGACAAGCGGGTCAACGACGTGATCGTTCAGGTCAAGGCCGATCTCGATAAAGCCCGCAAGGCCGCGATGAAGCTGGCAATCTGGCTGACGCTTTCGCTTTTCATCGGTGCTTTCTCGGCAGCGCTGGCAGCGACCGAGGGCGGAGGCCTTCGTGACGGTACTTGGGGCAAGAGAGCATTGCGTCGTTAACCCTCAAACCAAACCGAAAGGAGAGAACCATGCCGATTCTTCTGTGGCTGCTAGGAATACCGATCCCGCTGATCATCCTGATCATGCTGCTGCACCACTGACAGCCTGATCCGCTTTGTCGGCCAATAACACAACACTTTCACCTCACAACTCGTATCTAACTGGAGACTAAAAAATGAAATCGAAATATTTGGCGGCAGCATTGCTTGGCACCACGCTTTTGACCGGTGCCGCGTTTGCGCAGAACCCGACCACCGATCGCTCCAATATCAACACGGCTGTCCACAAGGACGGCCAGTGGCGGTCCTCCAAAGTGATCGGCGTTAACGTGTACAACGAAAACAACGAGAAGATCGGCGACATTGAGGAGCTGATCATCGACAAGTCTGGAAAGGTCGATAACGTCGTCCTGGGCGTCGGCGGCTTTCTCGGCATGGGCGAACACTACGTTGCGGTGCCGATGGAGAAGTTGAAATGGGTCGATGAACCCGTTCGCACCTCATCGACAACCACGGCGCCTGCCGACAAATCCACCACCACTACTGGCGAAGCCAATCGCGCTAATCGACCCGCCCGCGCGGCGGACGAGAAGTGGTATCCCGATCATGCGGTCTTAAACGCGACCAAGGACCAACTGAAGGCGATGCCGCAGTTTAAATACAACTGACACTGAACAAATATGCCGCCTCGCCCTATTGGCGGGGCGGTTTTGTTTTGGGGACACTTTGGGGACACGATGTCAAGCTGGCGGCGGCAATTCGCCTTCGGCGGGTGGGCTCTGGACCGTCGCCGGCGATGCGTTGTGACTTGCCCGCTGAAGTTCGACTTCCTTGGTCACGGCCGCGACGGAGTTGCCGACCTTGTCGACTACGACCTTCAATGCATCAGCAGATATGCCGAGCCGCCGAGTCCAGGCTCGAAGCTGAGCCGGGTCTGCCAAGTCGATCTTATTGCGAATGGGCGGATGTTTTATGCGATGCATGGCGGCATTTCCCGGCTGCGGATCAACGGCATCCGAAGACCTTCGTTCCATTTCGCCTGTGACGCCTCCTCATACGGTCAAGGCCTCCGGATGCGACAAAGGCCGCCCGAAGGCGGCCCTGTCGTCCGATGGTTCAAGCCTATTTTCGTTCGCGAAGCTCAGTCGTGATCGATGATGACCTTGCGGCGGTCATGATCGACGTCCCGATCATGATCGCCCTTTTTGATGATTACCGTGTCGCGATCGCGGTGATCGTCCCGGTCGCAAACCACCTCGCGTTCGCGAACGACTTCGCGGTCACGATGGCCTTGACCGACCGTTACGCCGACCGGACCCACGCCCACGCCCACTTCTTCGGCGAATGCCGGCAGCGCGGTTCCGAGCGCGGCTCCGACTATAAAGGCTAAACGCAATTTCATTTGTTCCGATGCGAGGACTTTCAAAGAACCTTGAGACAGGTCAATATATCGGCTCGCTTCGCAAATAGAGCGCGGAAGCCGCGCCAGGCGGATCGCGCAGTGAGCTAACCAGATGGATCAAGGCGAATGCGCTGAAGCTCTCAAGGCCATCGCGGCAGAAGCATTCGCTGCGCTCGGCAATGCGCGGCAAATTCGACCTTTCTCCTCGCGGCCCCAGGGCTTGAGCGTCGATAACGCTTACCGCGTGACGCCGCTGGTGCGGCAAATGTACGAGGGGGGGCGCCAAAGCGCTGGGACGCAAAATCGGTTTCACCAATCGCACGATCTGGCAGCAGTACGGCGTCTTCGCGCCGATCTGGGGTTACGTTTTCGATCACACCGTGCACGATCTTGCCGGCGTCGAAACCCTGCCGCTGGCGCTGTTTTCCGAACCGCGCATTGAGCCCGAGATCATGTTTGGTCTCGCGGCCGCTCCCTCCGCGCCGATGGACGAGACGGCCTTGTCGTCCTGCATTGCATGGGTCGCGCTCGGCTTCGAGATCGTGCAGTCGATCTATCCGGAGTGGAAATTTTCCGCAGCCGATACGGTTGCTGCCAACGGCGTGCACGGCGCGCTCTTGATCGGGCCGCGCCATCCGTTCGCGCCGCGCGCGGCAGAATGGCAGCGGACGCTATCGGCGTTCGAGATCGATCTGAATTGCGACGGCCGGCTCATTGACCGCGGCCATGCCGAAAACGTGCTGGGCGGCCCGCTCTCGGCGCTGCGTCATCTCACCAGCCTGCTGGCGAGCGATCCACTCAATCCGCCGCTCACCGCCGGCGAGATCGTCAGCACCGGCACGTTGACGAAGGCGATGCCGATCGTCCCAGGCGAGGTATGGAGCGCCGCGCCGAACGGCATCGCGCTCGACGCAATCCAGCTACGGTTTATCTGAATGGGCTTCGTTCGGGACCGTTGGGCAGCTTGCGGGCTTCCGCGAGCGCCTCTTCGGCGCGGGTGTCCCAATCGTGAAGGGCGGGCTGGTCTTTCCACTGACGTATCATGGTGGCGACCTATTCTGGCGGTCGCACATTTTGCAGCAACTTGCCGATGTCGGGCGAGCGCAGGATCCTCACCGTCGCAATCGAGCATCGATATTTGCGACCCGGGATAGCCTTCAGAAGCAAGAGCTTCATGGGCTCGTGGCATTTCGGGCAGATCGGGTTTTCGCGCTGAGGCACTTGCACCACCGGGGTCAGGAGCACTTTCCGTCAGCAATGGCCCCCAGCGTATTCCCCAAATCGCGACCCGTAAACAAATAAGTTTTTGATTTTGCTATGTATCTTACTAATCTTGCGGTTTGTTAATCGAAACAGGCCAGCACCCGGAATCGGGTAGCGCCTCGGAAAGTTGAATCTTTGCACATGGACTTGCCGAGCCCCGGTTCCAATTGTGTCGGGAATCGGACATAATGGAAGCGGACTCGTTGGTCCAAGTGGATAGCGTTGCGTCTCCTCTTTGGAATTCGAGGATACGATGTTGCAAATACTCCGGCCGACACCGACCTGCACGCGCTTTCAAACCACCATCGAGATGCCCTGCATCAAAT
>Ga0209217_1000657_pt1 | contig 10069 bp, 8 predicted proteins | sample JacPinW_OM3H0_M2_FD_187957 | JGI IMG/M metagenome (GOLD analysis project Ga0209217, IMG submission 187957) | Forest soil microbial communities from Algoma, Ontario, Canada - Jack Pine, Ontario site 1_JW_OM3H0_M2 (SPAdes) (version 2) | ecosystem: Environmental > Terrestrial > Soil > Boreal...
GGTAGATACCGCGCTGCACCTCGAGCTGCGCGAACCGGGTGCCTGTCGCCGCGATGCGGACGTCGGCCGCGAGCAGCAGCTCGATACCCAGTGTCATGCACCAGCCGTGCGCCACCGCGATAAGCGGGGTGGTCCAGGAACCGTCCAGGCGCCAGGGGTCGCGTCCGTCTGCCGGCAGGGGCAGATCGCCAGACGCGATATTGGGGCCGACGTCGACAAGGTCCAGTCCGCCGGTGAAGTGATCGCCGCGCGCGAACAACACACCGACGCGCACCGACGCGTCCGATTCCAGCAGCCCGTAGGCGCGGGACAGGTCGGTGAGCATCGCTTGATTGAAGGCGTTGCGCTTGTGCGGTCGATTCAAGCCAATCAGCAAGACGTGGCCGTCTCGCTCGAGGGTCACCGTTTCCAGGGCCGGCAGTGCGGCTGGCGAGGTTCCCGGAGTGCCAGAAGTGCTAGTCATCGGCCGAGTCAACCGCATACCAGCGGATTATGCAATAGAGCATAGTGCTCGGCAGAGTGCCGATGGGGATGAGTGTCGAGAAGATGCCGTTCACCTCGATCTAGTCTTCATGTTGAGCGTGCGTTGAGTTAGCGCTTGCCACTGCTGGTGTTGTCGATATATGGTATTCTGCATAATCGTGGGCTGGTGGATCCGGCGCACGAGGGCCCCTAGATAGCCCAGGAGAGAACCGTGTTGAATGTCGAGCTCAACATCGCCGGCTACCGCTTTAGCCGGGAAATTCCTGACCTACGCCGCAAGTCATTCCGATCCCCGGTGTTTGGTCCACGTCCACGTCCCATCCAGTGGCGACTTCCGCACCTGCGCCAGTCGCACGCTGCGTGACGGTCGGACGGCCAAAAGGACAGCACGACCATGTCGTTAACGACGCATGCCCGCAGTAAGCGCGGTGGTACCCGAACCAAGATGCTGATCAGCGCCGCCGAGGTGATGCGTGAACGCGGCGCAGCAGGCGTGACCATCGACGAGGTGCTCACCCGCAGTGGCGCACCCCGCGGCTCGGTGTACTACCACTTTCCCGACGGGCGCAATCAGATCCTCGCCGAGGCGCTTCGGTATGCCGGGGATGCGATCACCGCCGACATCGACGACGCCGCCGGGCAAGGTGCGAAGGTGCTGCTGCGGCGGTTCGTCGAGTTCTGGGAACGCATGCTGACCGACAGCGATTTCAACGCGGGCTGCCCTGTGGTCGCCGCGGCAATCGGCTCGGCCGATGACGAAGTCCAGTTGATCGCCGAGGCCGGACAGATTTTCGCGCACTGGCGCACGGCGCTGACTTGGGCTTTCGTCGCCGATGGCTTTCTCGAGTCGGATGCCGATTCGCTCGCGGTGATGTCGATCGCCGCGCTGGAAGGTGCTGTCGTACTTTGCCGCTCGCTACGCAGCAGCGACCCGCTGCGAAAAGTCTACGAACAGCTCGAATTTCTGGTCAAGGCAAGGGAATTCGTCCGCCGCAACGGAGTCCCGGAGCGGCGCGAGAAGTAGCCGACTAGTCGCTGGCGGGCAGCGGCTTGGCTTCCTTGAGGCTCAGCGCGATCTCGCCCACAGCCAGGGTTCCAGCACCCGCCTTGGTAACCAGTACCTCGGCGCCCGTCTCGTCCACGTAGCGCTTGCCCATCACGTTGCCGTCGGCGAACGCCGGGTCCAGTTCGCCGGACCGCTCGGCATCCAAGGCCACCATCGGCGCGCCGCCGCAGCGCAGATCGTCGAGGCTGTCCGAACTTCGGACGACGATGACCTGGGTGTCGCACACCTGGCTGGCTAGACGGGTTCCGTTCTTAATCATGATCTTTGAAGTTCCTTACTGCTCGGCCCGAGCGGCGCGAAGCTCTTCGACAATTTCACGGCGGAGCACTTTGCCGGTCGCGTTGGTGGGCAGCTCGTCGCGAAAGACTACCCGGTCGGGCGTACGCGAACCCCGCAAGCTTTTGCGGACGTGCTCGCGCAGCTCCTCAGGATCCGGGTCGGTGCCGGCGGCCGGCACCACCACCGCGACGATCGCCTGCCCCCACTGCGGATCGTCGACGCCGACCACGGCGACGTCCCGCACATGAGCGTGTTCGATCAGCACGTCCTCCAGCTCGGCGGGCGCGATGTTCTCACCACCCCGGATGATGGTGTCGTCGCTGCGCCCGCCGATAAACAGGTAGCCGTCGCCGTCGAGGGTGGCGATGTCCCTGGTCGGAAACCACCCGTCGGCGTCGAGCACCGAGCCGATCCCGGTGTAGCGGCCAGAGACCTGATCACCGCGGACGAACAACTCACCGGTCTGCCCCGGCCCCAGCACCGTGCCTTTCTCGTCGCGGATCTGGACCTCGATGCCCGGCACGGGCTGACCGACCGAACCCAATCGCTTGACGACTGCGGGATCCGACGCAGACTGCGCCTGGCGGTGATCCTCCGGGGTGAGCACCGCGATCGTCGAACTCGTCTCGGTCAATCCATAGGCGTTGACGAAGCCCACACCAGGTAGCAGCTCGAGGGCCTTCCGGACCAGCGGCAAACCCACCTTCGAACCGCCGTAGGCCAGGTTGCGCAGCGACGGCAAGTCATCACCGCCGCCGCCCTCCAGCACGGTCACGATGCGGTCGAGCATGGTCGGCACCACGGTTGCGGTGGTGACGTGCTCCGCGTTGATCAGCCGCACCCATTCCCGCGGATCGAAGGTGGGCAGGTAGACCATCTTGCGTCCGGCGTACAAGTTCGACAACGCCGCGCTGACTCCCGCGATGTGATAGGGCGGCACGCAGATCAGCGCCGCGTCGGTCGGCTCGGCGGAATCGAATTCGACTGATCCGGTGATGTAGCTGGTCAGGTTGTTGTGCGTGAGTTCGACGGCCTTGGGCTGCGACGTGGTGCCCGACGTGAACAGCACGATCGCGACCGCATCCGGGTCGGCAAACTCCGCTGCCGGTTCCGCGTCTCGGGCCGCCGCCCAAAACTCGTCGGAGTCGATCACTTGTTGACCGGCGTCACCCAGCATGTCGCGGTATTGGCTGTCGACGATCACCAGCGGTTCGGACAGTCGCCGGATCAGGACTTGGATAGCGTCGGCGGAGAGGCGGTAGTTGATCGGCGTGAACGCCGGCCCGGCCCGCGCCGACGCGAAGATCAGCAGCGGGAGCATCGCGCCGCCGGTGCCGACGTAGACGACGTGCTTGCTGTTCGATCCGGCGATGACGCCCGCGCCGCCGTCGGCGAGATCGCTGAGCTGCTGCGTCGTCAACCGGGTATCCCCCGAGACGACGGCCATTCGGTCGGGATTGCTCGACAAAGCCATCTCGAGAAGTAACGAAATGCTCATCCTCGAACTCTCTGTGGTTCACCCGTTACAAAAGCCGCCGGAAGTGTCATGCCAGCCCGGCTCGTAGTTTAGATCATGCAACTATTTGCCCATGACCGCGGTCAGGTCCCAGTCCAGCGTGCGGGACGCTTCTCCGCGAACGCGATCGCGCCTTCCTTGGCGTCGTTCGACATGAACACCGGCGTCAGGATCTTGCTCTGTTCGGCGAACATGGTCTCCGGGCTCCAGCCGCGCGATTCCACGATGATCCGCTTGGTGGCGGCCACCGCGAGCGGCCCGTTGGCGGTGATCTTCTCGGCCAACGCGATCGCGGCCTCAAGCGCGCCCCCGGGCTCGGCTAACACATTGACCATCCCCAGCGCGTGCGCGCGCTCGGCGCTGAAGTTTTCCCCGGTCAGCGCCAGCTCCATCGCGATGGCAGCCGGGATGCGTGCAGGCAGCCGCAGCAATCCCCCGCCACCGGCAACCAGCCCACGCTTGACCTCCGGAATACCGAACGCAGAGTCTTTCGACGCCACGATCAAGTCGGTGGCCAGCGCCAATTCGGTCCCACCGGCCAGCGCATAGCCTTCGACTGCGGCGATCAGCGGCTTAGTCGGCGGACGCTCGGTAAAGCCCATCCCGCGGCCCTCGACGATGGGAACCTCGCCGCGAGCAAACGCTTTGAGATCCATGCCCGCGCAGAACGAGCCACCCGCGCCGGTCAGGATGCCCACCGAGAGACCCTGGTCTTCGTCAAGCCGATCCACTGCGTCGGCCAGACCTCTGGCCACCGCGGTGTTGACCGCATTCTTGGCTTTCGGCCTGTTGATGGTGATGATCAGGATTCGGTCCCGCTGCTCGACGAGGACTTCGGGTTCGGCTTGTTCAGTTGCAATGCTCACAGTGTTCACAGCGCTGTCGCGCTCCTCCTTAAATTCGTGACATATGTCCAGGAGATGGTATCCAGCCGCCCCGAACAGTCGGCGAGCAGAGGACGTCGCGGACCCTGGGCTAACATCACAGCCAACTCCGCGCTGTATCCCAGAGGAATGCGTTGATGGCAATCGATATCGAACCTACCGAGACTTCCAAGTGGGATCCCGGGCTCACCGAACGCGTGATCGGGTGGATCCGTCCGCTGATCAAGGGCTATCACCGCGCGGAGGTGCGCGGTCTGGAGTCCTTCCCGGCGGGCGGCGCGCTGGTGGTGTCCAACCACTCCGGCGGGCTGTTCCCGATGGACGTTCCGGTGTTCGCCACCGGCTTCTACGAGAAGTTCGGGTATGACCGGCCCGTCTACACCCTCAGCCACGACGTCTTGTTCACCGGCCCGATCGCCGAGTTCTTCGTACGCACCGGCTTCATTCGCGCCAACCACGAAAATGCCGACGAGGCACTGCGATCCGGCGGTGTGGTGGTGGTGTTCCCAGGCGGCGACTACGACGTCTACCGACCGACGCTGGCCGAGAACACCATTGACTTCGACGGGCGCACCGGGTACGTGCGGGCGGCGTTGAACGCCGGGGTTCCCATCGTGCCTGCCGTTGCCGTCGGCGGTCAGGAAAACCAGCTCTACCTCTCCCGCGGCATGGGATTGGCTCGGGCACTGCGGTTGGACAAGCTGATGCGGGTGAAGATCCTGCCGATCTCGGTGGGCTTCCCGTTCGGGCTGTCCGCGGTGATACCGCCCAACGTGCCGCTGCCGACCAAGATCGTGATGCAGGTGCTCGAGCCGATCGACGTGCGGGCCGAATTTGGCGAGGACCCCGACACCGACGCGGTCGATGCCCATGTCCGTCGCGTCATGCAGAAGGCGCTCGACACGTTGGCCAAAGAGCGTCGCCTGCCGGTCATCGGCTAGTAGCGGCGATGGCACCGCTCGGCCTGCTGGCCAGCATGGTCCGCGCGGGAATCATCGCACCGCTGCGGCCGGATAAGTACCTACGGATCGCTGCCGTGGCAAGACGCGAAGGCCTTTCCGTCACAAGCGGATTCGCGATGTCGGCGCAACGTTGCCCGAACCGTCCGGCGCTGATCGACGAGCTCGGGACGCTGACCTACCGTCAGCTCGACCAGCGCGGCGACGCGTTGGCATCGGTGCTGCAGGACCTGCCCGGCGGCACACCGGAAGTGGTTGCCATCATGTGCCGCAACCACCGCGGATTCGTCGAGGCGTTGGTGGCGGCCAACCGGATCGGCGCCGACGTGCTGCTGCTGAACACCTCGTTCGCCGGCCCGGCGCTGGCCGACGTGGTCAATCGCGAAGGCGCGGACACGGTCATCTACGACGAAGAGTTCACCGACTCGGTGGACCGCGCGCTGGTCGATAAGCCCAACACCACCCGGATCGTCGCGTGGACAGACCATCCCGAGGGCCACGACACCACCGTCGAGAAGCTGATCGCCGGCCACACCGGTCGGCGGCACGTCAAAACAGACCGCAAAAGCAAGCTGATCTTGCTGACATCGGGAACTACCGGTAACCCCAAGGGCGCCAAGCACTCCGGCGGCGGTGCGACCGAACTCAAGGCGATCCTCGACCGGGTACCGTGGCACACCGAAGAGACGACGGTGGTGGTGGCGCCGATGTTTCATGCCTGGGGGTTTTCGCAGCTGGTTTTCGCCGCGTCGCTGGGCTGCACGGTGGTGACCCGACGCAAGTTCGACCCGGAGGCCACCCTCGACCTCATCGACCGTTACCAAGCCACCGGTCTGTGCGTGGTGCCGGTGATGTTCGACCGGATCATGGACCTGCCCGACGAGGTGCGCCGTCGCTACAGAGGTCGTTCGCTGCGGTTCGCCACCGCTTCGGGATCTCGGATGCGCCCCGACGTCGTCACCCGGTTCATGGACGAGTTTGGTGACATCATCTACAACAACTACAACGCCACCGAAGCAGGCATGATCGCCACCGCGACGCCCGCGGACTTGCGGGCCGCACCGGACACCGCAGGAAAACCCGCTAGCGGCACCGAGATTCGCATCCTCGACAGCGAGCTCCGCCCGGTGCCCACCGGCGAGGTCGGTCAGATCTTCGTGTGCAACTCCAACCGCTTCGACGGTTACACCTCCGGCGCAGGCAAGAACTTCCATGAGGGCTTCATGGCATCCGGAGACGTTGGCCGCCTTGATGAGGCCGGGCGGCTGTACGTGGTCGGGCGCGACGACGAGATGATCGTCTCCGGCGGAGAGAACGTCTACCCGATCGAGGTGGAAAAGACGTTGACGACTCACCCGGATGTCGCCGAGGCCGCGGTGCTAGGCGTCGACGACGAACAGTACGGGCAACGGCTGGCGGCGTTCGTCGTGCTGACGCGGGGCACTGAATCTTCAGCCATCACCGCGGACAACCTCAAGCAGCATGTCCGGGACAACCTGGCCAACTACAAGGTGCCCCGCGAGATCGTTGTGATCGACGAGCTGCCCCGCAGCAGCACCGGCAAGATCGTCCGCCGCGACCTGCTCGCGCGGTTGTCGGACTGACCGCCGAATGTGGGCTCAATGCACGAAAAAGCCGGGTGGCGTGTCTTAAGCCCACACTCGACGCGGCCGGTCGGATCAAGCCTGTGCCATCGCGCTCTCGATGACCGTCAGCTTCTCGGAAAGCCCCGCGGCGCGGCGGATTTCGATCAACTCATCGATGATGGCGTCGGTCAACTCGTGCGGGTCGTCGACAGTGGCGCCGTCGGAAAGCACCGAGACGTTGAGCTGGTCGACATAACTCCACACGGTGATGTTCAGACCGCTGCCGGCAGTCAACGGCCCGACCGAGTAGATCTCGGTGACCAGTGCGCCGCCGACCCGCCCGTGTTCACGCGGTCCCGGGACGTTGGAGATCGGCAGGTTGAGCACTTTGTTCTGGCCGTCGCGGTTGGCCAGCCAGCGAAACAATGACTCCGACGGCGCCGGCGGAAAGTAGGCCGCCCACCGGCTGACCAATTCCGGCCCGAGCAGCTGGTGGCTCTCCTTGGCGTCGACAGCGTTGTCATGAGAGCGCCGCACCCGTTCCAACGGGTCGTCGAGATCGGATGGCAACGCCACCAGCATTCCGGTGAAGTAATTTCCCGAGATCCGGTCCGGCGAGAAGTCGAAGCTCACCGGAACCGAGGCCAGCAGCGGGTGATCGGCTTTACCGTCATAGCGCAGCAGCAATTTGCGTAACGCGCCCGCGGACAGCGCCAGCACCATGTCGTTGATCGTGACGCCGAGCGCCTTGCCGGTCTCCTTGATGTCGGCCAGCGCCAACGTCGCGGTGGCGAATCTGCGCTCGGCAGTGACCATGTGATTCATGAACGTCGGCGGCGGGGTGAACGGCCGAGTCAGTTCCGGTGACAGCTTGCGCGTGCTGCGGCGCACCCGGTTAATACCCTGCGCGGTGTAGCTGACGGTCCGCGGGATCCGCCCGATCTGCCGCAGGTGATCACCGAACGCCGACCGCACCAGTTCGCCCTTGGACGGGGCGGCGTCGGGCGCATACCGGGTCTGGCCGGACTGCGGGCCGGGCGTCAGATCCATGCCGCGCGCCAACAGATTCGCCGCGGCCACCCCGTCGGCGAGCGCGTGGTGGATCTTGCCGACCACCGCGATCCGGTTATTGGCCAGGCCCTCGACAAAGTACATCTCCCACAGCGGGTAATCACGGTCCAGGGGGGTGCTGGCGATCTCGCCGATGGCCTCATCGAGCTCGCGACGACCGCCCGGCGCGGACACTCGCCACGGCCGCACGTGGTAGGTCAGGTCGACATCGCAGTTTTCTCGCCACATCGGGTGATGCAGCTTGAGCGGGATGTCAACGAGCTGAAAGCAAAACGGCTCCAGCTTGTACAACCGGCTGTGAATGACCCGGCGGAACGCGTCGATGCCGAAGTCGCGATGATCGGCATCCAGCTCGATCACGGCGACTTTGAGTGTGTGCATATGCACATTTGGTGTCTCGCTGTAGAGCAACACCGCATCCCAGCCGCTGAGCCTTTTCACCGCGTGCCTCCCTCATGCAGGGACGATACAGTCGGCCGGCGGCTAAATAACCTCTTTCGCCGCGATCTTCCGGTTGCGGTGGACCTGGTTGAGGAACAGCCCGACCGCGGTCACCATCGGACCGGTGCGCGCTCCATCAGTCAGATCAAAACCGTGCCCGGCGCCGGGCAGCTCCATGTAGCTGACCACCGAACGCGAAACCGACCTCAGTCGCTCAACGAAGCTGCGCGCCTGCGCTACCGGTATCACCGTGTCGTTGCTGCCGTGAATCACCAAGAATGGCGGGGCTTCCGGATGTACCAAGGCGATCGGCGAAGCGTCGCGGAATACCTCGGGGTGGCGGTCGATCCTGCGCTTGACGACCACCCGTTCCAGGAAATCGACGAAGCGGGCCCGCTCGACCGTCGAGCGGTCCTCCCAGTCGTAGCGGCCGTATATTCCCACCACAGCATCCACCGAGGTGTCCGAGCCGGCCGGCAGCTCGGTCTGCATGTCGGCGTCGTTGCCGGTGAGTCCGGCCAGCGCGGACAAGTGCCCGCCGGCCGAACAACCAGCTACCGCAATGAAATCGCGGTTGCCGCCGAATTTGTCGACGTTGGCACGCGCCCACGCGATCGCGGTTTTGACGTCGGTGATGTGAGCGGGCCAGCGGTGGTGCGGCGCGACCCGGTACTGCACCGACAGGCACACCCAACCCAGTTCGGCCAGATGCGACATCAGCGCATAGCCCTGCAGGGCGCGCCCACCGTGCACCCAGGCCCCGCCGGGCACAAAGATCAGCACCGGAGCCGGCTTGACGGGCAGATCCTTGCGACGCCATACGTCCAGCAGTTGCACCTTGTGTTTGCCGTACCGCACCGATGTGCGGTGCAGGTAGCGGCGGTGTTGCAATGCCCTCCACAGCGGTGGAGTCCGCTCCGGCGCCGGCCACTCGATATCCAGGTCTTTGCCCGACACGATGCCGCGCAGCGCTGCGTCGGAGACGGCCTGGGTCTTGTCCCGCTCGGCCTTACGGATCTCGCCGATGCCAGGCGTCAGCCAGGACTTCGCCGACGTGGACAAGAAGTCCGGCAGGTGCCGGTAGCCCCAGACACCCATCGCGGTGACGCCGCCCAGCGGTTCCAGATGCCTGCCCACCAAAGGCAGCGAAGCCGTCGCAACGCTTAGCGCCAGCATGTAGTCGCCGGGGCGGGCTCGCAGCAACCACCGTGCCCGGGAGGCCACGGTCGGTCCGGGAAAGCGGATCGCCGGTCGTACCGTCATTTGGGGAGCGTACCTCGCGGGTTCCTCGTCTAACGGCAAACGCGACCGCTTCGTCAGTGACCAGCAGGCATCTGCCGAGAAACAGCTGTTGGGACCGGGAACGAACGCTCACGACACCGCCATGCTGGTGGCAAACCGCTCGCCGATCAGACGGACACCGGTCATTCGGAGACCTACCTGGCCGGCCAGCATCGCGGCGCAGTCCACGCGGACTGAGGCCCTGCGAAACCACGGACCAACCCGCTGAGCAGATTCCAGCCGTACCCGGTTGGCGCGGACACCGATCGCCTCGTTGTCGAACTCGGCCACACATCACCCGCCGCGGCCCAATAGCTCTGCGGCGCGGCCCAGGATCCGCCGTTGGTCACCACCCAGACCGACCTTGCCGTCGACCAACAAAACTGTTTGCCAACAGCGCATTCCGGGCAGCGGCTGGAATACGTCACCGAGGAGCGCCGGCGCACCGCACCGGCCCGCCAGCCAGATCGCCGTGGCCGACCGGTCGACTAACTCGAGGCTCG
>Ga0209217_1000658_pt1 | contig 10067 bp, 9 predicted proteins | sample JacPinW_OM3H0_M2_FD_187957 | JGI IMG/M metagenome (GOLD analysis project Ga0209217, IMG submission 187957) | Forest soil microbial communities from Algoma, Ontario, Canada - Jack Pine, Ontario site 1_JW_OM3H0_M2 (SPAdes) (version 2) | ecosystem: Environmental > Terrestrial > Soil > Boreal...
ACCCCGCGCTTGCGGATGCATTGGCCGAGCTGGGGATCGCCCCGGTCGTGACCGTGCTCGCCCGAGCTTACGCACGCCGTGCGGTTCGGCACCGCATCAGCCGGCCCCGCGTCGCCTGGACCATGTCGGAGGCGCGGACATAGGCGCCGATCGTCAGCCGAACGCGCGCCAGGGCACCGTAATCCTGCGGCCGCTCACGCAGGGTCTTTTCGTGGATCGCGAACCCTTCGCCGCGCGCGATCAGAAACGCCGTGGCGTTATAGAGAGCGAGCGGCGGCAATTCGATGTCGGCAATGCTGGCGCCGAGTTCACGCAGCACATCGATTGATTTGTTGAACGCTGCCAGCATTTCTTCCGAAGCAACGCAATCGCGCTCGAACATTGCGCGGGCGACGCCAAGGCGCACGCCCTTCAGGTCCGACGCAACCAGTGCCGCCCGGTAATCCGGGATGGGGTGGTTCGCGGAGGCCGGATCGCTCGGGTCGTGACCGGCGATCGCCTGCAACGCGATCGCCGCGTCCTCGACCGTCCAGGTCAGCGGCCCGGCGTGGTCGAGGCTGAACGACAACGGCATGATGCCGGCGCGGCTGACCCGGCCATAGGTCGGCTTCAACCCGGCGAGGCCGCACCACGCCGCCGGCCAGCGGATCGAGCCACCGGTGTCGCTGCCCATCGCCATCGCACAGAGACCGGCCGCGACGGCCGCGCCGGATCCGCTTGATGAGCCGGCGGGGTCATGCTCGATGTTCCAGGGGTTGCGAGCCGGCGGAAACGGCGTATCGAAAGCGGTGCCGCCGATCGCGAACTCCCAGGTTGTCAATTTGCCCAAAAGGACCGCGCCGGCCTCCTTGAGCAGCCGGGTCACGTTCGCATCCTTGGTCGGGGTACGGCCGAGGCACAGTTTCGAGCCACCCTCGGTCGCGACGCCGGCGGTGTCGTAAATGTCCTTCAACCCGATCGGAATGCCGTGCAGAGGGCCGCGATGGTTGCCCGCCATGATTTCGGCTTCTGCGCCGCGGGCAGTCGCTAGCGCCTCGTCGTGCAGAACCCGGACATAGGCGTGGAGCGTACCGTTCAGCCGTTCGATGCGGTCGAGATACGCTCGGGTCAACTCGACCGGTGAGATCCGCTTCGCTGCAATCAGCGGGGCCGCCTCGGCGACCGACAGGAAACAGGAATTGTCGTCGGTCATCTCCGGTCTCCCCCGCTCGGCACCGGCATGAAGACATGTGCAGGCTCGGTCTCAAACGGGTAGTCGGCACCGACCAGTTCCACCATCTCTCGCAACGCTGTATAGGCCGCCAGCAACGTCACTTCCTGACCGGGCAACAATTCGAGGCCGAGGAGTTCGGTCTCGGCGAGAAACCGGGCTTCGATAGTAGCGCCCATCGCGGCTACTCGGCTACGCCCGCCAGGGGCGTCGCGTGGCATTGCAACAGCGCGATCATCTCGTCGGTCGAGCGCACATCGGCGAACATGATCATCATGACCGCAAGCGTCGCGTTGTGCTCCTCGTCGGTCCGGCAGGCATTGGCGTCCGACACGAAGAACACCTTGTAGTTCAGCATCATCGCGTCGCGCGCGGTCGACTCGCAGCAGACGTTCGTCGCGGTGCCGACGATGATCAGCGTATCTACTCCACGGGCCCGCAGGATAGCATCGAGATCGGATGCACCCTGCACCAGTGCGCTGAACCGGGTCTTGCGAACCGTCAGGTCGCTGGGCAGGACGTTGAGGTCCGGGTACAGCGCGTGGCCGAAATCACCTGGTGTGAAAGCTTGCCGCATGCGGGGACCCCAATCGTTGTCGGCAAAATTGCCGAGCCAGACGGACCAGGATTGCTCGCTCTCTGGTGTGATCGTGTTCTGGATCCACACCACCGTCCCGCCGGCGGCGCGGGTCGCACGGGCGAGCCGGTTGACGGCGGGCACGATCTCGCGCGCCTGCGTGATCTCGGCCGGCTGGCCCGCCGCCATGAAGCCGTTCTGCAGATCGACGACGACCAGCGCGGTGCGCGCCGGGTCAAGATCTTCGAACGGATGCAATCGGCCGCGGCGCGCCAGCGCCCGCTCGATGGCATAGGACGGAATCGCGATCTTGTGCATGCCCCGCTCCTCTCGTCGGAATTTCCTATCGGTGACTTCGGTCGGCTCACTAAATCAGCTGTGTGTCGGAATATACCCTTTGAGCTTCGCGATGAAGGCGCGCAGATTGAGATCGTGCACAATCCATGCCCACGACGCCTCGTCGCGAATGCCGGCGCGACCGGCTGGCCTGCCATTTGCCTCAATCGGGGAAAGAACAACCATCGGCGCAACCGCAAGGGGAGGCTCTCGTGATCAGCAACACTGCGCGCCTGGCCCGGACCGCGTCGGTGGCCTTGTTACTGGCGTCGCTTGCTGCCCCGGCACCGGCGCAGGCCGGGGGAACATTACGGATCGCGATGACCGCCTCCGACGTGCCGACGACGACGGGCGCGCCGGACAATGGTTTCGAGGGTCTGCGCTTTTTCGGCTATCCGGTCTATGAAGGCCTGGTGCTGTGGGACCTGAGGCGCGCCGACAAGCTGGCCGAGATCAGGCCGGGGCTCGCCGAGAGCTGGGAGCAGGACGAGACTGACAAGTCGAAATGGATTTTCCGCCTGCGGCGCGGTGTCAAGTTTCACGACGGCAGCGACTTCAACGCCGACGCGGTGATCTGGAACCTCGACCGCTATTTCAAGGCGGACGTTCCGCAGACCGATCCGACCGGCGGCGCCTTTGCGCGTGGCCGCGACCCCTGGATCGCCAACTATCGCAAGATCGACAACGACACGATCGAAATCGGCAACCCGCGCCCGATGAGCTATTTCCCGGGGGCGCTTGCGTATCTCTTTTTCTCGAGCCCAGCACAATTCCAGAAGACCGGCTCGTGGCCCGAGTTTGGCAAGTCCCCGTCCGGCACCGGACCCTTCAAGATCACCGAATTTCAGCCGCGCGTCAGCGCGACACTGACCCGCAATGACGGTTATTGGGACCAGAGCCGCGTGCCGAAACTCGACAAGATGGTGCTCATTCCGATGCCGGAAGCCACGACCCGACTCGCTGCGCTGCGCTCGGGGCAGGTCGATTGGATCGAGGTCCCGCCGCCCGACGCCGTGCCGAGCTTAAAGGCGGCGGGGTTTGAGATCGTCACCAACAGCTATCCGCATGTCTGGCCCTGGGTCCTGAATTTCGGCAAGCCCGACGGGCCCTGGAGCGATATACGCGTGCGCCGTGCGATCAACTACTGCACTAATCGCGAGGGGCTCGTCACATTGCTGAATGGCTTGGCCGAACCGGCGGCCGGCGTCTACCACAAGACCGACCCCTATTTCGGTCGGCCGCAGCAGCAATACACTTATGATCCGGCGAGGGCGAACGCGCTGTTGAAAGAAGCCGGGTATGGGCCGGACAAGCCGGTCAAGGCCAAGATCATGATCTCGACGAGCGGCTCGGGCCAGATGCTGCCCTTACCGATGAACGAATACCTGCAGCAGAACCTGAAGGAATGCAACTTCGACATCTCTTTTGAGGTCGTCGATTGGGGATCGATGCTGGTGGCGCTGCGCAACCCGCCGACCGGGCCGCAGACGCGCGGCGCCGATGCTATGAACATCAGCCTTGCGCATGGGACAGAGTTCTCGCGGTTCACGACCTTCTTCCTGTCCAGCACCTTCCCGCCCAACGGGTTCAACTGGGCCAACTGGAAGAACGCGGAATTCGATGCGCTGGTCGATAAGATCGAAAAATCATCCGACCCGGAAGAGATCGCCGCCAACACCCGCAGGGCGCACGAGGTGATCGTCGACGATGCCGCTTGGCTGTTCATCGTGCATGACCTCAACCCGCGCGCGATGACGAAGCATGTCAAAGGGTTTGTCAGCGCGCAGAGCTGGTTCCAGGATTTCACCCGGGTCTATATGGAATAGGCTGGTTCGGCGCCGCGGTTTCGACGAAGCTTGGCAATCGCAACGGGTCGTTGCGCCTGCGCCGTCGGTGTGGCAAGGAGGACTGTGAGCCGGGCCTGGCGCTGGCACACCGATTGCTGTTGCTGTTCTGCCGAGACCCCCAGCGGACCGCATGGCTCAATTCATCGTACTACGGCTGTTGCATACGATCCTGATCCTGTTCGGGGTCTCGATCGTCGCGTTCGGCCTGATCCACCTGATCCCCGGCAACCCGCTCGATATCCTGCTGCCGCCGGAAGCGCCAAAGGAGGTGGTCGAAAGGCTGAAGGTCGAGTTCGGCTTCGACAAGCCGTTATACATCCAATACCTGGCTTGGCTCGGTCGTGTGCTGCAGGGCAATCTCGGCACGTCGGTATTCACCGGGTTGCGCGTGACCGGCGAATTACTGAGCGCGCTCGGCAACACTTTCGTCCTCGCTATCCCGGCTGCATTGCTCGGCTTTTCGCTCGGCATTACCTTGGGAACTTTGGCCGCGTTCAACCACGGCCGTTTGCTCGACAAGCTGTTCTCGGTGATCGCGATCCTTGGGATCAGCATGCCGCATTACTGGCTGGGCATCGCGCTCGTCATCGTCTTCGCGGTGCTCAATCCGGTGTTGCCGGCGGCTGGGATGGGCGGTGGCGGCGGCTTTCCGGCGAACTGGGACGAAGCGCGCCACCTGATCCTGCCGGTCATTACCTTGTCGATGATCCCAATGGGGGTGATCGGCCGCATCGTGCGGTCGACCGTGCTCGAAATCCTCAGCCAGGAGTTTCCGACCGCGCTGCAGGCGAAGGGATTGCAGCACCGGCGGATGGTCTGGCACGTCCTGAAAAATGCGGCGCCGCCGGCGCTTGCAGTGATGGGCCTACAATTGGGTTTTCTCCTCGGCGGCTCGATCCTGGTCGAGACCGTGTTCAACTGGCCTGGCTCCGGGCAGTTCATGAACCTCGCAATCTTCCGCCGCGACATTCTGGTGTTGCAAGGGACGGTGCTGGTGCTCGCCAGTTTCTTTGTGATCATCAACCTGCTGGTCGATGTCCTGCAGGCGCTGATCGATCCGCGCATCCGCCGTTGAGGCCGTACAGGCGAGATCGATGGCCGACGTCTCCACCATCCTCCAGCCGATAATCCTTCCCGACACAAGCGCAGGCGCCGAGCCGCGCAGCTATTGGAGCACCGTCGGCGAGCGGCTGGTGCATGACCGCATCACGCTGGCGGTCGGCGCTATGCTCCTGTGCGTGATCCTGCTCGCGATCTTCGCCCCCTGGGCGGCAACCCACGACCCGCTGCAAGGGAGCGTATTACGCCGGTTGAAGCCGGTCGGCACGCCGGGCTTCTTCCTCGGTACCGACGAGATCGGAAGGGATATCTGGTCTCGGCTCGTCTATGGCGGGAGGCTGTCGCTGATCTGCGGCGTCACCCCCGTTGCGCTGGCGACGTTGATCGGCGGCACACTGGGCCTCGTTGCCGGGATCGGCGGGCGCGTCGTGAACATGGCAATCATGCGGGTCGTCGATGTGTTCTACGCCTTTCCGTCGGTACTGCTGGCGATCGCGATCTGCGGTGTGATCGGGGCCGGGATCGGCAACACGATGCTGTCATTGATGATCGTGTTTACGCCGCCGATCGTGCGCGTAACCGAGAGCCTGACAGCGCAGGTCAAGAACCGCGACTTTGTCGAGGCGGCACGGGCCAGCGCGGCGCCGTTGCACGCGATCATCAGGCACCAAATCCTGCCCAATGTATTAGGCGGCATGCTCGTCTACGCGACAAGCCTCGTTGGCATAAGCATCATTCTATCGGCCGGGCTTTCGTTCCTTGGCCTCGGCGTGACCCCACCCAACCCGGAATGGGGGCTGATGCTCAACGCCTTGCGTCAGGCGATTTTCGTCAACCCGATAGTCGCCGCGTTGCCCGGGCTCGCGATAGTCCTCACCTCGCTATGCTTCAACCTGCTGAGTGACGGGTTGCGCAGCGCGATGGACATCAAACTGCCGTCATGAATGTGCCCCTTTCTTCCGACGATCGCGGCGGCACGGCACAGCCGCTGCTGATCGTGCGCGACCTGAAGAAGCATTTTCCGGCCAAAGGCAGCTTCTGGCGCTTGTCCCGCGACAAGGTGCAGGCTGTCGACGGGGTCTCGTTCAGTGTTGCCAAGGGTCAGACCGTCGGCGTCGTCGGCGAGTCCGGCTGTGGCAAATCGACGACCGCTCGGTTGTTGTTGCACCTGATCGAGCCGGATGCCGGCGAGGTCATCTTCGATGGCGAAGGCGTCGGCGCACCGGGCGGGATCGGCGTCCGCGACTTGCGATTGCAGATGCAGATGGTGTTTCAGGACAGCTATTCCTCGCTGAACCCGAGAGCCACGATCGCCGACATCATCGCATTCGGCCCGCGCATGGCAAAAAGGGTGCCATCAAGGCAGGCGCACGACCGCGCCGGGGGCCTCCTCGAACAGGTGGGTTTGCAACCGTCGCTGTTTGCCCGGCGATATCCGCACGAGCTCTCCGGCGGCCAGCGCCAACGCATCAATATCGCCCGCGCCTTGGCATTGGAACCGCGCATGTTGATCCTCGATGAGGCGGTGTCGGCACTCGACAAATCAGTCGAGGCGCAGATCCTGAACCTGCTTGCCGATCTGCGCCGCGATCTCGGCCTCACCTATCTGTTCATCTCGCACGACCTCAACGTGGTGCGCCATGTCAGCGACCGCGTCGTCGTCATGTATCTCGGCCGGATCGTCGAGGCTGGCGATGTCGGCGCGATATTCCGCCGGCCGTCGCATCCCTATACGCAGGCATTGCTGCGAGCGATGCCGAGCATGGACCCGGATCGCCGAACAGAAGCCTCGCTGCTGACCGGTGACCCGCCGAACCCGATCAACCCGCCCTCCGGCTGCCGTTTCCGCACTCGCTGTGCCTTTGCCGAGGAGGTCTGCGCCCGCGTGTCGCCCGCATTGGACGATATTGCCGGCGGGCACCAGGTCGCTTGCCACATGATGGTTCCCGGCTCCGGCCACAGCCGCGCCGGCACGATCTGCGCTGGCCATGACTGAAACCCCGGCCATCGACGTCGAAAATCTGGCGGTGCGCTTCCAGCAGCGCGACCGCACAATCCACGCAGTGAACGGTGTAAGCTTCCGGCTCGCCCGTGGCGAGGTGCTCGGCATTCTCGGCGAGTCGGGGTCAGGCAAAACTGTCGCATTGCGCTCCCTGATGCGGCTTCTGCCTCACAATTGTGCAATTGCCGGCCGTGTCGTGCTCGACGGGGAAGACGTGACCGCCGCGTCGGAGAGCCGGCTCGAGGAATTGCGCGGCAACCGCATCGCGATGATCTTCCAGGAGCCGGCCACCGCGCTTGATCCCGTCTTCACGATTGGCCAGCAGATCATCGAGACGCTGGTGCGACATCTGGGCATGCCGCGCAGGGACGCCCGCCGCCGTGCCCTCGAATGGCTGGAACGCGTGCAGATCCCGTCCGCGCGGCGGCGGCTTGATTCCTATCCGCATGAAATGTCGGGTGGCATGCGCCAGCGGGCGATGATCGCATTGGCGCTGTCGTGCAGCCCGACGGTATTGCTCGCCGACGAGCCGACCACCGCGCTCGACGTCACCGTTCAGATCCAGATCCTACTGCTCTTGCGCGAATTGCAGCGCGAGCTCGGCATGGCGGTCATATTCGTGACCCACGATGTTGGCGCCGCGGTCGAGGTCAGCGACCGGCTTGCCGTGATGTATGCCGGCCGCTTTGTCGAAACCGGTGCGGTGCGCGACGTGCTCAGGAAGCGCGCACACCCCTATACGGAGGGCTTGCTCGCCGCGAACCTGCACGGCGTCGAACCCGGCAGCCGGCTGATGACGATCGCCGGCGCGCCGCCGAACCTCGCGGCGTTGCCGCCCGGCTGCAGCTTTGCCCCGCGCTGCGCCTATGCCCTGCCGCTATGCGGCGAAACGATGCCGGCTCCCGTTATCTGCGGCGACGGCCATGTCGCGCGCTGCTGGCGCGCCGAGGAGCGGATCAAGGTTGCGGCTTGAGGATACCCCAGTGGTTCTGGCATCGATGTTGCCCGAAATCACGCCAACGAATCCGGGAGGATCGCCATGGTCGGACACGTTTTGCTTCACCCCCGCGCTCGGATCGGTCTGTTCATCGCGGTCGCGTGCTTGAGCGCCGCACCGCTCGGTATCGCACACGCCGACAAGGTCATGCGCGTCGGAATGACCGCGTCCGACATCCCGACCACCGGCGGCATTCCGAACAACGGCGGCGAGGGGTTCCGCTTCCTCGGCTATCCGGCCTACGACGCACTGGTCAATTGGGACTTCAAGCACACCGATCAGACGGCCGACGTGACCCCCGGTCTCGCCACCAGCTGGGAGGTCGACGAGGCCGATCGCACGCGCTGGATCTTCCACTTGCGAAAGGGCGTCAAATTCCACGACGGCACTGATTTCAATGCCGACGCAGTCGTATTCACGCTCGGCCGGATCTACGACGACAAGTCACCGCAATTCGACGCCCAGGCCTCGCCAATCGTGCGCTCGATCGTCAGCATGCTGAAGAGCTGGGAAAAGCTCGACGACTACACGATCGCGATCAACACTACGGTGCCGTTCAGCCATTTCCCGTATCTGGTACCGCGCATCCTGATCGTCAGCCCGACCGCATGGGAGAATGCCGGCCGCAACTGGACCGAATTCTCGAAGGTGCCGGCCGGTACCGGCCCCTTCAAGATCACCAAGGTGACGCCGCGGGTCAGCGTGGAGATGGCACGCAACCCGGACTACTGGGACAAGGACCGCGTCCCGAAGCTCGACCGCATGATCGTGATGCCGATGCCGGAGGCCAACACCCGCGTAGCTGCGTTGCGCGCCGGTCAAGTGGACTGGATTGAGGTGCCGCCGGCCGATACGATCGATAGCCTCAAATCGGCCGGTTTCCAGATCAGTCTGTGGCCTTACCCGCATACCTGGCCCTACGTCCTCAACACGACCGGCAACTCGCCGTTTCGTGACAAGCGGGTGCGCCAGGCCGCCAATTACGCGATCGACCGCGACGGCCTCGTCAAATTATTGAACGGCACCGCGGAGCCCGCGACCGGCCTATACCCCGAAAACCACCCGGTGTTCGGCAAGCCGGCCAATCACTACGCGTTCGATCCGGCGAGATCGCAGACATTGCTGAAAGAGGCCGGCTACACCGGGCCGGTCAAGGCCAAGATCATGATCTCGACCAGCGGCTCTGGACAGATGCTGCCGTTGCCGATGAACGAATACCTGCAGCAGAGCATGCGCGATGCAGGGTTCGACATCGATTTCGAGGTCGTCGAGTGGGGCTCGATGCTGGTCGCGATCCGCAGCCTGCCCGATGCGCCGGCCGGCAAGGGTGTCGACGCGATCAATTGCAGCCTCAGCTATATCGACCCGTCATCGCTCTATCGATACCACCACACCGCCAGCTTCTCGCCAGCCAACTGGAACTGGGGTCATTTCACCAATCCTAAGATCGACGAATTGTTGGCGAAGGCGCAGGAGACGTTCGTCCCGACCGAGCGGGACAACGTCTTAGCTTCGGCGCATGAGCTGATCGTCGACGAGGCGCCCTGGGTGTGGATCGTCCACGACCTGAACCCGCGCGCGATGTCGGCCAAGGTCAAAGGCTTTCGCCCGGCGCAAAGCTGGTTCCAGGATTTCACTAGCGTCTACATGGACTGAGCGAAATCGCTGCGAGCGTCTTCAGTTTTGCCGTCCGGTCCAGATCCGGCCCAACAGATGACATCCATCGCAAAAGCAGGGACCCATTTTTCAGTCGCTCCTGCTTCGGAACGGCCGCTATTGGCACAAAAGAGACGACTGGGCGTCGGGACCAGCGCAGTTTCCTAAAAAGGGGGTCCCATCCGAGTGGCAGCGCCCGGTGCGGCACGGATGGCGGCCTACACCACGGCGTGACGATGGCGAGGCCGAAGTTTTTGCTTCCATAAGACGCATATATTTGATCTCGCTTCGATAATTCTCTGCAGAAGGGGGCGCTTACTGGCTACAGCCTGGTCGGGTCGACATCGAGCAGGTTGAAGGCTTGGGCTTGGGTCGGGGTTGGG
>Ga0209217_1000659_pt1 | contig 10060 bp, 7 predicted proteins | sample JacPinW_OM3H0_M2_FD_187957 | JGI IMG/M metagenome (GOLD analysis project Ga0209217, IMG submission 187957) | Forest soil microbial communities from Algoma, Ontario, Canada - Jack Pine, Ontario site 1_JW_OM3H0_M2 (SPAdes) (version 2) | ecosystem: Environmental > Terrestrial > Soil > Boreal...
ATCCACGAGCTCAATTCGATCCTGCCGCAGGAAGCCGAACGTGACCTGATGAGGCGTTCGGCGGACACTCTGGAGCAGGTCGGGGGGGTCCGGCCGGTCGGTTTGCGCACTCCCTCCTGGGACTTCAGCCAACACACCCTGGAAATCGAGAAGGAGATGGGGCTCCTCTACGATTCCTCGCTGATGTCGGACGAGGATTGTTACGAGCTGCTGCTCGACGGCGAGCCGACAGGGGTCGTCGAGCTGCCGGTCGAATGGGTGCGCGATGATGCCGTGTATTTCATGATGAACCGGTTTTCGGCGCTGCGGCCCTACACGCCACCGGCCGACGTGCTGGATATCTTCCGACGCGAGTTCGACGCCGCCTATGACGAGGGCGGCATTTTCCAGCTCACCATGCACCCGCACGTCATCGGCTACCGCTCGCGGATCTGGATCCTCGAGGAGATCATCCGCCACGCCAAGGCCTGCAAGGGGGTTTGGTTCGCCACCCATGCCGAAGTCGTCGACTGGGCGAGACACCACGCCGCCTGAGGCGGTGGATAGGCCGCCGGCCGCATCTACTCGGTGCGGCTATGTGGCACTGATCGGCGCGCCGAATGCCGGCAAGTCGACCCTGCTCAACCGCCTCGTCGGCCATAAGCTTGCGATCGTCACGCCCAAGCCGCAGACGACGCGGACCCGGCTGCTCGGTATCGCCATCGAGGGTCAGTCGCAAATCGTTTATGTCGATACGCCGGGCATCTTTGCGCCGCGGCGACGCCTCGACCGGGCGATGGTCGCGGCGGCCTGGTCGGGTGCGGAGGACGCCGACCAGACGGTGCTGCTGGTCGATGCCGCCCGCGGGATCGACCGCGATACGCGGCGGATCTTGGACCGCCTCGCCGAGCGCGACCGGGGATCGATCCTCGCTTTGAACAAGATCGATCTGATACGCCGCGAAAGCCTGCTCGGCCTCGCCGATGGGCTCGCGCGCGAGGGCCGGTTCGACCCCGTCTTCATGATCTCTGGCCTCAAAGGCGACGGGGTCGAGGATCTGAAGCGGCATCTGGCGGCCAACGTGCCGCACGGACCCTGGTTATTCCCCGAGGATCAGCTGTCCGACGCGCCCGAACGGCTAATCGCCGCCGAGGTGACCCGCGAGCAGGTATTCCTGCAATTGCATGACGAGCTCCCGTACGGCTCGACGGTCGAGACGGAGCAGTGGGAGGATAGAAGGGACGGCAGTGCGCGGATCGAGCAGGTAATCTTTGTCCAGCGGCCGAGCCAACGGGCGATCATGCTCGGCGAGGGCGGGCAACGGATCAAAGCGATCGGGGCTCGCGCCCGCGCCGAGCTCGAGCGGATGCTCGACCGGCGGGTGCATCTGTTTTTGTTCGTCAAAGTGCGCGAGAACTGGATCGAGGACCGCGAGCGCTACACCGCACTCGGGCTCGATTACGACGTCTGATGCAGTGGCAGGATACCGGGTTCGTGCTGGCGGCCCGCCGCCATGGCGAGAGCGCCCTGATTATCGAGCTCCTGACCCAAGAGCACGGGCGGCATGCCGGTTTGGTTCGCGGCGGGCAGTCGCCCAGGTGGCGTGCGATGCTGCAGCCGGGCAACGAGGTTGCCGCGGTTTGGCGCGGGCGGCTTGACGTGCATCTTGGCACGATCGGCTGCGAGCTCGTGCGAGCGCATGCCGCGCGGTTGCTGGATGACCCTGGCAGACTTGCCGGTTTGACCTCAGCGGCGGCATTGGTGGCCGCCGCGTTGCCCGAGCGTGAACCGCACCCGGCGGTTTTTGCCTCGTTTGCGCGCCTGATCGAAGCCCTCGATTCGGCGATCGACTGGCCGGCGCATTATGTGACGTGGGAGCAGGACCTCCTCGGCGCACTGGGTTACGGCCTCGACCTCACTCGCTGCGCGGTGTCCGGCGCGACGGCCGACCTCGCCTATGTCTCTCCCCGTACCGGGCGCGCCGTATCGCGGACGGCGGGGCTGCCTTACAGCGATAAATTATTGAGGTTGCCCGAGTTTCTCTGGCGCGATGTGCCCATAGACGAGGGGCAACTGGCCCTCGGCCTGACGCTGACCGGCTATTTCCTGGCGCACCACGTGTTCGCGCCGCAAGGCCGCGCCCTGCCGGCAGCGCGATTGCGGCTGGCCGAGCGCATGCGGCAAGCGGCTGCGGCTGATACCATCCGCCGCTAGCAAATCCGCACTCTCCTGTAATCGTCCGAGGTTTTTCTTCTATGCCCGTCACGGCCCTTTCCGGCGAGGTCCGCAACGTCGACTTTGCCGACGCGCTCGGCGAGCGCTATCTCTCCTATGCGCTCTCGACGATCATGTCGCGCTCGCTGCCGGATGTGCGCGACGGGCTGAAGCCGGTGCATCGCCGGATCCTGCATGCGATGCAACAGCTCCGCCTCGATCCCGCCTCGGGCTACAAGAAATGCGCCCGCGTCGTCGGCGACGTGATCGGCAAGTTCCACCCGCATGGCGAGCTGGCGGTCTACGACGCGCTGGTGCGCCTCGCCCAGGAGTTCTCGCAGCGCTACCCGCTGGTCGACGGCCAGGGGAACTTCGGCAATATCGACGGCGATAACGCCGCGGCGATGCGCTACACCGAAAGCCGGCTCTCGGCCGTCGCGCAAGCGATGCTCGACGGGATCGGCGAAGACGCGGTCGATTTCCGCTCGACTTACGATGGCGAGGACCATGAGCCGGTCGTGCTGCCGGCCCGCTTTCCGAACCTGCTCGCCAACGGCGCCTCCGGTATCGCCGTCGGCATGGCGACCAGCATCCCGCCGCACAATGTCGGCGAGCTGTGCACAGCGCTGCTGCACTTGATCGCACATCCGGCCTGCGCGGTTGACGAGCTTACCGCGCTGATCCCGGGACCTGACTTCCCGACCGGTGGTGTTTTGATCGAGCCGCCGGACAGCATCCGCCAAGCCTACGCGACCGGTCGGGGCGCCTTCCGGCTGCGGGCGCGGTGGACGACGGAAGCGCTGGGCCACGGCCTCTACCAGATCGTCGTCACCGAGGTGCCGTTTCAGGTGCAGAAGGGGCGGCTGGTGGAGAAGATCGCGGCCTTGCTCGAAGAGAAAAAGCTGCCGCTGCTCGCCGATGTCCGCGACGAGTCGACCGAGGATGTCCGTCTCGTGCTCGAGCCGAAAACCCGCAATGTCGATGGGGAGATGCTGATGGAGCAGCTCTTCCGCCTGACCGAGCTCGAGACGCGGGTGCCGCTCAACCTCAATGTCCTCGATCCGCTCGGCGTGCCGCGGGTGATGAACCTGAAGGAGGCGCTGCAGGCTTTTCTCGATCATCGCCGCAACGTGCTGCAGCGGACGAGCCGCCATCGTCTTGCGGCAGTTGCCCGGCGCATGGAGATTCTGCGCGGCCAGATCATCGTCTATGTCAATCTCGACGAGGTGATCCGCATCATCCGCGAGGGCGACGACCCGAAGGCCGAGATGATGGCCCGCTGGGATCTGACCGAGATTCAGGCCGAGGCGATTCTTAACATGAGGCTGCGCGCCTTGCGCCGGCTCGAGGAGATCGAGATCCGCAAAGAGCTCGACGCGCTGTCGGCCGAAGAGGCGCGGCTCAGCCGCTTGCTGGCGAGCGACAAGCGGCAATGGCGAGCGATTGCGAAGGAGGTCGATCAGACCAATGCGGAGTTCGGCGGCGATACCCCTCTCGGCCGGCGCCGCACCGAGCTTGCGGCCGCTCCCGAACTCGTCGAGATTCCCGCCGAGGCGCTGGTCGAACGCGAGGCCGTGACGGTGCTGTGCTCGGCCAAGGGCTGGATACGCGCGGTCAAGGGGCACAACGGCTCGACCACGGAGCAGAAATACAAGGAAGGCGATTCCCCGCGCTTCGCTATCGCTGCCGAGACGACGGATCGTCTGATGGTGTTCGGCACCAACGGCCGCTTCTACACGCTCGGGGTCGACCGCCTGCCCGGCGGACGCGGACAGGGCGAGCCGTTGCGGTTGATGATTGATCTGCCGAACGAGCACGATATCGTCGCGCTGTTTCCCTACCGGCCCGGCATGGAGCTGCTCGTCGCCGCGAGCGACGGCCGCGGCTTTGTCGTCGACGGCGAGGAGGCGGTGGCGCAGACGCGCGCCGGCAAGCAGGTGCTGACCCCGGCCGAGGGTGCCGTCGCCCGCATCTGCATGCCGGCGGAAGGCGGCGACGCTGTCGCCTTGGTCGGCGACAACCGCAGGATGCTGATCGTCAAGCTCGACGAGATCCCGCTGATGACGCGCGGCCGCGGCGTCATCCTGCAGCGCTACAAGACGGGCGGCCTCGCCGACGCCAAGGTGTTCCGTCTCGCCAACGGCCTCTCGTGGCGCCAGGGCGAGAACCGCACCCGCACCGAGACCGATCTCGGCCCGTGGCTCGGCGCCCGCGGTGCGGCCGGTCGCACCGCTCCCAACGGCTTCCCGCGCTCCAACCGCTTCGGCTGAGGCCGTGGCCACCCAATCGAGAGTTGAACAGCTGATTTTATCACCGCTGCACCTGCAGCGAGTCTGCAGCAGGATTTAGCTCGCAGGTTGAATTGTCCCCAGCGCCGCCCAGTGCAGCGCTTACGGCGAAAGCCTAGATCACCCCTCGGCACCTTGATGCTCCACCCGCGGCCCCTAAGGCGCGCATGATCAGAGGTACGCCATGCGAAAGCGACAATTTTTAGACAACAACGCATCTACTCTTCGCAAAGTCTAGGGGCGTCCGACGCAGAGGAAACGACTTCAACGGTGGCGCCGGCCGCCCGCCCCGTCCCCAACGGCTTTCCCCCCTTGAATGGGTCCGGGTAAGCAGCACGGTTATCACCCCACAACTCCCTGGCGGTGGGACCGTCATGAAGGGCCCTCCCCTCAGCTGCGCATGAAGCTGTTGAGCTCCGGGGTGGCGATTGTCGTATCGACATAGCCGAAGGTGCCCTGGTCCTTGACCTCGCGCGCGGCATTGACGAGGCCGCTCATGGCCGCTCGGTATAGCGAAGTGGCGAGGCTGATCCGCTTCACCCCCGCTTTTGCGAGCTCCTCTACGGAAAACGAGCGACCTTTGATGCCGGCCATGAAGTTGAACGGCCGTGACAGAGCCGTGCACACCGTCCGCACCGCAGCAAGGTCGGGCAAACCGGGCGCCATCAGCACGTCGGCTCCGGCTGCTTCGAAGGCTTGCAGCCGCTTGATCGTGTCGTCCAAGTCCGGATTGCCGCGCAGAAAGTTCTCGGCCCGTGCCGTCAGCGCAAAGGGGAACGGAAGCTTGTGTGCGGCCTCGGCTGCCGCCGCGACCCGTTCCCGTGCGTGGCCCAGCTCATAGAGCGGCCTCTGGGGATCGGCGCTGAAATCTTCTATCGAGCCCCCGACCAGGCCGGATGCCGCGGCAAGACGGATCGTCTCCGCCACGCCATCCGGTGCGTCGGCGAAACCCTTCTCCAAATCGGCGGAAACCGGCAAATCGGTCGCTTCCACGATCGCGCGGGCGTGAGCGAGCGCCTCCTCGCGCGTGACCATGCCGTCACGACGGCCGAGCACCCCGGCCGAGGCACCGCTGGAGGTTGCCAGGGCCTGAAAGCCGAGCCCCGCCAGGATGCGGGCCGAACCCGCATCCCAGGCGTTGGCAATGACAAAAAAGCCCGGATCCTGGTGCAACGCCCGGAAACGGGTCGCTTTCTCCGTCTGGGTGGATGTCATGTCACGCCTCCTGGCCGAAATTGATGTCGCTGGTCTTACATTAATCCCCAGCATGCCGAGCAGCAGCGCGTCTGTCACCGCGGGATTCTCTCGACCAGTTTCAGCTACGCGCGCGGCGCCGCCGGCGGCCTGTCCCAGGCCGCTTCCGTGGCTCGAACCCGGTTCGCGCGACGCGGCCCACCTTATGCGCTGGCGTCCGTAGCAAACCCTCACCCACCCAGCCCCGAAGGGCGGGTGAGGGCTCTTCTGGTACCAAATGTGAGGTACTTGCGCGAGGTCTCGACAGGCGGGCTCGATCCCGCCACTCTAGCACCCGGATCGGTTTAGGATGCGCAGCAGACAACGGTGAGAGTGGCATTCGACGGTGCGGTCACGACCATCGTCGACCGGGGGATTCGCGACCGCGTGGCGCGTTGGCTCGGCCGGGCGGGAGTGCAGCTGCCGACGCTTGCCGAGCTGGCCTGCCCGGCCCGCATCCGCGAAGTGCGCAGGACCGCCCTCCGAACTGTCGACCCGGATGGCCTGGTGCCGGCGAACCTCTTTCGCATGCATTGGTACAATGATCGGTCTCGCACCGGGATTGCCGCCGTCCCCTGCCATCTCGTCTTCCCGCCTGCGCTGACCGGAGTACGCGCCCCGATCGTCATGGTGCTCGGCTGCTTTTTTCCGATGATCGGCGCGCACAAGATGCTGGCCGCCTATGGCTGCCTGATCCCCTATCTGGTGACCGGCCGGTTTGATCCCGAGGGGCACAAGGCAGTCTGGCCGTCGACCGGAAATTATTGTCGCGGCGGGATTGCGCTCTCGCGCGTCCTCGATTGCCGCGGCATCGCCGTGCTGCCGGAGGGGATGAGCGAGGAACGCTTCGACTGGCTCAGCACCCGGGTCTCCCGGCCGGAGGACATCGTCCGGACCCCCGGCTCGGAGAGCAACGTCAAGGAAATTTACGACAAATGCGCCGAGCTGGCGCGCGATCCGGCCAATATCGTCCTCAACCAGTTTGCCGAGTTCGGCAACTATGTCGTCCATTACGCATGCACCGGCCCGGCGCTCGCGCAGGTTTTCGACACATTGCTCGCGGCCCGGCCAAGTCTGCGGCTGGCAGCCTTTGTCGCGGCCTCGGGTTCAGCTGGCACGCTAGCAGCCGGCGACTACCTCAAGGAGCGGTACCGCACCCGCATCGTCGTGGCCGAGGCGAGCGAATGCCCGACCTTGCTGCGCAACGGGTTTGGCGAGCACAACATCCAGGGCATCGGCGACAAGCACGTGCCCTACATTCACAATGTCATGAACACCGACATCGTCGTCGGCGTGTCGGACCGCTCCACCGGGGCGCTCGACCTCTTGTTCAACAGCGAGAGCAGGCTGGCTTATCTGGCAGGCCGCCGCCATATCGACCCGCAGCTGCTCACCGAGCTGAAATTCATCGGCCTTTCCGGGATCGCCAATCTGGTCGCCGCGATCAAGACCGCAAAGCGACTGGAGCTCGGCGAGGATGACGTGATCGTCACCGTCGCTACCGATAGCGCGGCACTCTACGGCAGCGAGCGCCGAAAGTTCCTCGCGGCACATTACCCCGACGGCTTCGATACGGTCAGCGCGGGCGAGGTGTTCGGTCAGCATCTGCTCGGCGCCGCCGACAATGACGTGCTCGAATTGACCCACGCCGAGCGCTCGCGCATCTTCAACCTCGGCTATTACACTTGGGTCGAGCAGCAGGGAGTGCCGCTCGAGGCGTTCGAACGGCGCCGCGCTCAACGGTTTTGGGCAGAGCTGCGGCGTGCTGCACCCGCCTGGGACGCACTGATCGCCGAGTTCAACGCTGTCGCCGCTTTGGAGAAGGATTGTTGACGCTCGCCTACGACGAACTCTGCCGCCGTACGCGAGAGCGAGACCGCAGCCCGCGCGAGAAGGTGATGTCGCTCGAAGAGGCGGCGGTCCTCGTTCCCGACGGCGCCTCTGTGGGGATCGGCGGGAGCACATTGTCGCGCACGCCGATGGCGATGATCTGGGCATTGATCCGCGCAGGCCGCAAAGACCTTTTCTGCCAGCGCAGCATCACCTCGAGCGAAGGGGAGCTGCTGTTCGCCTCGGGGGCAAGCCGGCACATCCTGACGAGCTGGTTCAGCCAGGGCATCGTCTGGGGCGTCTCGCGGGTCATGCGCCTCTATACCGAGACCGGACGCGCGCGGTTCGAGGAATGGAGCCACATGGCGGTGGGGCTGCGCTTCCGCGCCGGTGCCATGGGCGTGCCGTTTCTGCCGATGCGCTCGATGTTGGGCTCGGGTCTGATCGGGCAATTGCCCGATGCCCGGGTGATCGATTGTCCGTTCACCGGTGAAAAGCTGGTGCTGGTGCCGGCGCTGAACCCGGATTTCGCCCTGATCCACGTCCAGCGCTGCGATGCTTACGGCAATGCGCAAATCGACGGGCTGCCGTTTATGGACATCGATCTCGCGATGGCGGCGAACCGGGTGATCCTGACCACCGAGCGCATTGTCTCGAACGATCAGATCCGCCGCGCGCCCGACCAGACCAAGATCCCGTTCCTCGCCGTCGACGCCGTCGTCGAGGTGCCCTTCGGATCGGCGCCCCACGAGTGCTATGGACTCTACGAACCGCTCTTCAAACACCTCGATTTCTACTCAGCCCAGCTGAGGCAGGACCCCGAGCGAGGTATCGGTGAATACCTCGGCCGCTATTTTTATGGTCCAAAGTCGTGGACCGAGTACCTCGACCTGCTCGGGCTGGAGGAATTGCTCGACGCGAGCCGGCGCGGGAGAAGCATTTATGACGACTGATGCTTCTTCCCCCTCGCCCCGCACGCGGGGAGAGGGTCGGGGTGAGGGGCGTATTCGCGACAGCACAGCGCGGCAGGTGGGAAAGAGCTTGCCCCTCACCCGGAAGCCCCGCTGCACGCGTCTTCCGACCTCTCCCCGCAAGCGGGGCGAGGTAATTGGGCGGTGGGGAGCCTAGCATGACACTTAATGCGGATTCTTATACCGCGAGCGAGCTGCTCGCGGTCGTCAGCGCGCGGCTGTTGCGCGACGGGCAGGTCGTGTTCGCCGGGGTCGGCATCCCGCTGTTGGCGGCGACCCTGGCGCAGCGGCTGCACGCCCCTGGCCTCACCATCCTCTTCGAGGGCGGCACGGTCGGCGCCTTTGTCGAACCCGGGAAACTGCCGCCCTCGACCAACGAGCAGCGCTGCACGCGGCGCGCCAACATGCTGCTGGGCAGCACCGACGTATTGCTGTTGCTGCAGCGCGGCTATGTCGATGTCGGATTCATGGGCGGGGCGCAGATCGACCAGTACGGCAATCTCAACAGCTCGTTCATCGGCGACCCCGGGCACCCGGCGACACGGCTCCCGGGGACCGGGGGCGGCAACGACATCGCCAGCCTGACGCAGATGATCGTGGCGATGAAGCATGAGAAGCGCCGGTTTGTGAACCGGGTCGATTTTATCACCAGCCCTGGCTTCCTCTCGGGAGAAGAGAGCCGTCGGGCGGCGGGACTGTTGGCCGGCGGCATGTTCCGGGTGGTCACCGATCTCGGCCTCCTCGGCTTCGAGGAGCGCTCGCGCCGGATGAACCTCCTGGCCCTGCACCCGGGCGTCAGTGCCGACCAGGTGCAGGAGAACACCGGCTTCGCGTTGCTGATCGAGGCCGATCTGCCGACTACCGATCCTCCCACCGAACACGAGCTGGCCGTCCTGCGCCATCTCGATCCCGAGCGGCTCTACACGGCCTGAGGACCGTCGCGATGACCATTTTTTCGAACACCTTCGGTCTCGCGATGCGCAACTTCACGACCTATCCGGAAATGCCGGATCCGCAGGCGCTGATCGCCTACGCCATCGAGGCCGAGGCGCTGGGGTTCGATTCGGTCTGGGTCTGGGACCACATCTTTCTCGGTGTCGATCCGCCTTTTCCGATCATCGACTCGCTGACGCTGCTGACGGCGCTCGCCGCGCGCACGACGAGGATCAAGCTCGGCACCGGGGTCTTGGTGCTGCCGTTGCGCAACCCGGTAGTGCTGGCCAAGGAGCTGGCGAGCCTCGACCTGATCGCTGGCGGGCGGCTGCTGCTCGGTATGGCGTCGGGGTGGTACCGCCGCGAATTCGACGCAGTCGGGGTGCCGTTCGAGCAGCGCGGCCGAATCCTGGACCGCAATCTGGAGATCCTGCACCGGTTGTGGACCGAGGACCAGGTCAACGGCGAGTACCCGCCGCATCGCCTGCGCGGCGCCAACTTGTCTCCTAAACCCGCTCGGCTTCCGGTCATGCTGATCGGCGGCTATGTCGAGCGCGTGCTCAAGCGCGCCGCACTCAACGGGGGCTGGCTCACCTATTTCTACACCCCGGA
>Ga0209217_1000662_pt1 | contig 10041 bp, 8 predicted proteins | sample JacPinW_OM3H0_M2_FD_187957 | JGI IMG/M metagenome (GOLD analysis project Ga0209217, IMG submission 187957) | Forest soil microbial communities from Algoma, Ontario, Canada - Jack Pine, Ontario site 1_JW_OM3H0_M2 (SPAdes) (version 2) | ecosystem: Environmental > Terrestrial > Soil > Boreal...
CTCACCCGTTGGCTCGCCCGATGCGCCATTGTCGGCGCTGCGGTCGCGGTCACGATTCTGGCCAACATCGCGCTCTATCGCCATGACCTCCAGTTCGATCTGACCCACGAGCAGGCCTTCACCCCGTCGGCAGAAGCGCAGGAAATCGTGCGCGGGCTGACGCAGCCCGTTCAGCTGACCTTTTTTTATCAGAAGCAGGATCCCGCCGGCCGCGGCGCTGCGACGATCGTGCAGCTGCTGGCGCGGCTCAATCCGCGTCTCGAGGTCGAGACCGTCGACAGCGACCAGCATCCGGCCCTGGCCAATCAGATGGGGGTGCAGGTCTACAACACCGCCGTCGTGCGTGCCGGCGACCGCCGGATCCAGGTGATCACGACCGACGAGGAAGAGATTGCGCTCGCCATCCTGCGGGCGATCAGGGCGCGCGAGACGGTAGTCTGCTTTGCCACCGGCCATGGCGAATACGACATCGACAATTTCGAATTTCATACGCATTTCGAAGGCGTCCAGAGCCACAGCCACAACGTTGAAGGCGTCGGCGTCATCCAGATGCAGCAGCACGGGCTCGGCCGGTTGCGCCGGACCATCGAGAAGCTCGGCCTTGTCGCGCGCAAGACGCTGATCGCCGGCGGACAACAGGTCGCGCCGGATTGCGCGGCATTGGTCGTGGCAAACCCGCGCACCCGCTACACCGGCCCCGATTCCGGCGTCCTGCGCGCCTATCTCGAGCGCGGCGAGAGCGTGCTGATGCTGATCGAGCCGGACTACACCGTCGATGAGACGCTGGCGTCCGTCCTGGCCGAAGCCGGCATCCGGCTCCGCGAAGGGTTCGTCGTCGATCCGCTCGACCATTATTTCACCGACGAGCAGATGATCGCGGTGACCAGATATGCCCGCCATCCGATCACTCGGGCGTTGGCGCTGTCGATCTATCCCGGGGCTCGCCCGGTCGAGACAATGCCCGCGGCGCAGGCGAGGGCGACAGAGCTGTTCTCGACCAGCGCGCAAAGCTACCGGATCACCGACCGCCTGAGGGCAAGCGAAGAGGCAGAGAGCGCACCGCGCGGCGCGATCCCGCTCGCCGCCGCATCGGAGGGTCGCTTCGGCTCGGGCAATCCTTTCCGACTCGTCGTGTTCGGCGATGCAGACTTTGCCAGCAACTCCTTCTTTCCCTATCTGGCAAATGCGGACATGGTGCTCGGCAGCATCTCGTGGCTGATCCGCGAGGAGCGGGCGCCGGTCGTCAAACCGCCGGTCGAGGTGCTGCCGACCGTAGCCCTGACCGGCGCGCAGGTGCGCGCAATCTTCATCGCGACGGTGCTGGCATTGCCCGGCTCGGTGGCGCTGCTCGGGGGGCTGGTGTGGTGGCGCCGGCGGGCGTGACGAGGTCGACGTGAGGGGGTGGGGGTGGCCGGTCGCCGCGGCCTTATCGGCAGGGTTCATCGGCCTCTTGGCCTTCGAGGGCGAGCGGCCGGAGCCCGGATTGGCCAGGTTTAGGCCGGCCGGCTTATTGGCCGACTGGCCGGTCGAGCAGGTGACGTCGGTCGAAGTCAACACCGACGCGAACCGCTGGTCGTTTCGCCGCGACCCCGCCGGCGGCTGGCGCGCGGATGCAGCGACCACCGCGACCACGGCGGAGCTCGGCGAGCGCATCGAGAAGGGGCTCACGCTGCTGCACAATTCGGGGCCGCAACGAACCGACCTTGCGGGCGAGCAGCTGGCCGAGTTCGGGCTGGCGCCGCCGCGTCTCACCGTCACCGCACGCATCGCGGGCGACGCCTGCGTCACGATCGAGTTTGGCGGCACCAATCCGCTGGGACTGGAGCGTTACGCCCGGATCGCCGGGCGAAGCGAAATTCTACTGATGCCAGCCTTCGTCGCAGACGCCTGGCAAATGGTCGCAGAGGCGCGATGACCGGCGCATGGCGTATCCCCGTTGTTGTCTGCTGCCTGGTCGTCGGGCTGTTGCCGGCCGCCCTAGACGCGCATGTCACGGCAACGGGCCTCGCCGTCGTGGAGGTGAACGATCGCGAGGTCGGCTATCACCTGACCGTGTTGCCCTCGGAACTGCCGGAAGCGGCATCGCAGTTGCTGCTGCGGGCGATGGCCGGGTCATCTGCCGACGCCGAGCAGCTCGCCGAGGCCATGCGCCGGGCGGTTGTCGTCCGCGTCGACGGTGCGCCTTGTCGGCCCGGCCGCATCGCGATCCGTGATGTCGGTGCCGGCCTCAAGGCGCTTGTCGATTACGCCTTACATTGTTCGGCTGCGCCCGGCCGCTTCGAGCTCGAGGAGGATTGGGCCGGGTTGTTCGGCGAGCACTACCAGACGATCGCCACAATCCGCTCGCCGCAGGGCGGCGGCGAGCATCTGCTCGGCCAAGGGTCGGCGCGGATCTCGGTCGATATGGGCACTCCCAGCCCGACCGGGCTCGCCGGATTTGTTCGCCTCGGCGTCGCGCACATCCTGACCGGCTACGATCATCTGCTGTTTCTGTTTGCGCTCATGGCGGGTGCGGCGAATGTCTGGCAGGTGCTCGGCATCGCCTCGATGTTTACTCTCGCCCACAGCATCACCTTGTCGCTGGCCGTGCTCGGGCTAGTGCACGCGCCGGCAGCGGTCGTCGAGCCGCTGATCGCGGCGTCGATCATCGGGGTGGCGGTCGAGAACATGCTCGGCGCCGGTCGGCTGTGGCGCCGCCTCGCCGTCGCCTTCGTGTTCGGCCTGGTGCACGGTCTCGGCTTCGCTGATGCGCTGAGCCCGCTGGCGCTCTCCGGCTGGTCATTGGTTCGCGCCCTGGCCGGGTTCAACCTCGGCGTAGAGCTGGGGCAGGTGATCGCAATCGGCGTGGTATTGCCAATCATGCTCGTCATCGGCCGATCGACGTCGGCGGTGCTGGTCTATCGCTACGCGTCGCTCGCGGTCGCCGCGGCCGGCGCTTACTGGTTCGTCGAGCGCATCGGCTTCGAATGACGCTGTTCGCGATCGGCGAACGCTCGCGGTCAGACGCCGAGATAGGCTTCGCGAATGACCTCGCTCGCCAGCAGCTCTTGGGCAGTGCCGCCCGCGCGGCAAGGGCGAGCTCGAATGGTTCGCCTGGTTCTTTGACCAGGGGGCGATGCCGTGGGCGGAGGAGATGCGCCGGATGGAGCTCTTCGCCGAGCACATCATCCCGGCCTCCGCCGAACGGGTGCCGCCCGCGCCGCCTCGCCATACTCGCGTCAAGATCGAAGCGCATCGTGCGCAGCAGGATGAGGGGACGTCAGCTCTGGGACGGGTCCGCGGTTCGAGCTTCTCCCTGCCAACTCCCGGAGAGCCTCGCGGGCAGTACTCTAAGGGGTTGATCGTCCACAGGTTATCGGCGATGGCCTCGGCCCGGATGCGATTTTCTCCCTGAGTTCTCCCTCAGAGCAGGGAAAAAATGACGTAACCCGGTTCCCTGTTCCCTGCGCTAGAATGCGACGACAGAGCGGAGGACGACCTGATGCAGTACAAAAGAATTTCGGCCGATTGTCACCTCGACTTGCCGTGGTTGCCGGCGGAGCTGTTCGTCTCGGAGGCAAAGCGCGAGCTGAAAGACCGCATGCCTTATGTCGAGGACGGCCCGGACGGGCCGCACTGGATCACCAAGGCCGGGGTCGAGATGGGTCTCGTCGGCGGGACCGGGTCGGTCGGCGGGAAATTCGTCCCTGGCCAGAACTACCGTGTCGACAAGATGGCCGAGACCGGCCTCTACGAGGACGGCAAGAGGGGTGTGCGCCGCCCCGGCGAACCCGATCAGCGGATCAAGGACATGGATCGCGACGGGGTCGATGCCGAGATCATCTTCGGCATCCTCGGCGTCGCCTCGCGGGTCCGCGACCCCGAAGCGGCCAATGAGATGCTGCGCGTCTACAACGATTGGCTCAGGGATTTCTGCAGTCATTATCCCGACCGCCAGATCGGCCTCGCTTGTCTTCCCTATGGCGACATCGACGCTGCCGTGAAGGAGGTCAAGCGTGTCGCCAGGCTCGGCCTCAAGGGCCTCGAACTCTCCTGTTCCTGGGACATGGAGCCGATGTGGCACCCGATATGGGAGCCATTGTGGAAGGCGGTCAACGATGTCCAGCTGCCGCTCCACTTCCATACCTTCCCGACGACCTCGCCGAGGGCGCGCGAGATGGCCTCCGGCCAGACCCGCCGCGCCGCGCAGTTCACCGGGGTGGCCGGGTTCCAGATGAACCTGATCAACATCATCGCCGCGATCATCGGTGCGGGTGTGCTCGAGCGCTATCCGAGCCTGCGCATCGGGCTGGGCGAGAGCGGCATCGGCTGGCTGCCCTACGCGCTCGACCGCATGGACTTTGAATATGAGGACCGCTTCCGCGACCTGATGAAGCTGAAGCCGAGCGAATATTGGCGGCGGCAATGCCGGGCGACGTTTCAATTCGACCGGATCGGTTCCAAGCTGGTGGAGGATATTGGCGTCGAGACCTTGATGTGGGGCTCCGATTATCCGCATCCCGACGGGGTGTGGCCGGAATCCTCGAAATATATCGAGGAGCAGTTCGCCGGACTGCCCCCCGATGTCGTGCACAAGATCACCTGCGAAAACGCCGGCAAGTTTTACGGTCTGATCAACTGAGACTCGGCGAGCTGGTCAGGGTTGTGTTTCACGGGCACGTCCCGCCTCGCAATTCGCAGAACCCGCTGATGCTGACAGCACCTCGCGAGTGCGCCTCGGACGGGTGCGCCGCGGCTCGCGTCGAGTGAGCACCGCCGACGAAGTCGGCTCAGCGGCCGGCGCGGCGGCGGGCAACTGATGGTCGGCGACGCCGCGAACTCCCCCCGTCGAGCGGAGGCGATCCAAGGGCGGCCGCGGCGCAGACTGACTTGGCCGTTGCGGGGGCTTCTCGCTGCTTCGCTTGCCGTACCGCTTCTATTGCTGGCGATTGCCGCCTGGCAGAATTTTCGATTGATCCAGCGGCAGGCTGAAGAACGGGTGATGATCGAGGCCGGCCAACTGCGTCAGCATGCCCTGAGCACCCTCCAGACCTATGCCATCGCGCTCGCCTGGATCGATGCCCGCACCCGCGGGCTCGCTTGGGAGCGGATCGAGCAGGACGCGGAGGTGCATCGATTTCTGTCGGATCTCGACACGTTGCCGCAGATTGACGAAGTCTGGGTGGCCGATGCTGCCGGGCGCCCCCGGGTGAGCGGCCGCTCCTCCCCGATACCGCGGATCGATGTCTCCGATCGCGACTGCTTTGCCGTCGAAAAAGAGCGTGACGTCGGCCTCTTTGTCGGCCGCGAGCAGATCGGCGCGCTGATCCAGGCCCCCGAGTTCGACATCTGCCAGCGTCGATCGACGGCGGACAAAAGCTTCGACGGGATTATCGTCGTCTCCGCCAGACCCGCCTTCTTCAGCGAATTCTATGGCACCGTGTCTCAGGACAAGGGCTTCACCGCCTCGCTGGTGCGCAGCGACGGCTCGATGCTGGTGCGTTATCCGGCTTTACCGGCTCCGCGGGTTCTCTCGCCGGACAGCCCTTTTATGCAATCGATTGCAGCCAAGCCGGAGCGCGGGTTGTTCTGGGGTAGGGGAGAGACGGAAGGGATCGAACGCTTCTTTGCCTATCAGCGCGTCGAGGGCTACCCGCTCTACGTCACCTACGGCATCCCCAGGCAGGACGTGCTCGCTTCGTGGCTCGCCAATCTCGTCAGCTACTCGCTGTTTGCGGTGCCTGCCTCGCTCGCGCTGTTCGGCATGACGCTGCTCGCCGTCCGGCAAATCCAGCGGCATGCGATCACCAGCTGGCGTTGGCGCACGACGGCGCTGCGCCTGAGGCGCGAGATGACCCGGCGAGCCCAGGCCGAAGCCGAGCTCCGTCAGGCGCAGAAGATGGAGGCGCTCGGCCAGTTGACCGGCGGTGTCGCGCACGACTTCAACAATCTGCTGACGGTATTGCAGGGGGCTCTCGAAATGCTCAGCGGGCGGCAGATGAACGATCAGTTGCAGACCAGGGTCGATATGGCGCTGCGCACGGTCGAGCGCGGCGAAAAGTTGACCGGGCAGCTGCTCGCTTTCGCCCGGCGACAGCCGCTGACGATGGCGACGATCGACCTGAATGCCCAACTGCGCCGGATGACCGAGCTGCTCGCCCGGACGGTCGGCAGCGGCGTGGTGATTCACACCGATCTAGCACCCGATTTGTGGCCGGCGAATGCCGATGCTACTCAGCTTGAGCTCGCGGTGATCAACCTCGTGCTCAACGCTCGCGATGCGATGCCAAACGGCGGCGAGCTGGTCATTCGGACCTTCAAAGAAACCGCGCGCTTGCAGGCGGCTAGGGAGCTGCCGGCAAACGACAGGGAATTTGTTGGCTTGGAGATCTCCGACACTGGGATCGGAATGCCGCCCGAGGTGGCGGCGCGCGCATTCGAGCCGTTCTTCACGACCAAGGAAGTGGGTAAAGGCACCGGTCTTGGGCTGAGCATGGTGTACGGCTTTGCCCGCCAATCGGGCGGATCGGTCTCGATCCGCGCCCAAGTCGCCATCGGCACCACGGTGACATTGCTATTGCCGAGAAGCCGGCAGGCACGAGAGTCCGATCGGGAGGGTGCGACGGACTTGCCCCAGAGCACTTCAGCATGAAACTGTGCGGATTTGGGAGCGGCATCGCGTTTGAGCGGCGAGGCGCCGCCTGACGGACACAGTTGGAGGGAAGGAGATGCGCATCGTCATCGTCGGTCAGCAGGCCTTTGGCAAGGCCGTGCTCGAGGCCTTCAACGCGCGCGGGGACGAGGTCGCTGGGGTTTTTGCGGCGCCAGACCGGCCCGGGGCCAGACCCGACCCGCTGGTCGCCGCGGCGCAGGAGCGCGGGCTGACGGTCCACCGCTTCGCCAAATATTCGAGCGAGGAGGCCCAAAGTGCGCTCGCCGACCTCAAAGCGGATCTCGGGGTGATGGCCTATGTTCTGTTATTCGCTCCGCCCGAGTTCTGCGCGATCCCAAAGCACGGCATGATCCAGTTTCATCCATCGCTGCTGCCGCTCCATCGCGGGGCTTCCTCGATCCCCTGGGCGATCATCCGGGGGCGGACCGAGACCGGGCTATCGATCTTTCGTCCGACACCCGGCCTCGACGAAGGGCCGGTCATCTTGCAAAAGCGGGTCGTGATCGGCCACGACGACACCGCTGGGTCGCTTTATTTCGACAAGATTTTCCCGCTCGGAGTTTCGGCGCTGGTCGAGGCCGCCGATCTAGTCGTTTCCGGTCGCGCCACCGAGAGTACTCAGGATGAGAGTCGGGCGACCTACGAGGGCTGGGTGCGCGAAGCCGAGTCGCACATCAACTGGGCAAACCATGTCGATTTCGTCTACGACTTGATCCGCGGCTGCAACCCTGCACCTGGCGCCTGGACGACCTTCGGCGAGCGGAAACTCTATTTGTTCGACGCGCGCAAGATCGCGGCTCAGACCTTTGGCATGGTGCGCGGGCGCAAGATTGGCGAGGTTGTCTCGGTCGGCGACCAAGGGATGAGAATCCTCGCCCAAGGCGGCTTTATCGAGGTGTTGCGGGTGCGGCTCGACGATGGTCCGAAAATCAAATCGACCGACGCGGGCGTCGCCGAGGGGACGATCCTCGGCGGATAGCGGGCGCGCCCCGCTCTGACTGGAGCAAAAGGTCCGGGCGCAGCGCGCGGTAGATCGCGATGTACTGGCGCGCCGCGGCATCCCAGCTGAAGTCGCACATCATCGCTTGACGCATCATGCGCCGGCGCATTTCCCGTTCTTGAAACAGCGCGATGGCGCGCCCGACGGCCGAAATCAGGCCTTGCGGAGTTTCGTCGTCGAAAGCAAACCCGGTAGCGGTTCCTTCCGACAAGCTCGTCGGCGTTGCGTCCACCACAGTGTCGGCAAGCCCGCCGACCCGCCGAACCAGCGGCAAGGAGCCATAACGCAACGCGTAGAGCTGGGTTAGGCCGCAAGGCTCGAAGCGAGAGGGTACGAGGATCACGTCGGAGCCGCCGATGATCAGATGCGCCAGGCTCTCGTCGTAGTCGATTTGGGCTGCCACCTGCCCTCGGTATTGCGCAGCCGCGACAGTGAAGCCGTGCTCGAGATCGCCATCGCCGGTGCCGAGCAAGGCGAGCTGCGCGCCGCCGGCGATGAGGGCGGGCAACCCGGCGAGCACGAGATCGAGACCCTTCTGCGGGATAAGGCGGCTCACCACGCCGAAGAGCGGCGCATTTCCGAGCGGCTCGAGGCCGAGGCGGCGCTGCAAAACAGCCTTCGCCGCCTCCTTGCCCGACATTGCGTCCTCGATCCCGTAGGGCTGCGGCAAGGCAACATCGTGCCGAGGATCCCAGATGCTCGTATCGACGCCATTCAAGATCCCGGTCAATAAGTCCGCGCGGGTGCGGAGCAATCCGTCGAGACCCCAGCCAAAGTTCGGCGTCTGAATCTCGCGGGCATAGGTGGGACTCACCGTGGTAAGACGATCCGCGTAGTACAGGCCGGCCTTTACGAACGACACCATGCCGAAAAACTCGACCCCGCTGACCGAGAAGAACCCTGGCGGCAATGCCAACTCTGGAAAGACGCTGGCGGGAAAGAGCCCTCGGTAGGCGAGGTTGTGCACCGTAAAAATCGTCGGAACATGCCCTTTCTCAGGAGCGCTCGCCGCGAGATAGGCGGGGGCGAGGCCGACGTGCCAGTCGTGGCCATGCAGGAGTTCCGGGCGCCAATTCGGATCGGCTCCGCGTGCCAGCTCTGCCGCGACCCAGCCGAGCAAGGCGAAACGGCGATAATTATCGGACCAATCGCTGCCGTCTGGCCCGGCGTAAGGGTTGCCCGGCCGATCATAGAAGACCGGATGGTCGACGAGATAGGCGAAGCTCTCGCTGCCGGGCAGACGCGCGAGACCCAGCCGCACCCGTTCGGCGGCAAAGGGCGTCTGCAGCCGAGCAACATCGGTGAGACCAGGGAACGCGTCGAGAAAGCCGCGAAAGCCGGGCAGCAGCAGGCGGACATCGATGCCCCCGGCGATCAATGCCGGCGGCAGTGCCGCAGCGACATCGCCGAGCCCGCCCGACTTGACCCAAGGGTAGAGCTCGGCCGTGATGTAGAGGACACGCATCGAGGTCAGAGGGAACAATGCCCATTGATACGCTTACCCGCATCAACGAACAGATGTTGCCCTTTGCCGAACTGCTCGGCATCACGTTCGTCAGCGCTTCGCCGGACAAAATCGTCGCCGAGATGACCGTACGCGATGATCTCTGCACCCGTCCCGCCGTCCTGCACGGTGGTGCGATCATGGCGTTCGCCGACACGCTCGGCGCCACCGGCACGATCGTCAATCTGCCGGAAGGTGCCGGGACGACGACGATCGAAAGCAAGACCAACTTCGTCGCACCGGCACCGGTCGGAACGAGGGTGATTGGGGAGGCGATCCCCGTTCACCGCGGCCGACGCACAATGATATGGCAGACCCGCGTCTCGACCTCGGAAGGCCGGCTGGTCGCGCTCGTCACCCAGACCCAGCTCGTCCTTTGAGGAGGCGTCAGAGGAAATCGCGGGCGCGTTCGATTTCGTCGAGCACTCCGGCATGCGAGACGAGGAGGACCTCGTCGAAACCCAGCTGCTCGACCCGCTTCAACCGACGGCGCGCCTCGTCCGGCGGACAAATCAGCGAGACGTGGGCGACCTCCGCGAGGCTCGCGGACTCCGGACGCTCGGCGAGATCAATAGCGACGTTGGCGAGGACGGCGTTGGTGCCGCCGGCATCGCGATAGATTCGCATTCCTGCCTCGAGATCCTCCCAGCTGCTGTAGCGGCCGGAGGGGGTCCAGCCCCGGCATTCCTTTGCCGCGTAGGTAATCCAGCGCGAGCTGCGCCAAGCACCAAGGAGGATGGGCGGCCCGCCTTCACATCCCGGCCATGGGGATAGTGCCCCGCCATTGACCACGTGGCCCACCCAAGCCACGCGCATCGTGTCGAGCGAGCTCATGAAGGTGCGAAATCGCTTATCGTAATCGCCGCCGAGGAGCTCGAAATCGGC